>Ga0308175_100002992_pt1 | contig 11628 bp, 12 predicted proteins | sample PhyCR1_3_FD_203893 | JGI IMG/M metagenome (GOLD analysis project Ga0308175, IMG submission 203893) | Soil microbial communities from UC Gill Tract Community Farm, Albany, California, United States - DLSLS.C.R1 | ecosystem: Environmental > Terrestrial > Soil > Agricultural land | place: USA... | reverse complement strand
ACTTCGACTCGAAGGGAGCATCCGCATGGCCGCCACCGCAACCGCACAGCACATCCCTGGCGTGGGCACCGTGTACCTCGCGGTGAGCGATCAGGACCGCGCGCTCGCGTTCTACCGCGACATGCTCGGCTTCGAGGTGCGCACGGACACCGAGTTCGGCGAGGGCTTCCGCTGGATCGAGGTGGCCCCCGCCGGTGCGTACACAGTGATCGCCCTCGTGCCGCCGATGCGCGAGGAGGACCCGCAGCCTGGTGGCCGGGCACCGTTTGGCTTCGACACCCCCAACCTGGAGGCAGCGATGGCCGAGTTCAGCTCGCGCGGCGTCGAGTTCGAGGACCTGATGGGCGGTGAGGGTCCCGTACCGCCTATGGCGTACTTCCGCGACCCAGACGGCAATCGCATCCTCCTGGTCGAGGAGACCACCCACTGACAGCCGCGAGCACCTGACGCTTCCCGCGGGCTACACGTTTGCGAGCGCCGCGACGACCGCGTGCTCGCCGACAGCGCGTCGGCAGACCCGGCTCGCTCCCGATGTATTCAGGAATGACGCGCGTGGTCCTCGACGCGGTCGCGCTGCTCGACCTCGCCAACCTAGTCGGTCACGACTGCCGGGAATCAGGACGTGAGCACCTTTGCCTTGAGCTGGTCGAATTCGGCCTGAGTGATCGCTCCACTGTCGAGTAGTCCCTTGGCTTTGGCGATCTCGCTGGTGGCGTCGCCTGAGGACGGCCCGGCGACCGACTTGATGTATGCCGCCTGCGCCGCCTGCGCCGCCTTGGCCTGCTCCAGTTGACGCTCCTGCATGCCGTGCCCTCTGACGATGAGATAGACCAAGAGGCCCAGCCACGGGATGACGATCACGAAGATCACCCAGAGTGTCTTGGCTCCGCCACCCAGGTCTTTGCTTCGGAAAATGTCACCGAGGACCCAGAACAGGCACATGAACCACGCAAAGAACAGGAAGAACTCAAATAGGGCCAGCAAGAATGAGCCGTTGTCGTTGAACATGAGGCAACCTTTCGCCAGGGCCGAAATGGTGGATTCCCACACGGCCGATGACGCAGCCTCACGCAATCACCGGCAAAAGACATCCCCCGACTCGGATGAGCCGTCACGGCGGCGTTCGGTTGGCAGGGGCAGCGCCAGCATCGACTGCCCTTCTCGGTGTCGCGTTCGCGACGAAAGTTCCCTCTCGCGTGGCGCACGGGGAAGGAGGACCGTCCCGTCGGCGTCGATGAGGTCGCGTCGTGATCACGGTTTAGACCACCCGGGCGCGGGGCGTGCCCGGTATACGCTGAACCAGACAGGTCAGCTGGTGACCGAGACCTTTGCACGCGCCGACTCGATGCGCATGGGGCGGCGTCTTTTCGGTGCCTTTCTCGGCGCGGGACTAGCTGCGCCGGCGATGCGGGACGAGTCGGTGGTGGGCGGTGGTCGTGACTTCGGAGGCTACGAGTGGCTAGCCGGCGTCGTCGGCAGTCTTGCCCCGCTGATGACGAAGTTCGGGATCGTCGACACCAGCGACCTTGGGCTCGAAACCCTTGCCGATCGCCTCCGTGACGACGCGGTAGCCGGTGAGGCAGTGGTGTGGACGCCCTCACTCGTGGGGGCACACGCCCGCACACCATTCGAATAGTCGAAGCCGTTTTTCTCCCCCAGCCCAAGCAAGCACCTTCCGGCTCCTCGTCGTCACGAGGCCCGAAGTGGTCGCCGAAACCCAGACGAGCTGGGCGCCCGGGAAGTGACCAACCAGCCACTCCCCGTGGCCGGCAGGCGTGGAGGCGTCGTCAGGATCGTGCCGTGGTTTCGCTGCTCGCCTCCTTGAGGAGTGGGGCCCAGCGGTGGGCGATCGCGGCGGCCTGCACACGGGTCAGGACGTCGAGTTTGCGCAGGATGTGGGTCACGTGTACGCCGGTGGTCTTTTCGCTGATCACCAGCGTCCTGGCGATCTCGCGGTTGGTGCATCCTTGTGCGATGAGTTGGAGCACCTCCCCTTCCCGAGGGGTCAGGCCGAAGGTGCTGCTCAGGTTCGGGTCTGTTGGCTGGGGAGGTTCCACAGCCCGCAGGGTGATGCGTCCGCGCCGCGCGAGCGTCGCGAGTTCCCGTATGAGGGGTTTGGCGCGCAGGCGGGTGGCGACGGCGTACGCCGAGCGGAGTGGGGCGGCTGCCTCGACGGTCGCAGCTCGTGTGTCCACGAGCGCCTCGGCCAAGCGCCACCGGCAGTAGGCCGCGAGCGGCGGACGCTCCAGCTCGTCCCAAGCGCTTGCGGCGACGGCCCACAGTTCGGGCTCATTGCTGCCGACGGCTCTGGAGTACTCTCCCTCCGCCAGTGCAAGCCATCCGTGGGCGTTCGGCGTCACACGTGCAGCGAGGTCAGCGGCTTCGCGGGTCTCGGCGATCACTTGCTCTGCGCTCAGTGTCCAGCTGCGCGTGGCCATGGTGTCGCCGCGGTCGCGGTCTATCGCGGCCAGCTCGGCGCGGCTACGGAGCGCCTTCGCGCAGAAACCGACACGGAGGTATGCGTTCGCGTCGGTGCTGGCTCTGGCCCGCGCGTCTCGCAGGAGGCGGTCGGCGTCGGTCCATCGACGCTCCCACAGGGCGAGCTCCGCGAGGCTGGTCTCGAGGATCCCGAATTCGTGATCCGGCCGCATGGATTCGCCAGCCGTGGCCAGGTGGGTTCGAGCGGAGGCGAAGTCACCACGACCGGTGTCGAGGTCTGCTCGGAGCAGGGGAATCGCATAGGGAAAGCTGGCGATCGTCGCGCGGACGGCGGAGGCACTGAGGTGGTCGGCCTCGTACCAGTCGCCTAGCAGGAACAGGGCCTCGACGTGATTGGCTGTCAGCACCTGGCTGACGACGCCGCGGCGCCGCAGGTCTGCGGTGCCGTCGGTGGCGAGGTCCACGGCGGCGCGTTGGCGGCCCAGAATGGTCAGGATGTCGGTGAAGTTGACGTAGCAGCGCTCGAGGCTGATCAAATCGCCGGTCTGCTGGGCCAGGGACAGCGCTTCCTCGTGGGCGCAGACGCCCGCGTCCGTGTGGCCGGAGTGCACCAGGACGGACCCGAGGACGGTGAGGGCCCGCACCTCCGCGGTGCGCGCACCCACGGCACGCGCGAGGTCGAGCGCCTCGCGTGCCATCGGCAGGGACTCGCCGAAACGCCGCGCCACCATCAGACCCCCGGCGAGCGACGCGAGCGCGTAGGCCGCCTCGCTCGACTCGGGGTGCCCGTGGGTGAGGGCGACCGCGCGCCCGAGACTGCCGAGTAGGGCGCCATCCTCACTGCTGCCGAACAGGTACTCACCGAGGCGTCCGTGCAGGAGGGCGAGTTGCTGCCAGGATTCGTCCGGGGTGAGCTCGATCGCGCGGCGGGCGAGCTCGACTGACCGCGGATCAGCGCCGACGTAGTCCGCGAGCTGGGCTGCCCAGGCACACAGCTCGGCGAGGTCGAGGCCGGCGAGCTTCGCGGCCTGGGGCACCTGGTCCCAGAGGCGGATGGCCCGCTCAAGGTGGCCGAGAGCCTCCGCCATGCCCGACATCGCCTCGGCTCGCCGCGCGGCCGCGATCGAGGCGGGAAGGGCAAGGTCCGGGCGGCGGGCGAGCGTCCAGTGCCGGGCCAGCTCGGCCGGAGGTGTGTCGGTGACGGTCGTCAGGTACGTCGCGACCCGACAGTGGAAATCCTCGCGCTCTCCCGGCAGGACTGTCGCGTACACGGCCTCCGCCAGCAGCGCGTGCCGGAACCGCACGACGCTGCTGTCCGGGTCCGCGACGAGGATCCCGCGATCCACGGCGCGCCGCAGCTGCTCGCGTACCACGGTCTCCGGCGCGCCGGCCGTCGTCTGGAGCGCGACATAGGGGACGTTCCGCCCGACCACGGCTGCCACGCGGAGGAGGTCGAGCGTCTCCCGGTCGAGCCCGGAGGTACGCAGCAGCAGCAGGTCGCGCAGGCTGGGGGGAAGCTGAGCATCACCGTCGCTGGTGGCGGCCGTGAGCAGCTCCTCGACGAAGAACGGGTTTCCCTCCGAGCGGGTGACGATGGTCTCCGCCGTGGCCGATGGCAGCCGCGACGAGCTCTGGTCCTCGACCAGGGCCAGCGCCTCGTTCGCGTCGAGAGGGCCTACGTCGAGCAGGAGTCCGTGAGCGGAGCGCCGGATGCTGTCGGCGAGAGTGCGGATCCGGTCGCGGGAGGCGAACTCTTCGGTCCTGGCTGTGGCCACCAGCAGGACAGGGAGGCGGGCCAGGTTGTGGGCCAGATAGCCGATCAGGTCGGTCGATGAGGTGTCTGCCCAGTGCACATCCTCGAGCACCAGGAGCACGGGGCGAGAGGAGGTGCGTTCCTCAAGAGCCGAGAGCGTGCGCTCGAAGACGCGCAGTTGGTGACTGAACCCGGTCTCGCCGCCGTCGGCCCACGGCTGGCCCCAGGGGCGCAGCGCTTCGACGAACGGGTGGTAGGGGAGCTCGGTGCCGGCAAGGTCGAGAGAGTGCCCGAGAAGCACCACGGCACCGGCCGCTTCGGAGCGCTGCGCGAGCTCTGCAACAAGTCGCGTCTTGCCGATCCCGGCCGGGCCGCCCACCAGGACTGCCGCTCCCCGGCCTGCCCGAGCAGAGTCGAGTGCCCGCACGAGCTCGGCGAGCTCGGCGGCGCGTCCGACGAACGCCCCTCTGGCTCTGTCCACCATCATCGTCAGTATCCGCCGGTGAAATAGGGGGGTCCAGCGGCGGGGATAGGGGGTTGGCGGTCGATGTGGTCCGGTGCACCTCGGAGTCATCATCGGCGTACCGACTGCCTCAGGAGCCCATGATGACAACCACGACACCCCACGCATCCAAGCGGACGCGGATCCACACGATCCATGGGGGAGGGGGTGTGAGGCTGCACGTTCGAGAGTGGGGCCCGGCGGACGCACCGCCGGTCGTGCTGATCCACGGCCTGTCCCAAGATCACCAATGCTGGGTGCGGCAGTACCAGGGACCACTCACCGACGACTTCCGGCTCGTCGCCTTTGACCTCCGCGGCCACGGGATGTCCGAGGCGCCGACCGATCCCGCGGCATTCGCCGACGGCAAGCTCTGGGCCGACGATCTCGCCGCAGTCATCGACCAGCTGGGCCTCGACCATGCCGTGCTGGTCGGCTGGTCCTACGGACCGTTTGTGATCGGGGACTATCTGCGTGCCTATGGTGACAGCAAGATCGACGCCCTCGCATTCGTCGGAGGAGCCGTCCGGCTCGGGCCAGCCGCCTTCGGCTCGCTGATCGGTCCAGGCTTCCTGGACCACTTCGCCGACCTCACTGCCGAGGACCTGCCCACCAGCATCCGCGGCGTCCGTGGACTGGTGCACGCGTTCGCGGCACACCCGCTGCCAACCGAGAACATCGAGACGCTGCTATGTGCCGCCATGGCGGTGCCGGCGACGATCCGAGGTGCGATGGGCGCACGCGATGTGGACTACGACGACGTGCTGCGCAACCTGCGTCTGCCCCTCCTGGTCAGCCACGGCCGCTCGGACAGCGTGGTGCTGCCGGCCATGGCGCAGCACGTCCTCAACGTATGTCCGACGGCCGAGGCCTCCTGGTACGACGGCGTCGGACACGTGCCGTTCTTGGAGCGCCCGGACCGCTTCAACGGCGAGCTCGTCGCGCTGATTCGGAGATCTCGCGATTGAGCCCGAACGGGCCGAGCCGACGTGCGTGTCGAGGTTCATGGGATCCCATGCGGTTCGACTGCCTTCTCCCCAGTCGGCGAGGCGACGGCCCGGTGGCCGGTCGTCACCTCCAGGAGGTCCGTAGGGGGAAGGGTTTGCGGCCACGAACCCTCGCCACGGGAGGGCCCGGCTCTCCGTAAGCGGATCCCGAAACGGGCACCGTGGGCTGCCTCGACCTGCGTCACACCGCCGCGTACCGGCCTGTCCCGTTTACCGGATCTGCCGAGATCCGGTTGATGTCAGACGTACGTGACTTGACCTTGTGGGAGATTTCGGCGGGGCACAGCCTTACGGGCCTGTGCGTGACCGGCACCTCCCGTCAGTCACTCGTGGGAGAATGGGGGATGGATGAGTCCGTGGACACGCCGTCGGCGCGGACGATCGCTAGGGCTCTGACGGCAGCGGCCGTGGTGACTTGGGGCAGCCTGATCCTCTTCTTCATCGTCGGTGGACCGTTTGGCACGATCAACGACCTTGGCAACGGCGTACTAGCCGTGCTGTGCGGTGTCCTCGCACTCCTCCTCCACTCGCGCCGTCGGATCGCAGCCACCATGTTTGCGGCCGCCGGGGCGGCGATCTCGGTGTTCGGTTCGTTTCTCGTGTTGTCCAACACCGCCGGCTACTTCTTCGCCGGGCTTGTCTCGGCCTCGGGGTTCGGTCTCATCGGCATTTGGTTGTTGGTCATCAGCCGGTCTGGGGATCTGCCCGCCTCACGCTCGGCCCTCATCGCGGGCGCGGTGATGGCATTAGGCATCGTGAACGTCGCGGGAGTTGTTGAGGGCAGAGATGATCAGGATGCGGCGCCAGGCTGGCTCGTGGCCGCAGGTGTCTGCTGGGCTGGCACATACCTGTTGTTGCCGATGTGGGCGATCCGCTTCGCGCGCAGCAGTCCGGGACATAGCAGACACACCGGCGTGTGACGTGCAACGTCCACCCATACCTGGTCCGCGCGGTCATGCCTGATCGATGCCGAGGACATAGAACGTGGTGCCTGCATCCTGACCGTCTGGTCCGAACGCACTCATCTGGCTCCCCTCTATGTCAAGAAGCGGTGGGAGCGGGTTCTTACTGGGTGTGTCCCATTTGACCCCGAAAACTGGAAGCGACTCTTCGCCCGATGTAGCCGATGAGTGGACATGTCCGTGTGCGCCGGTACGGTCTGGTCCATGTCGTTGCCGTTAGCCGGGAGAACCGCAGTCGTCACAGGTGTGAGTCGTAGGCGAGGGATTGGCTTCGCGGTGGCATCCCGGCTGGTCGCGATGGGCGCCTCGTTGGCGGTGCATCACCACCTTCCGCACGACGTGGATGAGTACGGAACCGCCGAAGATGTCGGTGACCTGCTCGTAGAACTCCGGGCGGGCCTCCGCGGAGAGGCACGGCTGGTGGACGTGCCGGGCGACCTCAACGATGCGGCGACGGCGGAGGCACTCATTCCTCAAGTTCGCGACATGGTGGGTCACCTGGACGTCTTGGTCTGCAACCACGCGCACGGCGGCGATGCTGTCAGCCTCGATGATCTGACGGCTGCCTCCTTGGACCGCCACTGGGCCGTGAACACGCGGGCCACCCTGCTGCTCACGAAAGCTTTCGCCGCGCAACACGACGGGCGCAAGGGCGGTCGGGTGATCTGGATGACCTCGGGACAGACGCTCGGACCGATGAGCGACAACCTTGCCTACGCTGTCTCCAAGGCTGCCCTGGCCGGAGCCACCTGGTCGGTCGCCGACCACGTCGTCGGGCAAGGGATCCTGCTGAACACGATCAACCCCGGGCCTGTCAACACCGGCTACCTCGATGACGCACCAGCGGCCGTCCTCGAACGGTTCCCGCAACAAAGGTTCGCTGAACCCGACGATCCGGCGCGCTTGATCGCCTGGCTCGTCAGTGACGACGGCGAATGGGTGGCCGGTCAGGTGCTCAACTCCGAGGGTGGCTTCCGACGCTGACCCGACCTCGGAACTGCCGCGGTGAGGCGAGTCCGGACGGCTCATGCGGCGGATGGAAGTGCCTGCTGCCGAGTGCGTGTCTTCGTCAGGTGGCGCAGTGTGGTCGCGAAACAGGCGACCTGGAGCCAGCCGGTCGCTGAGCAGGTGGTGTTCTCGAACGACTTCGCCAACCGGGGGGAACGTCCAAGGCGGCCGTGGGCGACCTCGACGCGCCAGGCATGCCGGAGGGGGCGGAACACCGGCTGCTTGTCGTCCCACCCCACCCGGCGCAGCTCAAGGTCATGGCTTCGACCCAGAGCGCGGGCCCGGCCGCAGTGACCCCGCGGTCGACCAGAACCAGTTCAAGCCGCCCGGTTACGCCCTGCCCGGCCAGGTGGTCCAGCATCAGCTCGCTGGCGCGGTTCTCGTGGGTAGAGGCCGGCACGACCAGCGCGCCCACCGGCAGCCCGGTCACATCGACCGCGACGATGCGCTTGGCGCCCTTGGTTCGACCGTAGGGGCCTCCACGGTCGTCCCGCCGTTGGACGACCCGCGGGCAAGGTGCGTGTCGATGACCACCATTGACGGGGTCGCGTCGGCGCGACCGTCGGCCTCGCGGGCGGCAGCGTGGAGCACCGTCAGTGCTCGCGCCCAGGTGCCGTTGCGGGACCATCGGCGGAACTGCGACCAAACCCGCGTCCACGGCGCGGACCGTGAAGCCGCTGTCATGTGCGTGCCGGTTCGCCTCTCGAGGACTCACGCGGTTCCCTGACTTGGGCGTCAGGCTTGTTATCGATCGTGCCGGTGGTGAGGTAGGCGTTCAGGGCGCGTCGGTGTTCGGCCAGGAGCGGGGCGGCGGCGTCGAGCTCGGTTGGGGTAGGCGGCAGTATCTCCGGCGGTTCGCCTAGCGCCGGTCCCCCAGGGATTTGAGGAGCATGCGGAGTAGGCTGGGCAAACCTTGTTCACGATCAAGCAAGCTGCCCGGTTGACTGGCGTCCGCGAGGCCACGCTCCGCACGTGGGAGAAGCGGTACGGCGTTGTGGCTCCCCTCCGCACGTCGGCCGGCTACCGGCTCTACGACAACGAAGCGATCGCGGCGCTGACGGTCATGCGGAAGCTCGTCGACGCCGGCTGGGCGCCGGCCGAGGCGGGCCGTGCGGTCCACGACGGGAGGGTGCCCATCGTCTTGCCGGAGCCGGCCTTGCCGGCGGTGGGGGGCGACCGCGACGCGGATGCGGCGACCTACCTCAAGCAGTTCGTCACCTCGGCGGCGCTCATGGACAAGGATGGCATCGAGCACAGCCTCGACCGGGGGTTCGCTATCGGCTCGTTCGAGCAGGTCGTCGACGCCTGGCTGTGCCCGGCCCTGGTCGCGCTCGGTGAGGGATGGGCCCGGGGACAGGTCGACATCGCCGGGGAGCACATCGCCAGCCATGCGGTGCTCCGGCGACTGTCGGCGGCCTTCGAGGCCGCGGGCCGCCGGTCACGAGGCCCGTCGGTGGTGCTGGGGCTGCCGCCCGGAAGCCAGCACGAGCTCGGCGCGCTGGCTTTCGCCACGGCGAGCAGGCGGCTGGGGCTGGACGTGCTCTACCTAGGCGCCAACGTCCCGCGGGCGAGCTGGGACGCCGCCGTCGCCAGGCACTCCCCGCGTGCCGCGGTGCTTGGCGTCGTCACCGCGGCCGACCGGCCCAGCGCCGCCGCCACCGCCGAGCTCCTGCTCGGGAGCCACCCCGGCCTGGTCGTCGCCTCCGGCGGCGCGTTCGGGCCCCATCTCGCCGATGGCGTGGTGTCCCTTCCGTCCTCGGTGGCCGAGGCGGCCGCCGAGCTCGACCGACTCCTTCGCGCGCAGACCCCGGGCGAGTGAGGTCACCGCACGTGGAACGGCCGCGGACTGCTCCCGTCCGCTCCCGCCATGCCGGTTGCCTAGTCCTCTCGGTTTCGGACCGAGGGTCTTCTGGAGACCTTGCTACCCTGGCCAGGGTTTGACGAGGGTTGACGGTCGCCTGCCGCACGGCAGGGGTCGACGCGGGGGGACAGACCGCAGGAGTTTCGATGTGTCCCGAACTGCACGGAAGTCGGGTGCTTCCGCACCGCCCCGCCAGCGTGGGAGCCGCCCGCGAGCTGGTCCGCGTTGTCCTGCACGGAGCAGTCCGGCCCGAGACGGTCGATGCGGCCGAGAGCGTGACCAGTGAGCTGGTGACCAACGCGATCGTGCACGCCGGCACCATGGTCGAGGTCGACGTCCGCTTGGAGCGTGACGGCTCGGTGTACCTCGAGGTCACCGACGGCGCCCCGTGGCACCCGCTCCGGCCGCGAGCAGGCACTGAACGCAGCACCGGTCGTGGCCTGGCGCTGGTCGACGCGCTAACCCGCGAGTGGGGTTTGCGGCTCCACCCCCACACCAAGGTCTTGTGGTGCCGGCTGGCAGACGCGCCCACGACGCCCCACCCTCCATCGGACGAGTCCGTCTACCGCAGGCTGCGTCCGGAGCCGGGCTTGGAGGTCGCCCTGGAGAACACGCCGCTGCGGCTATACCAGTCCTGGCTCGAGGAGGCCGAGGCGCTGCTGCGCGACTATCTCCTGGCCGGCATGACCCGGACACCGATCGAGGACTCGCTGCGCCGCCACGTCCAGTGCAGCCAGGCGCTCGCCCTGCTCGTCGAAGCGTTCGCCGACGCCTCGGGCAGTGAGCACCAGGTCAGGCACACTCCTCGAGGCGGGCACGCCAAGGTAGCGGTCACGGTTCCCCCGGGAGCGGTCGAGGACTTCGCGACCCTCAACGACGTCCTCGAGACGGCGATCCTGACGGCCAGCAACGGCGAGTACCTCAGTGCGGTCACCAGCCCCGCAGCGCAGAGGTTCCGGCGGTGGGTCTGCCGGGAGGTGCTCACGCAGTCTCGCGGCGGCGCGCCCACGCCGTGGCAGGAGGGCCCGCGGTAGCGACTGGGTCCGGGCTATGCGGCTGGCATGCGGCGACGCCCGCGACCGCCGGGACGCGTGGCCCCGCGACGGGGATGCCGAGGCGGTCACTGGCGCAGTCATAGAGAGGCGAGTGCGAAGAGGTCTCGGAGAAAGCCGAAGAACTCCGGAAGTTTCTGCGTCGCTGAGTGCTGACATCCGGATCTGCCGCTGTCCGCGCAACTGCCGATGCGGACGCCGATCCGCACTGCTCTCTGCCCGTGACCCGATCGGTTTCGAGGTGTCTGGCTGGCAACTAGGGTCGATGCATGCCCCATTTCACCTGGCTCCCGGCCAACCGAGCAGCGCCTGAGGACGTCGAGTGACGTCCGGCAGAGTGGTGTACGGGATCCCGGTGAGCGTGTCGCTGCTGAAGTAGGCGACGGCCATCGGGTGATCCTTCGAGTGATCTCTCACAACCGACTCGAAGAAGGACACCAACGATGACCGTCAGGTCCAGTATCGACCCTGCCCGCCTGCTCGAGGAACAGCTCGCCCAGGCGTCTCCTGATCTGCTGCGCGAGCTGCTCGGCAGCTTCATCAACACGCTGCTCTCCGCGGAGGCCGACGCGGTCTGCGGCGCCGAGTACGGCACCATCACCCCCGAGCGGGTCAACCGGCGCAACGGCTACCGGCACCGGGACTTCGACACCCGCGCCGGCACGGTCGATGTTGCGATCCCCAAGCTGCGGCAGGGGTCCTACTTCCCCGAGTGGTTGCTGGAGCGACGCAGGCGCGCCGAACGAGCGCTCACCTCGGTGGTGGCGACCTGCTACCTCCTCGGCGTCAGCACCAGGCGGATGGACAAGCTCGTCGGGTCCTTGGGGATCACCTCGCTGTCGAAGTCGCAGGTATCGGAGATGGCCAAGGAGCTCGATGCGCACGTCGGGGAGTTCCGCACCCGCTCGTTGGCCGAGGCTGGGCCGTTCACGTTCGTGGCCGCCGACGCCCTCGTGCTCAAGGTCCGCGAAGGTGGCCGGGTGGTGCCGGTCCATGCCCTGGTGGCGACCGGGGTGAACGCCGATGGACACCGCGAGATCCTCG
>Ga0308175_100002991_pt1 | contig 11631 bp, 9 predicted proteins | sample PhyCR1_3_FD_203893 | JGI IMG/M metagenome (GOLD analysis project Ga0308175, IMG submission 203893) | Soil microbial communities from UC Gill Tract Community Farm, Albany, California, United States - DLSLS.C.R1 | ecosystem: Environmental > Terrestrial > Soil > Agricultural land | place: USA... | reverse complement strand
CGTCGAGGCGCAGTTCCCGCTCGTGATCCTGTACCGCCGGCTGCTCGGCGCGGGCGCCGACGGCGCCGGCCGGCACCGCGGCGGCCTGGGCTTCGTCGAGGGCGCGATCGCCCGCGGCGGGGGCATGTCGCAGGTCGCGCTGGCGATCGGCGACTCGTTCGCCAAGGGCGTCGGGCCGTTCGGCTCGAACCCCGGCACGGTCGCGCCGTTCCTGGTCCAGCAGGAGACCGACGTGCTCGACCGTCTCGCCGCCGGTGAGATCCCCGAGCGCGTCGCCGAGCTGCCCGGCAAGCAGCGCGCCGTCGAGGCGAAGGTCGCCCCGTTCGAGGTCGGCGACGGCGACGTATGGGAGTTCGTGTTCCCGACCGCCGGCGGTTTCGGCGACCCGCTGCGCCGCGAGCCCGAGGCGGTGCGGGCCGACGTCGAGGACCGCCTGCTCGACGCCGCGACGGCCGAGCGCGTGTACGGCGTGGTCCTGCGCGACGGCACGGTCGACGCCACGGCCACCGAGGACGCGCGGCGCGCCGCCCGGGCCGAGCGCCTGGGGCGCGAGCCCGGCGCGGAGGTGGCGCCGCCGGAGGGCTCCCGGCGCGTCGGCGAGCTGCTGCGCGTCGTCGACGGGCACTGGTGGTGCAACGGCGCCGACCTCGGGGCGGTGACCGGCAACTACAAGGACGCGGCGGTCGTCCGCGAGGTCCGCGCGCGGGAGATCGCGCCGGAGTTCGCGGTGCCCGAGTACGCCCACGAGATGGCCGACCGGATGGTCTTCCGCGAGTTCCTGTGCCCGGTGACCGGCTACCGGATCGACACCGAGCTCGCGCGCGCCGACCAGCCGCCGCTGCAGGACATCGTGCTCGCTACTTGATCGTCCAGCCGCCGTCGGCGACGACGCACGCGCCGTGCATGAACGGCACGGCGTCGGACGCCATCAGCGCCGCGAGCCGCGCGATCTCCTCGGGCTGGCCCCAGCTGGCGCTCGGGATCTCCGGGATGAACTCGTGCACCTTCGAGTCCGGGTCGTCGAACAGCGGCTGGGTCATGCCGGTCTGGATCACGCCGGGGCAGATCGCGTTGACGCGGATGCCCTTCGCAGCGTTCTCGTAGGCGATCTGGCGCATGAGCCCGATCACGCCGTGCTTGGAGGCGGTGTAGGCGACCCCGCCGCCGCCGGCGACCATCCCCGCCACCGACGCCGTCACGATGATCGCCCCGGCGCCGCGTTCGAGCATGCCCGGCAGCACCGCGCGCGACAGCAGCCACGTCGCCTTCATGTTCACGTCGACGACGCGGTCCCACAGCCCCTCGTCGGTGTCCAGCGCCGACGCGTAGCCGTCGAGGATGCCGGCGTTCGAGCACAGGATGTCGACGGTGCCGAGCGCGTCGCGCGCGGCCGCCACGGCCTGCTCGACCTCGTCGGCGCGGGCGACGTCGGCCGTCAGCGCGACGGTCTGCGCGGAGCCCGCGGCCTCCGCGGCGGCGCACGTCTCGTGCACTCCCTCGGCGGCGATGTCGCAGGCCGCGATCCGCGCGCCGTGCGCGGCGAACTCGATCGCCATCGCGCGCCCGATTCCGGACGCGGCTCCCGTGATCAGCGCGACGCGGTCCTCCAACATGGGATCACGGTCGCACGCCGGGCCCGGGCCGGCGTGGGGGGTGGGCGTGGCGTCCTGTGGGTTTCCACTGTGCGCGCGTGGGGCGCGCGCACGGATCGCGGCCCCTGCGCGTACGTTCGGCCCATGACGACGGGCTTTCTGTGGGATGAGCGCTACGCCTGGCACGACACGGGCACGGGATCCGGGTTCCTCTCGGCCGGCGGCCTCATCGAACCCGAGGTGCACGGCGAGAGCGCCGCGACCAAGCGGCGGCTGCGCAACCTCCTGGACGTGACCGGGCTGCTGGAACAGATGACGGCGCTGCGCGCCCGGCCCGCGACCGAGGATGAGCTCCTGCGCCTGCACGACGCGGAGTACGTGGCGCGCGTCAGGGAGATGAGCGAGGCGGGAGGCGGCGACGCCGGGGAGCTCGCCCCGTTCGGGGCGGGCGGGTACGAGATCGCCCTGCTCGCGGCCGGTGGCGCCATCGAGGCGGTCGACGCCGTCCTGCGCGGCGACGTGGACAACGCCTACGCGCTGGTGCGCCCGCCGGGCCACCACGCCGAGCGCGATCTCGGCCGCGGCTTCTGCATCTTCGGCAACACCGCGCTCGCCGCGCTGCATGCACGCGAGGCGCGCGGGGTGGAGCGCGTGGCGATCGTCGACTGGGACGTCCACCACGGCAACGGCACCGAGCACGCCTTCTACGAGGACCCGTCCGTCCTGGCGATCTCACTGCACCAGGACAACCTCTACCCGGCCGAATCGGGCGCCGTGACGGACACCGGCACCGGGGCGGGGGCCGGCGCGACCGTCAACATCCCGCTTCCGCCCGGGTCCGGCAACGGCGCCTACGAGGCGGCGCTCGAGCGCGTCGTCGTCCCGGCGATCCGCGCCTTCCGGCCCGATCTCATCATCGTCGCCTGCGGGTTCGACGCCAGCATGCTCGACCCGTTCGCGATCATGATGCTCGACAGCTTCGGCTTCGCGCGGATGACGCGGATCGTCGCCGACCTGGCGGCGGAGGTCTGCGACGGGCGGCTGGTGATGATCCACGAGGGCGGCTACTCGTCCGCCTACGTGCCGTTCTGCGGGGCCGCGGCGATCGAGGAGCTGCTCGGCGTGAGCACGCGGATCGAGGACCCGTTCATCGAGGCGTTCCGCGCGATGGCCTACACGGAGCTCCAGCCCCACCAGGACGAGGCGATCGGCCGGGCGGAACGCAACCTGTCGCTGGTCCCTGCCGGCTAGATCCGAAGCAGCTCGCGCGCGGCCGCCTCGATCTGGGCGCCGCTCGGGATGCACAGCTGCTCCAGCTCGGGGTCCTGGGGCAGCGGCGTGTCGAGTGCGCCCAGCCGCCAGACCGGCGCGTCGAGGCTGAAGAACGCCCGCTCCTGGATCTGCGCGGCGATCTCCGCGCCCGCGCCGGCGGTGCGCACCGCCTCGTGGACCACGAGCGCGCGGGAGGTCCGCTGCACCGACTCGACGATCGTCTCGATGTCCAGCGGCACCAGCGTGCGCGGGTCGATCACCTCGGCCTCGATGCCGTCGGCGGCCAGCCGCTCGGCCGCTTCGAGCGAGCGGCTCACCATCAGCCCGGTCGCCACGATCGTCAGCGCGTCGCCCCGGCGGCGGACGGCGGCCTGGCCGAGCGGCACGAGGTGCTCCGCGTCCGTCGGCACCGGGCCCTTCCTGCGGTACAGGCCCTTGTGCTCGAAGAAGAGCACCGGGTCGGGGTCGCGGATGGCCGCCTTGAGCAGGCCCTTCGCGTCGGCGGGCGTGGCCGGGAGGACCACCTTGAGCCCGGGCGTGTGCATCGCCATCGCCTCCAGGCTCGCCGAGTGCTCGGCGCCCGCGCCGCCGAGGACGCCGGTCGGCAGGCGCACCACGACCGGCAGCGTCAGCTTGCCGCCGTGCACGTAGCGCCATTTGGCGAGCTTGTGGAAGATCTCGTCGCCGGCGATCAGCAGGAAGTCCGCGAACTGCAGCTCGACCACCGGGATCGTCCCGGTCATCGCCGCGCCGGCGGCGCCGCCGACGATGAACGTCTCGTTGATCGTGGTGTCGCGCACGCGCGCCGCGCCGAACTCGTCGAGCAGCCCGCGCGTGACGCCGAAGACGCCGCCCATCCGCCCGACGTCCTGGCCCATGATCCAGACGCGCTCGTCGCGGCGCATCTCCTCGGCGAGGGCGTGGTTGATCGCCCAGGCGTAGCCGATGGTCTCCTCGCTCACGCCCACACGCCCTGCAGCACGATGTCCGGGTCGGGCCGCGCCGCCGCGAGCGCCGCCTCGAAGGCCGCCTCGACCTCGGCACGGGCGCGGTCGTCGAGATCGTCGGCGACGCCGGCGGGAACGACCTTGCGCAGCAGGTCGATCGGGTCGCGCGGGATCTCGACGCCGTCGGTGAGGTCCGTCCGGTACTGCTGGCGGTCGCCCTCGTAGTGGCCGCGGATACGCAGCGTCTTGGCCTCGATCAGCGTCGGCCCCTCGCCGGCGCGCGCCCGATCGATCGCCTCGCCGGCCACGGCGTGCACCGCCAGCGCGTCCTGGCCGTCGACGACGACGCCCGGCACGCCGTATGCGGCGGCGCGGTCGGCGATGTCCTCGGTCGGGCTCTGCTCCGTGATCGGCGCCGACAACGCCCAGCCGTTGTTCTCGCAGATCCAGACGACCGGCAGCTTCCACACGGATGCCTGCAGCGCCGCCTCGTGGAACGTGCCGCGGGCCGCCGCGCCGTCGCCGAAGAACACCGCGGTCACGCGGTCGGTTCCGAGCAGCTGCGACGAGATCGCCGCACCGGCGCCGAGCGGGAAGTTCGAGCCCAGGGTGCCCCCCTGCCCCAAGACGCCGACGGACGGGTCGACGAAGTGCGCGGTGCCGCCGCCCTTGCCGCCGGTGCTGCCCGTCACGCGGCCGAACAGGTCGCCCAGCAGCTCTTCGAGCGCCATGCCTTTGGCGAGCGCATAGCCGAGCCCGCGATGCGCGTAGAACAGGTAGTCGTCCTCGCGCAGCGCCGTGGCGGCGCCGACCTGGACCGCCTCCTGGCCGATGCCCGGATGCCAGAAGCCACCGAACCCGTGTTCGGTGATGTGCTGCTGCAGTCGCAGCTCGACGGCGCGCACGAGCGCGACCAGCCTGTAGAGCTCGGTCGCCAGCTCCGCGTCGGCCATGCCGAGAGCATGCCGCTCCGCCGCGCGATCGCGGCTCACGTGCGCCCGTCGGGCCGGTGGTTTCCACAGCCACGGCGGCGATCCACGTCGCATCCCTGCTGCGGTGGCTCAAGCTCTGCGGGCATGGACCTGGTGCACGAGTTCACGTTCACGGCGAAGCTCGCCCCGGCCGTGCCGGTCGGCCCCGGGCCGTACGGCACGCGGCGGATCCGCGAGGTCGTCGGCGGCGAGGTCACCGGCGAGCGCATCAACGGGCGCGTCGGGACGGGCGGGGGCGACTGGGTCCTGATCGGGCCGGACGGCTGGGGCCGGCTCGACGTCCGGCTGTCGATCCACACCGACGACGACGCGCATCTGTACGTCCAGTACTTCGGGGTGATCGAGTACACCGAGGCCGCGCATGCGGCCAACGCCGGCGAGCGTTCCAGCGACTACGGCGAGCACTACTTCCGCACCGCGCCGCGCATCGAGACCGGCGACGAGCGCTACGCCTGGGTCAACCGCACCGTGTTCGTCGCCGACGGCCGCCTGCATCCCGGGCCGGTCGTGGAGTACCGCGTCCACCGGGTGACCTGAGCGGGTGCCCGTGGGTGTTGCGGTTTCTCCAACGCTGGTCAGCGAACGCTGTCCGCGCGCCGACGCTTCGAACTTACGCTTGCGCCGAATCCGGGTGCTACCTGATGAGGAGGACTACCCAATGACGGATAGAGCTCGCCGAGTGCCGGCCCATCGCCGGAGGCTGTGGCAGCTGGTGCAGGTGCTTACGCTCGTAGGCGCGGTTGCAGTGCTGAGCGCATGCGGGAGCGACGACAACAAGTCGTCGAGCAGCTCGTCGTCGTCGTCCGGGACGTCGTCGGAGTCCGCGAAGGCGCCGACGGGCACGCCCATCGTCGCGTACACGTTCGCGGACGTGAACACGCAGGGGCCGCAGTACAAGAACATCGAGGAGACCGCCCGCATCTACGGCGAGTGGGTCAATGCGCACGGCGGCATCAAGGGGCACCCGCTGAAGGTCAAGTTCTGCGACGCGAAGGGCACGCCGACCGACGCGACGGCATGCGCCCGCAAGGCGGTCGCCGACAAGGCCGTAGCGGTCGTCGGCAGCTTCACCTTCACCGGTGACGCGATCGTGCCGACGCTGTCCAAGGGCAAGGTCGCCTACTGGGGCATGTGCTGCGCCATCTCGGCATCCGAGCTCACCAACCCGGACGCCTTCCCGATGGGCAACCAGCCGCTGTACGCGGTCGGCCTCATGAAGCGCGCCAAGGAGGACGGCTGCCAGAAGACCAACGGCGTGATCATCCAGGGCGCGGAGGCGTTCAAGCCGATCATGCAGAACGCCGCGAAGTCCTACGGCCTCCCGATCGGCAAGTTCATCACCCTGCCGGCCACGGCCCGCGACTACAGCCCGCAGGTCGCGGAGGCGACCGGCGGCGGCGCGGACTGCCTGGTGATGATCGTGTCCGAGACGCCCTACATCGCCTGGATGCCGGCGTTCGCCCAGTCCGGGTCGAAGGCCCGCATGTACGGCCCGCAGGGCAACCTGAACGAGAAGGTCGCGAAGGGCTTCGAGGAGGTCACCAACGGTGACGTCATCGCGGGCATGTACCCGGACATCTCGCTGCCCCAGTGGAAGGACTACCGCACGGCGCTCGACCAGTACAACGCCGACAAGGGCGAGGACTACAACTCCCTCGGCGGGCTGGGCACCTGGGCGGCCTACCAGGGCTTCCAGCAGGTGATCGAGAGCATGAGCGGCCCGATCACCAACGCGACGTTCCTCGACGCCGCACGGACGGCGAAGATCGACCTCCCGGGCATGCTGCCTCCGGAGGACTTCGCCAAGACGTGGGACAAGGACGGCGGGCCCAAGGGCTTCGATCGCCTCGTGGACCGTTGCGTCGTGTTCAGCAAGCTGGACAACGGCAAGCTCAAGCCGCTGACGACGACCTTCGAGGACGTCTCCGAGGCGGCTGGCGGAAAGAACCCGCAGAACTGCGGCTGATCGATGGTCAGGGCTCCGGGCGCTCGCGCCCGGAGCCCAGCCGTCACACTGAGCGGGAGGGAGTCTGAGAAGTGCAAGAGGTCATCCGGTTCGCGTTGTTGGGCTTCGGCGTGGGTGCGCTGTACGCGCTCGCGTCGCAGGGGCTCATCGTCATCTACCGCGGGTCGGGTGTCCTGAACTTCGCCCTCGGCGCGATCGGGATGGCGGCCGCCTACCTCTGGTGGGAGCTGACCACGAAGCACGGCTGGGCGTTCCTCCCGGCGTTCGTCGCGGGCGTGATCTTCGCCGCGGCGATCGGCGCGGTGACCCATCTGTTCATCATGCGGCCGCTGCGATCCGCGGCGCCGCTCGTCCGCGTGATCGCGACGCTCGGCGTCCTGGTCACGCTGCAGTCGATCGCGGTGCTTCGCTACGAGGCGACGCCGAAGTTCGTCCCGAGCAAGCTGCCGACCGACATCTGGAGAATCCACGAGACGATCGTCATCTCGGCGGACCGGATCATCCTCCTCGGAATCGCGCTGGTCACGACGATCGTGCTGTGGCTGCTGTACCGCTACACGCGCTTCGGGCTCGGCACTTCGGCGGTCGCCGAGAACGAGCGCGCCGCGTCGTCGCTGGGCTGGTCCCCGGATGTCATTGCGACGGCGAACTGGGCGCTGGGCTGCGGCCTGGCCGGCGCCGCGGCGATCCTGATCATCCCCATCGTGACCCTGCAGCCGCAGGTGCTCACGAACCTCCTCATCGCGGCGACGGCGGCGGCGCTGGTCGCGGGCTTCCGCTCGTTCCCCGTCGCGTTCGTCGCCGGCCTGGTGATCGGGATCGCGCAGACCGAGATCAACCGCTACATCACGGCGCCCGGCTGGGGGCAGGCGGTCCCGTTCATCGTGATCGTGCTGTGGCTGGTCGTCCGCGGCCAGGCGCTCCCGCTGCGCGACTACCTGCTGCAGCGGCTGCCGTCGGTCGGCACGGGCCGCACCAACTGGGGCGCGCTGGCCTTCGCGGTCGCGGTCGCCGTCTTCCTCGTCTCCACGACATCGCCGATCTGGATCGACGCGTTCACGATCACGTTCTGCGTCGGGCTCGTGCTGCTGTCGATCGTCGTGCTGACGGGCTACGCGGGACAGCTGTCGCTGGCCCAGTACGCGATCGCGGGATTCGGCGCGTGGGTCGCCGGGCGATTGTGCGCCTCGCAGGACCTGCCGTTCTGGCTCGGCGCGTTGATCGGCGTCCTCGCCACGATCCCGATCGGGGTGCTGTTCGCGCTGCCGGCCGTGCGCACGCGCGGCATCAACCTGGCGGTCGTGACGCTCGGCCTCGGCACCGCGGTCCAGCTGATCCTCTTCGACAACCAGAACTACACCGGCGGGATCGCGGGCACGCAGGTCAAGTCGCCGTCGATCTTCGGGCTCGACATCGACGCCAACGCGCATCCGACGCGCTACGGGATCTTCGCGCTCATCGTCCTGATCGTGGCCTCGCTCGGGGTTGCGAACATCCGCCGCGGCCGGTCCGGGCGCCGGCTGATCGCGGTCCGCACCAACGAGCGCGCCGCGGCGGCGCTGGGTATCAGCGTGCCCGGGGCCAAGCTCTACGCGTTCGGCATCTCGGCGGCGATCGCCGCGGCCGGCGGCATCCTGCTCGCCTTCCGCAGCACGTCGATCACCTACCAGGTGTTCGACAACTTCACGTCGATCACGAACGTGGGCTTCGCGATGATCGGCGGCATCGGCTACCTCGCGGGCCCGATCCTGGGCGCGCAGCTGGCGCCGGGCGCGATCGACGGCCGGATCCTGGACGAGCTCGGGACGGGGGTGTCGAAGTACATCCCGCTGATCGGCGGCGTCTCGCTGATCCTGCTCGTGCTGGCCAACCAGAACGGCATCGCCCGCGAGGGCATCGCGCAGATCGCGTTCCTCCGCGGTCAGCTCGGCCGCGTGCTGCCGTTCCTGCGCCCGCGCGAGCGCGCCGCGTCCACGCTGCCTGAGGGGTCCGAGCGCGCCGAGAAGGTCCCGGCGCGCACGCTCGACGTGCGCGACGTGACGGTGCGCTTCGGCGGCACGACCGCGGTGGACTCGGTCTCGCTCAGCGTCGGGCCGGGCCAGATCGTCGGCCTCATCGGCCCTAACGGCGCCGGCAAGACGACGCTCATCGACGCGGTCACCGGCTTCGTCCGGCGCTCGGGCGGGGCGGTCCTGCTCGACGGCAACGAGATCCAGAAGTGGTCGCCGGTCAAGCGCGCGCGGGCGGGGATCGGGCGCTCGTTCCAGTCGCTGGAGCTGTTCGAGGACTCAACCGTGCTGGACAACCTCCGCGCGGCGAGCGATCCCCGCGACCTCTGGTCCTACGCGCGCGACTTGGTGTGGCCGGCGAACCCCGAGCTGCCGTCGGAGGTGATCGGCGCGATCCGCGAGTTCCGGCTCGAGGAGGACCTCGACCGCCCCACCGAGGACCTGCCCTACGGGCGGCGGCGGCTGCTCGCGATCGCGCGCGCGGTCGCCACCCAGCCGAGCATCCTGCTGCTCGACGAGCCGGCCGCCGGGCTGGGCGACGTCGAGAGCGCCGAGCTCGCCCACCTCGTGCGGCGGCTGGCCGACGAGTGGGGGATCGGCGTGCTGCTCGTGGAGCACGACATGAACTTCGTGATGTCGGTCTGCGACGAGCTCGTCGTGCTGGACTTCGGGCGCAAGATCGCCCAGGGCGCGCCCGCGGAGATCCGCAACGACCCGACGGTCATCGCCGCCTACCTCGGCGAGGAGGAGTCGGAGCTGACCGGCGACGGCGGGCTGCCACGACACGCCGGCGCCGTGATCGAGGAGACGGAGTGACCATGCCGCCCGTGATCGCAGTCCGCGAGATGAGCACCGGCTACGCGGGCCAGCCCGTCGTGCACGACCTGAGCTTCGAGGTCCAGCGGGGCGAGATCGTCTGCCTGCTCGGTCCCAACGGCGCAGGCAAGACCACCACGATGCTGGCGCTCAGCGGCGAGCTGCCTTTGATCTCCGGCGAGGTCGAGATCGACGGCGACGTCACGAAGGCGCCGCTGCACCGCCGCGCGCGCCGCGGGATGTCCTACGTCACCGAGGAGCGCTCGGTCTTCAAGGGGATGAGCCTGCGCGACAACCTGCGCGTCGGCGGCGTCTCGCCCGCAGTGGCGACCGAGCTGTTCCCCGAGCTGGGCAAGCGCATGAGCGTCCGCGGCGGCCTCCTGTCCGGTGGCGAGCAGCAGATGCTCACGCTCGCGCGCGCGCTCGGCCGCAAGCCGCGCATCCTGCTGGCCGACGAGCTGTCGCTCGGCCTGGCGCCATTGGTGGTCGACCGTCTCCTGCAGGCCGTGCGCCGCGCGGCCGACGAGCAGGGCACCGGCGTCGTCATGGTCGAGCAGCACGCGCACAAGGCGCTGAAGTACGCCGACCGCGCGATCGTCCTGCGCCGCGGCCACGTGGAGCTCGACCTCTCCGGCGACGAGGCCCGCCGCCGGTTCGACGAGGTCGAGCGCGCCTACCTGACGGGCACGGCGCCCGCCGACTCGAAGGCCAACGGCACCACCGCCCCGGCATAGCGACAAAGGGGTCTGACACCAATGTCGCATGCGACAAAAGTGTCAGACCCCTTTGTCGGTCAGTCCATCCGCTGGCCGCCGTCGACGTTCAGCGTCTGGCCGGTGATCCAGCCGGCGGCGGGGGGGGCGAGGAAGGCGACGGCGCTGCCGATGTCCTGCGGCGTGCCCTGGCGGCGCATCGGCAGCGATGCGATCCGTGCCGCGCGCGCGCTGCCCGGCTCGGCGCCGGAGGCGGCGTCGCGGCGGGCGAAGGTGCCGTCCATCATGTCGGTGTCGGTCGAGCCCGGGCAGATGCAGTTGACGCGCACGTCCGGTGCGAGCTCCAGCGCGAGCTGCTGGGTCAGCCCGACGATCGCGAACTTGGTCGCGCAGTAGGCGCCCATCCGCGGCTGCCCGGCGCGGCCGGCGACCGAGGAGATGTTGACGATGTCGCCCGTGCCGGCGCCCAGCATTCCCGGCAGGACCGCCTTCGTCATGAGGTAGACCGCGTTGAGGTTGATGTCGACGGTCCGGTACCAGAGCTCGTCGTCGAGCTCAGCGATCGGCGCCTGGCCCGCGCCGCCGGGCACCGCCGCGTTGTTGACGAGCAGGTCGACCGGCCCGAGCTCCGAGGCCGCCGCCAGCACCCGGGCGACGTCGTCGCGCGCGGTCAGGTCGCCCTCGACATGCACCGACCGGCGGCCGAGCTCGCGCAGCTCGCCGGCCAGCGACTCCACGCCGCGCCAGCCGGACTCGCGCTCGGCCGCGGGCTGCTCGGATGGCGCGCGCGCGAGGCCGTGGACCGCGACGTCGGCGCCGGCGCGCGCCAGCTCGATCGCGATCCCGCGGCCGATGCCGCGCCGGCGGCCCGCGCCCGTGACGAGCGCGACCCGGCCCGCGAGTGGGAGCGCCTCCGGCATCTAGTCAGCGGTCAGGATGTGGACGGACATCGCGGCCGAGTCGCCCTCGAGCCAGCCGCCGCCGTTCTGCGTGAGCGCGACGCGCGCGCCCTCGACCTGGCGGGCGCCCGCCTCGCCGCGCAGCTGCCACGTCGCCTCGCACACCTGCGCGATGCCGGTCGCCCCGATCGGGTGGCCCTTGCTCAGCAGCCCGCCGCTGGTGTTGACGGGCAGGGCGCCGTCCAGGCGCGTGTGCCCGGACGCGATCAGGTCGGGCGCGCCGCCGGGCTCCGCGAACCCGAGCTGCTCGTAGACGATCAGCTCGGCCGGGGCGCTGGCGTCGTGCACCTCGGCGCAGTCGAGGTCCTGCGGGCCCAGGCCGGCCTGCTCGAACGCCGCGCGCCCCGCGCGTGCCGCCGAGCCCG
>Ga0308175_100002990_pt1 | contig 11636 bp, 12 predicted proteins | sample PhyCR1_3_FD_203893 | JGI IMG/M metagenome (GOLD analysis project Ga0308175, IMG submission 203893) | Soil microbial communities from UC Gill Tract Community Farm, Albany, California, United States - DLSLS.C.R1 | ecosystem: Environmental > Terrestrial > Soil > Agricultural land | place: USA... | reverse complement strand
CGATATGTCGCACAATGATCCCTAGGCGAAGCAAGGCCTCGAAAACGACACGCCCGTCCCGGCCCACATCAAAGAACAGAAAGTTGGCTTGGCTGGGCAACGGCTGAAAACCGAGCGCCATGAGGCTGGCCTCGACCGTGACCATTTCCGACGCATTGAGCGCGCGGCTTCGCGCGACATGCTCATCATCGTGCAATGCAGCCAGCGCGGCCCCCTGCGCCATGGTATTCACATTAAAGGGGGGACGGACGCGATTCAAATAACCCGCGATTTCTGGGGTGGTCAATCCATAGCCGACGCGCAATCCGGCCAGACCGTAGATTTTTGAGAACGTCCGCAGGACGATCACGTTGCGTTGTTGCAGAACCCAGCTCAAACTGTCCGGAAAATCCTGATCGTGCACATATTCGTAATAGGCTTCGTCGAAGACGACGATGACATTGTCCGGCACACGCTGCATGAAAGCATGGACATCCGCGGCGGTGACCATCGTGCCGGTTGGATTGTTCGGATTGCAGATGAAGATGAGCCGCGTCCTGCTCGTGATCGCGTCCGCCATCGCGGACAAGTCATGGCGCCATTGCTTGAGCGGGACGATCACGGGCTTGCCATGTGCCGCCGTCACTTCCATTTTGTAAATGACAAACGTCTGATCGGCCATCACGGCTTCGTCGCCGGGCGAGAGAAATGCTCGGGCCAACAGCCCAAGGATTTCATCGGAGCCATTGCCGAGGATCACATGGTCGGAAGACAGCTTATAACGATCCGCCAGCGCAGCACGAAGGCGATAGGCCCCGCCGTCCGGATAGCGATGAAGCGTGGCGGCGGCACCAACCAACACAGCCATGGCTTTTGGCGATGGTCCCAGAGGATTTTCATTGGACGCGAGCTTAACCGCGCGTGGAATGCCCAGTTCGCGCTCCAGTTCATCAATGGGCTTCCCCGGCACGTATGGAACCAGAGAGGCAATGTGCGAATGAATGTTCAATGGCATGATTAGCTATGGATGGGATAGGACCCGAGAATCTTCATGAAGAGGCATCGTCCCTTGATTTCTTCCAGAGCCTTCTTGACACGATCCTCATCGACATGCCCCTCGATGTCCACGAAAAAAAGGTATTCCCACGCCTTGCGCCTGGAGGGACGTGATTCGATCTTCGTCAAGTTAATGCCGTTCGAGGCGAAGGGCCGCAACAAATCGTACAGCGCTCCCACCTTGTCCTTGACCGATAACATAACGGACGTCTTATCTTTGCCCGTCCGCTCAGGCGGTTTCTGGGACAGCACCAAAAACCGGGTAAAATTATTGACATTGTCCTCGATCCGAGATCGGACCACTTTCAGACCGTACAATTCACCCGCAAGTTCCGAGGCAATCGCGGCGACCGTCGAATCATTGGCGCTCAGTTCCGCCGCGCGCGCGGTGCTCGGCACTTCCGCGACGGGAATTTTCGGCACATTGGTTTCAAGCCAATTGCGACACTGTGCAATCGCATGGGGATGAGAGTAAATGGTCGCGATATCCTCTATGCGGCCGGTTTTGGACAGAAGGTGGTGTGAAACCTCCTGCAGCACCTCTCCATAAATTACAAGATTAGAGTCAATGAACATATCCAAGGTATGGTTGACGACTCCTTCGGTGGAGTTTTCAATCGGGACGATTCCGAAATGCGCCCGGTCGCGTTCGACCTCGTTGAACACTTCCTTGATACTGGTGACGGGGAGGTACTGCGCCGAATTTCCGAATTTCTGTAGACACGCAAGATGAGTGAACGTCGCTCGTGGGCCGAGATAGGCAACCTTCTGAGGTCCTTCCAATGACAGAGAGGCGGACATGATTTCGCGGTACACGGACCGGATCGCATCATTGGGAAATGGCCCCGTGTTCGCCTGCGTGAGGCGATCGATGATTTCAGCTTCTCGTCGCGGTGTGTGGAGATGGGCGTTCGCCTCGGCGCTCTTCTTTAATTTGCCGATTTCTACGACGTTCCTGGAGCGCTCATTGAGCAGTCGCAAGAGATCGTCATCGAGCTGATCGATCGCCTTCCGAAAAGACGCGATATCTTTTTGGTCATCCATATACTGACGAACCTCGCGAAGGCTGCAGCGTTGCTGACTACAGCATAACCGCACGGTGACAAAAGGAAAGTACGATCATACAGAAAAGTGCCGGAGAGTTTCAAGGATATCAAAGGGATTTGTGCGTTACGCAAGAACGCCCCCGCAAGACACGCGGTGGATCTCCATGGGTCTAGGACAGTAAATCCTTCATTTTTCCGAAGTGTTCAAACGCGAGCCGCGTCGCATGCCGTCCGCGGGCGGTACGTTCGAGGTAACCGGATTGAATGAGAAACGGTTCATATACATCCTCCAACGTGGCCTTTTCTTCGTTGACGGCAGCCGCCAGCGATTCGACTCCGACCGGTCCGCCCCTAAACTTTTCGAGGACGGCCAAGAGAATTTTGCGATCCATGTCGTCAAAACCGGCTGAATCGATGCCGAGCCACTCAAGCGCGTCGTGGGCCACCTCCCGGGTGATATGGCCGTGCGCTTTGATCTGCGCAAAGTCACGCGCACGCTTGATCAAGCGATTGACGATTCGTGGAGTTCCACGTGCGCGATGCGCGATCTCTGACGCGCCGTCACGATCGATCGGCACGCCCAGCAAGCCGGCGGATCGTGTCACGATAATTTCAAGTTCCGTCGGCGAATAGAACTCGAGGCGATGGACCAACCCGAATCGTTCGCGGAGTGGCGACGTGAGTGCGCCGGCTCGTGTCGTGGCGCCGATGAGCGTAAAGCGCGGGAGGTCCAGTTTGATGGTACGCGTGGAGGGGCCTTGCCCGATGACCAAGTCAAGCTGGTAGTCTTCCATGGCCGGGTAGAGGGCTTCCTCCACCGATCCGGGAAGCCGGTGAATTTCGTCGATAAACAGCACGTCGCCTTCCTGAAGATTGGTCAGAATAGCCGCCAAGTCACCGGCATGCGCGAGCACCAACCCCGACGTCGAGCGGATCGATACGCCCATTTCGCGGGCGATAATATGAGCAATGGTGGTCTTGCCCAATCCGGGCGGACCATAAAAAATGGCGTGGTCCAAGGCCTCGCCACGCCGCTTGGCCGCTTCAATGCAGATTCGCAACGATTCTTTCATCCGCGCCTGACCGACATATTCCTTCAAGGTGTGCGGCCGTAACGCCGTATCTAGTCCATGTTCTTCGTCCGCTAATTGCCCGTTGACAATACGATCCGTCATATCTTCCTTGAAACCCGGTACGGGTAACCGAACACGCGTCGTCGACTCATTCGCTTTTCTTTTCTGGAGAGGGGCGGAACTTAGGCGGCGGAGGAATGGCGCCCTGCCCTGGAGCGACCGTAGATCCACAGTTCGGAGGACAGCTAACCCCGCCTTGGGTCGGATCAGGCATAGTATTTTGCATCTTCTCAAGTTGGCATTGCGTCATACGGCCGCCGTCTATATTGCCGCAACGGGCCGGGCTTGAGGAACTACCGACTTGCCGATACCCGTCTGGGCACGAGCCGCATACGGCCAGAATGTTTGCACCCAATGGCACACACTGCACAACTGTCGGATCGCCATCTTTGCAAATCTTCGCGTCGGTTGTGACCCCGGTTGTCGCATATCCTTCGGGACAGGACCCACAGGTCATTCTGGCGCTCTTTGGTTCGTTACCTTCTTCAGCAAGGAGTGCGGTTGGGAAACAGACCAGCAGCATCGCCCCTGCCAAGCCATGCCATAGCTTGGGCGAATACAGATATCGACTCACTCTTTCGGTCGTGCGCGTCCTCATGAGTGCCTACCCCCTTGCCAGCTCCTTCAGTGTTTCACGAATCAGGTCCTTGAGAGGAATCGGGCTGGATTGAGATTGAGTGATCCGCTTGATGATGTCTTTTGCTTCTTGGCCGCGATACCCGAGATTAACGAGGGCGGAAAGTGCATCCTCGTGTAGACGCGACGAGGGGTCCTCCGTTACGTGTACCGTCGTCGCGGGCATGGCATGCAGCCGCTCCACTTTGTCTTTCAGTTCCAGAACAATACGCCCGGCTGATTTTTTCCCGATGCCCGGCACGGTAGCCAGCTTCTCCATGTCACCGCCCTGAACGGCGGAAACCAAATCCGTCACGCTTAATGTGGAAAGAACGCTGAGCGCCAGTTTGGGGCCGATACCCGAAATCCCGGTCAAGAGAACAAACGCGGCCTTCTCTGTGGCGGTCAAGAAGCCGAACAACTGAATGGCGTCTTCGCGAAGATGCGTATGGACACGCAGGGAGGCCGACTGATCGATATCCGGGAGGGAGTAGAACGTGCTGAGCGGAATAAACACTTCGTAGCCGACGCCTTGGACGTCGAGGGTAATTTGGGAGGGGGACTTAAAGGCCAGCCGGCCGGTCAGCGCGGCGATCATCTGATCAGCAGGACTAAGTGCTGAATGCCGAGTGCTAAATGGGAGTTACGTAAAATGCGCGCCTCTTGACGTTCATCGCTCATCACCGTTCCGCTATCCGGCGGCGGCGGCGACTTTTTCCATGATCTCTTCGGGAATATCGAAGTTGGCATTCACCTTTTGCACATCGTCGTGCTCGTCCAGGATTTCCATGAGCCGTAACATTTGCTCAGCGGGCTTTTCCTCCAGCCGAATATACGTCTGTGGAACGTAGGTCACCTCGGCTACAGTCGTCTCAATCTTGGCGTCGCTCAAAGCCTTTTTGACGGATTCGAAGTCGTGAGGGGCCGTGATAATTTCAAAGGTCTTCTCATCGCTCTTCACATCTTCAGCGCCGGCTTCCAGTGTCAACGCCAACAGTTGGTCTTCATCGACTTTCCCCTTGTCAACAGTCAACAAGCCCTTTTTGTGAAATTGCCAGGCGACGGATCCCGCCTCCGCCATATTGCCGCCGTTTTTGGTAAGGATATTTCGAATTTCTGCGACGGTCCGGTTACGGTTATCTGAGGTGATTTCCAGCAAGACGGCCGTTCCTCCAGGTCCATACCCTTCCAGAGAAAACTCTTCATACGTCACACCCGGCAATTCACCGGTGCCACGCATCACCGCTTTCTTCAGCGTATCGCCCGGCATATTGGCATCTTTCGCCTTCGCAATCGCGAGACGCAACCGAGGATTGCCGTCTGGATCCCCGCCTGTACGAGCCGCAATAGTCAGCTCGCGAATGAGGCGCGTAAAGACCTTCCCCCGCTTCGCGTCCACGGAAGCTTTATGCCGTTTGACGGTAGCCCAATGGCTGTGGCCGCCCATGCTCCCCTCCTTACCAGGCTGCTGAAAAGGCCCACCAACGTCGTGCTCGACTCGTTAGATGGCCCTTTTGAACACCCTGTATTGAAGTCTGTTCAATTGAAGCTGGTCTAACACAGTCAGAAGAGGGGTGTCAATGAAGCGCCTGGAGAGAGCGAGGAGCTTGTCGAACCGTCTTTGCAGTGCGGGCGGCATCGGTCATGCTCCACATCGCAATGGCCGCGAGCGGCAGCATTCGTAGTATAAAGCTGCCGACAGTAATCGGGCTTCCCTGAGCGCCCAGGAAGGCGCTTTGAAACAGGGTCATTGTTTCGGACGTCACCCCGAGACCGGCATCGACGATCAGCGTGGCAACTAAGAAGCCGGCCCCTTTGACCCACTGGCGATTATAGAATTGCCCGAGTCCGGGCAGCACGGCAGATAAGAGGGCCGCCAGCTTGGGGGAATGACTTGTCGGCCCCATCGTTATTCAGAATAGATCAGCAGTTGAATGCCAATCAGCAAAACGAGCGCTGCCCACGCCAGCTCCCATCGTGAGATCTTCCCTGCACCCAATGTTCCCTTCCAATCGGACAAGAACTTGGACGAGCCGGCGGTCACGGCCATAATTCCCATGATGGCATGATGCACGGCAATCTTATGGGCCAGTGGATTCGCGCCGTGACTATGAAGAAATAACGACAGTCCACCGACAATGGCAAACGCCGGCAGTGGGAATTTCCACCACCCCCCCCTCAATTGTTCCGTTCGGCGCAGCCATTCGATAAGACCGATAACGAACGCCAGCATTCCAAACCATTTGTGCTGAATCGTTTCCCACTCACCTGTGAAAAAAGCCTGCGAAAATGTCGATCCGAATGGCCACCCTTCATGATCGCTCCAGATCAACAGAAAGACACCGACTGAAACCATAAAGACCGGCAGAAGGAAGCGGGTCCAGGGTAGTACCGAGGCAGCAATCCCATAATGGACTTCGCTGAGCCCGATCAGAATGATAAATACTCCAGCCAAGTGGTGGTTGAAGTTTGAATAGGCTTTGCCTTCAGGCGAACCTTCCCAATGATCGGTAGGATCAACGGCATTGAGATGATGAGATGTCCCATGGTCATGAACGGTGGCGTGTTCACGATCATCGTGAGAATAGGCGGGGATCGCCCAGAACAGGATGGCGAAGGCGAGAGGACCAAGACTTTTGACCCACCATCGCTCGATCAATTTCATGGAGTATCCTACGAGCATGAAAAAGCCCACCCGGCGTTATACCGGATGGGCCAGTCCGTGAGCAAGAAGTCCGTGCACTACATGAATTTCATAAACTTATCTTTTGCGTCATCCATCACTTCAGCGGTAATCGTCGTGGCGCCTCGCTCTTTGGCAAGCCGTTCGATCTCGCGGCGCGCCATCGGCTGGATGAAATCGGGGATGTTTTCCAATCGCTTTTCAGCCTCCGGCGTCCAAGCTACTCCATTGGAATCATTCTTCGAGTCGTCCATCACTTGCAGATTGATGGTCTTAAATCCATGTTTCCTCGCATACGCCTCGACACTGCTTTGGACCATGGGTTTCACGAACGAAGGCAATCGCTCGAGTCTTTCTTTGGCATCAGATGTCCACGAGAAGTCGGGCGCCGCCCCGGGCTTACCGCCGGAGGTCAATCCCATTTCCGCCACCATGGCTGAGAATGGGCAACCGCTGCCGGACTTTTCGCCCTCTTTGGCCTGATTAGGAGAGTTCTTTACTGCGCTGCCGGCCGCACTCACCGGCTGTCCGCCGTGAATTTTCTCATTCAAATAGGCCGCCATTTGTCCGGAACCTGCAAGCGCTTCATCTTTTAACGTACCGCGCGTCATTTCGAACGGTTCGGCCGCGACAGTGCGACCGCCGAGTTTCACGCCGAGCGAACTGACCATCTGTGTTTCGCCGGGATTGGTGACCATGGAAAATTTTGCTCCGCATGAGGGGCATCCAAAAAAGACGCCGAGCGATCCTTCGGCGGGCTTCTCGACTTTTTCGAAACCCATGTACGTTTCGCAATTGAGGCAAACGAATTTCATGACGGCTCCTTAATCCAGCAATCCTGCCTAAAGTTTTTCGGCGAGGACTTTCTTATAATCTAACAGCGACTGAATCCGCCCGGCAATCTCTTGAAAGCGCTGAATCGTCGGATACTGATCATCTAACAGCGGCACGCCCTTATCAAACGTCCGTGCCAAGGTCCGGTCGAAGGGGATCCGACCGAGGAGCGGCACGTTGAGCGCATCGCACAGGGCCTCCGTATCGCCTTCGAAGAGGTCATGCTCCGCTCCACACGAAGGGCAGCGGTACTTGCTCATATTCTCGACCATGCCCAGCACGCGGATGCCCATGTCTCTCGCATAGGTGACAGACTTCTGCACGACGTCCGAAGCAACTTCAGATGGCGTGGTGACCACGATTGCGCCGGCCAAATCCGGGATAAAACCTGCGATCACGGGCGGCTTGTCGGCGGCAGCGCCCGGCGGCAAATCGGTCAACAAATAGTCAAGCTCGCCCCACATGACGTCCGCCAGGAATTCGCGGATGACGTTCATCTCCATTAACCCAAGCCAGACTGGGCTGACGTCCATCGGACCTTTCCAACGGACCGGCGAAGCGGGATCGAGGAAGAAATCCATTGAAGCAACTTTAATGCCCAATGGGCCGATCGGTGGAATGGCCCCATCGGGCGTCATTGTCAACGATTGGCCGGTCATTCCAAGCATCCGCGGCACACAGGGACCATTGAGGTCAACATCCAATAAGCCGACTTTGGCGCCCTGACGCGCGAAAGCCAGGGCCAGATTAACCGTGGTCATGCTCTTGCCGACGCCGCCTTTGCCGCTCATCACAACGAGTTTGTGTTGAACGCCGGCCATGCGGGCCTGCACCTGCCGCATCTGCTCGGTGATCTGTTGGACCACCTTGGCATCGTCCGAGTAGTTTAATTTACCGAGAATTGATTTCAGGTCTTTTTCAATAGCCATAAGTCGCTCACGGTAGCACAGCGGTTTTTAAGGAGTCAATTGCGGTCAGCTCTCAGCCGTCACCTACCAGCACTCAGCCAATCTTCTTTTTCGACTCCCAATCCCCTAGCTGAAAGCTGACGGCTGAGGGCTTCCTATATCGAGTACTGAAAGGTCGGTTTGGCTCCAATGGCTCGAGCCAACACGCCTTTGCATTTCAGTTCTTCGATGATCCGCTGAGCGGCTTCATCGAAGTTTTTGGGGCCGGCGAAATGCAGGTCGGTGTTCGGTGGCGCTTCTTCATCCGACTTCGTCATGTGTACCGAGATCACGGGGGTCGGGTGAACCAGCGTCCGAATGGATTGAGCGGCCTCGTGACCGGGTAGCGCAAACGGATTGGTGGTCGAGATCAGAATAAGTCCCGTATCAACCAGGAGATGCGCGACCTCCCCGTATCGGCGGACCATCTCTTGAGCGTGCGCCGCATCGGTTTCCGAGAGATCGGCGTCGAGCCCTCGACGGAGATTCTCGGCATCGAGCAAATAAGCATGGCGGCCCTCTGCGACGAGCATAGCTTCCAACTTGCGCGCCAAGAACGATTTCCCGGTGTGCCGGCCCCCGGTAAACAAAATAATCGCCGACCGATGGCCGTAGTGCTGCGCCCGTGCTTCCGCACTCACTTCACCCTTGACCCATGCAAAATCCCGCCGGCGCGCCTCATCCCGTAAGACTTCCTGCTCGTCATGGACCAGTTCCGTAATGATCCCTCCACCGGCAATATCGTAATCATCCACAATGACGAACCGCCCGGTGGTTTCAAATGTATGTGAGAGATCGAAGGCAATCGGCGTCTTGGCGCGTACGGTGAGTTCGGCGACCTGATTTTTTCCCACGCTCTCGCCTCCCTGAAGATGATCGAGGGCGGCGGTATCGACAATTCGGTGAATGGCGGCGATTTCGCATCCGACTTCGCGCGTGCCGAGGCGCAGCAGATACTTTTTTCTGCGTTCCAATGGACGGCGGCCCAGCCAGAATAGATTGGCGCGGAAGGCGGGGGAAACCAGCGGGATGTCGTCCGGCCGGGAGGCAATTTCACCGCGCTCGACAAAGATTTGCTCGTCCAGCGTGACTCCGACAGATTGCCCGGCATGAGCCTCGGTCGGTGACGGTTCAATATTAAACGCTTCGATGGTCTTGACGTTCGCGCTCTTGTTGGAGGGCGAAAAGACGAGACGATCGCCGACATTGAGCCGGCCTGCCGCAATCCGGCCGGCAATGATCCGTCGCGCGTCGAATTTATAAACATCCTGGACGGGGAACCGCAGGGAGAGCTCAGCGCGTACGGATTCTTTTTTGAACTGACCCAGCGTGTCCAAGACCGTCGAGCCTTGATACCACGGCATGTGCGTGCTGCGCGTGACAATATTATCGCCCAGCTTGGCGCTCACCGGGATGATACATTCGGGCGTCACTTTGAATTGGCCGAGAAACTCTCGATATTCCTTTTCGATCCCGTCGAACACATTCTGGCGGTAGCCGACCAGGTCCATCTTATTGACGATGACGGCGACCTGTTTGACCCCCAACATGGAAAGCAGATAGCCGTGTTTCCTCGATTGCTCCTTGACCCCTTCCAGCGCGTCGATCAGCAAGAGGGCGGCCTCGGCCCGCGCCGCGCCAGACACCATATTCTTGAGGAACTCCTTGTGCCCGGGCGCATCGATGATGATGTATTGCCGCCCGTTCCACGTAAAAAACGTTCGCGCCGTATCGATCGTAATGCCTTGTTCCTGCTCTTCCAGAAACGCGTCGAACAGGAACGCGTATTCGAACTCCTTCCCCTGCTGCCGGCAAATCGCCTGCACCTTCTCCAATTTTCCGTCCGGCAACGAGCCGGAATCCGCATAGAGCCGACCTAACAACGTCGACTTCCCATGATCGACGTGCCCGACGATCACAATGTTCATCGTTTCCGATGGCTCCGCCTGCATTGCTTCCATGCTCATATTCCGTTTATTGCAGCATGCTCAAAAACGTCGTCAGCGAGGCCGCAGGGAGCGACGACCGCGAGGCGTACCGAAAGGTACGTTGAGTGGCCTGAGCGACTGAGAACGAAGCTGGCGACGTTTTTCAGCATGCTGCTTACATGTAGCCGTCTTTGCGGAGCAACTCCATCCCTCTCCCCTCATCCTGCGCCCGTCCCGCCCGTTCTGCGACGGTTGTATGGCGCAGCTCGTCGATGATGTCGTCGACCGTCTTGGCAGTGGACTTGATGGGAAAGGTGCACGGCGCACAGCCAAGGCTTCGGTATCGAGTGCCCTCACCCTTATCCAAATAGAGATCGATAAATGGAATGTTCTCGAATTTGATATATTCCCAAATATTGATCTCGGTCCAATCCAGCAACGGATGAACGCGGATATGCGTGCCCTGGGGGAACGTCGTTTTAAACTGATCCCACAGCTCGGGTGGCTGATCGCGAAAATCCCAGTCGCCATGCTTGTCGCGAGGAGAAAAATACCGCTCTTTGGCGCGCGTGCCTTCTTCGTCGGCGCGAACGCCCAGGATGACGCCCGTATAGCCTTTGTCTTCGATCAAGTTCTTGAGCCCCTGCGTTTTCAGGGCCGTACAACAGGTCACACGTCCCATCGAAGGGTTCATCCCGGCGGCCAGGGCTTCTTTGTTTTGCCCGACGACCAAATTTAAGCGCCACTCTCGGGCGATCCGGTCGCGGTATTCGATCATCGCGGGGATCTTATAGCTCGTATCGACATGCAACAGAGGAAACGGGACATGGCCGAAGAAGGCCTTCCGCGCCAGCCATAACAGGACCGTGGAATCCTTCCCCATCGACCACAGCATGGCGAGATGATCGAAGTGTTTATAGGCCTCGCGAAGGATATAGACGCTCTGGTCTTCCAGTTGCCGAAGATGCTTCACGCAGCGGATTCCTTTTGCGCAGATTCTTTTTGATTAGCGCCCCTGGATGGCGTTGTCAGCTCGGCAAGCTTCGTGGCCGCGGCACCTGACTCAATCATCTGTTGCGCGATCGGCACGGCCGCTGAAATCGACGGCGTTGTGCCGGCTGCATAGAGCAGTAGAGCGGCATTTTGCACAACCCAATCGCGCTGCACGCCGTGGATCTCATTGTTCAGAATACGTCGAAGCAATGTCGCTTCCTGGGCAGTTTGTCCAGGAGGGAACCCGACTATCTCTCGAAAGGAGCCGGTCGGCAAGCCGATGTCGCGAGGCTGGAGGGTCAATGGCATGATCCGTTCCTCTTTGACGTCCAGCAGCCGGCTAGCCGACGCGATGGAGAGTTCGGGATCGCCTTCGACGCCCCGCAACACGACAACACGCCGGCTGCCCAGCATGTTCAGGG
>Ga0308175_100002989_pt1 | contig 11637 bp, 13 predicted proteins | sample PhyCR1_3_FD_203893 | JGI IMG/M metagenome (GOLD analysis project Ga0308175, IMG submission 203893) | Soil microbial communities from UC Gill Tract Community Farm, Albany, California, United States - DLSLS.C.R1 | ecosystem: Environmental > Terrestrial > Soil > Agricultural land | place: USA... | reverse complement strand
CCGTGCAGTCTCGTGCGCGCAGCGCTGCGCATGCTTGTCCATGCCCGGAAGCCATGTAAAGTGCCGGCCGCTCTGTGGGGGGTGTTCGCAGGGTGGCCAGGATGGCCACCCGCCGTGCCGTCCGACGGAGGACCAATGGCTCAAGCCGGAGCCAAGCCCAGCACACACTGTGCCCCCGTACCTGGCCAGGCGAGGCACTCCCATCGAGGTCGTCACCTGGCCCCGAGGCGAAAGGCACGTCGCAGGGGACGCTGGGTGATCATACCGATCCTGGTCCTTCCGGTGATCGTCGTCACCGGATCGTTACTGCGGCCGCACGCCGCAGTGGCGGCCGAGACCTTCACGGTCCCCGCGGCTGCGGACGGATACGTCAGCCGGTCGGAGCCGGACCGCAGCTACGGCACTTCCACCACACTGAAGGTCTCACCAAAGAGCTACCGGACCTTCCTCCGGTTTCCCGCGCCGTCGCTTCCCTCCGGGAGCACCGTGACCGGTGTGAGCCTGGCAATCTTCGCCACGAGCACGGCAGCAGGCGGGTTCGAGGTACATCCGGCGTCGGGAGCCTGGACCGAAACCACACTCACCTACAACAGCGCGCCGGTGTGGAACACGACCATCCTCGGGCAGTCGGCGAAGGCCCGGGCGGACACATGGATGAGGATCTCCCTGCCTACCTCGGTGGTGACCGGGTTGCCGCTCAACCTCGCGGTGAGCGCTTCCAGCCCCATGCTGGGTCGCGCGGCGAGCCGTGAGACAACGACGAAACCGCAACTCGAGCTGACGTTCGAGAGGACTGGCAGCTCGCCGACGCCTACCGCAGCGTCCGGCGCTGCGTGGCCCGTCGTTCCCTCATTGTCCCCGCTCGCACCCACTCCCTCGCTGACGCCGTCTCCCGCGCTGACGCCGACGACGCCGCCGCCGACACCCTCGGCAACATCCACCTCGACGTCTGCGCGGCCAATGAGCACAGCGTCGACGACAACTGCAGGCACGGGCGCGCCGGCGCCACAAGGGCCGCCCGGCACATGGGGCCTCGCGTTCCAGGACGAGTTCAACGGTACGTCCCTTGATCAGACGAAATGGGTCGCACTGAACAACTGGCGGATGAACAACGTGACCGCCTACTCTTCCAACGTCGCGATCGCCAACGGCAACCTCATCCTTACCCTCGCGTCGTCGACCTCGGGCGCATTCGTGAGCAGCGCGAGCTGGGACGGCGCCGGGGCAAACAGCTACTCGTTCCCAGTCGGCGATTACATCGAAGCCCGCGTCTATTTCCCCGGCTCCGCAAATGAATCCATTTACAACTGGCCGGCCTGGTGGACGTCCGGTCCGAACTGGCCGGCGGCAGGCGAGCACGATGTTGCGGAGGGCCTCGGCGGCGAGCTCACAGTGAACTACCACTCACCGTCCGGTGCGCACAACCAGGGCACCGTCTCGGGCCCGTGGGGCAATGGGTTCCATACCTACGGCCTGCATCGCCTGGCAACGAGGGCGGACGTCTACTGGGACGGCGTGCTCGTGAAGTCCTATCCGACGGACGACAGCGGGGCGGCGGAGGCTCTCCTGCTCAACGTGGGCGCCTCGACGAGCCGCGCCGCCGTCACCGGCGCAGCCGGCCAGGTCCGGGTTGACTACGTCCGGGCGTGGCGCCCGGGAGGCTGAGGGTCGGCCCAGCTACTGATCCCGCAACGCCTCGGCCAGACGGTGGTACTCGGTGGTAGTGAACGACGCATTGAGGCCGGACGGGTTCGGCAGCACCCAGAGCGGGACGCCGGCCAGGTCCTCCGGCTGCGGGCCGATCACCGCCTTGGGCCGCTGGAACGCGACCCGGTAGGCGCTGATCCCGAGCACGGCGACGCTGCGCGGGCGCCACCGCTCGACGGTCGCGATCAGGCGCGGGACGCCGGCACGGATCTCCTCGTCGCCGAGCTCGTCGGCGCGGGCGGTGGCCCGGTTGACCAGGTTGGTCACGCCGATCCCGGCTCGCAGCAGCTCGTCGGTCTGCTCGGGGAGCAGTCTGCGGTCGGTGAGGCCGGACTCGTACAGGGTGAGCCAGAGCCGGTTGGCGGGCCGGCCGAAGTGCAGTCCCGACCAGCCGGACCACAGTCCCGGGTTGATCCCGACCAGCAGCACCCGCAGGTCCTCGCGGACCAGGTCCGGGATCACCGCCCCGTACGCGCCGGCCAGTTCGGCCTTGGTCGGAGTCCGGGCGGTCACCACCCGAGCCTGCCACGCCCCGACCCTGCTGGCCCGCTCAGCCGACACGGTCACACCGCCCCGCCCCACGCTGCCGGCAATGATCGAGGCGTACGTCGATCCTGCGCCCCTCGCCTGGCGCGAGCCGTCGGAACCGATCACCATGCACACCCTCGCCGCCCGCTCGTCAGTCCGCGTCGAGCAGTGCCAGCACCAACGGGTAGTCAGCTGCGAGGATCGCCCGAAACTGCTCGCCCAGCCTGGGAACGTCCTCCCGCGCGATCGTCCAGACGAGTGTCCACTCCACGGCGAAGTAGTCGTGGACCGCCAGATTGCGGAATGCGGTGAGATCCCGCCACGGCACCTCGGGATACCGATCGCGCACCGCGGGATCCAGCCGTCGTGCTGCTTCGCCTATCACGGTGAGGCGTTGCAGCACCCCGAACTGGAGCAGCTCGTCGTCGATCCAGTCATCGAGCGACTTGCCGTCGAGGAAGGTCGCCACATGCGGGCAGGCTGTCAGGATGTCCGCGAGATAGAGGTCTTCACGCCGCGGCATAGACCGGTCGCGCCTCGGCCAGGATGCGGTCGCGGATCACGCGGCTCAGGTAGTGCTTGGGAACGAGATCAACATTGTCCACGTCTCGCCCGAGGATCTCGGCCAGACGCCGCTGGAACTCGAAGAACCGCATGCCGATCGAGGGGTCCGACAGCACGTAGAGGAAGTCGATGTCGCTCTCGTCGGTGGCCTCGCCGCGCGCCACCGAGCCGAAGACGTCGAGCTCCAGCACGCCGTACTCCCTGCAGAGCGCGGCGATGCGGTCCAGCGGCAGGTCGAGCGCCATGGTGCCGGGTTACGTCAGGAGTTGTTCTTGATGTAGGTGTCGGGGTCCTTGTCCTCGATCGGGACGCCGGTGACGTTGGTGGCCTCGTAGGCGACGAAGGCGACCGCGATGCGGTGGCGGGTGTCGAGGTCGACGTAGCGGCGGAAGTCGGCGAGGCCCTCGTGCTCCTCCTCGCCCATGTGCTCGTCGTTGGCCTTGCGGGCGGCGGTGACGCCCGCCCACCACCCGTCGGTGCCGACCTCGTGCCGGCTGGCCTGCAGGATGCCGTCCCGGATGTCGTTGTGGTCGCCGATGGCGTCCCTGGTCTCCTCGGTCTCCTCCTCCTCGTGCCGCCGCTCGCCCAGCCTCAGCAGCTCCGGGTAGAAGTAGATCTCCTCGGCCTGGGCGTGCACCTCGAGCATCGCGGACAGCCGCGTCCACAACGCCGCGAGCGTCGCGATGTCGGCCCGGTCGACGTCGTCGAGCAGGGCGAACATCCGCCGCTGCTCGTGATGATCGGCAAGAATCACGTCGGTGATGTCCACGCGGTCATCCTCCTCCTGCCGCCGTCCAGGCGTAGAGCGCCACGGCCACCGACGTCGCCAGGTTGTACGAGGAGACGCGGTCGCGGATCGGGATCGCTATCAGCCGGGTGGTGCGGGCGCGGACCTCGGCGGACAGGCCGTGGCGTTCGGAGCCGAAGGCGAGCACGGCGTCGGCCGGCAGCCGGACGGTCCGCAGGTCGTCGCCCGCGGGGTCGAAGCCGACGACCGCATCCGGCAGGTCGGTGATCCGGCGGACCGGCACGGCGTAGTGCAGCCCGGCCGCGGCCCGCACGACCGTCGGGTGCCAGGGGTCGACCGTGCCGGTGGTGAGCACCTCGCGCGCCCCGAAGCCGGCCGCCACCCGCACGACCGCGCCGAGGTTGCCGAGGTGGCGCGGGTTGTCCAGGAGGACCGTCGGGCCGGGCCCTGGCGGCACCGATGACGGCCGCCGGGCCAGCCCGACCAGCTCGACCGGAGCGCCGGCCAGCCGGACGACCTCCTCCACCGGCACCGGCGAGACGTCCACCGTGACGTCCGGGGCGACCGCGGCCAGCACCCGCAGCGCTGCCGCCGGGTCGGCCGAGACCACCCGGTCCAGCCGGGCGCCGAACCGCACCGCGTGCTTGACCGCGTGCACCCCGCTCAGCACGACCGGCTCGGCCACCCGGGCAGCGTAGTCACGGCCGCAGGTCGGTGGCCGCCTTCCCGGTCGCCGGGTCGTCCACGGCCCGGACCGCCTCGGCGTCGGCCGGGTCGGACCCGTCCGGGAAGGAGTGGTGCTCGTGCGCGACGACCCAGCGCCCGTTCCCCTTCCGCAGCCCGAACGTGATCCGCAGCCGTACGTCGGGATCCTGGTCAGCCGTCCCGCACCGCAGCAGCGCGTACGCGAAGGCGACGTCGTCGCCCGCGATTACGTCCAACGACAGGATGTCGAACGACGCGCCCGACGCCTGCCAGACGAAGAAGCCCGGCCAGGTCTCCCGGTAGGCGTCGATGCCGCGCACCCCCTCCTGCGGCGGTGGCACGTCGAACATGACGATGTCCTCGGCGTGGTCGGCGAGTACGCCGGCCATGTCGCCGCGGTGCACGGCCTCGGCCCAGCGCTCGATCAGCGTGCGGATCTGCTCGGTGTCGGTGCTCATGCCCCTCTAACCCTCCGGCGCGGCCAGAATCATCGGCAGCCCGAACATCGGCGCATATTTCCCGTCCAGGAACGAGACCACCTCGGCCACCTCGCCGCCACGCAGGGTGAGCACGTCGAGGCCACCCCACCGCCAGGCAGCGTCCGTCCACAGGTAGGTCCCGAACGCGAGCTGCCCGTTCGCCCGGGTCAGCACGAACCGCCAGCGCTCGGCCATCGGCCCGGCGACGAGGAACGCGCGGATCGCGTCCCGGCCGGCGTACCACTCCGGCAGCGGCGGCATCGCGTACCGGGCATCGGCGGCGAGCATGGCGACGATCGCGTCCACGTCGCCGGCCTCCCAGGCCGCCGCGTACCGGGCGGCGAGCGCGCGGACCGCCGGGTCGTCCGGGCTCGGCTGCGCCGCGACGCCGTCGGCCAGCGTCCGCCGGGACCGCTGCAGCGCGCTGGTTACCGAGGCGGTGGTCGTGTCGAGCATGGCGGCGACCTCGCGGGCCGGGAAGGCGAGCACCTCGCAGAGCAGCAGCACGGCCCGCTGCCGCGGCGGCAGGTGTTGCAGCGCGGCCACGAACGCCAACTCCACCCGCTCGCGAGATTCGTACGCCTGCGCCGGGTCCGGCCACGGCTCCAGCCAGACCGGCTCGCCCCCAGGCGTGAGGTCGGTCGGCAGCTCCCGGCGGCGCCGCCTGGTCAGCAGCGTGAGCGCACGGTTGGTGGCGATCCGGTAGAGCCAGGGCCGCACCGGCCCGCGCCCGTCGAAGCCGCCCAGCCCGCGCCAGGCCCGGACCAGCGAGTCCTGCACGAGGTCCTCGGCGTCCTGCACCGAGCCGACCATCCGGTAGCAGTGCGCCACCAGCTCACCCCGGTACGGTCCGACCAGCCGCTCGAAGGCGGCCTCGTCGCCCGCCTGCGCCGCCGCCAGGTCGTCCACCGCCGGCCGCCTCAGGGCTGGGCGAGCCCGAGATCGACGAGGTCGTAGGCGGCGCGGTAGGCCAGGCCGGCGGCGCGGATCGCGTCGCCGGCGCCGCGGTCGACCACCACCGCCACCCCCGCCACCTCAGCGCCGGCCTCGCGCAGCGCGTCGACCGCGGTGAGCACGGACGAGCCGGTCGTCGAGGTGTCCTCCAGCGCGAGCACCCGGCGACCGGTCACGTCCGGCCCCTCGATGCGCCGCTGCAGCCCGTGTGCCTTGCCCTCCTTGCGCACGATGAACGCGTCGATCGGCTGGCCCGCGGACGCGGCCGACGCGTGCAGCATCGCCGCCGCCACCGGGTCGGCGCCGAGGGTCAGCCCACCCACCGCCTGGTACGACCAGTCCGCTGTCAGGTCGAGCATCACCCGGCCGATCAGTGGCCCGCCCACGTGGTGCAGCGCCAGCCGGCGCAGGTCGAGATACCAGTCGGCCTCCCGGCCGGAGGACAGCGTCACCCGGCCGCGGACGACGGCCAGCTCGAGGATCAGCGTGCGCAGCTGGTCGCGAGAGGTCACGGAGGGGAAGCCTACGGGGCATACCCGCCGGTAGGGTGCGGGCAGGCACACCGGTAGGAGGAGGTCACCGTGGACTTCCGGGACAGCCCCGAGGAAGCCGCGTTCCGGACCGAGCTGCGGTCCTGGCTGGCCGGCGAGCTCCCGCCGGACTGGCGCGACCGGCAGCCGCACGTCGGCCGGTGGGACTTCGCCGCCGCCCGGCGGTGGACCCGGAAGCTGTTCGACGCCGGCTACGCGGGGTTGAGCTGGCCGAAGGAGTTCGGCGGCAAGGGCCTTCCGCCGACCTACCAGGCGATCTACCTGGAGGAGATGGCCAGGGTCGACGCGCCCGACCACGTCGGCGTGATCGGCCTCGGCATGGCCGGGCCGACGATCATCGCGCACGGCACGCCGGAGCAGAAGGCGACCCACCTGCGCGGCATCCTGTCCGGCGAGACGATCTTCTGCCAGGGCTTCTCCGAGCCGGGCTCGGGCTCCGACCTGGCCAGCGTGCGAACCCGCGCGGTCAAGGAGGGCGACGAGTTCATCGTCACCGGCCAGAAGGTCTGGTCCTCGTACGCGCACGTGGCCGACTGGTGCATCCTCCTGACCCGGTCCGAGCCGGGCTCGGAGAAGCACCGCGGGCTGACCTACCTGCTGGTGGACATGCACTCGGACGGCGTCGAGGTCCGGCCGCTGCGGCAGATCACCGGCGACCCCGAGTTCAACGAGATCTTCTTCACCGACGTCAGGGTGCCGGCGACCAACGTGGTCGGCGAGGTCGGCGGCGGCTGGCGGGTCGCGATGACCACGCTGCTGCACGAGCGCGGCACCCTCGGCTTCGCGCTCACCGCCCGGCTGGAGTCGCTGCTCGGCCGGCTGGTCACCACCGCGCACAAGACCGGCGCCGCCGGCGACCCGCTGGTCCGCGACCGCATCGCCGACCTGTACGTCGACCTGCAGGGCTTGCGCTACACGAACTACCGCGCGCTCACCACGCTGGTGAAGACCGGCGTGCCCGGCCCGGAGGGGTCGGTGGCGAAGCTGCACTGGTCGGAGACCAACCAGCGGCTGACCAAGCTGGCCATCGAGCTGCTCGGCCAGGACGGCCAGCTCGACGGCGACGGCGGCTTCTGGAACGGCTACTGGCAATACCAGCAGCTGCGCAGCCGCGGGAACACCATCGAGGCCGGCACCTCCGAGATCCTCCGCGGCATCATCGCCGAGCGCGTGCTCGGCCTGCCCCGGTCCCGCTGACCGTACCGTCGCGTTAGGAGCGTCCACAGTGGACTTCGCCTTCTCCGAGGAGCAGGAGATGCTGCGGTCGGCGGCCCGCGACTGGCTGGCCGACCGCTACCCGATCGACCGGGTGGTCGCGCTCGCCGACGGCGACGGTTGGGACCCCGGCGTGTGGCAGGAGCTGACCGAGCTCGGCTGGCTCGACCCCGACCTCGGGTTGCTCGAGCACGCCGTCCTGGCCGAGGAGTCCGGCTACGCGCTGCTCCCGGCGCCGTGGTTCTCCTCGGTCGCGCTCGCCGGCGCCGCGGTCGGCGCCCCGCCGTCGAAGCCGGCGACGCTGGCCTGGGCCGACGACGCGGCCCGGACGCTGCGCGATGCTGAGACCACGGTCGCCTGTCGCGCGGACGACGACGTGGACGGCTGGCGGCTGACCGGCCTCAAGCGGGCGGTGCCCGACCTTGCCGTGGTGGCGACCGCGGTGGTGGCCGCCCGCGAGCACGACCGGGTCGCGCTGTTCCGGGTCGACCTCGCCGACCACCCGGAGACCGTGCACCCGCTGTCCACAGAGGACCGCACCCGCCGGCTGGGCGAGCTGCGGCTGGACGGGACCCCGGCCGAGCGGCTCGACGTGGACGCTGGTGTGGCGCTGCGCGCGGTACGCCGGACGGCGCTGGCGCTGCTCGCCTGCGAGGCCACCGGGGTCGCCCAGCGCGCGCTCGACCTCGCCGTGGAGTACGCGAAGACCCGCACCCAGTTCGACCGGCCGATCGGGTCCTACCAGGGCGTGTCCTACCGGCTGGCGAACGCCTACGTGGCGCTCGCCCTGGCCCGCTCGCTGGCTTACCGGGCGGCCTGGTGCGTCTCGGTCGACGACCCGGCGCAGGACGAGGCGGTCGCGTCGGCGGCGGTGGCGGCGGCCCGCGCCGCCGTCGGCGGTTGCGAGAACGCGATCCAGGCCATGGGCGGGATCGGCTTCACCTGGGACCACCCGCTGCACCGCTACTACAAGCGGGCACAGTGGATCGCCGGTTTCGACGGCTCGCCGACCCGGCACCGGGCCGAGCTGGCCGACCTGGTCCTGGGCTGAGCCGGCCCCTACAGGGCCCGGCGCCGGAACCGCTCGGTGACCAGCCGGTTCACCGACGGCGGCACCAGCCGGGACGCGGCGACGATCACCTTGTACTGCCCGCCCGGCACGCTGAGCACCTTACCGGCCCGGTGGTCGCGCAGCGCGGTCGCCGCCACGCTCCCGGCGTCCAGCCACATGAAGCCCGGCACCCTGGTCATGTCCAGCCCGGCCCGGCCGTGGAACTCGGTCCGGACGAACCCGGGCGCGACCGCGGACACGTGCACGCCGGTGCCGACGAGCTGACCGGACAGCGACTCGGCGAACGCCGTCGCCCACGCCTTGCTGGCCCCGTACGAGCCACGCACGGTCGGCGCGAAGCCGGACACCGACGAGACCACGATGATGTCCCCACGGCCGCGCGGCACCATCGCGCCGAGCGCCGCGTGCGACAACCGCAGCACGGCCGTGCAGTTGAGGTGGAACATCCGCTCCTGGTCGGCCAGCGGCGTCTCCCAGAACTTGCCGGGCAGCCCGATCCCGGCGCTGTTCACCAGCAGGTCGACCGGACGGTCCACATCGGACAGCCGGGTGCGCACGGCGGTGGTGTCCGCCTCGACCGCGAGGTCCGCCGGCAGCACCTCGACGCCGACCCCGTAGGCGGACCGTAGCGAGGCGGCGGTGCCCTCCAGCCGGTCGGCGTCCCGGGCCACGACGACCAGGTCCTGCCCCTCGGCCGCGAGCTGCCGGGCGAACGCGGCGCCGATGCCGGAGCTGGCCCCGGTGACCAGCGCACTCACGCCGCCACCTCCGGCCCGGCCCGGAACAGGTTCGCCGGGTCCCACTCGGCCTTGATCTCCGCCAGCCGCCGCCTGGTCTCGGTCGGCCACACCTCGTCGGTGTGCTCGGTGGGCGCGCTGATCCCGTACAGGAAGCCGAGCGAGCGTCCGAGCGTCTCGTCCGCCACCACGTCGAAGATCTCCGCCAGCGCCGGTCTGATCTCGTCCAGGGGAAGCTCGCCCTCACCTGCCGCGATCATGCGCAAAACGTACGCCGCCTCCCGGTACGGCACCGCGCCGCCGCCGGTGCGCAGCGCGCCGCCGAGCTGGCGCAGGTCGGCGACCAGCGGCACCCGGGAGTTCGGGCCGGACAGCTGCACCACCCGGCGCAGCCCGAGCTCGGTCAGCCCGGACACCATCGCGTTGGAGCCGTAGTAGGCGTGCGGGAAGTCCGGCTCGGAGTAGATCGAGCCACCCTCGGCGTACGGCAGCTTCCGTACGCCGCCGAGCAGCACCGGCCCGGCGTCGTGCCAGGGAGCGACCAGCTTCTCGCCCTCGGCGGCCGGGCCGGCGTACGCGAACCGGACGTGCACGACATGCCGGCCGCGGATCGGCTCCGGCAGGGCCTCCACCGGCGGCAGCGGGAGCATCCCGATCGAGCTGGTGAGCCGGTCCGGCAGGTCCGCCGACCACTCCCGGTAGCGCTCGAACAGGCCCGGCGCGAACTCGGCGTCGAAGTAGAGCCCGCCGCCGTAGATCGTCCCGTACGGCGCCAGGGCGATCTCCATCCCGGTGACGACGCCGACCGCGTCCCGCCCGCCGCGCAGCGCCCAGAACAGGTCCCCGTCGGTGACGTGCCGCAGTTCGCCGTCCGCGGTCACCAGGTCGAACGCGCGCACCGAGTCCGACGCGTAGCCGACCGTGCGGGCCAGCAGGCCGACCCCGCCGCCGACCGTGTAGCCGACCGCGCCGACGCTCGGCGCCGACCCGCTCGGCGGCGCCAGCCCGTGCGGCGCGGCCGCCTCCACCACCTCCCGCCAGCGCGACCCGGCCGGCACGTACGCGGTCCGGGCGGCCGCGTCCACCGTGGCCCCGGTCAGCCCGCGGGTGGCGATCAGCACGCCGCCGTCCAGCGGCACCGCGAGCCCGTGCCCGGTCGCCTGGACGGCCACCGGCAGCCGCCGCGCCGCCGCGTACGCGACCGCGTCCTGAACGTCCCTCGCCGAGCGGACCGCCGCGACCACCGCCGGCTCGTGCCGGAACGCGGTCTGCATCCCGCTGCGCGCGTCGTCGAACTCCTTGTCCGTGTGATCGATCATCTCCACCCGTCGAACGTATCCCCGTACCGCGGCCGCGGTACGGGCAGAGCCGACCGGGAGCCGACGCGGTCGTGCGTCCCGGCGTTCTACCGTGGCCGGCATGGGACTGCGGCGCGGCGAGGTGCTCGGCGCCGTCGTCGTCGCGGCCATCCAGGTCGCCGGCACCGCCGGAGCCGCGCACAGCCACGCCGCCACCGGCCGCCCGTACGAGCCGCTGGCCTGGGGACTGCTGGTGCTGTCCGCGGCCGGGCTGCTGCTGCGCCGCCGGTCGGCGGTGGCGGCGCTGGTCGCGACCGCGGTGCCGGTCTGGGTCTACCTCGCGCTCGGCTACCCGCGCGGTCCGGTCTACCTGGCCGTGATCGGCGCGCTGATCGGCGCGCTCGCCCGCGGCCAGCGGGTGGCGGCCTGGGTCGCGCTGGCGGTCGGCTACCCGATGTTCGTCTGGGTCGCGCCGCTGGTCGCCGGCCAGCCGCCGCCCCAGCCGGCCACCGCCGTCGGCACGGCGGCCTGGTTGGTCGCCTGCGCCGCGGTCGTCGAGCTCGTGAAGTCCCGGCGGGAGCGCGCGGTCGAGTTCCGCCGTACCCGGGCGGAGGAGTCGCGGCGGCGGGCCGGCGAGCAGCGGATGGCGATCGCCCGCGAGCTGCACGACGTGCTCGCTCACCACATCTCCCTGATCAGCGTGCAGGCCGGGGTGGCGCTGCACCTGATGGACGAGCAGCCGGAGCAGGCCCGCACCGCGCTGACCGCGATCCGCCAGGCCAGCCGTGAGTCGCTGGGCGAGCTGCGCTCGGTCCTCGAGCTGCTCCGGCACGGCGCGGACGGCGCGGACGGCGCGCCGCGGGCGCCGGCACCCGGGCTGGACGCGCTGGACGCGCTGGTGGAGCGGACCTCGGCGGCCGGCCTGCCGGTGACGGTCGAGGTGACCGGCACCGCCCGACCGCTGCCGGCCGCGGTCGGGCTGGCCGCGTACCGGATCGTGCAGGAGGCGCTGACCAACGTGACCCGGCACGCCGGCCGGCCGGTCACCGCGACCGTCCGGCTCGATTACGCGCCCGACC
>Ga0308175_100002988_pt1 | contig 11638 bp, 9 predicted proteins | sample PhyCR1_3_FD_203893 | JGI IMG/M metagenome (GOLD analysis project Ga0308175, IMG submission 203893) | Soil microbial communities from UC Gill Tract Community Farm, Albany, California, United States - DLSLS.C.R1 | ecosystem: Environmental > Terrestrial > Soil > Agricultural land | place: USA... | reverse complement strand
GCCTGTTCGCCAACAGCCCGTTCGCACGCTGCCTCGGTATCCGCCTCGGCGACGACGACACGCTGGTCATGCCGTTCTCACAAAAGATCATCGGCAACCCGATGCTGCCCGCCATCCATGGCGGCATGACCGGTGCCTTTCTGGAGACGACCGCGATCGTGGGCGTCACGCGCGAACTCGGCACGTCGGCACTGCCCAAGCCGATCGGCCTGACCATCAATTATCTGCGCTCCGGACGCGCGCTGGACAGCTATGCCCGCGTCTCCATCGTCAAGCAGGGCCGGCGCGTCGTCGCCTTCGAAGCGCAGGCCTGGCAGGACGATCCGGCCAAACCGATCGCGTCGGCGTTCGGGCATTTCATGCTGAGGAAGACGCCGGGCGCCGACGACGAATAGCGACTGAACGAGGTCTTATCGCGCGCTGTTTGGCCGCCGCGGTCTTTTTTGCAACGCCGCAAGTCGATCGAGGAGATCGACGGGGAACTGATGGCGACCGGCGACGCCGCGGTGCCGGCGCCGTCGGTCAGGCAGGCCTGGGAGATTAGAGCCGCGGGATCCAGCCGGGGCGGCTCAACAGATACGCGACCATTCGCGGGGGAATACTCAAGGCCCCCGCGATTTCGCTCTCGTCCTGCGGCAGTCCCGCAACGATCGATGCTTCATGCTGGCTTCGGACCTTGGACAGCCATTCCGGATCGACCACCACGGCGCGTCCGATCGCCACCAGATCGGCGCCCAGCTTGACCGCGCCCTCGGCATCCACACAGGTCTTGATCCCGCCGCTGGCCATGACCGCACAGCGGCCGGCAATGATGCGGGCGAATGCCGCGATCGGATTCTCCGGCGGAGCGTCGATCTTCACGACCGGGCCATTGTAGACCCGGGTCTCACCCACCGGCCGGCTGTTGCGATAATCGTCGAGCGAAACCGAGATGTAATCGAGACCGAGCTTTGCAAGCTCGCCGCAAAGCTGCTTGCTGTCTTCGAGCGTATAACCGTCCGACTCGGCCTCAAACGGCGTCACGCGAAATCCCGCGATCAGCGTCGGTCCGAGCGCGTCGCGAACGGCCTCTGCGACGGCGATCGGAAAGTTCATGCGCTTTGCAAGCGTGCCGCCCCATTTGTCGGTGCGCTGATTGGCCCGGGGCGAAAAGAACTGATGAACCGCGTAGTGGTTGGCGCCGTGAACCTCGACGCCGTCGAAACCGGCTCTCCGGGCCAGCGAAGCGGCCTGCCGAAAACTGGCAATCAGGTTTTCCACCTCATCGGCGGTCATCGCCCGCGGCGTCTTTGCGCCGGGACGCAACGATGCGACGGCGGACGGCGCGCGCAGGCGTTGCTCGCCGATCAGTTCGGGCCTTGCGATGCGGCCGCCGTCATAGATCTGCAGGATCGCGAGACCTCCCGCAGCGCGCATGGCTTCGGCGAGCCTGCCGAGGCTCGGCAGATGGCCCTCATGGGCCGCGCCTATGCCCTGCCAGGAGCGCCCATCCTGTTCGATATAGGCGGCGGAAGAAATGGTGGCCCCGAATCCGCTGGCCGAGCGCCGCCGGACGAATTCGATCTCATTGTCGGGGGCCGTGCCGTCTTCATGGGAGGAATCGGTCGTCAGCGGCGCCATCGCAAACCGATTGGCCATCTCGCGTCCGCAGTTGAACCTTAAAGGAGACCAGACGGCCATCGATCAAACCTCAAGCCGGTTAGTGGAAAATGCGGCCGGCGTCGATGACGACGGTCTGGCCGGTCATGGTCTCGGTGCGGCACATGGTGACCACCATGTCGGCACAGTCGTCCTTGTCGGCGGCCTTCTTCAGCAGCGAGCTCGATGCGGAGCGCTCGATCTGCTCGGACTTGAGATTGGCCGTCGCGCGGGTGCCCTCCAGCAGGCCCGGCGCCACGCAGTTGACGAGCGTCTCCGGCGCCAGCGACACCGCCATGCAGCGCGTCAGATGGATCAGCCCCGCCTTCGAAACCGCATAGGCGATCGAAGAACCGGTCGGGCTGAGCCCCGCGACCGAGGCGATGTTGACGATGCGGCCTTGCCCTTGCGCCTTCATGATTGGGGCGACCGCCTTGGTCAGGCGCATCGGTCCCGTCAGGTTGACGGCCATGATCTTCTCCCAGACTTCCATCGTCAGATTGTCGAGATCGCCGAACGGGATCGAGAGATTGTAGGCGGCGTCGTTGATCAGGATGTCGAGGCGGCCGAAAGCCTTTGTCACGTCGCCGATCAGCCGGTCCACCGCCGCGCCGTCTGTGATGTCACAGACGAAAGCGCGGGCGTTGATCTGATAGCGCGAGGCCAGTTCGCTGGCGACGCTTTCGGCCTGCTCGCGGCTGCGCGCGCACATCACGCCCACATGCGCGCCCTCCTGCGCCAGCGCGTGGCAGATGCGCTGCCCCAACCCGCCATTGCCGCCCGTCACCAGTGCAACTGCGCCCTTCAACTCCATCACGTCTCTCCCGAACAAGCATTATTGGCAAAATCCCCGGAATTCCGGGTGATCGGCGGCCAGGACGTACGGCGCCTCAATTGTGGCTGGCGAATGCCATCTATCACGCCATGCGCCGCGAAGAAAGTTGGCGCGCCCTGAAGCTGCCGCAGCGCATCGCGCGGGCTGTTCCGCGAGTGTTATCGGAGCCACAATTGACAGGCTCCGGCTGTCTGCATGAAGATGATGCTGTTGCCTGATGCCGCTCGCTCGGTCGTATTTCAATATTTGATAGTGACAGGGGTGCTTCGATGAGGTCGTGGATTCGGGCCGCGGTTGCGGCCTCGGTGTTGTGCGTTCTATCGCTTCCCGCGCAGGCGCAATACAATGAATTTATCGGTTTCGGGGACAGCTCGCTGGACAGCGGCTGGTTCGCGGGATCGCTGACAAATCAGTGCGGCGCCGTCGCGGCGCCCTGCAACACCGGCAACGCCGGTCGCGATGAACGCATCGGCAATGCGGTCGAAAGAGGCGGCACCAGCGCGCCCGTCGGCGTCGGCCTGATGCATTCGCAGGTGCTGGCCGACAAGTTCGGGGTGACCGCGAACCCCGCCAATCAGCCCGGCGGCACCAATTATGCGATCTCGGGATCGCTTTCCAACGTCGTGCCGGACACCGGCGGCAACCTTCAGCCGAACCAACACCTGCCCTCGACGGTGCAGCAGATCACGGGCTATCTGACGACCAACCCGACGATCGGCAACCAGTCGCTGGTCATGATCGGATCGGGCGGCAACGACGTCACCTATGCCCGCGACAATTTCAGCGCCGACGTGGCCGGCGGGCACGCGTTCCTCAACACCCAGATCAACCAGCTTGTCGGCGCGATCTCGCAGATTCAAAGCGCGGGCGCCAAGACCATTCTGATCGACAGCCTGCAGGGCAATACCGGCTATGCGGCCTATTTCAACGCGACCTACAAAGCCACCCTCGACGCCGCCGGCATCCACTACGTCTATGTCGACGTCTACAATCTGCTCGATACCGTCAGGGCGAACCCGGCGCTCTACGGCCTCGATCCGCTGCGGCTCGCGCCGGGCGTGGCAGGCGCCGGCTCGGCGACGACATCGGCCTGCGTGGCCGGGGCCGGCGCGGTCGGCTGGGGCGTGTTCTGCGCCAATACCACCACGCCAAGCCCGGACGGCGAGCCCTACGCCCGCCTGTTCTCGAATGACGCGGAAGAGACCAGCCTGTACTCGGACGATCAGCATCTCTCCGCCAAGGGCCAGCGCATCCTGGCCGAGTATGAGTATGCGCTGCTGATGGCCTCGGCGGTGCCGGAGCCGTCCACCTGGGCGATGATGATGCTTGGCTTTGCCGGCATTGGCTACATGACCTGGCGGCGGAGGCGGCCGGCAGCGGCTTGAACGTCAGGCGGCAAACAAAAATATCGAAAACAACCCCATGCACAGTAGCTAACTGCCGCTGCAGCCGAAGGTTTTTGCCGACGACTTGACATGTCGGGCAAATCAGCGGCACAAGCTGAGCATCCCGGAATCCGCTGAACGGCTGCGTGCGCAACATGGATGCGACCCTATTGCGCGTGGCTCGACCGTTGCTGACGCGCCGCCACCGCTTGCGCGGACAGGCCAAAACCGCGAAAATCCGCGCTGTTTTCAGAACCTGTCAGGGAATCCCACGCCAATGCAGTTTGATGACGTCATCCTCGGTCGCCGGAGCATCCGCGGTTACAAACCCGATCCGGTGCCGAAGGAGCTGATTGCGGAAATCATCGGCCTCGCCATGCGCGCACCGTCGTCGATGAACACCCAGCCGTGGAATTTCTACGTCATCTCAGGCGAGCCGCTGAATAGGATTCGCGCCGGCAACACCGAACGCAACGTGGCGGGCATTCCGCATTCGCGCGAATTTCGCACCGGGCAGCCGTTCGCCGGCAAGCACCGCGACCGGCAGGTCGGCGTCGCCAAGCAACTGTTCTCCGCGATGGGCATCGAGCGCGACAACAAGGACAAGCGGCAGGACTGGGTGCTGCGCGGCTTTCGCCAATTCGACGCGCCGGTCTGCGTGATCATCACCTATGACCGCGTGCTCGACGGCAGCGACGACACGCCGTTCGACTGCGGCGCGGTGGCGACCGCGCTGGTCAATGCCGCCTGGTCGCGCGGGCTCGGCGCCGTGATCAACAGCCAGGGCATCATGCAATCCCCCGTGGTGCGCGAGCACGCCGGCATCGCCGCCGATCAGGTCATCATGAAAAGCATTGCGCTGGGCTGGCCGGACGAGACGTTTCCGGCGAACGCGGTGGTGTCGGAGCGGAAAACGGTCGAGGAAGCGACGGTGTTCGTAGGCTTCGATAAGTAGCGCGCGGACGGAACGGCTGGAGGTGCAGCAGTGATCCGCGCCATGGTCCGACATCCACTTGTGATTGCGGCGACTCTTGCCGTGGCGTTGACGCCTGTCACGTGCCTTGGCCAAACCCCAAAACCGTTGCCGGGCAAGGCGACGCAGGAGCTGCCGCCCGAGCTACTCGCGCTGCTCGAACAGAAGAAGATGCCGAAAATTTCGCCGATCGTGCTGCGCCTCTTCAAGCAAGAGGCGGAGCTGGAAGTCTGGAAGCAGGACACGACCGGCCGCTTCCAGATCCTCAAGACCTATCCAATCTGCCGGTGGTCGGGCGATCTCGGGCCGAAATTCTACGAGGGCGACCGGCAGACGCCGGAAGGGTTTTATACCATCACGCCCGAGCAGATGAATCCCAACTCCAACTTCCATCTGTCGATCAACACCGGCTTTCCCAACGCCTTCGACAAGGCGAACCGGCGCAACGGCAGCTTCCTGATGATCCACGGCGACTGCCTGTCGATGGGTTGCTATGCCATGACCGACGAACAGATCAGCGAGATCTATGCGCTGGCGCGCGACGCGCTCAGCGGCCGGCCGTCGTTCCAGGTCCAGGCCTATCCGTTCCGCCTGTCGCCGGCGAATTTGGCGCGGCATCGAAACAGTCCGAACCTGGCGTTCTGGAAAATGCTCAAGGTCGGCAACGATCATTTCGAGACGACGGGGCTCGAACCCAAAGTGGATGTCTGCGACCGCCGCTATGTCTTCAATGCGAAACCGCCAGCGAATTCCCCGCAGCCTCTCGCGTTCAACGCGAACGAAAAATGTCCGCCCTTCGTCGTCAACCCTGATATCGCGCGGCGGGCGCAGGAAAAACAGCGCGCCGACGAGCGCGCCACCGCGCAATTGGTTGCAGACAATGTGCCGGCTGCTCCGATCTACAGCGGATTGGATGGCGGAATGAACGAGGTGTTCCTCGCGCGGTTTCCGTACCGGGTGACGCTTGCGAAGGTGATGCCGTATGCATCGTATTTGCCGACATTGCCGCCGGTGCCGTGGATCGACAAGGAGGGCTCGTTGGCGAGCAGATGGTTTGGTGTTTCGTTCTCCAGACCGGTTGTGTGCGATGCGGGTTGGGCTGGCTTCCTGTCCCGCCGGTGCTGACTGCTATCGCGCCAACGCCAATAGCTGGCGACAGTCCGCCGGCAGCCGCCGTTCATCGAGGTTGGTGACGCAGAGCAGCAGTCCCTGCTGGTGCGGAGGCTGCATGCACCATGCCGACATCGGGCGCGGCGCGAGACCGAACGCCAGTGCACGTGAAGCAATGTCCACGTCCGACGCGGACCTTGGAAGCAGGAGCACCACCGCAAGACCGGCCGTCGCCTCGACCTTGATCGAGTCAGGCGCGATTTCTCGGAGGCAACGAAGCAGCGCCTCCCGTCGGGCGGCGTAAAGCCGCTTCATGCGGCGGAGATGGCGAAGGTAGTGACCTTCCTGCATGAACGCCGCCACGGCGCGCTGCATGCCCGCGGCCGGCGCGGGCGCCAGGGAAGCGGCGAGATCGGCGAACCGCCGGCTGAGTTCAGGCGGCACGACGATGAAACCGAGGCGCAGCGTCGGGCTGATCGTCTTGCTGAAGCTGCCGATGTGGAGCACCCGTCCGCCATGATCGAGGGATGCCAGCGCCGGAGCCGCCCGTCCCTGCAACTGCAGTTCGCTCAGGTAATCGTCCTCGATGATCCAGCTTTCGTTGCGCCTCGCCCAGTCGAGCAGCGCAAGCCGTCGCGGCAGCGACATCATCATCCCGAGCGGCGCCTGCTGGCCCGGTGTCACGACGGCCAACTTCGCGCCAGCGGCGGCTCGCGCACCAGCGGCAACATCCAGCCCTTCCGCATCGACCGGGACAGCCGTCACCGTCATGCCGGCCAGGCCGAGCGCGGTGCGCGTGAGCGGAAAGCCCGGATCCTCGATCCAGGCGCCCATCGTTCCAAGCTGAAGCCCCCGGATCGCCAGGCCAAGCGCGCCGGAGAATCCACCCGTGATGAGCACCTGGGAGGGATGGCACTGAAGGCCGCGCGCCAGCCCGAGGTAAGCTGCGATCTCCTTTCGCAGCTCCGGATCGCCACGCGGATCCGGATAGGTCACCGGCGCTGCCGCAACCCGCCGGGTCTCGCGCGTGAGGATGCGGGACCACAGCTTGAACGGAAAAGCGTCTTGCGCGGGCACGCCCATCTGGAATGTCAGCGGCACGCTCCCGAATTCGTGGAAGAGGTCCGGCAGCAGCGGGGATTCGGGCGACCAGTCAGGGATCGAGGATCGGCACTGCGCCTCGGCGACATGTGTTCCCGCCGGCCCATGACCGATCACGAACTGCTCCGCGACCAGACGCTCGTAAGCGACGCGCACGGTGCCGCGGGAGACGCCGAGTTGCGCGGCCAGATCCTGCCAGGAAGGCAACCGTGCGCCCGAGGCGAGCCGCCCGTTTTCGATGCCGTCGCGGATCGCCGAGTAAATCTGGGTTGCCAGCGGAGTCCTTCTGGCGCGATCGAGTGGGATCGATAGAACAGCCATCACGCGATGGTACAGCCAGAAAAGGCGGTCTTGGTACTGTTTTATGACCGGCTGGAATGCATCTATCCGCTGCCATCATCAACCGGAGCCATCCCGATCCATCCCATTTGATGGGAACCTGGCCCACAGCTCCGATGGCAGAAGCGGACAAGAGGAGTTCCACCATGGATGACATCGTGTCGACAGCAGGCGCGTCCACGCTCCCGAGCGCGAAGCGGCAAGCGACCAAAGAGAGAACCATGAAGGCGATCGTCGTGACGGAGCAGGCGGCGGGAACGTCAGGCATGAAGCTGGTGAAGCGAGCCCAGCCGCAGGCGGCGATCAACGACGTCATCGTGCAGGTTCACGCGGCGGGCTTCGTCGCGACCGAGCTGGAGTGGCCCTCGACCTGGACCGATCGCCTCGACCGCGATCGAACACCAACCATTCCAGGCCACGAGCTGGCCGGCGTGGTCACCGCGCTCGGCTACGGCACGACGGGGTTTTCGGTGGGACAGCGCGTGTTCGGCCTCGCCGACTGGTATCGCGACGGCACGCTGGCGGAATACGTCGCCATGGAGGCACGCAACCTCGCGCCGCTGCCTGATGACGTCGACTTCACGGTGGGCGCGAGCCTGCCGATCTCGGGCCTCACCGCGTGGCAGGGACTGTTCGATCACGGCCGCCTGCAGGCGGGACAAAGCGTGCTGGTGCACGGCGCGGCGGGCGCGGTCGGTTCGATGGTTACGCAGCTCGCCCGCGAGTTCGGCGCTTACGTCATCGGCACCGGACGCGCCGCCGACCGCGAGAAGGCGCTCGACTTCGGCGCGAAGGAATTCATCGACCTCGACAACGACGCACTGGAAGACGCCGGCAAAGTCGATCTGGTGTTCGACAGCATCGGCGGCGACATCGGCAAGCGATCCGCAAGAATGGTCCGATCAGGAGGAACGCTGGTGTCCATCGTCGGACCGGCCGAAGTGCGGCCCGACGACGGCCGCGTCGTCGACTTCGTCGTCGAGGCTGATGGTGCCCAACTGAGCGAGATCGTCCAGCGGGTGCGGGACGGACGGCTGCGGACGAATATTGGCACCGTTGCGGCTCTTGACGAGGCTGTCGCTGCGTTGAACCCGACTGCGCGACGCAAGGGGAAGACGATTATTCGCGTTCGTCCGTGAGCGAGGCACGTCTAATGATGCACGTAGCCGGCCGGCGCAGCCAAGTCGGTCGGCCGAGTGCGCCGACATGAGCAAGCACGAGCGAACTCCAGAGAAACGTGGCAGCTGCCGCGGCGACTCTCGCCCATAGGAGCCTCAAGGACTGACCGAATTACGATGACCAACACCGTCATCGAATCCATTCTATCGCATTTAATCGACGATGATCGCGAAGGTATCAAGCCGATGCACGCCAATAATCGGTAATCTCGTTTCTATGATGAATTGATCAACCCCGCGAAAGCCGCGAGTGATAGCCAAGCTACCCCCTCGATCTCAAAATAGGCTCCTGTGTTCCACTGAGGAAATAGTTCAGTACCGACAGCTATAGACTAACTTTAAACAAGTACCGAAACTTACACCCGTTCACGTCAGGCACATTCCGATCAGTCAAGGCTTGGCTCGCGATTTTCGAGACAGAGACTTTCGTATCTTGGTTTTCTCGGCACTAACCGAATCTCCGGTCTCAAGAGCAGTTACCGGCATGCTGATGTTAGCGAGAGATTTCGTCGTCGATTGAATAATCTCTTTCTCCAAGACCAAATAGAACGGAAATTTGAGATCGACTATTGGTTGCTTCTCATCATTTATCCACTCTTGGAAGTCTCCGGCATTTTTGCGGCTACCGCGCTCGAATAATTCTCGATAACGACGCGGAGATATGCCGTCAAAGTGCTCGAAATTTACTCCATCGAACGAAGCATATTTTCCTCGGTCTGCCCCCTCTATCATTATCGAATCCGAGTGAAGATTTGCGGCTAGGCTCTTGGGATACGGCTCAAGAAAAACTACCTTTTTGATGCCAGCCGCCACGATATGTTTTGCACACAAATGGCAGGGGAAGGTGGTCGTGAACAGGACCGCATCTTGAACTGACCGACCTAATCTTGCCGCATCGCATATCGCGGACATTTCAGCATGAATGATCCGGCCGTATTCAAGCGCGTCCATAAATTGTGAGGCTTGAACTTTCTTGTCATCGGCAAGTTTCTTGGCGTTGCGGACACTGACTAGGTTGAGCAGCTCTTGGAGTATCTGCGCTTTACGCTTATCGTTTGCGTCGGAACCGCGTTGATAGTCTCGATCATCATGCCCCTCGGGATCGTCGCACCAATAGGTTCCGCCGCCTGCTTTGGGTACCTCATTCGATCCCATAGAAATTATTTCGCCGTTAGCTGAAAATATGGCCACGCCGACTTGGCGTGAGAGGTCGAGCGTACGGAGCGCAGCTGCTTTCGCTGCAAACATTCCGTACTCGCTTCTATTGGGAGAAATCTTATTTGAGCCGAACAGTAGATCACAGAAGCGCCTGACTTGGCGATCGACGTCTTCCTCCCCTTTATCGGAGTTGACGATTACGTCGGCATCATGAAAGATTCTTGATACGCGCTGACCGTGTTGCTCGTCAGACTCGTTTTCGTCTCGTTGAACAATTTCCTCTGCAGCTCCACGGTAGGTATTTGCGTTTCCCCTGTTTTGTCCTTCAGCAAAGCGTCTTGAAAGGTTGTCGACCCTGGTACCGCGTCGCGAGTACACCGAGACCTGAAAGAAGGCCCGGCCATAAACTGATCTCAGAAGATCAATTTCTTCGCGTCGTTTGAATTGATACAGTATATATACGTTCTTCTCCGGCGCAGCGGCCTTAGCGCCAACAATCCTTGCGCGCCGTTGTACTATGCGAGTGATTGTAATAGCTGCGAGCACCTGATCATCATCGAACGTGGCACGGAGTTGGTTCCCATATTTGATATAAGTTTCCAATCGACGCGCCTCAGGGCTTTGCATTAGCTTCTTCTTGGGCGGCAGATAGGGGGCAATGCGATCGAATACTTCCGTTACTTTTATGGGAACAACGTTATACCCTTCGGCTTTAAAGTAGTTGGAAAAGCTGTTAATCGAAGCACGTATGTCAGTGCCAATTGGCGCGACAAAACCTATAAAGATTTCGGGCTTACCAATTCTGGGCTTACCATTTTTGACGATGCCATGTATCAAGGATTCACGTCCCGTTTAAGTTTTGGTAAGAAGATGTCGCAGGGGATGATTCGTGATGGCCAAAATTCAAATCCGAAAACAATCGAATAACACCAAGAGCGCTGCTGCAGAGCTCATCATCGCGCACATGGAAATTATGGATGCGTGGTTTGAGCAATGGCGGACTCAGGAGCGATCTCGGATCGACATTGCTTTCAAGAAGAGCCGTCCCGCTGAGCAGCCTCGCCGACAGGTTGCATAATTTTTGACTTCTTGGGCAGCGCCAATTTGCGAAATTGCTACTATAGTTAAAAACACGCAGAGCGTGCGTTGCAGCATTCGGCGCAAAAAATGGGACCAAAGATGGTCCCATTTTTGTTTGAGCTGCTTTGGCGGAGAGAGTGGGATTCGAACCCACGGTACGGTTTCCCGCACACACGCTTTCCAAGCGTGCGCCTTAAGCCACTCGGCCATCTCTCCGGAGGCGCTTTCTTGAAGGGGCAGGACTGATTTTGCAAGCGGCCCTGAGGGCGGCGGCGGGAATTTCCCCAATTCATTGAATTTGTTTGGGTATTTTGATCGCTCGCGGCCCGCGATGGCGGTGCGTTGGCGGGGATTGAACCGGAATCCGGCCACGATCGACCTCGATAAGGGGCGACCCTGGTGGTGGAGCACGGCAATCATGATCATTCGGACGCTTCAGATGGCCGTCCTGACGGCAACCCTGGCCTCCGTGCTGGCGATCGGCGCGGCTTCGCCTGCGCTGGCGCAGGCCTGCACGCGACAGGGCAACGACGTTTCCTGCGACGATGGGCGGCGCGGCATTTACCAGGGCGACGCCATCGTCTGGGCCGACGGCTCGACGTCGCGGCTGGCTTCGCCGCATCCGAGCGTGATCATCGGCAACAAGTCGTCGGTGGTGATCGGGCCCGGGGTGTTCGCGGGCAACGGCAAGGGCGGGCATGTGCCGATGGAGAACCCGAGCGCGCCGGGCAAGGCGCGGTGTCCGATCCTGGATGGGGTGTCGTATTGTTTTTGAGGGTGGTGGTGACGCTTCATCCGCGTCATTGCGAGGAGCATAGCGACGAAGCAATCCAGCTCTTCC
>Ga0308175_100002987_pt1 | contig 11639 bp, 12 predicted proteins | sample PhyCR1_3_FD_203893 | JGI IMG/M metagenome (GOLD analysis project Ga0308175, IMG submission 203893) | Soil microbial communities from UC Gill Tract Community Farm, Albany, California, United States - DLSLS.C.R1 | ecosystem: Environmental > Terrestrial > Soil > Agricultural land | place: USA... | reverse complement strand
GAACAGCTTCGCGTCGCGCATCAGCTTCTCGACCGGATACTCCTTCATGTAGCCGTACCCGCCGAACACCTGCACCGCGTCGGTCGTGACCTTCATCGCGGTATCGGCGGCGAACCGCTTCGCGAACGACGAGTAGAGCGTTGCGCGCTCACCCTGGTCGAGCATCCACGCAGCCTGCCAGGTGAGGAGGCGCGCCGCTTCGATCTCGGTCGCCATGTCGGCGATCATGAAGTTGACGCCCTGGTGCATCGCGATCGGGAGGTCGAAGGTGACGCGCTGCTTGGCGTAGTCGACCGAGAGCTCGTAGGCCGCCTGGGCGACCCCGACCGCCCCGATCGCCGTGCCGGGCCGGGTGAAGTCGAGCGTCTGCATCGCGATCTTGAATCCGTGCCCCTCCTCGCCGAGGCGGTTCCGGGCGGGGACCACGACGTCCTGGAGCGCGAACGCGGACGTGTCGGTCGCGCGCTGCCCCATCTTGTCGAGGTGCTGCTCGATCGTCACGCCCGGCGCGTCCATCGGGACGACGAACGCCGAGATTCCGCGGTGCCCCTTCGCCGGATCGGTCTTCGCGAAGACGACGGTCCAGTCTGCGTACCCGGCGTTCGAGATGAACGTCTTCGACCCGTTGAGCACGTACGCGTCGCCCGTGCGCACTGCCGTCGTCTTCATCCGCGCGACATCCGAGCCGGCGTCCGGCTCCGAGAGGCCGAACGAGCAGAGGATCGGCGCGTCGAGAAGCGGCGGGAGCCACTCGGTCTTCTGCTCGTCGGTGCCCGCGATGATCACCGGCCCGGCACCGAGCCCGTTCGCGCCGAGCGAGGTGCCGATGCCGGAGCAGCCCCAGTTGAGCTCCTCGCCGACGAGCATCCCGTCGAACGCGCTCAGCCCGAGCCCACCGTATTCGACCGGGACGTGCAGATTCATCAGGCCGACCTCGTGCGCCTTCGCGATCACCTCGACCGGGTGGCGCATGGCGACGTCGTGCTCGGCGGCAACGGGCCGGATCTCATTCGTCGCGAACTCCCGCGCGAGAGCGCGGAGCTCCTTCTGCTCGTCCGTGAGGGCGAACGAAACGCCCGCGATTGTTGACTGACTAGTCAATCAACAGAGCGTAGCGGCGCCGGCCGCCTTTCGGCAAGCCGGCGCCGCGGATCCACTAGGGCAGGAAGTACATCGGGTTCGGGATCTTGAACGTCTGATCCGCGAACCCACCGTTCAGGTCGCTGAACTGGTCGCCGAAGTTGGCGACGATGTCGTACCCGAGCGACTCGATGTGCTGCCGGGTGAGCGACTTGTACTGCGTCGTCGTGCAGCTCGGGGCGCAGGAGGAGAGCCACGGCTCGGTCGCTCCGCTCGCATCCTTGAGGTAGACGTTCGCGTCCGTGACGTCGTAGCCCGCGGCGGTCAGGTTGGCGAGCGTCCCGGGCCGCTGGTTCGTCGTCGCATTCTGCGGCCGGCCGGTCAGGAAGAACACCGTGTAGCCGTGATCCTCGGCGAAGTGCTCGAGGTCGACCATGTGCGGCACCGCCGGGAAAACGCATCCGGTGGTCAGGCACGCGTTGACGAACGCCGCGTTCGTCGTCGGGTTGAACACGAAGTTGCTGTAGATCTCGTAGCTGTACGTGTTCAGCGTCGTGTCGTCGATGTCGAACAGGATCGACTTCTGGCCGGAGAACTTCTTCCCGTTCCCGCTCCCGGGCGGGTTGTTCAGGTACTTCTCTGCGTCGGAGACAAGCCCCGCCAGCTCGTTGGCGTAGGCGCCGGTCTGTGAGAACTGGTGCAGTGCGACGGCGCCGCTGACCGGATCGAGCTGACTGGTTGGCGTGTCGCCGTAGTAGCCCTTGATCGCGGTCTTGACCTGGTCGATGTTCTGGATCTGATCCGCGCTCGTCGGATTCGTGGGCGGCGCCGGCACCGAGCCGGACAGCGCGCCGGCGAGCCCGGCCGCCACGAGGGCGACGACCACGGCAGCCCCCAGGATCGCAAGCATTTGACGCATGGAAGAACCCCTCCCCTATCGGTGATGAAAGTGCGGCGGGGAACCTACAACAGATGGGTAGTGTGTTGCCGCTATGGACTTCGATCTCACCGACGAGCAGCGGCTGATTCAGGAGACCGTTCGCGCCTTCGTGGACGAACGCGTGCTCCCGGTCGCGGTGCAGAACGACATCGACCACAAGCTCGACATGGAGCTGATCGAGGGCATGGCCGAGATCGGGATCCTCGGCATCGTGATACCGGAGGAGTACGGCGGCGCAGGCCTCGACTTCGTCGCCGAGGCGCTCTCCTGCGAGGAGATCGAGCGCGGCGAGGCGGCGTTCCGGACGCTGATCTCGGTGCACGTCGGACTCAACTCCCTGTCGCTCCTCAAGTACGGGTCCGAGGAGCAGAAGCAGCGGTGGCTGACGCCGCAGGCGAAGGGCGAGAAGCTCGCATGCTTCGGCCTGACCGAGCCCGGCGCCGGGTCGGACGTCGCGTCGATGCGCTCGACGGCGCGCCGCGAAGGCGACACCTACGTGCTGAACGGCCAGAAGAACTGGATCTCGTACGCCACAGTGGCCGACCACGCGCTCGTGTTCGCGAAGACGGATCCCGCCGCCGGCCACAAAGGGATCAGCGCGTTCGTGCTCGAGAAGGGCATGCGCGGGTTCACTGCGGCGGACACCGAGAACAAGCTCGGAATCTGGGCGGGATCGACCGGTGAGCTCTTCTTCGAGAACGTCGAGGTGCCGGCCGAGAACTTGATCGGCGAAGAGGGCCAAGGATTCGAGATCGCAATGCATTCGCTCGACCAGGGACGGTTCACGGTCGCTGCGGGCGCATGCGGTGTCGTGCGCGCGTGCCTCGAGCGGTCGGTCGAGTACGCGCGCGAGCGCGAGACGTTCGGCCAGGCGATCGGCAAGTACCAGTTCGTGCAGGACATGATCGCGACCATGGTGCTCGGCTACGAGACATCGAAGCTGCTCGTCATGCAGGCGGCGTGGATGAAGAACCAGGGAAAGCGCAACACGCGCGAGACGTCACTCGCGAAGTGGCATGCAACGGAGTCGGCGTTCGAGGCGGCGCACCTCGCGATCCAGGTGTTCGGCTCGTACGGCTACTCGGCCGAGTACGGCATCGAGCGGTATTTCCGCAACGCGCGCGCGCCGATCATCTACGAGGGAACGACGCAGATCCACAAGATGATGCAGGCGGAGCACGCACTCGGCTTCCGCCGGCTGAACGGCCGCGGCGGCGAAGCGTCGCCGATCTGCTCGTGGGCCCCGGCGCTCTCGCCGGTGCACGCGTCGGCGTAGCCGTAGCCCACAACCGTCCCGCGCGGACGGGTCGGGCTGAGCCGCGCCTCGTGGTCAGACCAGAGCGGAGCAACAGCTACATGCCATCAACAGGATCTGGCGCGCGGTCTGTCGATCAGTCCTAACCGCGCGACGCCGTCGGAGAACGACAAGCCTCGACGAGCCGCGTCTCGTGGTCAGACCAGCGTGAAGGAACAGCGACAAATCATCAACAGGGCTACCGAAACGACGTGTCCGTGAGCGCTCGCCGCTGCCACGGGTACGCGTCGCGGCCGTTGGTGGACGGCGGGGCGGCTTGCTCCGGAAGCTCGACTACCTCGACGGGATCCCCGACCCGCACCGTGCCGGGTTCGGCGACCCAGCAGTCGAGCGCCACTCGTCCCTCGAACGACCGCACGACGCGGAGGAGAACCATCGGGTCCTGCTCGAGCGTGTCGGGGTCGAACGTCGTCATGACGCACCGCGAGCGCCGGTTCCTGACGCCGATCAGCGCCTCACCGATCCGCAGCCCGTAGCCCGACCACTCGAGCTCCGCGTCCGCCGGCGCGTCTCCAATCAGCACGTTCGGACGAAACCGGCGGTGGTCGTACCCGACCGCTCGCGCCATCGACTCCGTCAGCACCGTCAACGGCAGCACGTCGAATCGCTGCCCGCGATCGCGCCCGTCGAACCGCACGAGCTCGGCGCCCGGCTCCGTGACCGCCCGAACGCGCGCGACCGACTCCGACGCCGACCACGGCACGCCGTCGACGAGCGGCTCGCCGTCCGGACGGAGCGTCCCCGCGAGGCCGAGCAAGCCGGGCCGGAACCGCGACGTCGCCACGCGTCCGGACGACTCGCGCACGTGGACGACACGATCGCCGGCCACGCCGTCTGCGCGGATCTCGGCAACGTCGAGACGCTCCCCGCGCATCGACTTCACCGGGTACCGCCAGAGCTCCGACACGTGCACGCTCCAACGAACGAGCGGCGCGCGCAAACGATTCCGCTAGCGCTCGCCCTCGAAGTACTCGACTGCGTCGTCGAGCCGGAAGAGCTTTCCGGGCGGCCACGCACCGACCTTGTTCGAGTCGGGATACACCGAGGTCGCGGGATTGGCCCGATTCGACCAGATGATGATCCGAGCCGGCTCGTCGCCGTTGTTCGTCACCTTGTGCGCGCCGGCCTCACCGATCGGACAGAACACGCAGTCCCACGGGCGCAGCTCCTGCTCGCCGTCCGGCGTCCGCAAAGTCGGACGTCCCGTCAGCACGACGATCCACTCCTCTTCCCCGTTCTCGTAGTGGTACGGGCACACGCTCTGCCCGGGCGGCAGCTCGAACACGTTGAACGCGACGCGAGCGCCGCCCAACTCGGGAGCAAGCCGCCGGTACCACGTGTGGTAGCCGTCCGGATCGTCGTCGTCCAGCGTCAGCTCGAGATCGAACAGGTTCACGGCTCACGCTCCCAGTACTCGAGCGACACGTCGAGCGGCACGATCTGGAAGAACCCCGGTCCCTCGATGTACACCGTGTTGCTGTCCGGCCGCACCGCGACGTACGCCCGACCCTCGGTCCCCGCCGAGGCCATCATGAAACGCACGGGCGCGTCGGAGTCGTTCCACATCTGGTGCGCGCCCTCCGGCCCGACCGGGAAGCAGACGATGTCGCCGCGGCGAAGCGTCAAGTTGCCGCTCGGCGTCCGCACGACGAGCTCGCCCTCGATCACGAAGAGCCACTCCTCCTCGGACAGCTCGTAGTGATACGGCCACGCCTTCTCGCCCGGCTGGAGCTCGTAGATCGCGAAGCCGGTCCGCTCCGCACCGGCAGGCTCACCGAGGAAGAGTCGCCGGAAACGATGCCCGTCGTCGTCGCGCCGAGGAAGATCGGCTTCGAGCAGGTTGACGATCACGGCGCCAATCCTGCCGAAGCGACTGCGACCACCGTCGCAATTGCCCGCTCCACGTCCTCCTCCTCGCCCGGCAGCTGACCGAGCACCCAGCCGGTGAGAAGCTCCTCGAGCGCGCCGTAGACCGCCCACGCGGCGAGCGTCGGATCGCAGTCCGCACGCACCTCGCCGCGCTCGCGTGCCGCGGCGATCATGCGCGCGAGCCCCCGAAACACACCGCCGATCTCGTCGACCGTCTCCCCCACCTGCGGCGACCGCGCGATCTCGCGCACCAGCACGCCGATCAGCTCCGGTGTCGCAAGCCACGAGCCGAGGTAGATCCGCGCAAAGCGGCGAAGCTGCTCCTGGAGCGGCGTGCCGGTCGCCTCGATCCGCTCGGTCTCCGCGATCAACAAATGCCATGTGTCGCGGAAGATCGTCTCGAGCACCTCGTCCTTCGAGTGGAAGTAGTGATAGAGCAGACCGTGCGCGACGCCCGCCTCCTCGGCGATGTCGCCGACGCGCGCCGCGCGGTATCCCTTGCGCGCGAACACCCGCACCGCAGCGTCGAGAAGCTCCTGCCGCCGGTCGGCCATGGGGCGCGCAGCATAATCCGACCCCAATGCCCGCGCTCGACGGCACGACGGTCGTGGACTTCACGCGCCAGCTCCCCGGCCCCTACGCGAGCCGCGAGCTGCTCCGGCGCGGTGCGCGCGTGATCAAGGTCGAGCCGCCGGAAGGCGACTCCACCCCGGCGGAGTGGTATCGGGCGCTGAACGACGGCAAGGAGCTCGTCACCTGGGATGCGCGCACCGAGCCGGTGCCCGTCGTCGTCGCGACGGCAGACGTCGTGCTCGAAGGGTTCCGGCCTGGCGTGTTCGAACGGCTCGGCGTCCGGCTCGCCGACACGGCGATTCTCTGTTCGATCACCGGTTTCGGCGCGACGGGCCCGCGCGCGCAGGATGCCGGCCACGACCTGAACTACCTCGGCTATGCCGGCGTCCTGCACGACACGGCGCCTGCCGTTCCACCGGTGCAGGTCGCCGACCTCGCCGGCGGAGCGCAGACCGCGGTGATCGAGATCCTGGCGGCGCTGCTCGAGCGCAACCGCACGGGCCGCGGGGCCCGCATCGTCGTCTCGATGACGCACCAGGCCCATGCGCTCGCGGCGCACCGCCTCGCCGGCGAGCCGCTGCCCCGGCTGCTCACCGGCGGCGCCGCGTGCTACCGGATCTACGAGACCGCCGACGGCCGCCACCTCACGGTCGCCGCGCTCGAGCCGCGCTTCTGGCGCAATCTCTGCGAGCTACTCGAACGTCCCGAGCTCACCGACCGGGCGTTCGAGCCGGAACTGCCGGAGCTCGCCGACCTGTTCCGCTCGCGGGCCCTCGAGGATTGGCGGGCCATCCTCGAGGGCAGGGACACCTGTGTCGGGCCGGTGCTGACGCTCGCCGAGGCCGCCGAGGAGCTTTGAGCGGCGTCGCGGCACTCATGTTCGCACTCGCCGGCATCCACGTTGGCGGACAGCGCGTGCTCCCGGTCGGGTACGCACCGGCGTGGAGCCCGGACGGCGCGCGGATCGCGTATGTCACGAAGGGCGACCTCTGGACGGCCGACGCGGACGGCACGCACGCCGCCCGGATCGTTCGCGACGCCGACCAGCCCGCGTGGTCGCCGAACGGCCGTCGGCTCGCGTTCACGCGCGCCGACTCGGTGTACACGATCCGGGCCGACGGCGACGACGAACGCCGGCTCGGGCCGGGCGCACATCCCGCCTGGTCGCCGAACGGCGAACGCATCGCGCTCGACCGCGACGACACGATCATCACGTTGCGTTGGGACGGCGGTGGTGTGCGCACCGCCGGCACCGGCAGCGACCCGGCGTACGCGCCGGACGGCCGGCTCGCGGTCGTGCGGGAGGGCGAGGTCGTGGCCGGCGGCCGCATCGTCGACGAGGGAACCGAGCCCTCCTGGTCGGCCGACGGCAAGCACGTTGCCTACGTCCGTGACGACACGATCTACGTCGACGGGAAACCGCTCCGCCGCGGGGAGCAGCCGGCTTGGCGGCCTGCGAAGCGCGTCCAGGAGCTGCTGCCCGACTTCGACCAGCGCCCTCCGACCGACCTGCAGGTCGCCGGCGGCCCGGGCCGCTGGCTGCTCGGCTTCACGTCACTCGTCGACAACATCGGGCTCGGCCCGAGCATCGTCGAGGGCGTTCGCCCACCGGGAGGGAAGCGGATGACCGGCACGCAGCGCGTGCTGCTCGCGAACGGCAAGAGCCGCACCTACCGCGACGTCGCGCACATCCGCTACACGAACTCGCCGCCGCACCACCACTGGCACCTGATGCGCTTCGACGCGTTCGAGGTGCGGACCCTCGACGGCCGCACGCTCGTCCGCGACCGCAAGAGCGGCTTCTGCCTCGCCGATCACTGGGGCGCGGCACCTGGGCACTGGCCGAATCGCAAGCCGCACTTCCTCGGCGACTGCGAGCAGTACCACCCGGATGCCACGCGCGTCCTGATGGGGACGACCCCCGGCTACACCGACCGCTACCCGGCGTTCTTCCACGGGCAGAACGTGGACATCACGGGCGTGCCCGCCGGCATCTACGACCTCGTCCACCACGCGAACGAGTCGATGCTCCTCCACGAGCTGCGCTACGACAACGACGCAGCGTCGGTGCGGATCCGGCTCCGGTGGGCCGCCGGAGCACCCAGGGTCACCGTGCTCCGGAGCTGTACCGCAACCGCGATCTGCTGACGACTGCGCCTTGCGCGTGCCACGCGCCGAGTGCGAGCACGAACATCGCACCGGCGGCGATCAGCAGCGCCTGAGCAGCGATACCGAACGCCACCGCCTCCTCGGTCCGCACGCCGGACGCGACGAGGATCGCCGCGCCTGCGCCCGCCTGCATTGCAGCGCCCGCCGGCGCGACCGGCAGGACGGCCGCGGCCGACGACGCACAGACGAACGTAATCGCGAGCGCGAAGTTCATGCCGAATCCGAGCGCCGCGAGCAACACGAACATCGCGAGCGCACGCAGCGCCCACGACGCCGCGACGCCGACCCACGCCCACGCCGCCTCGCGCGGAGGCGTCGCATGCTCACCGACGAAACCGCCGAGCCGGAAGCGCGCGACGACGGGCAAGGCCGAGAGACGGGGCAGCGCCAGAACCGCGGCCGCCGCAAGAACCCCTGCACCCGCGACGACGAAGAACCCGGCGCGCAGCCAGCCGTCGATGCGGGAGACACCGAGCGCGACCGACGCGAGCGGCGTCATCGCCGCGCTGTCGAGCAGCCCGAGCAGGAACAGCGAGAGCGCGACGGCGCCGATCGACGCGCGACGGCGCCGGCAACGGCGGACGACCGCGACGCGAATCACCTCGTCGCACCTGCCCGGCAGCGCGAGACCGCCCACCGACGCAGCACCGCCGGCGGCCGCGAGCGTCAGGACGGCGGGGCGCTGTCCGTGCCGGAAGAGCTGCTGCCAGCCCCACGCCTTCGCGGCGTAGGCCGCGAGCATGACGATCGCGGCAACCGCCACCAACCAGAGGTTCGCGTGGTGCAGCGGCCAGCCCGCGAGCGCGAAATGGCGCGCGACCAGCGCAGCGACGACCGACGCAACGCCGACCGCAGAGATGTTGAGGAGCCGCTTCAGCTGTTCCAACTACCGGGACATCGGCACATGTGTGCTCACGTTGTACCCGGTTTCTCCCCTGACCGAGGGAGCAGGCGGTCGGACATCCCCCCGAGCGCCTGGGTCAACTCGCTCGGGATCACCCAGACCTTGTTCGCATCGCCCTGGGCGATCTGAGGCAGCACCTGGAGATACTGGTAGGCCAGAAGCTGAGGATCGGGGTTTCCCTCGTGGATCGCCTTGAACACGGTCTCGATCGCCTTCGACTGCCCCTCGGAGGAGAGGATCGCCGCCTGCTTCTGACCTTCCGCCTTCAGGATCGCCGACTGCTTCTCTCCTTCGGCCGTCAGGATCGCTGCTTGCTTCACCCCTTCGGCCTGCAGGATCGCCGCCCGCTTCTCGCGGTCGGCCCGCATCTGCTTCTCCATCGTGTCCTTGATCGAGGGCGGCGGATCGACCGACTTCAGCTCGACGCGGTGGACGCGGATGCCCCACTTGCCGGTTGCGTCGTCGAGTATCCCCCGGAGTTGGTCGTTGATCGTCTCGCGCGACGTGAGCGTCTGCTCGAGCGTCATCCCGCCGATCACATTCCGCAGCGTCGTCACGGTCAACAGGTCGATCGCGTTCACCGGGTTCGCGATCTCGTAGGTCGCCGACTTCGCGTCCGTGACCTGGAAGTAGATGACGGTGTCGATGTTGACGACGAGGTTGTCCTCGGTGATTACCGGCTGCGGCTCGAACGTCACCGCCTGCTCACGCAGATCGAGCAATGGCTTCACGCGGTCGACGAACGGGATTACGATTGCCAACCCAGGAGTGAGCGTCCGCGAGTAGCGACCAAGTCGCTCGACGACTCCCGCGCGGGCCTGCGGGATGACGCGCACCGTCCGCGCGAGGATGACGAGCACGAAGAGCACGAGGACTGCCAGCACGATCAGCCCAGTCACAGAGACCTCCTATTCCGCGACCAGTGCGGTCGCACCATCGATCCGGACGACGTCGACGGTCGCACCTTCCGCGTACACCCCGTCTTCGAGATACGCGCGCGCCGTCCATTCCTCTCCCCCGATTCGCACCCGGCCGCCGCTGGCGTCGACGCGCTTCGTGACGACCGCCCTGCGGCCGACCAGCGCGTCCGTCCCGGTGCGCATGAGCTGCGGCATCCGTACGTGCCGTCGCGCGATCGGCCGGAGGACCGCGAGCGAGAGCAACGCCGCGACGATGAAGACGATCGTCGAGACGACTCCGCCCGCGATGAGCGCCACGATCGCCGCGACTCCTGCTGCGACTGCGACGGGGCCGAGGAAAAACGCACCCGGCGTGAGCACCTCGCCGATCGCGAGCAGGACAGCAGCCACGACCCAAACGACGAACACGCTCTGACTCTAGAGCAGCGACAGGAGCGCGCGCAGGTCGGCGATCGAGTCGTGCGCTTCGTAGCGGCCCTCGCGGTCGAGAAGCACGGCGCGCATCCCGACCGCCGTCGCCCCCTCGACGTCGTCCTCGATCGTGTCGCCGACCATGACGGAGTCCCGTGGCGCGACGTCGAGGAGTTCGAGCATGCGCCTGAAGATCGTCTCGTGCGGCTTGGTCTTTCCGTGCGCGCGCGAGGTCAGCACGGCGTCCACGGACAAGCCGTGGTGGCCGACGAACTCGTCCAGGTCGCGCGCGCTGTTCGAGAGCAGCCCGAGCTTGAGACCGCGGTCGCGCAGGGCGTCGAGGGTCGGGAGCGCGTCCTCGTACAGCTCGAAGTGGTGCGCGTGCGCCCACGCGCCTTCCATCTCGCACGCGGCGGCGTACGTGTCACCGGCCCCGCCCATGCCCTCGATGATCCGCTGCGTGAAGCGGATCCAGATCTCCTCGTCGTGGTCGAGCTCGGGATGTCGCTTGAGGTCGACGAGCGCCGCGCGACGCGCATCGTCGTAGCGCCCCGGGTCGAGCGTCAGCCCGTGGCGCGACCCCAGCCGCTCGTAGCCCTCCGGGCCGAGATCCGGGCCCGGCTTGGCGAGGGTGAAGTCGACGTCGAACACGACGGCGCGGAGAGCCACGGGCGCGACGATAGCCTCGGACGGTGACGGTTCCGCGGCAGGGCACGTTCGTGGCCTTCTCGAGCCGCGACTTCCGCCTCATCTGGGGCGGGCAGACGGTCTCGTTCGTCGGCGACGCCGCGTTCATCGTCGCTCTCGGCTGGCGCGTCACCGACCTCACGGGCAAGGCGAGCTCGCTCGGCTTCGTGCTCGCACTGGAGTCGCTCGCGATGCTCGTCACGCTGCTCTGGGGCGGCGTCCTCGCCGACCGCCACTCGCGCCGGCTGCTGATGATCAGCTCCGACCTCGCGCGCGCGTGCGTGATCGCAACGTTCTTCGCGCTCGAGGTGACCGGTCACGTCAGCCTGACGGCGATCCTCGTGCTCGCGACGCTCTTCGGCCTCGCAGACGGCTTCTTCCAGCCCGCCTTCCAGGGCATCGTGCCGCTCGTCGTCGAACAGCCGATGCTTGCGTCCGCGAACTCGTGGTTGGGCGTCGCGCGGAACGGCGCCGCGATCGTCGGGCCGGGGATCGCCGCCGCGCTCTACCACACATCCGGCCCGTCGCTCGTCTGGGCGATCGACGGCGCGTCGTTCGTCGTCTCCGCCGCCGCGCTCTGGCTCGCGCGCCCGCGCGCCTTCGAGCCCGGTCCTGCGCTCGGGCTGCGGCGCGAGCTCGGCGAAGGCCTCCGCTACGTGCTGAGCGAGCCCTGGATGTGGACGGGGATCGCCGCCGCGACCGTGATCCTGATGCTCGCGATGGCGCCGTTCGCGGCGCTGCTCCCCCGCGTCGTGCAAGCCCACTACCACC
>Ga0308175_100002986_pt1 | contig 11642 bp, 10 predicted proteins | sample PhyCR1_3_FD_203893 | JGI IMG/M metagenome (GOLD analysis project Ga0308175, IMG submission 203893) | Soil microbial communities from UC Gill Tract Community Farm, Albany, California, United States - DLSLS.C.R1 | ecosystem: Environmental > Terrestrial > Soil > Agricultural land | place: USA... | reverse complement strand
ACAGTTGATCACTTTTTGTTCTCATTGTCATCACTTCCCTCCCCCTCTTGGGAGGTGGCTCGGCGAGCTTGCGAGACGGGACGGAGAGGGAACGCTGGTCAACGCTCAGCGGCGGCGGAAGAATCCCCTCTCCGACGCTCGCTGCGCTCGCCCCACCTCTCCCGAAGGGAGGGGAAGGCACCGCGCCTGCCCTACTGGTGCGTGAACGGCACCGGGATGCCGAGGACGTGCTTGTGGCCCGACTTCTTGGGCGGCAGGGCCGCGTCGTCGTCATCGTCCGCCGGCTTGGCGGCCGGCTTCGCGGCGGTGTCGGCCTTGGCCGGCGCGGCGGCCTGGGCCGGCGTGAGCGTTGGCGGGGCCACGGTGGTGGACTTGTCCTTCGTCAGGACGGCGTGGAAGATGCTGCGCTTGGACCGCTCGATCGGCACGACCGCCGGGCGCAGGCCCTTGGACGTGAGCAGGTTGTAGGCGTCCTGGTACCAGGCGTCGCCGGGGTAGTTGTAGCCCAGCACCGCGCCGTTCTTCTTGGCCTCCTCGTTGAGACCCAGGGTCAGGTAGGCCTCGACCAGGCGGTAGAGCGCCTCCGGTGCGTGGCTGGTGGTCTGGTAGTGCTCGATCACGAACTTGAAGCGGCCAATGCCGGCCAGCGTGTCGCCGTTGCGCAGGTACCAGCGGCCGATGGTCATCTCCTTGCCGGCCAGCTGGTCGATGACCATGTCGATCTTCAGCCGCGCGTCGAGCGCGTACTCGGTGTGCGGATAGCGCGTGGTGACCTCGCGCAGGTTGTCCAGCGCCTGGCCGGTGGCCGCCTGGTCGCGGCCCACGTCGACGATCTGCTCGAAGTAGCAGATGGCCTTCAGGTAGTGGGCATATGCGGCGGCCTGGTTGCCCGGATAGAGCGACAGGAACCGGTCGGCGTCGCCGATCGCCTCGTCGTACTGGTTGTCCTCGTAGTGGGCGAAGGCCTGCATCAGGATCGCGCGGCGCGACCACTCCGAATAGGGGTGCTGGCGCTCGACCTCCTGGAAGTAGTCGACGGCCTGCGACCACAGGCGCCTGTCCATCCGGTCGGCGCCGGTGGAGTAGAGCAGCTCGACCGGCCGCTCCTCATACGCCAGGTGCGTCTTGGGCTTGGACTTGCCCGCACAGCCGGTCACGGCCAGGCCACACAGGATCGCGACAGCGGCGGGACGGACCCAGGACGACGATTTGCGGACGCCCGAAACGTTCAGAACCGACACCTTCACCTCGAACCAGCGCGTCGCCCCCGCGAGCGGAGTCGCTATCTACACCACCCACTGTGGCGAGCAAACGGCGGCGGGGTCGCACCTCTTCCCTTCTCGCGCCAGCGGGAAGGGGGGACCGCTCGCCGACCCCGGCGAAGGCCGGGGGAAGAGCGAGTGGTGGGAAGGGAGGGCGGCGGCGCAGTGCGGCAGCCCGCCCTCTCCACCATCCGCTCTTCGGCGGATGGTCCCCCTCTCCCGCTGCGCGGGAAAGGAAGGTCAGACCGCGACGGCGATCTCGTCGGCGAACGTGCGGATGCGCCAGGCGTCCGGGCGCTCCATCAGGGCGCGGACCAGGAGGTTGTTGATGTGGTGCCCCGCCAGCTCGCCCTCGAAGCGGCCCAGGATCGGCGCGCCCAGGACGTAGAGGTCGCCGATGGCGTCCAGCGCCTTGTGGCGGACGAACTCGCGCTCGCGGCGCAGGCCCTCGGGGTTCAGGATGCGGTCGCCGTCGATGACGACGCAGTTGTCCAGCGAGCCGCCGCGGGCCAGGCCCAAGGCGCGCAGGGCCTCGACCTCGTGCAGGAAGCCGAACGTGCGGCAATCGGCGAGCTCGCGGCGGAAGGTGAGCTCGTCCATCGCCAGGTCGATCTCCTCGCGGCCGATGACGGCGGTGGGGAACTCGATGGCGAAGGCGACCTCGAACTGCATCGAGGGCTTCAGCGCCGCGCGCTTGCCGCCGTCGACGACCTCTACGTCCTGCAGGATCTCGATGAAGCGCCGCGGCGCGCCCTGCGGCCGGCGGCCGGCGCGGTCCAGGATCTTGAGGAACGGCCAGGACGAGCCGTCCATGATCGGCATCTCGGGCCCGTCGAGCTCGACCTCGGCGTTGTCGATGCCGCTCATGACCAGCGCGGCCATCAGATGCTCGATGGTGGCGACCGTGACGCCGGCCTCGTTGCCGATGACGGTGCCCAGCTGCGTCTTCACGACCATGTCGGGCGCGCAGATCACGCGGTTGTCGCGGTCGGTGATGTCGGTGCGGATGAAGACGACGCCCGCGTCGGCCGCCGCCGGACGCACCGCCACCTTCACGTATTCGCCGGTGTGGACGCCGACGCCGGCAAACAGCGCCGGACTGGCGACCGTGTGCTGGAACGCCCCGCTCTGGAAACCGTCTGCCGCCACTGGGACCTTCCGTTGGACGCTTGGGCTCGCCTCACACGCGAACCGCAGGGTTGCGGTTAAGCCGCTTGCCTAACCGCGCCAACACAATCCCTGTTTCGCTTTGTTTCGGTGTCCTAAGGGTTAACGAAGGGCGCCAACGAAGCCGCTCGCGCCGCGGGCGCACATTCCAATAAGTGCTTTCAGAACAGCACTTTAGCAGGCCACCATCGGCGCTGTCGCCGCAGCGCAACACCATCAACGACAAATCCTTCAGCGCGCATCGCCCGGCCCGCCGTTTCGAGCGCTCAAACTGGCGGCGCCGCGGAGACCGGTCCGGCCCCCGCGGCGCTCCTTTAGCCCCAACGGAACTCTGTCTGGTTGGCGAGCCGGCTAGTTGGCGAGCCGGCGCAGGAAGGACGGGATCTCCAGGTCCTCGGCCTGCTGGGCCGCTTCTTCCGGCGCGGCGGCCTCCACCGGCTGAGCTCCGCCGCGCACCGGCGCGGGCCGGGCCTGCTGCGGGGCGGCCTGCGGCGGCGGCGGCTCGTAACGCGGACGCCCACCGAACAGCGACAGGAAACCGCCCTTCGGCTTGCGCTCCTCGTAGGTCGGCGGCGCGAACAGCGGCTCGTCATCGGCCTCGGCCACGGCCGGATCGACGATGCGGGCGACCGGCGCGGTGATCACCGGCTCGGCCGCGGTCGCAGCCAGGACCGGCTCGGGCGCGGCGTAGAGGTCGGGCTGCTCTTCGTCCTCGGCGCTCAAGGTCAGCGCCGGCTCGGCGGCCAGCGCCTCGGCGACCATCGCGGCTTCGGCGACCGGCGCCAGTTCCGGCGCGCGCAGCGGCGGGGCGGTGAGCGGACGGCGCGCGACCTGCGGCTCGATGGCGGCGATCGAGGCGCCGTCCATGCCGGTGGCGACCACGCTGACGCGGATCATGCCGTCCAGCGACGGGTCGAAGGCCGCGCCGAAGATGATGTTGGCTTCCGGGTCGACCTGTTCGGAGATCGCGTTGGCCGCCTCGTCGACTTCCAGCAGCGTCATGTCCAGGCCGCCGGTGACGTTGACCAGCACCGCCTTGGCGCCCTTCAGCGAGACCTCGTCCAGGAGCGGGTTCTGAATGGCGTTCTGGGCGGCCATCAGCGCGCGGTCTTCGCCGTTCGCCTCGCCGGTGCCCATCATCGCCTTGCCCATCTCGGTCATCACCGTACGCACGTCGGCGAAGTCGAGGTTGATCAGGCCCGGCAGCACCATCAGGTCGGTGATCGAGCGCACGCCCGAGTGCAGCACCTGGTCGGCCATGCCGAAGGCTTCGGCGAAGGTGGTCCGCTCGTTGGCGACGCGGAACAGGTTCTGGTTGGGGATGACGATCAGGGTGTCGACGTAGCGCTGCAGCTCGCCGATGCCGGCGTCGGCCAGGCGCATGCGGTGGCGGCCTTCGAAGTGGAACGGCTTGGTGACCACGCCCACCGTCAGGATGCCCCGCTCGCGGGCGCACTTGGCGATGATCGGCGCGGCGCCGGTGCCGGTGCCGCCGCCCATGCCGGCGGTGATGAACACCATGTGGGCGCCGTCGAGGTGCTCGCCGATCTCCGGGATGCTCTCCTCGGCCGCGCTCATGCCGATCTCGGGATGGGCGCCGGCGCCCAGGCCCTGCGTGGCCAGCACGCCCAGCTGCACCCGCCGCTCGGTCTTGGCGAACTGCAGCTGCTGGGCGTCGGTGTTGGCGACGACGAACTCGACGCCCTCCAACCCGGCCTCGATCATGTTGTTGACCGCGTTGCCGCCGGCCCCCCCGACGCCGAACACGACGATCCTGGGCTTCAACTCGGTGGCCTTCGGCGCAGAGAGAGCAATCGTCATGGGACCCCTTCCCGAATCCGCTCCGGCGCGGCCTCGCGACCCCTCGCGATGCGCCTTCGTAACTAAGCGTTAAGTACGCGCTCAGACCCTTAATCGAGCGTTAACCGCATACCCTGAGTCGCGAGTCGGTCGAGCGGCGCCATTCGGGAAAAATCCCGTTGCGTCACAATGACTAAGCCGAATCAGGCTCGCGGTGAGTCAAGGCGCCGCAGGGGAATTCGCACGCGGCGCGAAGTTAACCGGCCTCTCGGCCGCGGGTTAACGCGATTCGTGGCGCAGGCTTGGCGGCCCTAGAGGTTCTCGCGCAGCCACATGGCGGCCTTGGCCACCGGGTTGGCGCGGGGGTCGAGCGGCTCGCGGCGCAGCTTGGCCGAGGCCAGCGCCTTGGCGCTGACGGCCTCGCGCGGGCCGAAGGCGGCGCGGTGCAGGATGCCGGCGGCGGCGGTGAACGCCGGCCCGGACGCGGCATCGGCCAGGTGCGGCACGCGGCGCGGGCGCCCTAGGCGCACCGGGCGGTCGAACACGCGCACGGCCACTTCGCGCACGCCGGCCAGTTGGCTGGCGCCGCCGGTGATCACCAGGCCCGCGCCCGGCTCGACGGGCGCGTGGGACGCCTTCAGCCGGTCGCGCAGCAGCTCCAGCGTCTCCTCGACGCGGGGCGCGATGATACCCTTCAGCAGGCTGCGCGGCGCGATGACGGGGCCCGCGCCCGGGTCGTCGCCGCGCGGCGGCGCCTCGATCATCTCCCGGTCTTCGTTGGCGGACGCGATCGCCGAGCCGTGCAGGGTCTTGATCCGCTCGGCGCCGGCGATGGAGGTGGAAAGCCCGCGGGCGATGTCCTGGGTCACGTGCTGGCCGCCAACCGGCACGGTCTCGACGTGCACCAGGCTTCCAGCGGCGAACACCGCCGCGCTGGTCGAGCCGCCGCCCATGTCGATGCAGACCGAGCCCAGGTCCATCTCGTCTTCCTCGAGCGCGGCCAGCGCCGAGACGAACGGCGCCGCAACGACGCCGTCGAACTGCAGGTGCGCACGCTCGACGCAGGCGCCCAGCGTCTGGAACACGGCCTCGGAAACCGAGACCACCAGCAGCTCGACGCCGAGCGAGCGGCCGAACATGGCGCGCGGGTCGCGCACGCCGCCCTGGCCGTCCACGCTCCACGCGATCGGCAGGATGTGGGCGGCGCGCCGGCCGGGCAGCTTCACCTGAGCGAGCGCGTGGCTGATCGCGCGGATCAGGTCGTTGTCGCCGATCGGACGCGCGCCGATGGAGACGCGGCCCGAGACGCGGTTGGAGGTCAGCTGGCCGCCGGCCGTGGCGACGGTCACGCCCTGGACGTTGACGCCGGCCACGTTCTCGGCGCGCTCCACGGCCTGGGCGATGGCTTCGGAGGCCTCGTCGAGGTTGACGATCGAGCCGCCGCGGATGCCGCGCGACTGGACATAGCCGACGCCCGCCGTGGTCAGCGTGCGGTCGCCGCGATGCACGCCCTCGGGCTTCATGATGAAGCAGGTGACTTTGGCGGCGCCCAGGTCGACGGCCGCCACGACCGCTGGGCGCACCAGGGCGGCCTTCAATGCGTCCTTGCCCGCGCCGCCGCGGCCGGCCGCGGGCGTAGGCGCCGCCTTTCGGCGCTCGCCCGCTTCAGCGGGGGCCTTCGCCTCGGAGGCGTTGTCGCGGCTCGCCAACTTCAACATGCGTACGGTCCGTCTCTCTGGCGTCTCGGGTCAGGCGCCGGCGGCGGCCGGCTGGGGGGCGAGCGGCGCGGCGGCGCGCGGACGCACCGCCACCACGTCGGGATTTCGAAGGTCGATGCGCTCGAAGCCGAGCTCGAGGATGCGCGAGCGCTGGTCCAGGCGTTCGAGCTCCATCAGCGCCGCTTCTTCCTGCTCGGCCGGCAACTGGATCAGCGATCCGTCCTTCAGGCGCAGGTCCCAGCGCCGGTCGTCGACGCGCACCAGGGCGTCCAGCTGGCCCATCAGCCGCGGACGCTGCGCCACCAGCGGCAGGATCGCGGGCGCATGGCTGGCCCCGCCCTCGCCCACGATCAACGGCAGCGTCGCGAAGCGGGCCGGGTCGGCCTCGGGGATCACCTGGCCGTTGGCGTCGATCACCACCTGGCGGCCGTTGTGCTGCCAGACCGCCAGCTGCCGGCGCTCGGCGACCGAGATCACCAGGGTGTTGGGCAGCAGGCGCACGACGTGGGCTTCCTTCACCCAGCCGACCGCCTCGACCTTCTTGCGCAGGTCGGCCAGGTCCAGGCCCAGCAGCGGCTGGTCCTTGTAGACGCCGGCGGCCTTGACGATGTCGGCGGTGGCCATCTTCGACGCGCCCAGCACCTCGACCGTCTCCAGCCGGAAGCCCAGGTCGCCGAACTTGCCATCGATCCCGTGGCCGACGGCCGCGACCAGCCGCTCGCCGCGGTGGCCCGTGGCGAGCGTGGCGGTGAGCGCGAGCGCCAGGACGGCGGCGGCCCCGATCAGCGCCCACTTGGGCGAGAGGCCATGATGTCCGGTAGAGGCGGCTTGGGTGCGCGCCCCCTTCTTGGGCGCAGCCTTCGCGGCGGGCGTTCTGGTTGGGGGTTTCGCCTTAACTCGCGATCCCCCCCGCACCGCCGCGGGCATACGCATCCTCCGTGATCCAGAGCACCAGCCGATCGAAGTCCACGCCCTGCTTGGCCGCCTGCTCGGGGACGAGCGAAGTGGGCGTCATGCCGGGCTGTGTGTTCACCTCAAGGAGGACCAGAACGTCGTTAACATCGTCATAACGCAGGTCAGAGCGCGTAACGCCTCGGCAACCCAGCGCCGCATGCGCCATCTCCGACAATCGCAGAGCCTTTTCAAAGGCGTGGGGCGCAATCGGGGCCGGGACGACGTGGGTCGAGCCACCCTCGGCGTACTTGGCGTCGTAGTCGTAGAAGGCGCGGTGTGGGATGATGTCGGTGACGGTCATGGCCTTGCCGTCCATGACGCCCACGGCCAGCTCCTTGCCGGCCACGTAGGGCTCGACCATCACCTCCTCGCCGAACGCCCAGCCGGGGGCCACGACCTCCTGCGGCGGACGGTTGGCGCCATCGAACACCAGGAAGACCCCGACCGAGGATCCCTCGGCGTTCGGCTTGACCACATAGGGCGGGGCCATGACGTGCTCGCGGGCCACGTGGTGGCGGTTGAAGAGCCCGCCGCGGGGCACCACGACCCCGGCCGCCGCCAGCACCGCCTTCGCCTTGGCCTTGTCCATCGCCAGGGCGGAGGCCAGGACGCCGGAGTGGCTGTACTTGAGGTCCAGGGTCTCCAGCACGCCCTGGACGCACCCGTCCTCGCCCCAGGCGCCGTGCAGGGCGTTGAAGCAGACGTCGGGCTTCAGCTTGCTCAGCACCTGGGCCAGGTCGCGCCCGGCGTCGACCCGGCTGACCTTGGCGCCCAGCCGCTCCAGGGCGTCGGCGCACTCGCGCCCGGAGACAAGGCTCACTTCCCGCTCCGACGAAATCCCGCCCATCAGCACGGCGACGTGGTGTCCGGAAAGGGGCGCGGCCATGGGCGACTCGGGGTCCTTCGTTGGTGCGACGGCGCCATCGAATACACGAAATCGGCGCAAGGACGGCGCGGTTGCGCGCCTCAGTCGCCTTCCTCGGGCGTGGGCCGCCGCAGCAACGCGAACAGGGCCGCCGCGAGGCACCCCGCGATGATGCCGGTGGTGAGGTCTCGCGCGACCGTCAGCACGAAGGTGGCCAGCAGCACCACCGCGCCCGGAACCTCGCGCAGCAGGCGGACGAACTCGCCCTTCTCGGCCATGTTCCAGGCCACCACCACCAGCACGCCGGCCAGGGCGGCCAGGGGCACGTAGCCGGCGAATTGCGCCGCCAGCAGCATGAAGGCCAGCAGGAACGCCGAATGCATGAGGCCGGCGACCGGGCTGGTGGCGCCGGCGCGAATGTTGGTGGCGGTGCGCGCGATCGTACCGGTGACGCAGATGCCGCCGAACAGCGCCGAGGCGACGTTGGCCAGGCCCTGGGCGACAAGCTCCATGTTCGAGCGATGCCGCCGTCCCGTCATGCCGTCGGCGACCTTGGCCGACAGCAGGCTCTCGATCGCGCCCAGCAGCGTGAACGAGAGCGCCGAAGGCAGCAGGGCGGAGAGCCGCTCGGGCGTGATCGGCGGCAGCCCGGGAGCCGGCAGGCTGTGCGGCACGCCGCCAAAGCGGCTGGCGATCGTCTCGACAGGCAGGCGCAGGACGCCAGCCGCGATGGCCGCGCCGGCGACGGCGATCAGCATGCCCGGCCAGCGGGGCCGCAGGCGGCTCACCGCGAACGTCACGGCCGCGACGGCCGCGCCGACGCTCAGGGCGGCAAGGTTCAGGCTGGGCGCAGCCTGGGCGAGGGCCGCCAGCTTGGGCAGCGTCGGCCCGGGCTCGGGGCCGGCCAGCCGCAGGCCGGCGAGGTCCTTCAGCTGGCTCGCGGCGATGGTGACGGCGATTCCCGCGGTGAATCCGACGGTCACCGCATGCGGGATGTGGCGGATCAGCCCGCCCAGCCGCGACGCGCCCATGAGCGCCAGCATCACGCCCGACATGAGGACCGCCAGCAGCAGGCCCTCGACGCCGAATTTGGCCGCCGTCGCCGCGACGAGGACGATGAAGGCGCCGGCCGGCCCGCCGATCTGGAAGCGGCTGCCGCCCAGGGCCGAAACCGCGAAGCCGCCCACGATGGCGGTGTAGAGGCCGCGGTCGGGCGAGACGCCGGACGCCACGGCGATGGCCATGGAGAGCGGCAGGGCGACGATCGCCACCGTCAGGCCCGCCATGGCGTCGCGCCGGAAGCGGCCGAGCCCGTAGCCCTCGGCCAGGACGGTCGCGAGCTTCGGTCGGTACAGGTGGGTCGTCGCTGAGCCGTCCGGCATCGCGGCTTCCTAGCGGGCGCTCGCCCGGCGAGCCTTGATCTTGCGCAAGAGTCTCATTCGAGGGCCAGGGCTATGTCGGATGTCAACGCATGCTGCCATCAAGCTGGCAGCAGGCCGGCGGCAGGATCGCGGTCGACAAGGAGAGGTCCGCATGCCCGTCGCCACCGCCCTGGATTCCATTCCCGTCCCGCCCTGCGCCCGCCTGCTGGGCTGGCGGGTGCTGGCCGCCAAGCCGAAGGACGGCTGGATCAAGGTGGGCTTCGACGCCCGCTGGGAGTTCACCAATCCGGCCGGCTACGTGCAGGGCGGGTTCCTCGCGGCCATGCTGGACGACACCATGGGCCCGGCGGTGTTCGTGATGACCGACGGCAAGTTCTTCCCGCCGACGCTCGACCTGCACGTGAGCTTCCTGGCGCCGACACGGCCCGGGCGGCTGGTGGGCGAAGGGCGCGTCACCCAGCTCGGCAAGTCGATCGCCTTCCTGGAGGGGGCGCTGTTCGACGCTTCTGGGACAATCGTGGCCCGGGCCAGCGCGACCGCCAAGCTGGTCCCCGCCGAACAGGCCCTGGCCGAGGTCGCCTGAGCGCGCAAAGCAAAGGCCCCGGCCGATCCCTCGGCCGGGGCCTTGTCGTCTTCAGTCCGGCTTTCGCCGGGCGGGTCTTAGGCCGTGGCCAGCTTGCGCGCGCGGCGCAGCATGGCGCCGGCGCCGCCGAAGCCCATGATCAGCAGCGACCACACGCCCGGCTCGGGGGTGCCCGTCACCGGAGCGCTGTTGAGGTTGAAGGCGATGACCGCGGGGCCGCCGCAGCACTCGCCGTACGACATGGTGAAGGTGTGCGTCCCGCCGCTCGCGCCGCCGTCCACGTGGAACTCGGTGTTCACAGCGCCCGTCGGGCCGGGCGCGTCGATCACGCGGCCAGCGCCGGAGATGTCGAGTTGCAGGCCGTCATCGTGCGGCACGACGAAGACGTTGTCGCCCGGGTTGAGGAACAGGCTGCCGGTGAACAGGAAGTAGGTGTTGTCGAGCGCGTGGCTGCCGACCGAACCGCCGATCGAGGAACCCAGGAACTGGTCGATGGTGGTGGCGTCGCTGTTGTTCGTCGAGAAGTCGAGCAACGGCAGCGTCAGCGTGGCGTCCGGCGTTCCGAGCGAGGCGGCTTGCGCGATCGTCGCGTCGTTCGCGGCGGCCACTTCGTCAAGCCACAACGACACGTTGATAGCGGCGTTGGCTGCGCTGGAAGCGGCCAACAGAAGCGCGGCAGAAGCGGCGCCCAAAAGAAGCTTTTTCATAACTACCCCAACCACTGGTCCGTGCGACCCCACGCCGCACTCGAAACCATAGGTTCACCATGTGGCGCGGCGAACAACGCCGTTCCCCTATCGCGCGAATAAAATTCTTATAAAGGCTCGCTTTGGCAGACCTAGGGGCGTAGCGCCGGCGGCTGCACAACCCTGGGCGGCGCGGCCTTGTCTGTCAGATGTCCGACATTTGCCCGCGCGGACGGACCAGTTCAACCACACGGGTGTGTGACAGGAACCTGTGGTCCTGAGCCAGCGCCAACGAAAAAAGGCCCCGGCGCTGGCCGGGGCCCCCGTTCGATCTCGGTCGTGCGATCTAGGCCTTGGCCAGTTCGCGCGAGCGACGCAGCATCGCGCCGGCGGCGCCGAAGCCCATGATCATCAGCGACCATGTCACCGGTTCCGGAACGCCGGGCCGCAGGGTGTCGAGGTTGATGCCGGTGACACCCAGGTTGGCGTCGACCTGCGCGCGGTCCGCATAGAAGACGTCCAGCGTGTGGTTCCCCGTCAGCGAGCCCAGGTTCAGGACGGCCGTCTGCGTGCCGTGCACGCCGGGATTGCCGCCGATGTACAGGCCGTCGAGATAGACGTAGGCGTCATCGTCCGACTGGACCGTGAGCTGAGCGGGTGCGCCCGAGCCCGTGAAAACGCCGTGAAGGATGGCCGTCTCGAAGAACGATCCATTGTTCGACCCCGTGCTGTTCGGCGCGAACATGTTCTGCAGCGGCAGCGGAAGCGGCAGGGTGCCGGAACCGGTCGAGGTGATGCCGTTGCCGACCGCCCACCAGTCGACCTCATGGGTCGTGGCGTCCACATCCACAGCCGTGGAACCGGTTTCAGCCACTGGCAGTCCGTTCGGACCCAGGGCCGCGCCCAGGGTGATGACGACGCCCGTCGCGGGCGGCGAGCTGCAGCAGATGCCGAAGTCACCGCCGAAATTGCTCGGCACCTCGAAATAGGTGACACCGAAGGTCGGGGCCGCGTTCGCCGCAGTCCCCATGGCAGCCAAGGCAAGCACGGCGCTCGCGGCTCCCAACAAAAGCTTCTTCATTCAACCACCCTACCACTGGATCGTGCGGCCCCACGCCGCATTCGAAACCATACGTTCACCTTGTCCGCCACCGAACAACGCCGTTCGCCTAGCACGCGAACAAATTCGTCATTGCCCTGGTTTTGTAGAGCGTTTTGGGCACCT
>Ga0308175_100002985_pt1 | contig 11642 bp, 12 predicted proteins | sample PhyCR1_3_FD_203893 | JGI IMG/M metagenome (GOLD analysis project Ga0308175, IMG submission 203893) | Soil microbial communities from UC Gill Tract Community Farm, Albany, California, United States - DLSLS.C.R1 | ecosystem: Environmental > Terrestrial > Soil > Agricultural land | place: USA... | reverse complement strand
TTTCTTTTACCATCCTATCTTTCCATTTCGACAGAACCATCCTAGCTTCCTTCTTTTGTGGATAAGAAATTAATGGAATTAACGGACAGTTAAAGGGAAACATTGCTTCCCTAATCCATCCCCATGTAATCGACTCTAATTCATCGAACTCATGCAGTTCAACAAAAATGGCTGGAATTTTATATTTTTTACAGGTTCGCATAAATGAAGGGGTAATCAGTTTAGCGGAAATCTTAACCCCAATTATATAATCAATTGGACTGTTAATTAAGGCCGTCTTCATTTCATTCATTTTGTCTAACAGTTGATGTTCATATAAAAGGTCAACATAGGTAAAAATGGTGGTACAACCTTTTAATAAAAAATGTTCAGATATATAAGACTTTAATGGTTGAAAGGATTCTTTATAAGGTATGGATGAACTTAATAGGACATAAGAAGGGGTCATGATATAAGGTTCGACATTCATTCTCATATACTGATCATGGGATGAACATTTTTTAACCATTGTTATTCGTTCATCAGCAATGAAAAGTGAAGATGTCGTTATCTGCTTGTCTTTAAGTATATTGGCATTTTCAATAATATACATCGTCCACCACCCTTTTACTTTTCTTAAGACAAGCTATGCTAAAAATGATAAAACTATGACTTTAATACAGTGTAAAAATAGCAAAAAGCTGCTCAATGGCAGCTTTATCGGATTAGACTATTTAAATGTGTGAAAAAGTTCGGATACGAAACAGAAATAGCCTCGGATTGTTCAAGGTTAACAGCATCCTCACATAAGAGGGCAGCAATGGCGAGCATCATCCCAATCCGATGATCCCCATGACTAGAGACTTTTCCACCTGTTAATTTAGATTTCCCCTGGATAATCATCCCATCTTCGGTGGCTTCAATAACAGCCCCCAATTTACCTAGCTCTCGAACGACTGTATCGATGCGATTTGTTTCTTTTACCTTTAATTCTTCGGCATCCTTGATGATAGTTGTCCCTTCTGCTTGTGTAGCTAGGAGAGCAATAATCGGAATCTCATCAATTAGTCTTGGAATTAAGCTTCCCTCTACTACAGTCCCTTTAAGATTTGAAGTTTTTATAATGAGATCCCCAGCAGGTTCAAAATCATTTGTACCGGCTTGAATGATTTCTAAATTTGCTCCCATTTTCTGCATAACCTCAATAATTCCGGTCCTAGTAGGATTTAATCCCACATTTTTTAAGATAATTTCACTTTCAGGGATAATGGCACCTGCAACAAGGAAAAAAGCTGCAGACGAAATATCACCGGGAACATGAATGGTGGATGCTGTCAGTTTTTGTCCACCTTTAACCTGAATGGTATGGTTATCTTTGGTTATTTCACCGCCAAATTGTCGAATCATTCGTTCTGTATGATCACGAGTCTCAGCAGGTTCAATAATGGTACTGACTCCATCTGCCTGTAATCCGGCAAGGATTAGTGCAGATTTAACCTGTGCACTGGCCACTGGAAGTTCGTATTGAATAGGCTGTAATTGCCCTCCACGGATAGAAATCGGAGTAAAGTCACCGCTTTTTCGGCCATCTAGTTTAGCACCCATTTGTGTCAATGGAACCGTTACTCGTGTCATTGGCCGTTTACCAATCGAAGCATCGCCCACTAAAGATGAAAAAAATGGTCTGCCTGACAAGATTCCCATTAATAAACGGATGGTTGTTCCGGAATTTCCAACATCCAAAACCTCAGAAGGCTCTGTTAATCCATCAAAGCCATTTCCATAAATTCGAAGCTCATCATTAGATTCCTCAATCGTTACGCCAAGCTTTCGAAAACATGAGATTGTACTTAAACAATCATCACCCGGCAAAAAATTAGTTACCCTTGTTTCACCATGTGCGATAGAACCAAACATGACAGAGCGGTGAGAGATAGATTTATCACCTGGGATTGTTACTTCACCAACTAAACGATTAATGTTGGTCTTTAGTTTTAATGTTTCCATCAAAAATCACCTTTTTAAATTCATAATATTTTACCGGTTACGTACCTACTGAAGTTGCGTAGTTGGAATAACTTCCTATACATCGCTCAGCTCTTTGACGATCCTCTTCTGTTTGAAAACTAATAACTAAAACTCCAATAATATCCTCGCGCGTTTCTAAAATACGAATATTTGTGATGCTAATGTGTTCCTTGGCTAGATAACCAGTTATCTCTGAGATCACCCCAGGATAATCGGGAATATCCACATACAAGTCATAAAATGAAGGAATAGCCCCTTTTTCTTTCTGGGGAAGCCCATCGCGGAATTGCTTTGCTTGATTAAAGTAATTGTATATCGCATTACTGTTTTCTTGTTCTAACAGTGTTTTGACCTCATTCATTTCTGAAAGCCATTGGTTAAGTAATTCAATTAATATTTCACGGTTGTGAAGCAGGATATCTTTCCACATTTTAGGACTGCTGGATGCAATCCTTGTAATATCACGAAAACCTCCCGCAGCAAGGCGGGGGATTAGACTCTCTGATTCAGACAGTTTTTCGGTTTGCCGAACAATTGATGCAGCGATAATATGAGGAAAATGGCTGACGATTCCCGTAAGATAATCATGCGTTTCCGGAGTAATCGATAAGAATTTAGCATGTGTCCCAACTAACCACTCTTTTAGAGTGTCCACCTTAGAGTTCTCAATATGGTCCTCAGGTGTTAACAAATAAAAGGCATTTTCAAATAATATTTCCTTTGCAGCTGATACTCCGCTTTTATGTGAGCCGGCCATTGGATGGCCGCCAATAAAAGTAAACCCGCGTTTTGTTAAACATAGACTGCTCTCAACAATTTTCCCCTTCGTACTACCTGTGTCAGTTACTATTACTCCTGGATTAAGTGGAAGTTCAGAGAGTAGGTGAATGATTTCTTTTGTTTCATTAACTGGTGCAGCAATAATAATTAAATCGGCTCCAATTGCTCCATCCTGTATACTAACTGCTATTTCATCTATGACACCAAGCATCCTAGCTAGCCTTGCCTGTTCGTTGTTAATATCGAATCCAACTATTTCGGATTCAAAATGTTGCTTCTTGATACATAAAGCTAAGGAACCACCTATTAATCCTAAGCCAATGACAAAAACCCGGCCCCTCAATGTCAATCCCCCTAGTTAGAGAATAATAATTTTAGTTCGCCCCAAGAAATTCGCTTAATACCTTTAAAACACCATCATTTTGTTCTGCAGAGCCAACCGTAATTCTTACAGAGGTTGGGAAACCAAGCGCTTTTCCGGAACGGACAATAAATCCTCTCTCTTGTAAATAATGAAAAATCTTATCTCCGTCTACTTTAAAGTCTATTAAGATAAAGTTGGTCTGGGTAGGATAATATTCTAGATTATGCTGTTCGCAAAATTGATAAAATTGTGCAATTCCCTGCCTGTTCTTTTCTTTGCAATTTTCGACAAATTGCTGATCCTGAATTGCCGCACTTGCAGCTAGCTGGCCTAAAGAATTAACGTTAAATGGCTCCCTAGCAGGTTCTAAGGCCTTAATAATTGCTGGATTAGCTACTCCATAACCAATCCTTAAGGCTGCTAAACCATAAATTTTTGAAAACGTACGTAGTACGATTAGGTTATCAAACTTACGGGTCAAACTAATAGAATTATAATAATCCTCGGCCACTACGTACTCATAGTAAGCCTCGTCAAGAACCACCAGAATGTGTGGCGGAACCTTTTCTAGGAATGGGATTAATTTATTCTCAGAAACATATGTACCAGTCGGATTATTAGGGCTGCACACCCAAATGACATTAGTCTGGTCATCAATGGCCTCTAACATAGCGTCTAAGTCATGCTCTCCGTTTACAAGAGGTATTTCCTTAATGATGGCTCCTTCAATTACAGCATTGTGCTTATACTGCGAAAAGGTCGGATGAGCCATTACTGTACTGGCATTTGGATGTAAGAGAGCCCTTGAGATCATTTGAATTAAATTATCTGAGCCATTTCCTAAAATGAGCTCATTCTCTTCAACCTCCAAAAAGGATGCTAGTGTTTCTCTTAAATTTGTCGCATAGCCATCCGGATAAATAGCCAGACTGGTTGAGTTCGAATTTAGTACTGATTGAACTGATTCTGAACACCCAAAGGGGTTTTCATTGGAGGCTAATTTGACGATCTTTTCAAGATTAAATTGTTTCTTCACTGCATCAATTGACTTTCCTGGTTGATATGGAGTCAGTGTTAATAACTGTTCTTTCCATCTCATTTTCTCCACCCCGTTTGCTTAAAAAGTATTTTTTATTCTATAATGCCACGCTGTTGTTTAAATCAGGTCTTAACACTTGCGCATCATTTAGATAAACATGGACAATTTTTTCCTGTGGAACACTTGTATTGACATGCATCATTACTCTAACACACATTTTCAAGGAGTTAGGAACAGGCATTTCTCGCATACACATTACTGGTACATAGGTCCAACCTGGGAATTTCCGCAATGCCTTAGCTGGAAACGCAGCATCAACATCTTCTGTTGTTGAAACTAATACGGATGCAACAGAATCAGGTTGAATTTGATTTACTTCAATTAATTTAGCAAAAAGTTCCTCTGTTGCTGAAATAATAGCTTCTTCAGAATTAGCAGTAACCGTCGTGGCACCCCTCACACCTCTGATCATAAAACATTCTCCCTTATATTAAAATCTTGTCAACTCTTGCCATAATACTTCTTCTGATACTTCCTGGAGTAAAGGCTGCCCCACTTGTTCAAGTAAAACAAAACGAATTGCATCCCCAACAGATTTCTTATCCTGCCTCATTTTCGTTATCAAGCTTTCAAATGATAATTGTTTGGGTATTGTGGTTTCATAGCCTAGCTCTGTAACCCAATCTATAAATTCATTGATATTAAACGTTAAACCTAATAAGTTATTACTTAATTTCAAGGCAAAGATCGTCCCAATCATTACTGCTTCACCATGGGTGAAATTTCCGTAGCCCATTTCTGCTTCGATTGCATGTCCTAGGGTATGTCCTAAATTCAAAAAAGCACGGACTCCTGTTTCTTTTTCATCCTGTGATACGAATTTGTTTTTAATCTTTATCCCTTGAACAAGTGAAGCGGATAATTGTTCTTTAGTAAGGCTATTTAAATCATGAATATTTAACTTTAACCAATCATAAAAATGGGGATCAGCAATAAGTGCATGTTTAATAACCTCTGCAAACCCAGAACGAATTTCCTGAATGGGAAGCGTATTTAATAATTCAAGATCATAAAATACTGCTTCCGGCTGATAAAAAGCACCAATCATATTCTTCCCCAGAGGATGATTGATGGCAACTTTCCCGCCAACGGCACTATCATGTGCAAGAATGGTAGTAGGAACTTGAATAAAAGGGATCCCGCGCATATACGAAGATGCCACGAAGCCAGTTAAATCTCCAACTGCCCCTCCTCCAAGGGAAAGAACAACCGATTTACGATCCAAATGACTAGCGAGAGCGGTTGTAAGAGCCTCATAATATACCTCAAAGGTCTTTGCTTTTTCACCTGATGGAGCCGTAAAAATAACTGGTTCAAACGGTTTTAGCCCTTGAAGTAATTTATCAAGATGAAGCTTTGCAACTGTTTCATCGGTAACGATTAGTATTTTGGTTAAGTTAGGAAAATGGTTTTCCAGGAATACGCGAAGTTCATTTCTCATCCCATCTCCTACAAAAACAGGATATTGTTTGGATTCTGTTAGGATTTGAATCGTCTCCATTAAAATCCCCTCGCATATTCACGATGTCTATTAATTTCATCGACAAGGGTATCAAAACGGTCACTATTAAACTGTTCGATCAATACGTTGGCAAGTTCCCATGCTACTACTTGCTCGGCAACAACAGCCGCCGCCGGAACTGCACAACTGTCAGATCGCTCAACACTTGCTGCAAATGGCTCCTTTGTTTCAATATCGACGCTCATCAATGGTTTATAAAGTGTTGGAATAGGTTTCATGACGCCTCTCACTACAAGTGGCATCCCGGTCGTCATACCGCCTTCAACCCCGCCCAAACGATTAGTCTTACGATAATAGCCCGTTTCATCATCCCATGCTATTTCATCATGTACCTGACTTCCAGGTAATCTTGCGGCTTCGAAGCCAATTCCTATTTCAACGCCTTTAAACGCGTTTATACTCATAATTGCGGCTGCCAACTTCCCATCGATTTTCCGATCGTAGTGAACATAACTTCCAATACCTGCAGGCATCCCGGTTGCTATGACCTCGACGACTCCGCCAATTGAATCACCATTTTTCTTGGCTTCGTCAATAGCTGACATCATTGCTTGCTCAACAGTAGGATCTGCCACACGAACTGGAGATAATTCTGTTACTTCTTTTAATGTTTCAATCGAAAGATTTGGATCAACATTTGCCTTCACTCCGCCGATTTCGACAACATGTCCTACAATCTCTACACCAAGCAGTGATAATAGTTTCTTCGCGACTGCACCGGCTGCAACTCTAACCGTTGTTTCCCGTGCTGAAGAACGCTCTAGTACATTTCTCATATCGCGGTGGCCATATTTAATGGCTCCATTTAGGTCAGCATGACCAGGCCGTGCTCTTGTCACCTTCCGCTTAACCTCATCCTCCTGGCCTTCCTCTAAGGCCTCAATACCCATTATCTTAGTCCAATGCTTCCAATCATTGTTCTTTACCACAAGGGCTATCGGCGAACCAAGTGTTTGTCCATGACGAACTCCTGAAACAATTTCTGCAGTATCCTTTTCTATTTGCATACGTCTTCCACGGCCATAGCCTTTTTGCCGTCTGGCTAATTCATTATTTATATCTGAAGCTTCAATCGGCATGCCTGCCGGTAAGCCCTCTAAAATTGTCGTTAGCTGCGGCCCATGGGATTCTCCTGCTGTTAAATATCTCATTCCCATCGCTCTTTCCCCCTTCAACTCATTAAAGAATTATGTATCAATATAACATATTGAGCAAGATAAACATAGTATAACTATTCAGAAAATAAGGAAGAAATTTTTGTAACCGGATACAAAAAAAGGCACTTGTACATAATTTATACAAGTGCCTTTCAGATAAATTAATAGATCCACTCATTCACTAATTTAGAATAATCAACTAATTCGCTTTCTTTAAAGAATAAGCCAATTTCCCGTTCCGCACTAGCAGGTGAATCAGACCCGTGAATGATATTTTTACCAACAATAAGGCCAAAATCTCCGCGAATCGTTGCCGGCGCTGCATCCTTAGGATTAGTAGATCCCATCATTTGACGAGCCGAGGAAATCACATTTTCACCTTGCCAAACCATCGCAAATACAGGTCCGGATGTAATGAAGTCCACTAATTCCCCAAAAAATGGACGATCCTTATGCTCACCATAATGTTGTTGAGCCAACTCATTCGGAATCGTCATTAATTTTGCCCCTACTAATTGGAAGCCTTTCTTTTCAAAACGAGCCACAATTTCCCCAATTAGGTTACGCTGAACACCGTCAGGCTTGACCATTAAAAATGTCTTTTCCATGAAATCCCACTCCCAAAGAATATTATGTATATTGATTGTTAGTTTGAACAATCCATGAAAATGTTATCATTTTTTTGAATATTTAGCAAGATAATGTCGGCAGAGAAATTAAAACTTTCGTCTGCCTATATATTTAGCAATATCTCTTAGTGTTTTTTTAGCTTTATTTTCTGGTAACTCCTCTAGAATAGTTAATGCTTTATCCAGGTAGTGGTCACTTAAAGCGAAGGATTTTTCAATAGCACCCGATTGTTTAATTAAGGAAATAATTCGTCCAATTTCATTTGGTTCCATATTTTCATGAACCTTTTCAATTTCACTAAGTATCTCTGGATTGTTCATAGCAAATAAGGCAGGGGCAGTAATGTTTCCTTGGAGAAGATCGCTGCCAGCCGGCTTTCCTAGTTCCTTTTCAGTCGAAGTAAAATCCAAAATATCATCAATAATCTGATAGGACATGCCAACATAATAACCAAATTGGAATAGTTTCTTATGATCATATTCCTCTACACCCGCAGCAACAGCTCCTAATTGGCAGCTTACTGCAATTAACAAAGCTGTCTTCCTTTTAATTCTTCTCAGATAATCCTTCAGGTTTTGATTAAAGCGGTACTTATCTTTTATTTGTTGAATTTCTCCAACCGTTACCTCGACAATGGTGTTGGCCAAAATTTTATGAGCTTCTGAATTTTTAATATTTGACATCAATTCAAGGGCAAGAGCAAATACAAAGTCACCTGTGTACATGGCTATTTTGTTGTCCCATTTGGATTTGACAGTTGGCTGCCCCCGGCGCAGATCGGCATCGTCGATTACATCATCATGTACGAGCGAGGCCATATGAATTAATTCTAATGCGACAGCTACATTTTTCAGGACATGGATATCGTAATGTCCAAATTTACCTGCAAGTAAAACAAAAACAGGACGAATTCGTTTTCCTCCGGCTTGTAGTGTATGCATAGAAGCCTGTTTCAAAAGAAGAGACTCCGGTTGGATTGTCTCTTCAAGTTCTTTTTCTATTATGTTAATATCCGAATTCAAAAATGAATACATCATTTTTAATTTCATTTGTATTCACCCTGCTTTTCATCCTGTCTTCATTTTTGAAGAATTAAAGTTTTTTACCTATATGAACAGCGGCGGCGCCACCACTATATGGTTTATATTTCACTTCTTTAAGACCTGCCGTTTCAAACAACCTGGCAAGCTCTCTCATCCCCGGAAAATCACGGGCAGATTCATGGAGCCATGCATATTCCCGATAGCTTTTCGCCAGCATTTTACCAAACAGCGGCATAATAAAACGAAAGTAAAAATAATAAAGCTGTTTATAGCCAATTAAGGTAGGTTGTGACGTTTCCAGGCAAACTGCTATTCCGCCTGGTTTTAGTACCCGGTGCATTTCCTTTAATACCTGCAGGTAATCAGGTACATTCCTTAAGCCAAAGCCAATTGTCACATAATCAAAGCTGTTATCAGGGAATGGTAGTTCCATTGCATTTCCATGAATTAGTGTCACCTGGTCAAGCCCTAACTCCTTAACTTTTTCTATCCCTACATTTAGCATGTTTTGGCTAAAATCGAGTCCTGTAACTTTTCCAGTCGGGCCAACTGCTTCCGCTAAGGCAATGGTCCAATCAGCCGTTCCGCAGCAGACATCGAGAGCCTTTGAACCAGGTTGAACATTCATTCTTCTCATGGTATCCTTCCGCCACTTGATGTGTTGCTGAAAACTAATAACGGAATTCATTTTGTCATAGTTATCAGATATCTTTTCAAACACATTGTGAACGCGCTGTTCTTTCGATTGCTGCATGTTTTACCCTTCTTCCACAAAAGTTTTTGCATATGGATGGTACTGCCCCAATAACACTCTGACCCTTTTTGCAAGGAAGTCATTCAAGTAAGGAAGTTGTTTTTCAACAGCATGTTTGGACCGTTCCAAATATTCGTCACAAGCCTGAATTAAACGCTGTTGTTGTTCTTCAGTTAAATTTTCCAATTTTGCATTAGAGAAAAGAATTTTCTTCAGAGCTTGAAATAAAAAAGAGCATCCTGATTGAAAATATTGGTTTCTCTCATTTAGTAACCTTTTAAATAAAAACAGCTCACTAAGAAACTCATTCCAAACCTCAACTTTAAAATAATCAGCAACCTTGGTCAGTAAAGAACTTTCGATTCTTTTAATACTAGACATCAAGCTCTCTATGCCATCCAGGTCATCTTTATTGTAGACAAGAATCTTATTTTCGTTTACTTCCTTTACCCCTGCAGATAGACATTTTATCATGTTAATATCTTCTGCATCTGCAAGAAGTTTATAGTATAGTCCGCTAAAATAGTCTCCAGCAAGTACTGTAAGCTGCCGTTTCTTCTCATCTATAGCAGTACTTGTTATATAATCATGGGTGTCAAGGGCAATTTGAATTAGCATGGTTGACAATGTATAGTTTTGAATCTGATTAAAAGACAGTTCTAGTGGTTCCATCAAAGAGACGAGAACTAACAACTTTTCCTCATCAATTTTTGGGGGGTCTATATATTCAAGCAAGTAGGAATCAAAAACCCTCTTTTCGACCTGCTCTTTAATCGTTGTATATTTTTGTCGAATGTCATGCACTGTCATCACCCTTGCTTCCCCGATGTAATCACTTTATGTATTTTATATTGTCTATTTTCACGAAAATTTCATGCCCGCTTAAAGGAAAAATTACTATTTTCTTAATCAAATAAGGCAGACACAATTATAACATAAAAGGTCTGCTGTGGGCAGGAATTCACAAAATAATCACTTACCATTCTATGTTCGAGTTATTTCTTTATTTCACTCTCAACTTCACCGAATTGAGTGAGAATTTTAGCGTTACCACGAATTTTAATGGCAGAGGTATGCTCGGTAAATTGAGCAATGAGAACTTCCCCTTTATCAAGCTTTTCCGAATGATGGAATCTTGTATCCGAACCCCTTGTTAATCCGATTACACTTACACCATCATCTTCAGCTTTAATCACAACATAATCACTATTCTGTGGATTACGCTTTTCCAATTTGATCACTCCATATGCCAAGAAATAATTACTCTTAATATTTAATTAAAGATAGAACCTCTGATCGTGCCACTGAGTCCTTTGCAAGAACTCCTCTCACAGCAGTTGTAACCGTTTTGGAACCAGGCTTTTTTACGCCACGCATTGTCATACACATATGCTCAGCTTCCACAACAACCATTACACCTTGAGGATCAAGTTTTTCCATCATACTATCTGCTATAGTGGATGTAATCCGTTCCTGCAGCTGCGGCCTTTTAGCAACAGCTTCGACAGCCCGTGCTAATTTACTTAATCCCGTCACACGTCCATTCTGTGGAATATAGGCAACATGGGCTTTTCCAAAGAAAGGGACTAAGTGATGTTCACACATTGAGTAGAATGGAATATCTTTCACTAATACAAGTTCTTCGTGATCTTCACTAAAAATAGTTTCAAAGTGCTGCTTCGGATCTTCCTTTAATCCGCTGAATACTTCTTCATACATTTTTGCTACTCTCTTTGGTGTGTCAAGAAGTCCTTCACGATTTGGGTCCTCACCAATTGCCTCTAATATTAAACGTACCGCCTCTTCTATTTGGGTACGATTGATTTCCGACATACCGATTTCCTCCTAAAGTATATCTTTTAAGTATAAACAACAACTACATATTAGCACAATCATTTCCCTGCAAGCAAAAAAATAGATACTTACCTATATGATTAACTTTAAGAAAGAAAAAAGGCCATGGATTTATCCATGACCTTTTTGCCTAAGCTACCCGCTTTAAGCAATCATTTATGTAATTACTTAACTGCATCTTTAAGTGCCTTACCTGGTTTGAAAGCTGGTACCTTGCTAGCAGCGATTTCGATTTCATCACCTGTTTGTGGGTTACGACCTTTACGGGCAGCACGCTCACGTACTTCAAAGTTACCAAAACCAATTAGTTGTACTTTATCACCATTTTTTAAAGCATCTAAAATCGCATCAAAAACAGCATCAACTGCTTTTGTAGCGTCCTTTTTTGAAAGCTCGCTAGCTTCAGCAACTGCATTAATAAGTTCTGTCTTG
>Ga0308175_100002984_pt1 | contig 11642 bp, 12 predicted proteins | sample PhyCR1_3_FD_203893 | JGI IMG/M metagenome (GOLD analysis project Ga0308175, IMG submission 203893) | Soil microbial communities from UC Gill Tract Community Farm, Albany, California, United States - DLSLS.C.R1 | ecosystem: Environmental > Terrestrial > Soil > Agricultural land | place: USA... | reverse complement strand
CCCGGCGAGCACGTCACCACCTGCGCGGTCCGCGAGGTCACCGAGGAGACCGGGCTCGACGTGCGGCTCGGCCCGCCGCTGGCCACGCAGGCCTACCAGGTCCGCAACGGGTGGGTGCGGCCGAAGATCGTGCACTACTGGGTGGCCCGGGTCGCGGGCGGTGACGACGTCTCGACGTACCGGCCGAACGCGGAGATCGACGCCGTCGCCTGGGTGCCGCTCGACAAGGCAGCGAGGACGCTGACCTACGAGCGCGACCGCGAGACGCTCACGGAGGCGGCCGGGGTGCGCAGGAAGTCCCATCCCCTGGTCGTGCTGCGGCACGGCAAGGCGGTCAACCGCAAGCGCTGGAAGGGCGACGACCGCAAGCGGCCGCTGGCCAAGGAGGGCGAGCTGCAGTCCGAGCAGGTCGTCCCCGTGCTCGGTGCGTACGGCGTGCAGCGGGTCGTCAGCTCGAGCAGCAAGCGGTGCTGGACCACGGTCAGCCCCTACGCCGACGTCGCGGACCTCTACGTGGAGGTGACCGCCGACCTGTCCGAGGAGGACGCCACTCCGAAGGGCGTCGAGACGATCGTGCACGAGGTCCTCCGGCGTCCCGAGCCGGTCGTGCTGTGCACCCACCGCCCGGTCCTGCCGCACGTCTACGACGCCCTCGGGGTGCGCGACCCGAAGCTCGAGACCGGCGCGATGCTGGTCGTGCACCACCGCCGCGGGCAGGTCGTCGGCCTGGAGCTGCACAAGGCCTGACCAGGCCGTTCCACGCCCGGAAATCACCTCGCCGCACCGGCGTTCACGCGACTGCCGTCTCACCGTCCGCTCGGCGTGGCCAAACCGCAGGGCAGCGTTCACCTCGCGTTCACCCGACGCCGAGGGTCGCTTCACCTCGGCTCCCTAGTTTCAGCCTCGACCAGACATCTGACTGTCCTCGAGACTCTTTCTTCAGGAGACACGAAGTGAAGCGCACTTCTTTCCGCACCGTGGCCGCCCCGGCGACGGCTGCTCTCGTCCTCGGGGCGGCCCTCACCGGCTGCGCCGCGGGCAACGAGAAGTCGGCGGACGCATCCTCGTCCGGCGGCCCCAAGCTCAGCGGCACCCTCAACGGCGCCGGCTCGAGCGCCCAGGAGGCGGCGCAGGGCGCCTGGACCGCCGGCTTCCAGTCGACGAACTCCGGCGTGACCGTGAACTACGACCCGGTCGGGTCGAGCGGTGGCCGCGAGCAGTTCCTGTCCGGCGGCGTGGACTTCGCCGGCTCCGACGCCGCCCTCTCCAGCGACGAGGTCGCCGCCTCCAAGAAGACCTGCCACGGGCAGACCGCCCTGGAGGTGCCGGCCTACATCAGCCCCGTCGCCCTGGTCTACAACCTCGACGGCGTCGACAAGCTCCAGCTGTCGGCCAAGACCGCCGCGGAGATCTTCTCCGGCAAGGTGAAGACCTGGAACGACCCGGCCATCCAGGCCGAGAACCCCGGCGCGAAGCTCCCGGGCGACCGCATCGTCCCGGTGCACCGCTCGGACGGGTCCGGCACCACCGACAACCTGACCCAGTGGATGAGCAAGGCCGGCGAGGGCGCGTGGACGTCCGCCCCGGGCGGCGACTGGCCGCTCAAGGGCGGCGAGGGCGCGGAGGGCACCTCCGGCGTCATCGACGCGGTCAAGAACGGCAAGGGCACCATCGGCTACGCCGACGACAGCCAGGCCGGCGCGCTGAGCAAGGCCTCCATCAAGGTCGGCAGCGCGTACGTCGCGCCGTCCGCCCAGGGCGCCACCAAGGTCGTCGACCTCTCGCCGAAGGCCAGCGGTCGCGCGGCCAACGACATGGCCATCGACATCGACCGGACCACGACCGAGGCGGGTGCCTACCCGCTGACGCTCGCGTCCTACGTCATCGCCTGCCCGACCTACAGCGACAAGAACAAGGCCGACCTTGTGAAGGGCTACCTCACCTACCTGCTCGGGAACGACGGCCAGGCCGCCGCCACCAAGGCGGCCGGCTCGGCGCCGCTGCCCACCAAGCTGAGCACGGACGCGGTCGCCATCGCCGACAAGATCGCCGCCAAGTAAGCAGCCGATTCGGCTGACTGCTGACGGTCGGGCCGGCGGGGGTCGTCGACCTCCGCCGGCTCGACCGGTTCCCGTCCCCCGAGAGGAGCCCGCAGGTGACCACCACCGTGGCCCCGTCCGCACGACCCAAGAGGCGTCCCGGCGACGTCGTCTTCGCCGGCGTGAGCTGGGCCGCCGGCCTGGTGATCCTCGCCGCGCTGGCCGGCGTCGCGATCTTCCTGACCATCGAGGGCGCCCCGGCGTTCCACGCCGCGCCGGACGCCTACTTCGGCGCGAAGAACCTGGTCGCCTACGTCTGGCCGCTGCTGTTCGGCACGGTCCTCGCGGCCGTCCTGGCACTGCTCATCGCGACCCCGCTCTCCTTGGGTGTCGCCCTGGTCATCTCGCACTACGCGCCGCGGCGACTTGCGCGCCCCGTCGGGTATGCGGTCGACCTGCTCGCCGCGGTGCCGTCGGTCGTCTACGGCCTGTGGGGCATCGGCTACCTGGGCAAGCACCTGACCCCGACCTACGAGTGGCTGGAGAAGCACCTCGGCTTCCTGCCGTTCTTCGCCGGCCCGGCCTCCGCCACCGGCAAGACGATCCTCACCGCCGGCATCGTGCTCGCGATCATGGCCATCCCGATCATCACCGCGATCACCCGCGAGGTGTTCCTGCAGACCCCGACCCTGCACGAGGAGGCCGCGCTGGCGCTCGGCGCCACCCGCTGGGAGATGATCCGGATGGCGGTCTTCCCGTACGCGCGCTCGGGGATCGTGTCCGCGGTGATGCTCGGCATGGGCCGCGCGCTCGGCGAGACCATGGCCGTCGCCATGGTGCTCTCGGCCTCCGGCATCGTCACCTTCAACCTGATCAGCAGCGACAACCCCTCGACCATCGCGGCCAACATCGCGTTGCAGTTCCCCGAGGCCACCGAGCTGCGCGTCAACGCGCTGATCGCCAGTGGGCTCGTGCTGTTCGTGCTGACGTTCGCGGTGAACTTCGCCGCCCGGGCCATCGTCGCCCGCTCGGCCCGGAGGTCCTGATGGCGAACACCAAGAGCCCGGCGACCCACCGCACGGCCGGCTCGAACAGTCAGGAGCCGAGCGTGCCCGGCAGCACGTCCACCGCCCGCCCGACCAGGTCGAACACGCTTCCGCTGCGCCACCCGCGCCTGCCGCGCTGGGCCGGCTGGCTGGTGGCCGGGGTGGCTGCCGCCGCGTCGGCCATCGTCACGCTGTCGCTCGGGTGGGGCCTGGTCGGCTGGGGCATCCTCGCCATCGTCCTTTTCGGGATCGCGCTGCCGGTGTGGTCGCTGCTCGTCGAGAACCGCCGTGCGGCCAAGGACCGCCTGGTCAGCACCCTGGTCTGGGTGGCCTTCGCACTCGCTGTGCTGCCACTGGTGTCCCTGCTGGCCACGGTCGTGGAGAACGGCCTGCACGTCATCAACGCCCAGTTCCTCACCTACTCGATGCGCAACGTCATCGGGGAGGGCGGGGGCGTCTACCACGCGATCATCGGCACCCTGCTGATCACTGTGGCCGCCGCCGTGATCTCGGTGCCGATCGGGATCATGACCGCGATCTGCCTGGTGGAGTACGGCGCCAGGCACAAGGTCGCGCGGGCGATCACCTTCCTGGTGGACGTGATGACCGGCATCCCGTCGATCGTGGCCGGCCTGTTCGCCTATGCGCTCTTCGCGCTGGTGTTCGGCCCTGGTGTGCGCCTGGGTATCGGCGGGGCGGTCGCGCTCTCGCTGCTGATGATCCCGATCGTGGTGCGCTCCTGCGAGGAGATGCTCAAGCTGGTCCCGGACGAGCTGCGCGAGGCGTCGTACGCCCTCGGGGTGCCGAAGTGGCGGACCATCGTGAAGGTGGTGCTGCCGACCGCGATGGCGGGCATCATCACCGGCGTGATGCTCGCGGTCGCCCGCGTCATCGGCGAGACCGCGCCGCTGCTGATCATCGCGGGCTCCACCGACTCGGTGAACACGAACCTGTTCGGCGAACGGATGATGACGCTGCCGGTGTTCATCTACTACTCCTACACGCAGCCCGGGGTGCCCGCGGAGTTCGGCCAGGCCCGCGCCTGGGGCGCGGCGCTCGTGCTGATCGTGATCGTGCTGGCGCTGAACCTGCTGGCCCGCCTCCTCGGTCGCGTGCTCTCCCCCAAGACCGCCCGCTGACCCGACCGGTCCGCCGACGACGACAACGAAGCAAGGACACATCCCATGGCGAAGAGCATCGACGTCTCCGACCTCGACATCTTCTACGGCGACTTCAAGGCCGTGGAGGGCGTCTCGATGACCATCCCCGCCCGCTCGGTGACCGCCCTCATCGGACCCTCCGGGTGCGGCAAGTCCACGTTCCTGCGGTCCCTGAACCGGATGCACGAGGTGATCCCCGGCGCGCGCGTGCGGGGCAAGATCGTGATCGACGGGCAGGACCTGTACGGCGACGACGTGGACCCGGTCGAGGTGCGCCGCCAGGTCGGCATGGTCTTCCAGCGGCCGAACCCGTTCCCGACCATGTCGATCTACGAGAACGTGCTCGCCGGCTCCCGGCTGAACGCCAAGCGGATCCCGAAGGCCAAGGCCGACGAGATCGTGGAGAAGTCGCTGCGCGCCGCGAACCTCTGGACCGAGGTCCGACACCGGCTCGGCAAGCCGGGCGCCGGCCTGTCCGGCGGCCAGCAGCAGCGGCTGTGCATCGCCCGGGCGATCGCGGTGGAGCCGCAGGTGCTGCTGATGGACGAGCCGTGCTCCGCGCTGGACCCGATCTCGACGTCGGCCATCGAGGACCTGATCCACGACCTGCGCAGCGACTACACGATCGTGATCGTCACCCACAACATGCAGCAGGCCGCCCGGGTCTCGGAGGACACCGCGTTCTTCAACCTGGCCGGCGCCGGCATGCCAGGACGGCTGGTGGAGATGAACCCCACCCGGAAGATCTTCAGCAACCCCGAGGAGTCGGCCACCGAGGCCTACATCTCCGGCCGCTTCGGCTGATCTGTCCGAATTGTTCTACTTTTCGCGTCATGACCGGCGGGGAGCCCCGTCTCCATCGTGCCGGGGGCTGGAATCGGGAACCAGCGACGGGCCGTGCCTTCCACGGGGGTGGGCACGGCCCGTTCGTCTGCCCGGCCGTCGTACGACGGGCCGGACCGGGCTCAGGACAGCTTGAAGACGTACTTGAAGACGGTGTAGACCAGCGCCGCCGCGAGGCCGGCGGCCGGGAACGTCAGCACCCAGGCGGCCAGGATGTTCTTGGCCACGCCCCACCGGACGGCCGAGCGCCGCTTGGTCGCACCCGCGCCCATGATGGCCGAGGTGATGATGTGCGTGGTGGAGACGGGAGCCTGGAAGGCGAACGCGGTGGTGTAGAGCACGCCCGCGCCGACGGACTCGGCGGAGAACCCGCGGGGCGGGTCGAGGTGGATGATCCGCCGGCCGAGCGTCCGCATGATCCGCCAGCCACCGGAGTAGGTGCCCAGCGAGATCGCCGAGGCGGACGTGACGATCACCCACAGCGGGAGGCTCTCGTCGGCGCCGTAGTAGCCGCCGGTGACCAGGGCCAGGAAGATCACGCCCATCGTCTTCTGGGCGTCCTGGAGGCCGTGCCCGAGCGCGAGCGCCGACGCGGACAGGGTCTGCATGAACCGGAAGCCGCGGCTGATCTTGTGCGGGTTGCCGCGCCGGAAGATCCACATCACCGACAGCATCACCAAGAAGGCGAGGCCGAAGCCGACCAGCGGCGAGACGACCATCGGGATCACGACCTTGTCCAGGATCGTGCTCCAGTGCACGGTGGCCGAGGCCGCGAGCGCGGCACCGACCAGACCGCCGATCAGCGCGTGCGAGGAGGAGGACGGCAGGCCGAAGTACCAGGTGACGAGGTTCCAGGTGATGGCGCCGATGAGACCGGCCATCACGACCACCAGGCCGTGGCTGCCGTCCGGCGGCACGATGGTGTCGCTGACGGTGTGCGCTACCTGCTGGCCGAGCAGGGCGCCGACGAAGTTCATCACCGCCGCGAGGATCAGCGCGATCCGTGGGGTGAGGGCACGCGTCGAGACCGAGGTCGCGATGGCGTTGGCCGCGTCGTGGAAGCCGTTGGTGTAGTCGAACGCAAGAGCGATGACCACGACCGCGATGACGATCGCGAGGTCCACGCTCAGGACTCCTTGACGGCGATCTGCTCGACGATGTTCGCCACCGACTCGAACGCGTCGATGGCGTCCTCGAGGGAGTCGACGATGTCCTTGAGCTTGAGCACCTCGAGGGCTTCGTACTTCCCGCTGAACAGCTTGGCCAGGATCCGGCGGTAGCTCTTGTCGCCGAGGTTCTCGAGCCGGTTGATCTCGATCCAGTACTCCTCGAGACCGCTCATCGTCTGCAGCCGAGGCATCGACTCGGCGGTCAGCTCGGCGCAGCGCTGGATGACCTCGACCTGGTTGGCGAGCTCCTTGGGCAGCCGGGAGACCTCGTACAGCAGCGTCAGGTCGACGGCCTCCTCCATGAAGTCCATCACGTCGTCGAGCTCGGAGGCGAGCGCGTAGATGTCCTCACGGTCGAAGGGCGTCACGAACGTGGTGTTCACCCGCCGGATGATGGCGTGCGTGGTCTCGTCCGCGGCGTGCTCGGCGTCCCGCATGCGCTGCGCGATGCCCTCACGGTCGTTGCCCTCGCCGAGCATCTCGGCGAGCAGCGCGGCACCGTCGACCAGGTGGGCGGCGGACTGGGTGAACAGGTCGTAAAACGTCGTGTCGGCAGGGCGGAAGCGCAAAGCCACGGCGAACTCCAGGGGAAAGGACTTTCGACAAGCTCGGTCACAGGTGTGAACAAACCGTGCCACATGCTAGGCGCAGCGGGGCTCAACCAGCCAACTGAGGGTGTTTTGCCACATACCCAGTGGGGGTATAAAGTCGCTGTCATGGCACAGACGCACGGCTACCACGACCACAAGGGCGCCTACCTCGCGCGGCTACGCCGCATCGAGGGCCAGGTGCGCGGCATCCAGCGGATGGTCGACGAGGACGTCTACTGCATCGACATCCTCACCCAGGTATCCGCGGTCACCAAGGCCCTGCAGAGTGTCGCAGTGGGGCTCGTCGAGGACCACCTGGGGCACTGCGTGCGCGACGCGGTTGCCGCCGGCGGCGCCTCCGCGGACGACAAGGTGGCCGAGGCCTCGGCGGCGATCGCCCGCCTGCTCCGCACCTGACCGCCGGGTAGTCCGTGACGTTCTGGTCGGTTTCCGAGGCTGATCTCAGCCATTTCGTCACGGACTACCCCGACTACCCGACCCACACCCCAGGAGGAGACCTATGACCCAGACCACGTACACCGTCACCGGGATGACCTGCGGCCACTGCGCCGCCGCGGTGACCGAGGAGGTCTCCGCCGTCCCCGGCGTCGACGAGGTCGAGGTCAGCGTCGAGGCCGGCACGGTCGTCGTCCGGGGCGAGGGCGTGAGCGAGGAGCAGGTGCGCGCGGCGGTCGACGAGGCCGGCTACGCGGTGGTCTGAGTGGCCCCGCCGGACACCGGGACGACCCCGCGCGGGGACACCGCACACGTCGACCTGCTGGTCGGCGGGATGACGTGCGCGTCCTGCGTCGGCCGGGTGGAGAAGAAGCTGAACCGGCTCGACGGGGTGCACGCGACCGTCAACCTGGCCACGGCCTCGGCGTCGGTCGACTACCGGCCGGGTGCGGCGGACGTCGACCTGCTCGTCAGCACCGTCGAGCGCACCGGCTACACCGCGGCGGTCGCCTCGCAGGACGCCACGGCGTCGGCCGGCGGCGAGGAGCAGCGCCGGGCCGACGACTACCGGCGCCGGCTGCTCGTCGCGGCCCCGCTGGCTCTCGTGGTGCTGGTGCTGACCATGGCGCCGGGGGTTCCCGACACCGCGCTCGTCCGCTGGGTCGCCCTCGTGCTGGCGACGCCCGTGGTGCTGTGGGCCGGCTGGCCGTTCCACCGGGCCGCGGCGGTCAACGCCCGGCACGCCGCCAGCACCATGGACACCCTCGTGTCGCTGGGGACGCTGGTGGCCTACGGCTGGTCCGTCGTCCAGGCGGTCACCGGCGGGATGCACACCTACGTCGAGGTGGCCGCGACCGTCACCACCTTCCTGCTGCTCGGCCGGTGGGCCGAGTCCCGGGCCAAGCAGCGCGCCGGTTCGGCCCTGCGTGAGCTGCTCGAGCTGGGCGCGAAGGAGGCGACGCTGCTCGACGGCGACGGGTCCGAGCGGCTGGTGGACGTCGCCCTGCTGCGCCCCGGGATGCGGTTCCTGGTCCGCCCCGGCGAGCAGGTCGCCACGGACGGGGTCGTCCTCGACGGCCGCTCGGGCGTCGACGAGTCGATGCTCACCGGCGAGAGCGTCCCCGTCGACAAGCAGCCCGGCGACGAGGTGGCCGGCGCGACGCTCAACACCTCCGGACGGCTCGTCGTGGAGGTGACGCGCATCGGCCGGGACACCGCGGTCGCCCGGATCGCCGAGCTGGTCCGGCACGCCCAGGCCACCAAGGCGCCGGTGCAGCGGCTGGCCGACCGGGTGTCCGCGGTGTTCGTGCCGGTCGTCCTGGCCCTGGCCGCGCTCACCTTCGTCGTCTGGGCGCTGCTCGGCGACCCGTCGGGCGGCTTCGTGGCCGCGGTGGCCGTGCTGGTCATCGCCTGTCCGTGCGCCCTGGGTCTCGCGACCCCGACCGCGCTGCTGGTCGGCACCGGCCGGGCCGCCCAGCTCGGCGTGGTGATCCGGGACGCGGGCGTCCTGGAGCAGACCCGGCGCATCGACACGGTGGTGCTCGACAAGACCGGCACGGTCACCACCGGCCGGATGAGCGTGCATGAGGTGGTGACCCACCACGCGGAGGCGGTCCGGCTGGCCGGCGCACTGGAGGCCTACTCCGAGCACCCCGTGGGCCGGGCGGTCGCCGAGCACGTCGCGCGCACCGGTCCGCAGCCGTGGCAGTCCGACGCCCCGCAGGTCGGCGACTTCACCAACCTCGAGGGGCTCGGCGTGTCCGGCGTGGTCGACGGGCGCCGGGTCGAGGTCGGCCGGGCGCCCTCCGAGGTCACCCTGCCGTCGGCGGGTACGCCGGGGACGCTGCCCTACGCCCTGGGGCAGGCGGTGCTCACCGCCCGTGCGGCGGGCCGCACCGCGGTGCTCGTGGAGCTCGACGGGCGGCCGGCAGCGGTCTTCGACGTGGGCGACACCGTCAAGGAGACGAGCGCGGCCGCCGTACGCCGGCTCCGGGGGCTCGGCCTGCACCCGGTGCTGCTGACCGGGGACCACGCGACGACCGCGCGCGAGGTCGCCCGGGAGGTCGGCATCGACGAGGTGGTCGCGGAGGTGCTACCGGCCGACAAGGCCGCGGCGGTGTCGCGGCTGCGGGAGCAGGGCCGCGTGGTCGCGATGGTCGGCGACGGCGTCAACGACGCGGCCGCTCTCGTGGCGGCCGACCTCGGCGTCGCGATGGGGACCGGTGCGGCGGCGGCCATCGAGGCCGGCGACGTGACCCTCACGCACGGGGACCTGCGGGCCGCGGCCGACGCGATCGAGCTGTCGCGACGCACCCTGCGCACGGTCAAGCAGAACCTGTTCTGGGCCTTCGCCTACAACGTGGTCGGCATCCCGGTCGCGGCGCTCGGCCTGCTCGACCCGATGCTCGCAGGCGCCGCGATGGCGGCGTCGAGCGTCTGCGTGGTGGGGAACTCGCTGCGGCTGCGGAGGTTCGAGCCGACGGCTCCTTGACGCGGACCGGCGTCAGCGACTGCGGACCTGCTGGGTGGGGAACGGCTGACACTCGTCCGCGAGACCGAGCAGCCGGTCGACCTCGTCCTGGGACAGCGAGGAATCGGACTCACTCGCGGCGATGATCAGGTTCGTGGTGAGCTCGACCTCTGCGAGCAGCTCGGAGTCCTCGAGCGGGACGTTGAGCTGGTCGTCCATCACGCGAGCACCCCTCCCTTCCGGATCGTCGCAGCATCAGTGGGGCAAACGGCTAGTTTGCTCCTGCATCAATTCTCACCGACGCGCCCGCTCCTACCCATAGTCATTTGGGACAAACACAAGGGCCCCGACGTGGTCCGTCGGGGCCCTCGATGCTTGCCTGAAGGGTCAGGCGTCTTCTCTGCTCTCAGAACGGTCGCGAGGACCGGTCAGAGGGGGCGGACGTTCTCAGCCTGCGGGCCCTTCGGACCCTGCGTGACGTCGAACTCGACCTTCTGGTTCTCGTCCAGGGACTTGTAGCCCTGGCTCTGAATGGCCGAGTAGTGCACGAAGACGTCGTCGCCGCCGTCCTCCTGCGCAATGAAGCCGAAGCCCTTCTCGGCGTTGAACCACTTGACGGTGCCCTGAGCCATGCTCGTTTACTCCTCATACGGGGCGTGGAACCGCCACCTCGGCGGCCCCGCGACAGATGCGGTGAAACGCCGAGCCCCCTCGAAAAGCTAACGCTCATACAAGAGAAAACGCCGTCGGATCACAAACTCCGCGGGCGTACCTGCTGGAACTTGCATCTGCTGCGACGAGAACCCTACCAACCATCCGACCGGATTCCGAGCAGGGCGCAGAACCTGGTCCACCGGACCCTCGAACAGGGTGCCGCGGACCGGGCGGAAAGGTGCGTTCGGGCTATCGGCGCGCGGCGGTCCGGACGGGTAGCCTGGCGCCGACGCGCGGCGCACGCCGTTCGTAGGATGTTCTGGCAGGTCACGGGCCCTCGGGCCCGACCGTCGTGGGGGCGCGGCGGAGGACCTGGACGCCCGAGGGGGGCACATGGTCAAGGTCGCCGGCCGGCTTCTGCCGGTCGTCGGGGTGGCGATGCTCGTCGCCGCGCTCGTGCTCGGCGTCGGGGCGGTCAAGAAGCTGTCCCGCAGCGACCAGCCGCCCGCGCGGCGCGCCGCCGGCCTGTCCGCGGCGGAGTCGCCGGTCGGGGTGACCGACCTGGACCTCGGCCCGACCGACGCCCACGAGCGCAGCGTCTGCGCCGCGCCCGGCTACGACGAGGTGCTGTACGCCGAGCGGCAGCTCCGGTTCGGCGGCACGTCGGGGGTCCTGGTGCTCCGCAACGCCGCCGGCGACCTCCGGCTGTGCGACCGCTTCGGCACCGGCGGCCCCTCCGAGGTCCCGCTGCCCACACCGACCAAGGACGACCCGGTCGTCTTCGTCTCCAACGGCCGCGCCGCCTGGACGTGCGACGGCACCACGCTGCGGCGCTTCGAGCAGTCGACCTGGCTGGCCGTCTCTCCTCAGGTCGCGACGGTGCGGGAGCGGTTCTGGGTGGACGGGGTGCCGGGCACCTGGTTCCAGACGGCGGCGCAGAACGGCTACGCCCACCTGCAGACCTGGCTCCAGGGACCCGAGCCGGGCTCGAGGTTCGCCCAGCAGTTCCAGGTGCTCGACGCCGCCGGGGCCGTCGTCCCGCAGACGGCGCTGCCGACCGGCAGGGAGCCGCTGTCCGGGTGCACCGGGCACGGCTCCGCCGAGATCGGGTAGCCGGTCAGTACAGCCGGACCCGCGGGTCGACCAGGCTGTAGACGACGTCCACCAGCACGTTCGCGACCACGATGAGGAACGCCGAGATCAGGATCGTCGCCG
>Ga0308175_100002982_pt1 | contig 11648 bp, 9 predicted proteins | sample PhyCR1_3_FD_203893 | JGI IMG/M metagenome (GOLD analysis project Ga0308175, IMG submission 203893) | Soil microbial communities from UC Gill Tract Community Farm, Albany, California, United States - DLSLS.C.R1 | ecosystem: Environmental > Terrestrial > Soil > Agricultural land | place: USA... | reverse complement strand
CGCCCAGCGGTTGGTGTTCTGCAGTGATTTGCGTCCGGGGCTGAAGGTCCACAGCGCGGGCGGTTCCTCCCCGATTCCGGAGGTTCCGCCGGGCTTGGCCTCGAAGCTTGCCGAGACAGTCCAGGTGCCGTCCTGGCGCCGCCACGAGTCCCATTCCACCGTTGCGGGGTCGATGCCGTGGGCGGAGAGACGATGGGCCACCATGTCGTCCAGCGTCGCCGGGTTGTCACCGAAAGCAGATCGGTAGGCGTCATGGCCGGGGGAGGGCGCCGCCACTTCAACCTTCCGTGCCTGTTGCGCAACGTACTCACGCTCCGCCAGGACCGGGCCTTCGTAGCGCTCCACCTTGGCCAGCGGCATCCCGGACAATTCCGCGACGTCGGCAGCGGTGGCGCCGGCACGGATCCGGGCCTGGATGTCCCTGGGAGACATGGGAACGGCAGGCCGCTCCGTCCGCACTTTGGCCGTGCCCCGGCTGGCCGTCCTGAGGGCCTCATCGATCGGCAGCTGGAACATCTCGCCGCCGGCCCCGCTCAACAGGAGATGCGTCCCGTCGTCGTGCACGCCTACAAGCCGTAGATCCTGCATACAAATCCTCCACCCTGGCATTACTATCAATCGAAACTCTGCCACCCGGCGGCGCCGATTTGGCTCAAGAAGCAGGGCGCGCCGTGATTTTCCGCTTGATCCGGGGCCGGAAGGAGAACGGGGGCAGTATCAGCGCCGGGCCAGGGCTGCTGTCAACTGGTCCGGGTGACGGGTTGAAGCCAGCCAATAGGGGGTCCGGTCGGCAGGGTCGTTGATTTCGATTTTCACCACGGGATCGATCCAGCCGCGGATGCAGAGATAGGCCAGTCCGTTCAGCCGGGTGCCGCGCTCTGCCGTCGCTTCCTCCGACGTGAATTGCTGCACACTGCCTACAAACCGGCGCTCGATGGTGGCCCGGCCCACGGTGAGGGCGTCCGCTGTCACAGTGATGACAGGCGTGGAAAGGACCAAGAGGACCGTGATGATGGCCAGGAGCACCAGTGCCGCCGTGTAGCCCGCGGCCATACTGATGGGGGCGAAGACCAGGATGCCGGCTGCGGATACACCGGCCGCTATAACCCAGATCCAGGCGTTGGGCCACAGCTTCTCCCTGTAAATGACAGGTCCCCCGGTAGAGGGTGTACTGGGGACGGGCGCAGCGGAGCTTGATTCGGGCATAGCCCCAGCTTTCCACCTTTGTCGCGCCATTTCACCTTGGGTCAGGCCTTCCGCCGAACTCCTTGCTGCGGGCTTCTTAGGACTGACTCGGGGGCGCGGGTTAGAGTGAGTGACTGTGACTGATCATCCCGCCACGGTAGACCTTGTTCCGGACGCAGCATCTCCTGCCCCTGCCGCCCCCACCCTGCAGGTCCAGTTGAAAATGCTGGACCCGGAGCTGGAAGCACCGTCCTACGCACACCCGGGCGACGCCGGGGCGGACCTCCGTGCCCGCGAAGACGTGGTCCTGCTGCCGGGAGAGCGCAAACTGGTCCCCACCGGTGTCGCGATCGCACTTCCCGAGGGATTCGTGGCCCTGATCCACCCCCGTTCCGGCCTGGCCACCAAGCACGGACTCACGATCGTCAATGCCCCCGGCACCGTGGATGCGGGCTATCGCGGCGAGATCTCGGTAACCCTGCTGAATACCGACTCGTCCCAGCCGATAGAGCTGCGGCGCGGCGATAGAATTGCCCAAATGGTCATCCAGCGGGTGGAGTACGCCAAGTTCATTCCTGTCAGCGAACTGAGCGGTTCCGTGCGCGGCACGGGCGGCTTTGGGTCCACTGGCGGCTTCAACGTTCCCGGAGCCTGACCCCGGGGACGCACCCGCTGCCACGCCAGCACGCACGACGGCGGGACCTCCACGGTTCCCGCCGGCACCATTCAGAACTGGCACTTTTTCAGGATTAAGGAGTCACCCATGGTCTTTGGGCTCGGCAGGAAAGCAAAGAACGATGAGCCGGCGCAGCCAGCCGAAGAGCTGACGATCGCGGAGGCCGGAGAAGGCACACCGGGCACCGCCGCCCGCCGCCAGGACGGCCCCTTCGACGAAGCCGAGATCAGCAGCCGTGACGGCTTCGTCGACCTCGGCGCCCTGCTGATTACCCCCAGTGAGGGCCTCCAGCTCCGACTCGAGGTGGAAGAGGCAACGCAACGGGTAGTGGCAGTCACCCTGGACCTGAACGGCTCCAGCCTCCAGCTGCAGGCCTTCGCCGCCCCCAAGACAGAGACGCTGTGGGACGAGATCCGCGAACAGATCGGCCAGTCGGTCGGGGCGCAAGGCGGCCAGGTTGAAGAGGTGGAAGGCGCTTTCGGTACCGAACTGGTGGCCAAACTTCCTGCCGGACTTCCCGATGGCAGCCAGGGCTATCGGGTGGCCCGCTTCATCGGCGTTGACGGCCCCCGCTGGTTCCTGCGCGGCGTCCTGGGCGGGCCTGCGGCGCTGGAACGCCCCGCCGCCGAACCGCTCGAGGCCCTGTTCCGGCAGGTCGTCGTGGTCCGCGGCGACAGCCCCATGCCGCCGCGCGACCTTCTGCAGCTGAGGCTGCCCAAGGACGCATCAGCCACTCCTCCGCCCGCCGCGCCCACCCTGGAGGAGCCCGAACGTGGTCCCGAAATTACCCAGATCGGCTGAGCCCCCGCAGGAGGGGACCGCGCAGCCACCGCGTGGGATCACGCCCCTGGGCCAACTGCCGGACCGGGGCCGCATCATGTGCCAGGGACACATTGAATCGGTGACGTTTGTTCCTGCCGACCGGACTGCTGAATTCAGCGCGATCGTCTCCGAGGACGACGCCGCACGTCCCGCCGGCCCGGGACAGGGCAGGCCGCCACGGCTCCGTGTCGTCTGGCTGGGCCGCCGCCGCGTGCCGGGCATCGAAGCAGGCGCGGAAATCCGGGTCGAGGGGATGCTCGCCCGCGGCAAGGACATCCCCACCATCTTCAATCCGCGCTACGAGATACTGTCCCGCCAGGAGAACGAATGACCCCGCACCAGCCCGAACAGCCAACCGGCCCCGAGAACCCCGGCCGGAGCGCACAGCAGGGCGGGCCGCAGGCCGGGGGTACGTCCCCCGTGGCCGGGCTGGCCGCTGAGTATGCGGCGAAGGCCGGGCTCCACCGCACCCACGACGGAAGGGTGGACGTCCTGCGGAGCGCCGGGGGAGTGCAGGGCATCGCCGAGAGCATCGTTCCCGGCCTCGTCTTCCTGGTGGCCTTCACCATCACCCGCGAGCTCACCCTGTCCCTGGTTGCGGCCCTGGCGTCCGCAGCAGTCTTCACGGTGGTGCGGCTGGTCCAGCGGCGCCCCCTGACCCAGGCGCTGGCGGGTGTTGCCGGCGTCGGCATTTCGGCCTGGTTGGCCAACACCACCGGCAAGGCGGAGGACTTCTATCTTCCCGGCTTCTTTGCCAACGGTGCCTACATCCTGGCGATGGTCCTGTCCATCGCGGTGAAGTGGCCCGTGGCGGGGCTCCTGTTCGGCTTTATCCGGAACGAGGGCGTTGAGTGGCGCAAGGAACCGGCACGGGTCAAGGCATACCGCTTGGGTACCTGGATCATCGTGGCCGTCCTGGCGCTCCGGCTCATCGTGCAGGTGCCGCTGTACCTCATGGGCACCGAAGGCCTCGCCGCCCTGGCCACCACCCGGCTCATCATGGGCGCACCCCTGTACATCCTCGGGGTATGGGTGGCCTGGCTGGTGACCCGGCCGGCTCCGGCCGACCCTGAAACCGGCGCGGACCGCACCGCCTGACAAACCAGGCCGCCTGACGCACCAGCTACCGGACGTACCAGCTACCGGACGCACCAGCCACCCGGCGCACAAGCTGCTTGATGCCCAAGCAGCTTATGCCCTGGGCGCGGCGGCCGGCCTAGCCGTCGAAGCCGTCGTCGTCCAGGGCATGGCCGTGGCTGCCGGCTGTGGCCGGCTGGCCGTTACCCGCAGCCTGTTCGCCGGTGTCGATGCTGCCCGGGGCGGAGGAGAGCAGCTCCCGCAGTCCGTCCTCGGCGGCGATGGTGGTCACGAAGAAGAGCTCGTCGCCGCCGTCGATGACGTCGTCCCGGCTGGGCGTGATGGGTGCCTGGTCCCGCAGGATGGCCACCAGGGTGGCGTCCTCGGGCCAGTGGATGTCACCGACGGTCATGCCGATGACGTGGGAATCGTGGGGCACGGTGAATTCCACCAGTGATGCCACGCCGGTCTGCAGCGTCAGCAGGCGGACAAGGTCACCGATCTCCACTGCCTCCTCCACGAGGGCGGTCATCAGCTGCGGAGTGTTGACGGCGACGTCGACGCCCCAGGAGTCGTTGAACATCCAGTCGTTCTTCGGATTGTTTACCCGGCCCACGGTGCGGCCAACGCCGAACTCCGTTTTTGCCAGCAGGGACACCACCAGGTTGACCTTGTCGTCGCCCGTGGCGGATACCACGACGTCGGCGTCCTCCACCTTCGCGCCCTGCAGCGTGGAAAGCTCACAGGCGTCGCCCACCAGCCAGTGGGCGCCCCGGAGGCCGCTGCGCCCGATCACCTCGGGTTTGAGGTCGATGAGGAGGATCTCGTGCTTATGTGCCAGCAATTCCCTGGCGATGGACGATCCGACGCTGCCGGCGCCGACGATAACGACTTTCAATGGTTCTCCTTCGCGGGGGCTTTGGCGAGGATCTGTGCGATCTGGGCGCTGCGGTCCACCTGTAGCATGGCGTGCACGGTGTCGCCGTCCTGGTAGGACGTTCCGGCGTCCGGCAGCAGGCCCTCTCCGAAGCGGGTGAGGTAGGCAACGCGGACATCGGCAGCCTTTTCGATGCTGCCGATCCGGTGTCCGATCCACCCGGAGTCGAGGTCCAGTTCAGCAAGGACCAGCCGGCCGGAAGGCTCACGGAAGTCGCCTGCGAGATGCTGTTCGGGAAGGATGCGGCGCAACACCTGGTCCGCGCTCCAGCGGACGGCGGCCACCGTGGGGATGCCCAGGCGCTGGTAGATCTCGGCGCGTCCCGGGTCATAGATCCTGGCGACGACATGCGGGACATGGAAGGTTTCGCGGGCTACCCGGGTGGCAAGAATATTGGAGTTGTCACCGCTGGAGACGGCAGCGAAGGCATACGCTTCGCCGACCCCTGCCTGCTTGAGGGTGTCGCGGTCAAAGCCCACACCGGTGACCTTCCTGCCGGTGAAGCCCTGGCGGAGCCGGCGGAAAGCGCGGTCGTCCTGGTCGATGATGGCCACCGAATGGCCGGCATCCTCCAGTGTGTGCGCCAGGGTTGCCCCCACCCGGCCACATCCCATGATCACGAAATGCGCCACCGTATCTCCTCTGTATTTATGTCACGATCGTGCAGCTAGAACTCTACCGGCATAGCCCCTGGCAGGCGTGGCCGGGGCCCGTCATGACATCCTCCGCGAATCAGACTAGCTTTGTGGGGTGTTGACAATACTGAACGCCGTCAAACGCGTGCTGGTAGGCAGGCCCTTCCGCAATGACAGCCTGTCCCATACCCTGCTCCCCAAAAAGATCGCACTGCCGATCTTCGCGTCCGACGCACTGTCGTCCGTAGCCTACGCACCCGACGAGATCCTGCTCACCCTGGCCCTGGCAGGGGTCAGTGCGGTAGCGATTTCGCCCTTGGTTGGTTTGGCCGTGATGGTGGTGCTGCTGACCGTAGTGGCCTCCTACCGGCAGAACGTGCACGCGTACCCGTCAGGCGGCGGCGACTACGAGATTGCCAACGAGAACCTGGGCAAGTACGCCGGCCTGACCGTGGCGTCGGCCCTTCTGGTGGACTACGTCCTGACGGTGGCCGTATCGATGTCGTCGGCAGCCGCGTACCTCACCACGGCTGTACCGTCACTGCACGGTGAGCAGGCCGTCATCGCCACCATCGGCGTCGTCATCCTTGCCCTGGTAAACCTCCGGGGCATCAAGGAAGCCGGCAGCGTCTTCGCCGTCCCCACCTACATCTTCATGGCGTCCATCCTGGGCATGACGGCGGTGGGCGTGTTCCAGGCCACCACGGGGCAGCTGGGGCAGGCGCCGTCGGCTGCCTTCACCATCGTCCCCGCAGAGGGCTTCGACCAGGGCCTCGTGGGCCTCGCCGGCGCCTTCCTGCTGCTGCGCGCTTTCTCCTCCGGCGCCGCGGCACTCACCGGCGTAGAAGCCATCAGCAACGGCGTCCCCAACTTCCGGCACCCCAAGAGCAAAAACGCCGCCACCACCCTGCTGCTCCTCGGGGTGATCGGCGCCGCCATGCTGGCCGGCATCATCTACCTGGCCAACGCCACCAAGGTCCACATCGTGCTGGACCCCGCGAAGGAATTCCTGCTCAACGGCAGCCCGCTGCCCGAGGGCTACATCCAGAACCCGGCCATCAGCCAGATTGCGCAAACCATCTTCGGCGCCGGTTCCATCCCCTTCTACATCGTGGTGGCCGCCACCGGCGTCATCCTGGTGTTCGCATCCAACACCGCCTTCAACGGCTTCCCGGTCCTGGGCTCCATCCTGGCCCAGGACGGCTACCTGCCCCGCCAGCTGCGGACCCGCGGCGACCGGCTCGCGTTCAGCAACGGCGTCCTGGCCCTCGCCGCCGGCGCCCTGGTGCTCATCATTTCGTTCGATGCGGACGTCACCAAGCTCATCCAGCTCTACATCGTGGGCGTCTTCATCTCCTTCACCCTCAGCCAGCTTGGCATGATCCGGCACTGGGGCCGCGAGCTGAAACTTGCCAAGGACAAGGCCGTCAGGCGCAAGATGATCAAGTCGCGGACCATCAACAGCATTGGTTTCGGCATGACCGGGCTGGTGCTGGTCATCGTGCTGATCACCAAGTTCCAGCAGGGCGCCTGGATCGCCCTGCTGGCCATGTTCATCCTGTTCCTGATCATGTGGAGCATCCGGGCCCACTACGACAACGTCGCCAAGGAGCTCGCCGTGGACGAGGACTCCTCGCCGCGCGCGCTGCCCACCCGGGTCCACGCCGTACTGCTGGTGTCGCACGTCCGCAAACCGGTGCTGCGTGCACTGGCCTACGCCCGCGCGTCCCGGCCCTCCCGGCTCGACGCCATCACGGTGGACATCGATCCGGACGAGACGGCACACACCATCGCGGACTGGGAAAAGCTCGAGATCCCTGTGCCGCTGACCGTCCTCGCCAGCCCCTACCGCGAGACGGTGACGCCCATCATGGAGTACGTCAAGCAGATGCGCCTGGACTCCCCGCGGGACCTCGTGGTGGTCTACATCCCGGAGTACGTGGTGGGCAAGTGGTGGGAGCAGCTGGTGCACAACCAGACCGCCCTCCGCATCAAGACCCGGCTGCACTTCGAACCGGGAGTCATGGTGGCCAGCGTTCCCTGGCAGCTCAAATCCTCCGAAGAAGCCAAGAACCTCCAGGACGTCCAGTGACCGCCAGAAGCTCTGCCACCACGCAGCCCGCAACCGACGAAGCCGGCCACACCGGGGAAGAGGCTGTGCTCGACGTCGGGCCGGTTGCCCACGGCGGGCACTGCGTGGCGCGCCATGAAGGCCGCGTGGTCTTTGTCAGGCACGCCATTCCAGGGGAGAAGGTCCGGGTCAGGCTGACCGACGCCGCGGACGGCGCCAAGTTCTGGCGGGCTGACGTCATCGAGGTGCTCGAAGCGTCCCCCGACCGCGTCGAGCACTTCTGGCACGTGGCCGATTCCCCGCGCGCCTGGGGCCACGGCCACCCTCCCGTTGGCGGCGCAGAATTCGGGCACGTCACCCTTGCCAGGCAGCGCAGCCTGAAAGCGGAGGTGGTTGCCGAACAGCTCACCCGCCTGGCCGGCTTCGAGCAGTTGCCCTCCGCCTGGACAGGCGAAGTGGAAGCAGTGGGGGAGAAGGACGACGGCGGCAGCGGCCTTGGGTGGCGCACGCGGGCCAGTTTTTCGGTCACCCCCGGCGGCAGGCTCGGGATGCACGCCCACCGCTCCAACCACATTGTTGCGGTGCGCGAGATGCCCCTGGCCAGCGAAGCCATCAACGCCCTGCGCCTATGGGACCTGGACCTGCAGGGCATCGAACGGGTTGAGGTGGCCGCGCCGGCCAACGGTTCCCGGCCCCTGGTGCTCCTGGCCCCCGCGCCCGGCACCAAGGACAAGCGGCTGCGGGCCATCGCCGCGGCACTGTCCGCCGAGGCGTCGGTGGCGGCATTCGATCCGCTGACCGGCACGGTTACGCAGCTCCGGGGACGCACCTGGGTGCAGGAATCCGCCGCCGGACACGAATACCGGGTGACCGGCGAGGGGTTCTGGCAGATCCACCGCGACGCGCCCGGGACACTTGTGGGGGCTGTCACACAATTCCTGGCGGAGGGGGACTTCCTCCACCCCGGTGCGGTGGTCGCCGACCTCTACGCAGGCGCCGGGCTTTTCACCGCCGTCCTGGCCGACGCCGTGGGCGGGACCGGGTCCGTGCTTTCGGTCGAAGGGGCGCCGGGCGCCAGCCGCGATGCCCGGAAGAACCTGCACTCCGCACCGCAGGTGGAGGTGGTCCAGGGGCGCGTGGAGCGGGTCCTGCGCCAGCAACCACGGAACTTTGACGCCCTGGTCCTTGACCCGCCCCGGGCCGGAGCCGGGAAGGCCGTCGTCGGACAACTCGTTGCGTCACAGCCCCGGGCCATTGCCTATGTGTCCTGTGATCCGGCGTCGTTCGCACGTGACCTCGGTTACTTTCGCCGCTCAGGGTGGGGGCTCGTCGGGCTTCGGGCCTTCGACCTGTACCCCCACACCCACCACCTCGAGACGGTGGCACTGCTGACTCCGGCTCCATGATGCCGCCACGGTTTTCGACTACGATGGCCGTAGTAGTCCCACGTCGCGCCCGAATTCTCGGCCGGCCGTGTGCAAATTTTCGGGCCCTGGAACTAATTAGGGCTTCCTAACTAGCAGGCGGTCAACCGCGCGACAAAGATGAAACTGTTGCGAGAGGAGTCCTGCGATGAGCACTGTGGACAGCTTCGGTTCAAAAGGCAAACTTAATGTAGCCGGAACCGAGTACGAAATTTTCCGGTTGAACTCCGTTGAAGGTGCAGAAAACCTTCCGTTCAGCCTCAAGGTATTGCTTGAAAACCTGCTGAGGACCGAGGACGGCGCGAACATCACTGCCGATCACGTTCGCGCTTTGGCAGGCTGGGATCCGAATGCGGAACCCGATACAGAAATCCAGTTCACGCCGGCGCGCGTGATCATGCAGGACTTCACCGGTGTCCCCTGCGTGGTTGACCTGGCCACCATGCGTGAAGCGGTCAAGGACCTGGGCGGCGACCCCAAGCGGGTCAACCCGCTGGCACCCGCCGAAATGGTGATCGACCACTCGGTGCAGATCGACGCCTTCGGCAACTCCGGCGCACTGGAGCGCAACATGGAGATCGAATACCAGCGCAACGGTGAGCGCTACCAGTTCCTGCGCTGGGGCCAGACCGCGTTTGACGACTTCAAGGTGGTTCCGCCGGGAACCGGCATCGTGCACCAGGTCAACATCGAATACCTGGCCCGCACGGTGATGACCCGCGAAGTGGACGGTGCGCTCCGCGCCTACCCTGACACCTGCGTCGGCACCGACTCGCACACCACCATGGTCAACGGCCTGGGCGTGCTGGGCTGGGGCGTGGGCGGCATCGAAGCCGAGGCTGCCATGCTTGGCCAGCCCGTCTCCATGCTCATCCCGCGCGTCGTGGGCTTCAAGCTCAGCGGCAGCATCCCCGCCGGCGCCACCGCAACCGACGTGGTGCTGACCATCACCGAAATGCTGCGCAAGCACGGCGTGGTGGGCAAGTTCGTGGAGTTCTACGGCGAGGGCGTTGCAGCCGTGCCGCTGGCCAACCGCGCCACCATCGGCAACATGAGCCCCGAGTTCGGCTCCACCGCTGCCATGTTCCCCATCGACGACGTCACCCTTGACTACCTGCGCCTCACCGGCCGGTCCGAGCAGAACGTGGCCCTCGTGGAGTCCTACGCCAAGGAACAGGGCCTCTGGCACGATGCTTCCCGCGACATCAAGTTCTCCGAGTACCTGGAACTGGACCTGTCCACGGTTGTTCCGTCCATCGCCGGCCCCAAGCGCCCGCAGGACCGCATCGAACTGACCGAGGCCAAGGACGAGTTCCGCCACGACCTCAAGAACTACGTTGCCCACGACGCCAACGCCGGCACCCTGGACGAGTCCCTGGAGGAGACCTTCCCGGCCTCCGACGCCCCGTCCTTCACCTCCGGCGCTACGCACGTCTCGGACACGGACCGCGAACCGCCCAAGTACTCCGCAGCCCACGGCGGCGCAGGACGCATCACCAGCCCGGTCCCGGTCAAGATGGCTGACGGCCGCGAGTTCGAGCTGGACCACGGCGCGGTGACCATCGCATCCATCACGTCCTGCACCAACACGTCCAACCCCTCGGTCATGCTGGCCGCCGCCGTCCTGGCGCGCAACGCCGTCGAAAAGGGCCTCACCGCCAAGCCCTGGGTCAAGACCTCCGTCGCACCTGGCTCGAAGGTAGTCACCGACTACTACGAGAAGTCCGGCCTGACCCCGTACCTGGAGAAGCTCGGCTTCTACATCGTGGGCTACGGCTGCGCCACCTGCATCGGCAACTCGGGCCCGCTGGAAGCAGAGATCTCCGAGGCCATCCAGGCCAACGACCTCGCCGTCAGCGCCGTCCTGTCGGGCAACCGCAACTTCGAAGGCCGCATCAACCCGGACGTCAAGATGAACTACCTGGCCTCCCCGCCGCTGGTCATCGCGTACGCCCTGGCCGGTTCGATGGACTTCGACTTCGAAACCGACGCCCTCGGCAAGGACGAGGCCGGCAACGACGTCTTCCTGAGGGACATCTGGCCCAACCCGGTTGAGGTCCAGCAGGTCATCGATTCCTCGATCGACAAGGACATGTTCGCCAAGGGCTACGAAGGCGTCTTCGACGGCGACGACCGCTGGAAGGCACTGGACACCCCGGCCGGCGACACCTTCGCCTGGGATCCGAACTCCACCTACGTCCGGAAGCCCCCGTACTTCGAGGGCATGCAGGCACAGCCGGAGCCCGTCAAGGACATCTCGGGCGCCCGCGTGCTCCTGAAGCTCGGCGACTCGGTCACCACCGACCACATCTCCCCGGCCGGTTCCTTCAAGTCCGACACCCCCGCCGGCCAGTACCTGCTGGCCAACGGCGTGGAGCGCAAGGACTTCAACTCCTACGGTTCACGCCGTGGCAACCACGAAGTGATGATCCGCGGCACGTTCGCGAACATCCGCATCAAGAACCAGCTCCTGGACGGCGTTGAGGGTGGCTTCACCCGCGACTTCACCCAGGCTGACGGTCCGCAGGCATACGTCTACGACGCCGCGCAGAACTACCAGGCAGCCGGCACCCCGCTGGTGGTCCTGGCGGGCAAGGAGTACGGTTCCGGATCATCGCGCGACTGGGCAGCCAAGGGCACCGCGCTGCTGGGCGTCAAGGCCGTCATCGCCGAGAGCTACGAGCGCATCCACCGCTCCAACCTCATCGGCATGGGCGTCCTGCCGCTGCAGTACCCGGCTGGCGAGAACGCTGCCAGCCTGGGCCTGACCGGCACGGAAACCTTCTCTGTGGAGGGCGTCACCGCCCTCAACGAGGGCACC
>Ga0308175_100002980_pt1 | contig 11653 bp, 11 predicted proteins | sample PhyCR1_3_FD_203893 | JGI IMG/M metagenome (GOLD analysis project Ga0308175, IMG submission 203893) | Soil microbial communities from UC Gill Tract Community Farm, Albany, California, United States - DLSLS.C.R1 | ecosystem: Environmental > Terrestrial > Soil > Agricultural land | place: USA... | reverse complement strand
ATCAGAGCGGTACGGCCAACATCGCCGTGGTCGCGGGCCAGGTGCTGGCCGGTCGCGCCGCGCTCCTGATGAACGACCCGGCCAAGGCGGCCGAGCACTTCGGGCAGGGCGCGGCCAAGCAGGAGGCGTTCTTCCCGGTCAGCCGCAACTTCGATCCGCCGCCCTGGTGGTACCCGGTGCGCCGCAGCCTCGCCGCCGCCGACCTGGCCGCGGGCAAGCCCGCCGACGCCGCCCGCGAGGCGAAGGCCAGCCTGAAGGACTGGCCGGACGACGCCCTGGCCCTGCGGGTGCTGAGCGACGCCGAGGCCAAGCTGGGCGACGCCGCGGCCGCCAAGGCCCACGCCGAGGCCGCGCGCCGGGCCTGGCGCGGCGACCTGGCCAAGACCCCGCTGGCGCTGACCTGACCAACGTGGTCGTCAGCTTCCCCTGACGGCTTGATGACGGGCTATTGCCACGCTTGAACAAATAGGGAACATTGGTCCGCCATGGACCAAGCCGTTCGCGACGCGGGCGTTCAGCCCGACCTGTGGGTCGCCGCCGATCCCGCGGGCAAGCCCAAGCCGCACTATGCCGGCCACCGCGAGCGGCTGCGGGAGCGGGCGGCCGCGGCGGGCCTCGGAGCCCTGCCCGACTACGAACTCCTGGAGCTCTTCCTCTTCCGCTCAATCCCCAAGCGCGACGTCAAGCCGCTGGCCAAGCAGCTCTTGGCCCGGTTCGGCGCGCTGTCGGCGGTGCTGGGCGCGACGCCGGAGGAGCTGAAGTCGGTGACGGGCGTCGGCGAGGCGGTCGCCCTGGACCTGAAGCTTCTGCACGAAGCGGCGGTGCGCGCCGCGCGCGAACAGGTGACCAAGCGGCCGGTGATCTCGTCCTGGTCGGCGCTCCTGGCCTACGTGAAGACCGCGCTGGCCCACGAGACGCGAGAGCAGTTCCGCGTCCTGTTCCTGGACCGCAAGAACCAGCTGATCGCCGACGAGGTGATGGGCAAGGGCACCGTCGACCACGCCCCGGTCTATCCGCGCGAGGTGGTGCGCCGCGCGCTGGAGCTGTCGGCCAGCGCGGTGATCCTGGTTCACAACCACCCGTCGGGGGATCCGACGCCCTCTTCAGCCGACGTGGATATGACCCGCCAGGTGGTCGAAGCCGGCCGGGCGCTGCGCATCGCCGTCCACGATCACCTGATCGCCGGCCGCGACGGCGTGGCCAGCCTGAAGGCGCTGGGCCTCTTCTGAGGCCGGACGCTGCAACCGCCCGGGTCGCGCCGGCTATTTGGCGGCCGGCTGGAAGGCCGGCTCGTAGCTTACCTTCGTCTTCGGGTCCTTCTTCAGGCCGTCGAGATAGTCCCGCGACGCGGCGATCACGGCCTGGTTGGTCAGGTAGTTCTTGGCGACCGCCTGGGCGGCCGGACCCGACAGGGGCGTCGGGCGGGTCTCGCGGATCTGGTTGACCGTAATGCCGGTTCCGCTGTTGGCCTGGAACACCGCGCCCGGCGCCAGGGCCTGCATCTTCTGCAGCAGCGCTGGGTCAATGGCGCCGGAGTCCACCGCCTCCACCCGCCGCTGGTAAGGCGTGCCCGCCTTGTCGAGGATCGCGGCGTAGGCCTCCAATGTCGTCGGCAGCGGCTGCGGGATCGCCGGCAGCGGCCCCATCACCTCCAGCTGGTCGACGACCAGGAACTTGCGATCGGCGAAAGCGCGCGGGTTGTCGGCGATGAACTTCTTGATCTCGGCCGCCGTCGGCTGGGGCGCCTTGCCCATCACGTCCTTGGCCAGTGCGGCGGCCTTGACGCCGTCCACCGCCCACTTGGCCTGGCGCTTGAACGCGTCGGTCTTGTCCAGCTTCTCGTCTTCCGCGGCGCGGGCCATCAGCTCGCGGGCGATGATGTTCTCCAGCGCGGCCTGCTGCAGGGCGTGCTCTCCGGCCAGGCTGGTCACCTTGGGCGCATTCGCCCCTTCTTCGGCCTTCAGGTCGGCCATCGTGATGGTTTGGCCGTTCACGCTCGCCACGGGAGCGGCGTCGGGCCCGGTCGGCTTGTCGGCCTTGCCACAGCCGGCCAGCGCGGCGCAGCCGATGGCGACAGCGCCGAGGCGCCAGGCTCTGCTGATCATGTCTCCCCCTCGTGACCCACGGCGGGCCCTGGAGCCCGGATCGGTTCCCAACCTAACAAGACTGCGTTCGACCCCAAAATCAACGCCGCCGGTCCGTGAAGACCGGCGGCGTCGATGACGTCGTCGACCGCAGGGAGGCTAGGCCGTCGCCACGCTCTTGCGGCGGACCATCGAGCCCAGGCCGAAGAAGCCCAGGATCATCATCGCCCACGTCGCCGGTTCCGGCGTCCCGCTCGACACAACCGCCTGACCGGTCACCAGGAAGGTTTCCAGGAAGATGTTGTCGTCGTTGCTGGGGTTCAGCGTGTGGATGTGGATGGCGGTGTCGCCATCGTTGATGAACGGCGTCAGGTCATAGCGCTCGTGATCGTTCTGATAGACGTTCTGCGGCGAACCAGGCGCCGCGACCGTAAAGGGATCATTGTCGCCCCCCACGGTGATCAGGTTGCCGTTCTCGGCATTGCTGCCGTCGATGCTATCGTCGTTGTCGCCGGCGACGTTGGTCATGCGCAGGCCATTGACGTCGATCTGCGAGACCTGCGCCCCGTCGCTGCAGTTGCTGTCGCAGGAGAAGCCGTCGCCGATCCTCATCTCAGCCTGGAAGCCGGGCGCGCCGGGGTGGAGCGGACTGGCAAAAGTGATCGAGCTGTTGTCGCCGGTTGAGGCGGAGAAGCCGTCCAGGATGCCGATCGTCGACGTCGCCAGCGAGCCATTCGAGTAGACGACCACGAGGGCTTCGCCGTCCTGGGCGCCGTTCGTCTCGGTCACGTTGAAGTTGAACGCGCCGCCGGCCGGGGTGACCGCGGCGGCCACGATGCTCGTCACGTCCGCGCGCGAGGCCTGCAGGACGCCGGCGTTGACGCCGAGCGGCGTGTAGCTGACGGCGCTCCCCCCGAAGGCGCCACCCGCGGGCGCCGTCGAGAACATCGAGCTATAGAGGTAGGCCGCGACGATCGTCGAACCTGCGGGCACATTGGCCGTCAGGTCGCACGACTGCGAGACCGAACCGCAGCCGCTGGTCGAAAGGCCGACGGATCCGGAATAGGTTTGGAACACGTTCAGCGAGGCGTTGGCCACGCCCGCACCCAGGAACGCCGCAGACGCGCAGGCTGCAATCAACGCCAACTTCGACGCACGCTTCATAGACAGTCTCCCGTTTGCGGGGCGCGTTTTGACAGCAGCCCCAGACCCAATGGCCGCGCGTCGGCGTCCAGCCCCCGCAGCGCGTTATGAAAGCATAAAGGACGCAAAACCACGCCGCGCAACCCAGTTCGCCGAACATGCGAACTGGGTGCTGTAGGTATTATGATCGAAGATATTGGGGATGCCGGGCCTGACCGATACCAGATCTGGTGTGCGTCTCGCGTCAAACGCGAGACCTTCGCATAGGAGGGGAACTGACTGGGCCGCCGGGAGACAAGAATTTTCCGTCACCCATGCACGCCGGCCCAAAAGGGTTGATGGCGACGACAGCAACCTGGGCTGGCGCTTTACCTCCGTCTGCATGGATTTTTCGTAATCTTCGGCGCCTTGCGGACGGGCTTGCCCGACCCCTACGGTCCGCCCGCGATTTTCGACCCGAAAGGTGGGGACCCACGATGAGCTTCGACCGCCGGCGACTGCTTCTGACCGCCGCCGCCACCTGCCTGACGGCCGCCGCGCGCAAGCCGGCCGGCCCTCCCCGCCAGGCCGGCCCGGCCGACGCAGCGCTGAATCACTACTTCGACCAGGTCTGCGACACCTACCTGAGGACCTCGCCCGAAACCGCCACCGGCCTCGGCCTGGACACCGGCGCGCGCGCGGCGCTGAAGTCGCAGCTGTCCGACGCGTCGATGGCCCACATCGCCGCCGACCGTGCGCTCTGCCGCGACGGCCTGGCGAAGCTGGCCACCTTCCCCGACGCGCAGCTGTCGCCGGGCGCACGGCTCAACAAGGCCGTCGTCGGCTACGCCTTCGAGCTGGGCCGCGAGGCCGCGCCGTTCGACCATGGCGAGAACACGATGATCTCGGCGATGAGCGAAGCCGCCGGCCCCTACGTCGTAAGCCAGCAGTCGGGCGCCTACTCCGCCACCCCGGAGTTCCTCGACAGCCAGCACAAGGTGGCCAACGCCGCCGACGCCGAAGCCTATCTCGCGCGCGTCCAGGCCATGGCCCGCAACCTGCGCGAGGAGACCGCTCGGGTGAAGGCCGACGCCGCCGCGGGCTACGCCCCGCCCGACTTCATCCTCTCCAACACCATCGGCCAGCAGCAGGGCCTCCTGGCCGTGCCCGCCGCCAAGGCGCGCCTGGTCACCGCGCTGGCCCGCAAGGCCAAGGAGGCGAAACTCACCGGCGACTGGGCGGGGCGCTGCCAGGCGATCGTCGCCAAGGAGGTCTACCCGGCGCTGGCCGCCCAGCTCGAGACGCTGAAGGGCCTGCAGGCCAAGGCGACGCACGATGCGGGCGTCTGGCGGCTGCCGAACGGCGAGGCCTACTACCGCTGGCTCCTGAAGCAGGGCACGACCACGACGCTGACGCCCGACCAGGTCCACCAGATGGGCCTGGAGCAGAACAAGGCGATCGAGGCGCGCATGGACGGCCTGCTGCGCGCCCAGGGCCTGACGCAGGGCTCGGTCGGCGAGCGGATGACCGCGCTGGGCAAACGCCCTGAGTACCTGTTCCCCGACAACGACGCAGGCCGCGCCCAGCTGATCGCCTACCTGAACGGCCTGATCGCCGCGGTCCGTCCGAAACTCTCCAAGGCCTTCACCCTGAAGCTGAAGGCGCCGGTGCAGGTCAAGCGCGTACCGCCCGACATCCAGGATGGCGCGGGCCAGGGCTACATGAACACCGGCTCGATGGATGGGTCGCGGCCTTCGACCTACTACATCAACCTGAAATCGACGCAGAACTGGCCGAAGTTCAGCCTGCCGTCGCTGACCTATCACGAGACGATCCCCGGCCACGCCTGGCAGGGCGCCTACCTGATCGAGACCGGCCAGCTGCCGCTGATCCGCGTGCTCATCTCTGGCTTCAATGCGTATGTCGAAGGCTACGCGCTCTACGCCGAGCAACTGGGCGACGAGATCGGCATGTACGACGCCGATTGGGCCGGCCGGCTGGGCTACCTGCAGGCCCAGCGCTTCCGCGCCGTGCGCCTCGTGGTCGATACCGGCCTGCACGCCAAGCGCTGGACCCGCGAGCAGGCGATCAGGTGGGCGGTCGAGAAATCCGGGCGGACCACTGACGCGATGACCAGCGAGATCGACCGCTACTGTGGAACGCCGGGCCAGGCCTGCGGCTACAAGGTGGGTCACACCGAGATCAACCGGCTGCGCGACAAGGCCAAGGCGGCGCTCGGGGCGAAGTACGACCTGCGCACCTTCGACGACCTCTTGGTGCGCACCGGCTCGGCGCCGCTGACCGTGCTGGGCGACGAGGTCGATCGCTACATCAAGGCCGGCGGGCGGAGCACCTGATGGCCGCGGTCACGATTCGCCCGCTGGCGCAGGACGATCAGGCGGCCTGGCGGCCACTCTGGGACGGCTACAACGCCTTCTACGGCCGCGAGGGCCCGACCGCCCTGCCCGAGGACGTGACCGGCGTCCTCTGGTCGCGGATCTTCGACCCGGCCGAGCCCGTGCACGCGCTCGTGGCCGAGCGCGACGGCAGGATCGTGGGCATCGTCCACTACCTCTTCCACCGCTCAACGACCGCGATCGCGATGACCTGCTACCTGCAGGACCTGTTCACCGACCCCGACGCCCGCGGCGGCGGCGTCGGCCGGGCGCTGATCGAAGCGGTCTATGACGCCGCGCGCGCCGCCGGCGCCTACCGCGTCTACTGGCAGACGCACGAGACCAACGCGACGGCGATGCTGCTCTACGACCGCGTGGCCACGAAGTCCGGCTTCCTGGTCTACCGCAAGGACCTCTAGGCCCTGGCGTCACGGCGCGGCAGGATCGGGCCATGACCGCCGAGCCGCCGCTGCCGCTTCCGCCCGCCATCCGCGCGCGCCGCGTGGAGGACGTCAACGGCCTCTCCATGCATGTGCTGGAGGCCGGCGACCCCGGGCGGCCCTGCGTGCTCCTGCTCCACGGCTTTCCCGAGCTGGCGTTCAGCTGGCGCGCCGTGATGCCGGCGCTGGCCGACGCCGGCTACCACGTGGTCGCGCCCGACCAGCGCGGCTTCGGTCGCACCACCGGCTGGGACGATCGCTACGACGGCGATCTCGCGAGCTTCCGCCAGATGAACATGGTCATAGATGCGCTGGCCTTGCTGACGGCGCTCGGCGTCGGCCAGGTCGCAGGCCTGGTCGGCCACGACTTCGGCTCGGTGGTCGCCGCCTGGGCGTCGTTGATCCGCCCCGACGTCTTCCGCTCGGTCGTGCTGATGAGCGCCCCGTTCGCCGGGCCGCCGTCCGTGAGGAGCCCACCGGCAAACCCGGCGGCGCTCGATTCGGCGCTGGCGGCGCTGGATCCGCCGCGGCGGCACTACACCCACTTCTTCGGCCTGCCGCAGGCCAACGCCGACATGCTGGAGGCGCCGCAGGGGCTGGCGACGTTCCTGCGCGGCTACTTCCACATCAAGAGCGGCGACTTCATCGCCAATGCTCCCGTCGCCCTGGGCGCACCCGGCGCTGAGGCGCTGAGCCGCCTGCCGCACTACTACGTCATGCGCCGCGACCAGGGCATGGCCGAGACCGTCGCCGAAACCGCGCCGAAACCGCAGCGGGCCGCCGCGTGCCGCTGGCTGCCGGACGATCATCTGGCCGTCTATGCCGCGGAATTCGCGCGCACCGGCTTCCAGGGCGGCCTGAACTGGTACCGCGCCGCCGCCGACCCTGGCCTGCGGCTCTTCTCCGGCCGCGCGATCGAAACGCCGGCGATGTTCATCGGCGGCGCCCGCGACTGGGGCGTGCGCCAGACGCCCGGCGCGCTGGAAGCGATGATGTCCCGCGCCTGCGCCGACTTCCGCGAGTGCGTTCTCGTCCCGGAGGCCGGCCACTGGGTGCAGCAGGAGGCGCCGGAGGCGGTCGTCGGGGCCATCCTGCGCCACCTACGCGACGCCCGGCGCTAGCATTGCCGCTTGTCGAACGCCGTCACGGTCCCGCTAAGATGGCCGTCGTCCTCATCGTCGCCCAAGGAGACACCCCATGATGAAGCTCTATTCGGGCGACCTCAGCCCCTACTCCGCGCGGGTGCGCATGCAGATCTACGCCAAGGGCATCACCGACATCGTGCTCGAGCGGCCGGCGAGCTTCGGCCTGCCGGCGTTCCGCGAGGAGAACCCGATCGGCCGCATCCCGGTGCTGGATATCGACGGCGACCTGATGCCGGAGTCAGACGTGATCGCGGAGTATCTCGAGGAAATCTATCCGACGCCCAGCCTGCTGGGCGCGACGCCGCGCGAGACGGCCCACATCCGCACGATCGCCCGGATCGGCGACATCTACCTGATGAACAACATGTTCATGCTGGCCGGCCAGACCTATGCCGCGACCCGCAACGAGGGCGTCGTCGACCTGCTGGCGGGCCAGGTGCAGCGCAACGCCAAGGCGCTGAACCGGATGATTGGCACGGACGGCTTCGCCTGCTGCGGGCGGCTGACGATGGCCGACTGCGCGCTGGTGCCGGCCTTCTTCCTGCTCGAGAACACCCTGCCGGCCACCGGCCGCGAGAACCCGATCCCGACGCTTGTCAACCTCGCCGCCTACTGGGCCGCGATCCAGAAGAACGAGCATGCGGCCCGGACGCTGGTCGAGCTGCACCGCGGCCTGGAGGAACGGCGCGAGCTGATCCGCACCGGCGAGTTCGCCAAGCGAATGGCGGCCATGCGCGCCGCCATGGAGGCCGCGGAGGCCCACGCCTAGAGCCGTGTTCGACGGCTGGGACAACTTCTATCTGGTGGTCGGCCGGCGATCGGCGGCGGGGGCTGGGCGTTCGCGGCCGAGAAGACGTGGCGCCCCGACGTCCTGGCCGGCATCATGCTGGCGATCCGCGATGCCTGGGACCTGGTGACCTGGCTGGTCGCCAGCCATGGCGGGGGCGAACCGCCGCCGGCCGACGGCGCTAGTCGTCCGGCATCGCCGTCTTCGGGATGATCGCGCCGGGGTGCTGCACCACCACGCCGGCCAGGCGCCGCGCCGCGGCCACGGCGTCCTTGGGCGGCTTGCCCCCCAGCCGCGCGGCCAGGTAGCCGGCGTTGAAGGCGTCGCCGGCCCCTGTCGTGTCGACGACCGGCACGGCCGGCGGCGGCGCGAAGCTCTCCGCGCCCGCCTCGGTCAGCACTTCGATGCGGCGATCGGCATGACGCAGCACGACCTCGACGCCCTTGCCGGCCCAGTCCCGGGCGAGATCACCGATGTCGCCGGCCTCGAACCCCGCCGCGTCCTCCTCGCTGGTGGACAGGTATCGGCTGACGCCGATCACGGCGCGGATCGCCGCGCGGGCGATCTCGCGGTCGGGCCACAGGCGGGCCCGGAAGTTGGTGTCAAAGCCGATCGCCACGCCAGCCTCCGCCGCCTCGCGCAGCATCGGGATCAGGATGGCGCGCCCGCGCTCGCCGATCACCGCCAGGCTGATCGCAGACAGGTAGACCAGCTCGGCGTCCATCACCGCGGCCTTCAATTTCGCCACGTCCACCAGCTCGCAGTAGTCGCGCGCCGGCGCATCGCCGCGCCAGTAGTAGAAGCTGCGCTCGCCATGGTCGTCGCGCGAGATGGCGTAGAGGCCCGGCAGCCGGTTCGGGGCCTCGACGACCAGGGCCTTCGAAACCGCCTCTTCGTCCATGCGGCCGAGGATGGCGCCGCTGAACGGATCGCCGTCGCCCAGGGCCGTGCCATAGGCGACCTCGCGCCCCAAACGCCGCAGGTAGACGGCGGTATTGAAGGTGTCGCCGGCATAGCCCACCAGCGCCGTCGCCGCTCCGTTCAGCGACAGCTCCACCATGCATTCGCCAATGGCCACCACGCCGCCCATCCGCGCCACCTCTCGTGAGGGAAGGCCGCGACCTTTGCCGCGTCACAAGGGCTGGCGCAACTCCCGACTCTCGATCGAGGTTTCCAACTATCCGGACCCGGACCATTCTTGCGGTCCGGGGCGCTGAGTCCCGGGTTCGGGGGCCGCTCGCGGCCCACACGCGTTGAAGGCCCGGGAGACACCCGATGCTAGGTTGGTTCCAGGCGCTGCTGCCGCAGGAGAAGAAGTTCTTCGACCTGTTCGAGGCGCACGCGCGCACCCTGTGCGCCGGGGCTCAGGCGCTGCGCGGCGTGCTGGATGGTGGCGACGAGGTTCCGGCCCGCTGCGCCGACGTCGCCCGCCACGAGGGCGAGGCCGACCTGATCACACGCGACGTGCTGCTGGCCGTGCGCCGCACCTTCATCACGCCGTTCGACCGCAGCGACATCCGCGACCTGATCACCTCGATGGACGACGCCATCGACCAGATGCACAAGACAGCCAAAGCGATCACCCTGTTCGACCAGCGCAAGTTCCAACTGGACATGGTCCGCCTGGGCGACGTGATCGTGCAGTGCGCCGACCTGACGGCCGAGGCCGTGCCCCTGCTGCGCAGCCTGCGCACCAACGCCCCGCGCCTGAACGTCATCACCGAGCAGGTGACCCAGCTCGAGGACCGCTCAGACACCCTGTGCGACGACGGTCTGCGCGCCCTCTACCAGGGTCCGGCGCGCAAGGACCCGATGGCCTACATCGTGGGCGCGGAGATCTACGACCACCTCGAGAAGGTGGTGGACCGCTTCGAGGATGTCGCCAACCAGGTCAGCAGCGTGCTGATCGAGCACCTGTAGGGCGCGCGGCGTGGATCTCTCCGGGGCAAGCCTGCTGCTCATCGTCCTGGTCGGCGTGGCGCTGGCGTTCGATTTCCTGAACGGCCTGCACGATGCGGCGAACTCCATCGCCACCATCGTCTCCACGCGCGTGCTGCCGGCCCGCTACGCGGTGTTCTGGGCGGCGTTCTTCAACTTCATCGCCTTCCTGGTGTTCGGCCAGCACGTGGCCAACACGGTGGGCAAGGGCATCGTCTCACCAGGCGTCGTCTCCGACGCGGTGATCTTCGGAGCGCTGACGGCGGCGATCTTCTGGAACGTGGTCACCTGGCTGTCGGGCATCCCGTCGTCGTCCTCGCACGCCCTGATCGGCGGCCTGATCGGCGCGGGAGTGGCCAAGGCGGGGCTGAAGCCGATCGTCTGGGCCGGCGTCTGGAAGACGGTGGGCGGCATCGTCGTCTCGCCGGCGCTGGGATTCGCGCTCGCGCTGGTGCTGGTGCTGGTCGTCTCCTGGAGCTTCGTGCGCGCCACCCCGGCGTTCGCCGACGGCGTGTTCCGCCGCCTGCAGTTCGTATCGGCGGCCGCCTTCAGCCTCGGCCACGGCGGCAACGACGCCCAGAAGACCATGGGCATTATCTCGGTCCTGCTCTTCGCCCACGGCCTGATCGGCCCTACGTTCCACGTGCCGTTCTGGGTGGTGCTCTCGTGCCAGGCCGCCATGGCGCTGGGCACGCTGATGGGCGGCTGGCGGATCGTGCACACCATGGGCTCGCGGATCACCCACCTGTCGCCCCAGCAGGGCTTCTGCGCCGAGACGGCGGGCGCGCTGACCCTGTTCTTCGCCACCAACATCGGCGTGCCGGTCTCCACGACCCACACCATCACGGGCGGAATCGTTGGCGTCGGCGCCTCGCGCCGCGTCTCGGCCGTCCGCTGGAACGTCGCCGGCGGCATCGTCTGGGCGTGGATCATCACCATGCCGGCCACCGGCCTCTTGGGCGCGGCCTTCTACTGGCTCGCCCGCCTGGCGGACAGGGCGCTGGGCTGATGGCCAAGCGCGCCCTCGTCGAGCCCTCCAGCCACGAACCGGACCGCGAACCGCGGGCCCAGTTCGCCGCCCTGCCCTGGCGGCGCACCAAGGCGGGGGACGTCGAGATGCTGCTGATCACGTCGCGCGAGACCCGGCGCTGGGTGATCCCGAAGGGCTGGCCGATCAAGGGCAAGAGCTCGGCCAAGTCGGCCGCGCGCGAGGCGTTCGAGGAAGCCGGCGTAAAGGGCAAGCTGAAGAAGAAGCCGGTCGGGACCTACGCCTACGACAAGCGCTTGAAGAACGGGCGGCTGCAAAGGGTGCGCGTCACCGTCTTCTCGCTTGAGGTGCAGGACGAGGCCGACGTCTTCCCCGAAGCCACCCAGCGCGAGAAGCTGTGGACGCCACCGGCCGAAGCGGCGCGCGCGGTCGACGAGCCCGAACTGATGGTCCTGCTGGCCACCTTCAAACCGTAGTCGTTCGCCACTGATCCTGCGGCAAAGCCGCCACAGCCGTCGACAAGAGCCAGCCCTACCAGCGCTACGTCGACGACTTCGACCTGCAGGGCCACGCGGTGACCGCGCCATGCTCTACGACGACGGCTCGTCCTGGACGGTCCGCTACGTTTACCAGGCCGGCCAGGTGGCTTTCTACGAACTCAGCAGCTTCGACGCCCAGGAAAGCAGGTCGCTCGCGGGTTCTACGACCTCAACGGCAACCTCCCCTGAGCGCCTGACTAAGGAACATACCGTA
>Ga0308175_100002978_pt1 | contig 11655 bp, 8 predicted proteins | sample PhyCR1_3_FD_203893 | JGI IMG/M metagenome (GOLD analysis project Ga0308175, IMG submission 203893) | Soil microbial communities from UC Gill Tract Community Farm, Albany, California, United States - DLSLS.C.R1 | ecosystem: Environmental > Terrestrial > Soil > Agricultural land | place: USA... | reverse complement strand
ACACTAAGACTACTTCCATGCTCCGGCAGTCCTGCACGTTTTGGAATGCGCCGCGTCTTTCTCTAGTAGGGGAATGGAACGCTCGAACCTTGGTTTTGCGGATCTCGCCGTTAACTGCTGGGTTTTTCCCCAGGGTGAGCACGCAGCCATGAGTGACCCTCTGCCGCCCATTTCGGATCACCGGGTGCAGGCCACTTCAGACCTGCAGGTCGAGTTTATTCAGCAGCACCTGCGCCGTGTGTTCTTACTGATATATCGGATCGTTGGCAGTGTGGATGATGCGCAGGACCTTACGCAGGAAACTTTCATCAAGGCCTTGCAACGGCGCGGCCAATTGAAGGATCTCGATAAGTCGGCCGGTTGGCTCTCCAAGATTGCTGCTAACACAGCGATCGACTTTCTTCGCAAGAACAAGCGCTTCTCCTTTTCGGACATTGACGAGATCGCCGAAACCCGCAGCTCGGCGACCGAAAGTCCGGAACAGCAACTTCTACGTGGAGAAAGAAAGCTGCAACTGGACGGCGGGCTTGCCCAACTGACGCCACGGGAGCGTACGGCCCTGCTTCTGAGGGATGTAGAGGATATGCCCGCCGAACAGGTCGCTGCTCAAATGAACTGTTCCAAGGCTACGGTTCGTTCGCACATTGCGAACGCCAGAATCAAATTCAAACGTTATCTCGACTCGAGGAGGGCTCATTGAACGCGACGGTGGCCGCTAAGCACCCGACCCACCGATCCCTGGCATTGTATTTGGGCCGAGATGTGTCGTGGCTTGCAAGGACGAGAATTCGAGCTCACCTGCGCGGCTGCCCTCGTTGTCAGCAATATGTCGCGTCTCTCGAAGAAGCCTTGGGAGAGTTGCGCCGCGAGGCGGACGCGCAGACCCTGACGGGCTTCGAAGCAATCGCAGACTGGTCGCGGATGGAACGCGAGATGATGGGCAACATCGCCGTCGGAGTAGCGGCTGCCCGTTGTGTCGACCACGTAGGGCGTGGGCGAAAAGTTCTGAACTGGACGCTGGCGATTGCCGGTCTTATTCTGCTATTTGCGGCGGGGTGGGTCACACATATCCCTCGCGAACAAACGCAACACATTTTTGCCGCTGTACAGCAATGGTCTGGGCGTGCCCCGCAGTTCTCGGGCACAGTCTTACGTTCTTCCCCCGACGGTGTGGCCGTCCGAGCGCAAGGATCAACTTTGACCCTGATGCATCCCCGGTCCGCAGTCATTTCCGTATCCAGCACCTCGGGTATGGAAGCCAGATACGTGGATTCGGAGACAGGCCAGGTAACGATCGCCAGCGTGTATGCGCAATAGGTGGATCAGACTAGGCGCGATCGTTTGCGCTCTGATGGGAGGAGCACGGACCGTGCTCCCTGCAGACACGGACTCGTCCCGGTGGCTTGATGTCGAATTCCCGCGGGATTCGCCCGTCCTGGCGGTGTCTTTCAGCCTTGCGCCCAGCACCAGCCGCGTTCGTGGGGCCTCCATCGCGCTCGACCTGCATGCTTCGCTGGTGCTTCGCAACACGAGCACTCGACCTCTCGCTGGTTTAACTCTTCGTGTCGACGCGCAGGACCTTTTGCCGGCCGGGAAGGGCTCCTTTATGGTGCCGAGCCTGGACGTACAGCCCGGCGAAGTATTCCCTGTCCGGCTCGATCTTCAGCTGACCCGGCCGTTCAATGCAGCCAAGACGGAGGGGGCCATGGTTCAGGTCTCGCTCGACTGTGCCGTCTTCAACGATCTTTCGTCTTATGGACCGGACCGGCTGAAGTCACGCCGGACGCTGCTCGTTTACGAACTCGAAGCTCGCCGCGATCGCCGCTACATGGCCGATTTGCTGAAGAATCAGCAGTACGACCAGCTTCGGCAGGAGCTGAACTTCGGTCTGCAAGACGTTCGTCCGCAACAGCTTGGTTTCGAGATTACGCGAGACCTGCGCCCGACAGGAAGACAGCTCCCAATCACGGTCAACACAATGGCCTTCCCGAGCGCGCCCGTGCAGGCTATTGGGGGAGAGGCGCAAATCTCGGGGAATGAACTTCACACGCCCAGGATCGAGCTGCGGAACATGTCGCGGAAGCCTGTTCGTAGCGTCGACATGGGATGGATCGTCAGGGATGAGCGCGGCAGAGATTTCATGGCGGGTTCGCTCCCTGCGGCGCTGCCCCTGGCGCCTGTCCAGACCGCCATGGCCAGCGAGAGTGGAACCCTGCGGTTCTCGAACGCGCAAGGTCAGCCCGTAGCGATAGGCGCACTCATGGCTTTCGTCAGCAATGTCGAGTTTTTGGACGGCAATCTTTGGATCCCGACCCGGGCGGACATTGAAGAGGCGACTTCAGATCCGGTCCTTCGCAAGGCCTTGTCCACTTCACCTGAACACGAGCGTTTGGCGGAGGTCTTCCGGCGTAAAGGCATTCGTGGATTGGCCGAGGAACTGAAGCGGGCCAATTGATTCGGAAAGCCGAGCAGGCCTTGCTAAACTAATGGAGCACGGGGCGTGGCTCAGCCTGGCTAGAGCGCCTGGTTCGGGACCAGGAGGTCGGAGGTTCGAATCCTCTCGCCCCGACCACTCTTCAGCGGTAGGTCCTAGCAAGTGAAGGGCTTACCGCTTTCGTTTGTCTGGACCCTCACGCATCAGAATTCCTGGTTTTCACTCGTTTTTGGACGCTTATTGCATGCCAGAATTCAGGAGTTCCTCCATCTGAGGAGTGGAAACGTCGTGGGAAAGAAAGCTATGTTTCCTGCGCGTGCAGTGTCTTGGCCCTACGGCATCAGCCCAACCGTGCACACTGATCAAACCAATCAGCCGGCGGTTACCAGCACGAGGTTGTCATTCGTTCGGTGGCAATGGTCGAACTCGGATTTTTCGGAATTTCACCATCAGCGGTTGAGTCTTCGTGATACCCAGTGTCGCATTCTCGGGCTGCTTGATTTCGTTGTCACCTATTGTGTGGACTTGGAGGCCAATGAAACCTGACGAGTGAGTTTTGTAGACCTGCTCGTTCGTGACGTCTTCTATGGCATGTCCATTCACCCATGTCTGAATGCGCGGTCCCTTAGCGACGATGCGAACCTTGTTCCAGTCATCGGGAACGAAGTACGGATCGCCTTCATCCATCTTTTGCTGTGATGACAACCAGTTCGTGCCGAGAGCCTCGCCGTAGAGCATCCCTGTGCTCGGCAATCCCTTATAGGACCTTCGAATCTCCACTTGTGGGCCATTCACTCGCCCAGCGGACATGATGTCCGGAGGACCGGGTTCCGTAACAGGTCTAACTTTCGTTCGGATCTGTATACCCGAATTCGTGAGGGGGTCAATGTAGCTCTCGAGTTCCAGCTCGAAATCGCCGAACTGGCGGAGCGAACATAGAAACGAATTTGCGCTTCCTGCGACTGTACGACCAACAATCGCGCCATCCTCGACATTGAAGGTGTGAGAGCCATTCATGTGCACCCATCCGTTCAGAGTCTTGCCGTCGAAGAGTTCGATCCAGCCTGGCTGTTGCGACTGGCCGGCGGGGTTACCTGAAGACACCTCTTCCTGCTCGTCCGGCAGCGCGAAGGCGATGATGGAATCGCCTGACTTCGTCACATTCTTACCTCCACCACCGGCGGCGATCACGACGTACTGCTTACCGTTAAGTACATACACGCTCGGAGTGGCGTACCCTCCCGCAGGCAACTGATATTCCCACAGCTCTCTCCCGGAATGCGTCTCGAAAGCGCGAATTTTCTCGTCTGCGCTTGCGGCGATGAACAGGATACCTCCGGCCGTCGCGACGGCGCCCCCAAAGTTCATGGTCCCGGTGTGGTGGATGCCTTTGGCCGCAAGTTCCGGATATTCGCCGAGCGGAACCTTCCACAGGATTTCACCGCGCTGAAGGTCAATCGCGTTTAGCGTGCCCCAGGGAGGCGCGATAGCGGGAATCCCGTGCTCATCTGCGAACGCGACGTAGCCGTCGAGCGAGTACCGCGCTGCGGTCGTCCCGCCGGTCGAAACCGGAACTGGCGCGCTGACTATATACGTGGCCAGGGCATCCAATTCTCGGTCGCCGAATCTCCGGAAGGAGGGCATGTCGTTCCGTCCTTCCAGGACGGTTTTCCTCAGGTCTTGCCGATGCAGGTCTTTGTTGAGGAGAGCAGGAACGTTTGGCGGTTTGCCCTTTCGATCCGCCCCGTGACAGGCCATGCAATTCGTCTCGTAGATCTGGCGGCCCAACTCGAGTCCTGTTTTGCCGCTTTGTGTTCCCGCAGAAGCCGCCGTCAGGCTGCTCTCGGCGTGGACTGGCCTGAGCCGGTTGATCGTCGGCACTTCATTCACATTGACGTAGAGCACATTTAAGCGAGGATCGAAGGACCCACCGTGCCACTCCGCGCCTCCCAGGTGGCCCGGCATCGTGATATTGCCCTGTAGGGTTGGGGGCGTGTAGATCCATCCGGAACGGTATTTTCTGAACTCCTGGAGTGCATGCTCGTGCGCTTCCGGGGTGACGTTTGTCAGGTCTGCTTCAGTGATCGCCAGGCGCACCAGGGGGGGCGGCTTCAGCGGGATCGGTTGTGTGGGCCACGTCTCTTCACCTGGGACGTTTGACCGCGGCACCGGTACTTCTTGAACCGGGAAAATGGGCTCGCCCGTTTCTCGATCAAGTACGAATACCAAGCCCATCTTCGTGAGCTGCACGACCGCATCTCGCGAGCTGTTACCGTTGCGCAGAGTCACCAGGATCGGGGCTGGCGGGTTATCGAAATCCCACACATCGTGGTGGACCGTTTGATAATGCCACTTCAGCTTGCCCGTCATTGCATCCAGCGCCAGGACGCAGTCCGAAAATAAATCTTTCCCCTTCCGAAAGCCTCCGTAGAAATCATCGGTCGCGGAGCCGGTTGCGGCGAACACGACTCCGCGCTGCTCGTCAATGGTGATGCCGCCCCAGGCGTTCGCGCCACCAAAGGTCTCCCCCTTCGGCCACGACCAGGTATCGTAGCCGGGTTCCCCTGGCTGCGGGATGGTATGGAAAGTCCATTTCAACTCGCCGCTCGCGGTATCGTAGGCGCGAATGTACCCGGGCGAAGCGCCATACGTCTCGTTAACGCGCGAACCCATGATCAGGAGATCCTTGTAGACGGCCCCGGGTGAGGTCATTTCCAGGCCCACACTTCCAGGATCGACGCCGAGATTCTCTCGAAGGTCAATATAACCGTCTTTCCCGAAAGACTGAATGAGATTCCCCGATTTCGCGTCAACGGCGTAGACCCTGTCTTTGACGAAATCGAATATTCGCTCACCTTTGTCGCCTTTCCAATAAGCAACACCCCGATTGCGCAACCTGGCGACCTCGCCATTGTGATACTTGGCGGGGTCGAAGGCCCAGAGTTGACGGCCGGTCGCGGCGTCGAGAGCCACCGCCTTCAGGCTGGGCGTGCTGATGTACATGACCCCGTTAATAACCACCGGGTTCGCGTACATGGTTGAGCGCTTTGATGCATCTCCGGTGTGATACTCCCAAGCCGGCTTGAGTTTGTGGACGTTCGTGGCGTTGATCTGAGCGAATGGGACGTATTGGTTTCCCTTCGGATCGCCCCGATACACAGGCCAATCGCGGCTTCCGGTATAGACAGGCCACTCGCCGTTCCCGGCCTTCCGCTGCTCTGCGGGCGAGGGCGTATGCAGAATGTCAGCCGTTTGCGCCGCAGGCAATAGAGCGATCAGGAGCGAAGCACCTGCAGCGACTGTAATAACAGGAACGATCTGAGGGAAGGCACGACGGGAAGAGCGCATAACTTATCTCCGATGATCAAAAGATCAGTTTCAAACCCGCCTGCATCTTGCGGCCGGGAGCAGCAGAGGTTAGCTGCCCAAAGGTGGGTGTGCCGAGCGTGCCACCCGGGAAACCAAAATTCGGGTGGTTGAAGATGTTGAAGATCTCCCAGCGGAACTGAAGGTTCACAGGCTGGTCCTTCACGGTGAACGGCGTTGCCTCTTTCAAGAGAGAGAAATCAAGGTTCGCGTAACCGGGGCCAAAGATTGCGTTCCGGCCCAAATTGCCATACGTGAACGGTTGATTGGGCGCGAACGCGGCAGTGTTGAAGAACCTGCTCAATGTTTGTCCGCCGGGAACGGCATACGGATCGCCGATGAGGTTCGCTCGATCGGTTTGACCCGAGTTGGAAGGGTTGCCGCTCACCGTGATGTTAAATGGCCTTCCGGATGTCAGGGTTAGTATGCCGCCCGCGCTCCAGCCGCCCAGCACAGCGTTCACCACCGCATTCGTATCTGAACCGAAGCGCCTTCCTCGACCAAACGGCACGTCCCAAATCTCGCTTAATACGAACGAATGGGTCACCTGGGTATCCAAGTAGCCACGCTCCTGACGGAGATTCGCAGGATTCTGATATGTGGAACCCGGAGCTGCACCCGTCGGACTGCCTCCTCTTATGTCTCCGAGTCCTTTGGACCATATCCAGGAGGCGAGGATCGTAAAGCCGCTCGCATATCGATGTTCCACTTTGGCCTGCATTGAGTGGAAGATCGTGTTTCCCGTATTTTCCTGGCGGAGTATAGAGCCCAGAGGCGAAATTGTGACACCCGACACCGGTCCCGCCGCGCCTGGAACAGAGAGCGGGACAAACACACTACCGAACCGACGCCGCTGATTGATGTTTCCCGGGCCAAGCGATGTCACATAATTTGTATCCACCAGATTCGCTAAGTGCGTTCCTTTAACGCCGAAGTATCCGACTTGAAACAACCAGTTGCTTGCAAATTGATACTGCACATTGGCATTCCATTGCTGGGAGTACGCATGCGGCTGGTTGCGCTGCAAGGAAGCTAGCGATACTGAGGTCGCACGTTGCAGCGAGACCTGGTCGGCTGGAATTCCGTTCCTGAACAATGAAGCAGGCGTGATACCGTCGCTGCTGGTCGTACTCGATACGTTAAAAGGAGGATTCACAACGATCGAGCTCGAGTCGCCGAATGGCGAAAATCTCTGGAACGGGGAGTAGATCCCGTATCCGGCTCGCACAACGATCTTGTTCGGAATAAGCTGATACGCCAGACCTACGCGCGGCTGAAAATTGAATGGATTCGGGTCCACGAAGCTCGACCCGCCCAGTTGGCCCTGCAGTACGAGTTGCGGATGGAGCGGGTCAGTGTCCAGATCATAATCTGCGAGCTTGTTGTATTTGTCCTGAAATGGGAATAGGAACTCATAACGCAATCCCAAATTCAGGGCCAATCGCTGGCTCACCTTCCAGTCATCCTGGACATATCCCATCACCAGGGTGGCTCGTGACTCTACCCTGGTGCTTGTGCTGTAGGTACTGCCGTCGACGTAGCCGAGAAGGAAATCACCGACGGGACTTCCTCCTGCGTTAGTGAGTGAGTTTCTCGTATACCTGCCGGCGAAACTGAAAGTTCCGCCCAGATTTCTGGCGTTCACGTTGTTCGTTTGCAACCACTGAGATTCAGCCCCAAACTGGACCGTGTGCGCGCCCTTGACCCAGCTCGTGTCGTTCTTGAGTTGGCGGTTCTGCCCATTGGACCAAACCGGTTGAAAATTACCTGCTCCCAGGCTTGTAAAACCAGACACGTTAATCGTCGGATATGTCACGTCAAGTCCAGAAGGGGGCACTGGCAGGCCAAGCTTGCCAGCTACGTTCCCGAGCGCCAGCGCTTCGGGAGAGAAGTTGATGAGGAACTCGTCCTTGAACCACCCCGCTTTCGTGCTTGTCACAATCCCGGGAGAAGCAATATAGGTCCACGTAAGCCCGGTGCCGTAGCCTTGGACATTTGTGGCGCGCGTATTGCCGCCGAATGCAGGGGACGGGAGAGGCGTTGACGCTGGTATGTCGTCGATCTGCCTATTAAACATCCAGGAAAGCTGGTGCTTTTGAGAGACCTGGTAATCTTCTCGCGTGTTGATCCGGCTAACATCTTCCTGGTTCGGCGGATTGAAAATGAAATTCTGGGAGAGGTTGCCGTTCTGAGGCGCGGGGTATAAACCCATGAAAGCTTTCGCGATCGGGTCGATCCGGTTTGCAGGGATTATATTTCCAGCGAACACCTGCCGGGTTCGGGTTGCAGAATTGTACGTTGCTGGGTCGTAGATGGGAACATTGAGCGCGGAGAAATCTCCATTCCTCATAGCGAGCGTCGGAATCGTGTTGTTTACCGTTGCGGATTCCCTGCGCTTCAGCGTCTCCCACCCGAAGAAGAAGAACGCCTTGTTCTTTATAACGGGTCCGCCAAATGTGAAGCCGAAGTCATTCCGTTTAAATGGCGGTGTCTTGGCGGGATCGAAAAAGTTTCTCGCATCGAGCTTCTCATTGCGCAGAAAATCGTACGCCGTGCCGTGAAACAGGTTGCTTCCTGATTTCATGGTGAGATTCACGACTCCACCCGCAGCTCTGCCGAATTGCGCCGGATAAGCATTCGTCTGGACCTTGAATTCCTGGATCGCATCGACCGACGGCTTGACCACCTCGGCTTGGTTGGTATCGAACGAAGTGTCGTCCGTGTTGTTGTCAAAGCCATCGAGCAGATAGTTGTTATCCGTCGTACGCTGTCCACCAGCGCTGAACCCTCCGGCCCTGCTTCCGACGCCGTCATTAGTTCCGGTTGCGGTACGCCCCTGCCCTGGAGGAGGCAGCGTGCCCTCCGAAAGCAGAGCTAATTGCACATAGTCGCGGCCGTTCAGCGGAAGTTCCTTTACCCGGCGCTCCTCAATGACCGATCCTTGTGACGCGTCCGTTGTCCGGACCAATTCTGTAGCGGCAGAAACCGTTACCTCCTGGTTGAGAGTGCCTAGCTCCATTTGCAGGTTGATAACTGGGGTTTCCTGAACCTGCAAAACGATGTTCTGCCGAACCAGACGTTTAAAGCCGGGCACCTCTGCTTCGATCCGGTACTCACCAGCGCGCAGCGGACCAGAGGAGTAACGACCGTCAGTATCCGTCGTGACGGTCTGCTCTCGATTGGTCGCGACTGCGACGATCTTGAGTTTTACACCAGAGAGGACGGCGCCCGCAGGATCGGTGACGGTGCCGCTGATGGTGCCGGTGTCTACCTGACTAAACAGACTTCCGGTGCCCGCGAGAAAGAAACACAGCGCGAGTAAACCCAATCTGAACCAAATGTTGTGATGACCTTGTGTTGATGATTTCATTTCGCAACCAGCTTTCAAACCAAGTAAGGCAGCGTTGATTCCGGATGGAATCATTCCCCATGTAGATCGGCCGGGCGCGGGCCGTGATTTCCCCCGACTGCGACCGGCTTGTCCACAGGCCGGAGGGATTTAAAACTGCGTGTCTGCTCAGTGATCGCAACCTCCGCCGCGAGGCGCTCGATGGAAGACGCGCCAAAGAAACCATCCAGACCCGAGGTGTGCTGGATCATCCAGGCCACGTCTGCGGGCTCGGCGATCGGTCCGCCGTGGCAGAGCACGAGCACGTCGCTGCGCTCGCTTTTTCCGGCTTCGATGATTCGGCGCACGAATGCTGCGGCTTCCTGCATTGTCATGGAACTCTTTGCACCGATCGAACCCTTGGTCGTCAACCCCGCATGGGCAACGAGCAGATCGGCGCCGGAGCGCGCCATCTCTCGCGCCTGTTCCTCATCGAAGACGTAAGGGCAAGTCATCAACCCGAGTTCGTGGGCGCGCGCGATCATTTCGATTTCGGCACCGAATCCCATGCCGGTTTCCTCTAAGTTCAGCCGGAACATTCCATCAATGAGGCCGACAGTTGGAAAGTTCTGAACACCGGCGAACCCGATCTCCCGAAGCTCGCGCAGGAAGCTGTCCATGAGCCGAAACGGGTCAGTACCGCACACCCCTGCGAGCACCGGTGTGTGCCGCACCACCGGTAGAACCTCGCGCGCCATGTCCACGACGATTGCATTGGCATCGCCGTACGGCATGAGCCCTGCTAGCGAACCGCGGCCGGCCATTCGAAACCGTCCGGAGTTGTAGATGATAATCAGGTCTGCGCCACCCGCCTCGGCGCACTTAGCGGAGAGACCCGTGCCCGCACCCGCGCCAATCAGGAACTGACCGTTCGCCGCGGCGGATACGAGCTTACTCTTCCAGTCTGGTTTGTCTGTCTTCACAAATCCCCTATCGAGCGACATTCGAAGTGATTCCCTTGGCCGTCGGACTTGATAACTCGGTTAACTCCAAAAAGGCCTGTGCAGCGCGATCGGCGAACGCCGGGTCGTTGATGTTGCCCTCTACTTCGACGACCTGTATCTCCGGTTTCAGTGACGAACGGAGCGCGTCAAAGCAGGCATGGTCAGCATCCGGATCCCAAAATGGTCCGCCGGGTGAATCAAGCATCGAAACGCCTCCAAGCGGGAGCAGCACAACCGCGGGTCCGGCGCATCGATTGGCAGTCTCGGCAATCAAACTCCCGATCGTGCGATTCTCTTCGAGATTGGTTCGCATGAGCGTCACATTTGAATTCCATTCGTAGAGCAAGCGAGAACGGTATCGGTCCGGAACAGAGCTGGGGGAAGCGAAATTGCACATGTCTACACAACCCGGCGCGAAAACAACCGGGATGGGCTTCGCTCCCGCGATCCCGACACGCTCGCGTCCGGCAGTAAAGACTCCGCCGCAAACCTCGTCAGCCAGTTCCGTAGGTGTCAGGTCGAGCATGCCCTTCAGGAATCCTTCAGATGCAAGGCGCTGCATCGTTCTGCCGCCGGTTCCCGTGGCGTGAAACACCAGTACCTCCCAGCCGGCTCCGTCCAGGATGGATCGCACTCGATCGATACAGGGCGTTGTATTGCCGAACATCGAAGCCGCAACGAGCGGCCTTTCGTCGTAAGGCTGCGGTCGAACCGCGTTGACCATTCCTGCCATGGCTGCAGCAGCGTTCGTATAAACCTGCATACTCACGCGGTTGAGCCCCGCCACATCGACGACGGAATGCATCATCGTTAGATCCGTCGAGCCGACGTAGGGAGAAACGTCCCCCGCTGCCACGGTAGAAACCACTAACTTGGGAACACCAATAGGCAGGGCGCGCATACCGGCGCTGAGGATCGCTGTGCTGCCTGATCCTCCCATTCCGCAAACGCCGTCCAGGCGGCCCTCCTCATGCAATCGCGAAAGGACGCGAGGCAAACCTTCCGCCATGATGCGCATGGCGAGTGCTTTATCTTTGGATTCGCGCAACCTGGTGAGTTCCATGCTGCTCGCGCGCGCCACCTCGGCATTGCTCACGTCGGGCGAAAAGTATGGATCGCCTAATACGCCAAAGTCGACGGTGATCGTGCTGAGACCGTGAGAGCGAAGCCGGTCGACCAGGAATCTGTAATCCGCCCCTTTGGTATCGAACGCGCCCGCGACAACAACGGTTTTCACGGCCTTACACCGAATATTCTGCTGCAACCGAATGCGAGCCCGGCGCGGCGATGCGGAGATAGCCAGCAGTACAATCCAAATACAATACCGGGTAGTTGATCCATTAACGCCTGCAAACACCGGCCGTTACTGCACGACATTGTGCTCCTAGTGTTCCCGGACAATGAGAACGACCAGATCAGCTTATTGCGATCTACCTAGCGTGTCAAGCCGGAATTGCGGGCTGGTGCGAATGGCTGCGAAGCCCAGGCACTTGCAAGTTCTTGATGCGGTGCATAACAATGTC
>Ga0308175_100002977_pt1 | contig 11655 bp, 11 predicted proteins | sample PhyCR1_3_FD_203893 | JGI IMG/M metagenome (GOLD analysis project Ga0308175, IMG submission 203893) | Soil microbial communities from UC Gill Tract Community Farm, Albany, California, United States - DLSLS.C.R1 | ecosystem: Environmental > Terrestrial > Soil > Agricultural land | place: USA... | reverse complement strand
GTTCCGACAGTTTCGGCGCGACGCCCCGCCAGCAAGGCGCAGCCCCGAGGGTGCCGTCACAGCACGGGCGTCAAGCGCAGATGGTCGTGCTTCTGTCGGCGAGGGAATCCCGGCATTGATCGGCGGGGAGGTTACTGCCCTGTGACGATCGCCCGCTTACCGCGGCTAACCGTGACGAGGCCCGAGCCAGCAAGCTCGACCACGGCCCGATGAGCGGTGCTCGCTGCGACCCCGTAACGAGTGGCCAGTTGACTTGCGGACGGCAGCTGGTCGCCTGGCTTCAACGCGCCACACAGGAGGGCGCCGCGAAGGTCTGCTGCGATCTGTCGCCACGGATCTGTCGCTTCGGTCGGCGTCTTCGCCGCCGACATGGTCGGCCCCGGAGCCGCTACATCGGACACCGCTGACGGGCGCAGCGGCGGAGCCGGGAGGCGGTCGGAGACCGTGCTTGCAGCGCGGCGATCGGCTTCGGGGCGCCAGGCGCTGTAGACGCGAAGGGTTGTGGTGCCGCCGCCGCCGTGGCCGAGGCGGCCGGCAACAGTGCGTACGTCGACGCCGGCGGCGATGAGCTCGGTTGCGGAGTAGTGGCGGAGCTCCTTGATGTCCATGTCCCAGCCGAGTCCGGCGCACATGCGGCGGTAGCGCTGGGAGACGGAGCTCGGACGTAGCCAGACCTCGTGGGCCGGGTCCCTCGAGAAGAGGAATGCCTCTTCGTCGAGTTCGGCGTCAACGTCGGCGAGTTCGTCAGCTAGGAGCTGGCGATAGGACCCGAGCAGATCGACGGTCACCGGGTCCAGAGTGATGCGGCGGCGCTGATGAGTCTTGGTGTCCTTCTCCCAAGTACTACTGCCGTCCTGCGCGACGGCCTTGCGAATGGTCAGCGTGCTGGCCGGGAGGTCGACGTGCTTCCAGCGGAGGGCGCAGAGTTCACCACGGCGAGCGCCTGTCACCATGGCGAGCCAGACGAGCATGCCCCATTGAAGGTCCTTCCAGGCCGCGGTGGAGAGTGCGGCCGCTTGAGCTGCAGTCGGCGGATCCGGATCGGGTGGAGTCGTGGACGGCGGGTCGATTTCTTCGACGGGATTGGTCCCGAGCCACTTCCAGCGCACAGCGCGCTTGCACGCGTCGTTCAAGCAACTGTGGATCTTGCGAAGGGTGGCGTTGGCTAGTGGCCTGCACTGATGCGGTCGGCATCGCGCGTCGCAGTCGTGCTCGCGGGCGGTGCGGTGCTCGATGCCGCGGTTCCGACCGTTGCAGTGCGTGCGACACCGGCGGAGTGTCGCGAAAAAGCTGTCGAGCACGTCACCATCCAGACGACTGATGTCCAGGTCGCCGAGCAGGGGCCGGACATGGACTCGTACGCAGCTCTCGTAGCGCACGAGTGTGGTCCGCTCGACGCCGGCCTGCTGCAGGTACCGGTCCATCAGCTCGTTGACCGTCGCCCGGGTTCGAGGCGCCCGCCGCTGGTCGACCTGGGCGAGGAGGCGTGTGCGTGCCTTCTCCGCGTCGGACGCAGCTCTCGGTCCTGGAGGGATCGTCTCGGTCAGCCTGATCCTCTTGCCGGTCATCGGGTCGATGCCGGCGTAGACCTGAACCCGCAGGGAGCCGCTGGGAAGCGACTCCACCGTCCCGCGAGATCGCCGCCGAGGACCTCCAGTGGCACGCGCCATGGGGCAAGACTATGCCACTTCGCCCCACGTGTGGACCCACGACAGTGCAGTCCGGCGGTCGCTCAGAGAGGGGCAAGCCACAAATGGCCTGGTCACAAGACTGTTCTGTGTGTGCCCCCGGCAGGATTCGAACCTGCGACACCCGCTTTAGGAGAGCGGTGCTCTATCCCCTGAGCTACGAGGGCGGACCCGGGCTGTCCGGGCGATTCAGTCTCTCACGGGGCGGCGAGGACATGTCACTCAAGACCCGGAGCCTGCGGAAGCGGAGGGTCGGGCCGCGGTCGATGGCGGGTAGCGGCGCCCACGGCGGAACAGCGCTAGCCGCGGGACTCGATCGGGCCGAAGAGCGGGGCGAGCGCCGCCTGGGCGCGGGCGACGTCGGCCCGCCCGGCATCGATGGTCTCCCCAGCGGCGGCGACCTCGGCGCGGACCTCGGCGATCCGCGCGGCCGCGGTCGTGTCCGCCGCGGAGACGTCCAGCCGGTCCTGGTGCTTCTCCAACCAGCCGGTGAGCTGGTCGAGCAACTGCGGGATGAGCTCGAGCGAGTAGCCCACAGCGCCGAAGACGGTGTAGACGTCGGCGGCGGTCGCGACTCCGTCCCAGCTCGCGTGGGCGGCCTGGCGCAGGGCCTCCTCCGCGGCGCGGGCGGCGGCGGGTGCGGTCATCGCCTCGGTGATCGGCGGTAGATCGAGGTCCTCCGGCTCCGTCATGCCGATCGGATTACCCAGCCGGCGCCCCGGCCGAACCCCGCTTCCGGCATGCCGCGAGGGTCCGGCGCACCGCTGCCGGACCCTCGCTGGAGCCGACCGTCCATTGAGGACGGTCATGGTGCCGCTTAGGGACGCACCGCCCCGACGATCGGCATCATGTCGACGCTTGCGTACCGCACCACGTCACCGGTCTGGGGAGCGTGGATGACCTGTCCACCACCGACGTACAGGGCGACGTGGTGGATGGGACTTCCGTAGAAGACCAGGTCTCCCGGCTGCAGCGAGGACACCGACACCTTCGAGCCGGAGCTGTACTGCATCGAGGAGGAGTGCGGCAGCGAGACACCCGCCTGCGCCCAGGCCCACATCGTCAGCCCGGAACAGTCGAATGTGGACGGTCCGGCGGCAGCCCAGACGTACGCGCTGCCCAGCGCCGACTTGGCTGCCGCCACCGCGGTTGCCGCGCCTCCACTCGCCGGGACGTTGACCGTTGGAGCGCCCGCTGGAGGATCTGTGCGGGTCTCGTTTCGGGACGCCCGGTCGACCGGTGCCGCCTGCGAGTCGACGAACGCCTGCCGCTCGGAAGTGGACAGCCGGTCGAACATCGCCTTGCTCTGCGCCGCCTGCTTGGCCAGCTGGGTGCGCTTGGCCGACAGGTCATGGGTGAGCTTCGCCGCCGCGGCCTGGGCCGCCTTGGCGTCCTTGGCAGCCTTGGTGGCCGCCGCGCTCGCCTTGCTCGCCTCGGCCAGAACCGCAGCACGGCGGCTCGAGACGACGTCGATGATGCTCGCCTGGGACACGAAGTCCGCGGGCGAATCGCTGGACAGCATCGCCCCGAACGTCCCGAACGGGTCCGAGCGGCTCTCCGAGGCGACCAGCTGCTTGATCCGACCCCGGAACGCCGAGACCGTCTTGGCTGCGGCCGTCGCCTTCGCCGAAGCGGTCTTCGCCTGGGCCGTGCGTTTCGTGAGCAGGATCCGAGCGTCGTTGTACTGCTCCGTGACCTTCTCGAACTGCTCGTTGAACGCCCTCAGCTGTGCCATCGCCTGTGCGGAGGTCGTCGGTGCCGAGGGGGAGGGGGCACCGGGGACCGCCTGACCGCTGGTGGCGGACAACCCGACAATGAGGGCGGCCGCACCGGCTACGGACAACGATCGGAACAGGGGGGAAGTGGGTCTCGGTATTGCCACCGAGGCGGCACTCCTTGTCTTCCAGTTCCGCCGACCGGGTTAGCTGACGGGTTCGGGCGTGGAAGTCGCCCTACGGCAGGGCCGTCCGTGGCACGGAGGCTGCCGATTCACCCCAGGGAAGATGTGGTTCCCCGGCTCACGACACCGTCGCCGGAGCCGCGATTAGGCGGTGACTTCCCGGTGCCACCCCCGACTGGGTGACAGACGGCCGGTAAGCCGCGTGAAGACTACGGCCTGTACGGACGGAGTCAAGGCGACCTGACCGTCGGTCAGGCTTCACCGCCTAGAGATCACCCATTCGGAGCATCATTTGCCCCGTTGAGCAGCGTCATTGCCTCCCGTAAGTGACCGCCGGTGCTAGCCAGTGCACGCCCTGCAACCGGCGCCGACACTCCACAGAGGATGGTGAGAAGTGCCACTCTCCCGTCGCCGTCGGCGTTCTCGACCGCATCGGCGCACGTGTCCGGGTCCTCCCCGGTCGCGGCGACCAGGGCCGCGGCGATCCGGCCACGCAGCTTCGAGTTCGTCGCAACGGCGCCCACCATGAGGTTGGACCACGTCCGTCCACAGCGGACCATCGTCGCTGTGGACAACGCGTTGAGCACCAGTTTCTGTGCCGTACCGGCCTTGAGCCGGGTCGAGCCGGTCACCGCTTCCGGTCCGGTGTGTACCGCGACGTGAACGTCCACTTCGGACCCTGCTGCGGCGTCGGCGTTTCCGGACAGCAGCACCGTTGCCGCGCCACTGTCCCTCGCAGTCCGCAGTGCCGCGATCGCGTACGGTGTGCGGCCGCTGGCGGTCACCCCGATCAGGACGTCCCGCGGTCCGACCAGCGTGCCGACCGCCGCGCCGGCCACCGTGTCGTCCTCCCCGTCCACGACGCCGTCGTACGCGGCCACGTGCGCCGTCCACCGCCCGGGCTCCAGCCCGTACGTGGGCCCGATCTCGTCGGCGTCCAGCGCGGCCAGCCGGCCCGACGTGCCGGCGCCGACCACGTGCACACGACCGCCCGAGCGCAGCGCGTCGACCAGCAGGTCGACCGCCGCCGTGAGCGCCGGCAGCGCGGCCGCCACGGCGGCCGGCACGGTCGCGTCCTCTGCGATCACCAGCCGGACCACGTCCGCCGTCGGCAGCTGGTCGATCCCGACGGTGGCCGGATTGCGGCCCTCGGTCGGCGAGTCCACGTGCACGGAAGCGGTCATGCCGGTTCCTCGTCGGTCTGGGTCACCTTCGCCAAGCCGGCCGGGTCGTCCGGGTCGAGCCCGAGCCGGCGGGCCAGCGCCTCGGCCGCGAGCTGGCCGGGCACGACCAGCGCCAGCGGAGCCAGCCGCTCGGGCAGGTCCGAACCCGGCAGCGCGACGTCGGCGACCGCCGCCAGCGCCGGGCCGCCGCCGATGGAATGCACCGGCACGCCGAGCGTCCGCAGCCGCTCGGCGACGGCGAGCACGCCGGCGAGCACCGGCCCGCCGTCCGCGGCGACCAGCAGCGCAGGAACTCGTGCGCCGGCGACGGCGATCGGGCCGTGCAGAAGGTCCGCATAGGACAGTCCACTTGCGTCGATGCCGCAGGTCTCACGAACCTTGAGGGACAGCTCCCACGCGGTCGATGCGGCGAACCCGCGACCGGACACCACGAGTCCGTCCACATCGGACAGCGCGAACACGAGTGGGTCCACGTCGGACTCGATGGCGCGGGCAACAGCGTCGGGCACCCGGGCCAGCTCGCCGCGCAGGGCCGGATCGGCGCCGAGGCCGAGCCCGAGCACCACCAGCGCGGCCAGCTGGGTCGTGTAGGACTTCGTCGCCGGCACCGCCCGCTCCGGTCCGGCCTGGGTGACCAGAGCCAGCCCGGCCGCGGCTGCCAGCGGGCTGTCGCCGTCGTTGGTGATCGCGATCGTGCTGGCGCCGCAGTCGGCCGCCCAGCTCAGCGTCTCGACGATCTCCTCGGTGCGGCCGGACTGGGACAGCGCGACCGCGAGCACGCCGTCGAGATCGAGCCGGCGCCGGTAGCGGGTGGCGACCGAGGGCGAGGCCGGCGTGGACAGCCGGCCGGCGCCGACCTCGCAGAGATAGCGGCCGTACAGCGCGGCGGCGTCGGAGGAACCGCGGGCGATGAACAGCACCTGCCTGGTCCGGGCGGCCAGCTCGGCCACCGCGGGCTCGAGCGGCAGCAGCGCGTCCAGCGTGCGCCGCAGCGCGGCCGGCTGCTCGCGGATCTCCGCCGCCATCCGGGTCACCGGCGCGGCGGCGGTCGGGATCACGGCAGCACCCGGTCGGCGGCCGCGCTCGTCGCCGCGGCGCCGTCCACCGTCCCGGGCAGCCGCCCGAACGCGAGCCGCCCGGCCAGCCAGGTCGCGCGGGCGGAGAGGTCGTCGCCGAGCCAGACCAGGTCGGCGGTGCCGCCGGCCTCGATCCGGCCGAGGTCGGGCCGGCCGAGGATGTCGGCGGGCAGCCGGCTCGCGGCATCGACCGCGGAGGGCAGGTCGACGCCGGCCGCGACCACGTTGGCGATCGCCGCGTCCAGCCGCAGCCCGGAGCCGGCGATCGTGCCGTCGGCCCGGCGGGGCAGGCCGAGCGGGTCGACCGAGACCTGCTGGCCGCCGAGGTCGTACGTGCCGGGCGGCATGCCGGCGGCCGCGACCGCGTCGGTGACCAGCACGATCCGGCCCGGCGCCGCCGCGAACGCGAGCCGGCAGATCGGTGCGGCCACGTGGTGCAGGTCGGCGATCAGCCCGCAGGTCAGCCGCGGGTCGGTCAGGCCCTGCCCGATCACGCCGGGCTCCCGGTGGTGCAGCGGGCGCATGGCGTTGAACAGGTGGGTGACCAGCCGGGCGCCGGCGTCCGCGGCGGCCTCGGTCTGCTCGGCGGTGGCGTCGCTGTGCCCCACGCTGACCAGCACGCCGGCGTCGACCAGGCGGCGGATCGCGGCCAGCGCACCGGGCCGCTCGGGCGCCAGCGTGTGCATCCGCAGCAGCCCGGGCGCGGCGTCGATAAGCGCGTCGACCGCCTCCGGGGTGGGGTCGCGCAGCAGCGCCGGGTCGTGCGCGCCGTGGCGGGCGGGCGACAGGAACGGACCCTCGACGTGCACGCCGAGCACCCGGGCGCCGCCGAGGTCGGCGGGCAGCGCGGCCGTCCGGCGCAGTCCCGCGACGAGATCCGACACCGGGGCGGTGATGAACGTCGGCACGAACGAGGTGACGCCGGTCTCCGGCAGCCGGGCCGACACCTCGGCCCAGCCGGCCGGGTCGGCGGCGACGAAGTCGACCCCGAAACAGCCGTTGATCTGGAGGTCGATCAGGCCGGGAACCAGCACGCCGGACGGGAGGACCACGTCAGGCGGTACGTCACCGTACGTCTCTCCGGCAGCGACACCCAGAATCACACCGTCCGACACGGCGACACAGGCCGGTCCGAGCGGCACGCTGTCAGCGACGACACGCGGCGCGCCTATCACGTGCACGGGTACCTCCCCCGGCCCAGAACATTGACACTGTCCACGACAGTCTGGTCCACTTCCGGACTAGACCGGTCCATACCAGTTGCGGGGACTGTAACCGCGGGAAGGAAGAAGGCGCAATGGCCGCCGGAGAGACCGCGGGAAAGGTCACCATCGACCACCACAGCCCGGTGCCCAAGTACTCCCAGCTCCGGGAGATCCTGCTCGACCTCGTCGAGACCGAGCTGGACGAGGACCAGTCGATCCCGTCCGAGCGGGAGCTGTCCGCCCGCTTCGGGCTGTCCCGGATGACCGTCCGGCAGGCGGTGGACCACCTGGTCTCCGAGGGCCGGCTCTACCGGGTGCAGGGCAAGGGCACGTTCGTGGCCCGACCGAAGATCGAGATGCCGCTGCGGCTGGCCTCGTTCACCGAGGACATGCGCGCCCGCGGGCTGGAGCCCGGCTCGCGCGACCTCGACCGCCGTACCGACCGGGCCAGTGCCCACCTGGCCAGGATGCTGCAGATCGCGCCCGGTGACGAGGTTCATGTCATCGAGCGGCTGCGGACCGCCGACGGCATCCCGATGGCGGTCGAGCGCTCGCACATCCCGCACGCGGTGGCGCCCGGGCTGTCGGACGAGTCGTTGGCCGGCAGGTCGCTCTACGACGTGCTGGCCTCCACGTACGGGGTGCTGCTCGACCGTGGTGAGCAGACCATCGAGGCCGGCATCGCCGACCCGACCGACGCCGCCCTGCTCGACCTGCCCGCGGGTGCCGCAGCCGTCCTGCTGCTGCAGCGCCGGTCGTTCGTCGGCGACCGGCCGGTCGAGTTCGCCGTCTCGACCTACCGGGCCGACCGCTACCAGCTGCACGTCGCCCTGGAGGTTCCGCGCGGCGGGCGATGAGCTGAGGGCTCCCTACGGCTCGTCGGTCAGGTGGACCGCCGCCTCCTCGGCGGACGCACCCGCCCCGGAGATGCCGGCGTCGTAGGCGATCAAGTCCTCCTCGGTGTCGGACTCCAGGCCCTCGTCCGGCTCCACCAGCCGGCCGGCCCGCGGCTGCTGCTCCTCGAACTCCGGCGCCGGCACGTCGGTGTCGCCGCCCTCCTCGGCCAGCGACGCCGCGATCTCGGGGTCGTCCTCGTCGGCCTCCGTCGCCAGCCGCGCGTCCCGGTCCTCCTCGAAGTCCGGGTCGTCCTCGGTGTCGCGGCGCTGCCCCAGGATCTGGTCGACCGGGTCGCCGAGCTCCTGGTCGAGCAGGTCCGGCTCGGTCTCGCCCAGCCTCCGGTCGAGCGACTCTCCCTCGCGCATCTCGGCGAGGGTGTTGCCGTAGTCGGTGCGGTGGCTCGGCCGGTCCTCCGGCACCCAGCTCGTGTCGTAGACGGAGTACCCGGGGTTGTTGTCGTTGTCGTTCTCGTCGATCGGGTCGAGGACCTCGTTGTCCTCGAGCGTCGACTCCTCGTCGAAATCGAGGACGGGGTCCTGCGGGTCGCTGCCCGACTCGAGCCCGCCCGGATCCACGCTCATGTGTCGGCTCTCCTCGCTCTATGCATCGGCCTCTGTTGCCGCCGTGTCGTCAGCGACGCTTCACGCTAGTCACTCGCAGCGGCGTCCCCTGCTGGCAGGTGCTCAAAACCCCGGGCTGGAGCGTGCCTTCCACCCGGACCGGCACTCCCATCGGGGCATCGTTGCCGCCGAGGAGGAGGAACCTCGTGTTGCCCGCGGTGAGGATCTTGCAGCCCGGTTCGACGCCGGCCTCGATCACGCCGTCGACCGTGACCGCCTTGGGCGAGCCGACCGGGATGCCGGTCGGGCCGGGATGGACGCTGCCGCCGGACGGCACGGGCTTCGGGTTGGCGGAGCTCGTGGGCGCGGCGGCCGACGTACCGGCGGCCGGCCGGTCGGTCGAGCCGGAGCCGGGTTGCACGGTGGCGTTCCCGCAGGCGGCCAGCAGCAGGGCGGCACCCGCGACGGCGAGAGCGGACAGGGCACGGAACCGGACCGTCACCATGTGTCGTCGGACGTACCGCGCCCGCGCCGGGTTCCCCCGACAGGCGAGCGGCCCGCACCGGCCGTACGGTCGCCGCTGTGACCAGCGTGTTGTGGTTCCGCCGTGACCTGCGGCTCGGGGACAACCCAGCCCTGCTCGCGGCCCGCGACGCCGGCGGCGACGGGGTGCTGCCACTGTTCGTGCTCGACGACGCGCTACGCCGGCCGAGCGGTGCTCCCCGGCTGGCGTTCCTCTACCGCGCGATGCGTGCGCTCGACGAGGCAGTCGGCGGACGGCTGGTCGTGCTGCGGGGGCGGCCGGAGAGCGTCGTCCCCCGCGTCGCCGAGGAGGTCGAGGCGTCGTCGGTGCACGTCGCCGCCGACTTCGGCCCGTACGGGCGGGAGCGGGACGGCCGGGTGGAGGCGGCGCTGCCCGACGGGGTGCCGCTGGTCCGGACCGGCTCGCCGTATGCGGTCGCGCCGGGACGGGTGCGCAAGGACGACGGCGCGCCGTTCCGGGTCTACACGCCGTTCTACCGGGCCTGGCTTCGGCACGGCTGGCGCGGGCCGGCCCGGTCGGCCGAGGTCACGGTGCCCTGGCTGACCGGGGTCGACTCGACCGGCGTACCCGCGGACCCCGACCTGCCGACCGGCCTGCGGCTGCCCGAGGCCGGCGAGACGGCCGCGCTCGACCGGTGGGTCGAGTTCCGCGACTCGGCGCTGGGCACGTACGCCGACCATCGCGACCGGCCGGACCTGCCGGGGACGAGCCGGCTGTCGGTACACCTGAAGTACGGCACGGTGCACCCGCGAATGCTGCTGGCCGACCTCTCCGGCCGCGCCGGCCAGGGAGCGGAGACGTTCCGCAGGGAGCTGGCGTGGCGCGAGTTCTATGCGGACGTGCTGTGGCACGAGCCGCGCTCGGCCCGGGAATGCCTCAACACGAGGTTCGCGGCGCTGGAGCTCGACTCGGATCAGGACCGGTTCGCCGCCTGGGCCGAGGGGCGGACCGGGTACCCGATCGTCGACGCCGGCATGCGGCAACTGCGGGCGGAGGGCTGGGTGCACAACCGGATCCGCATGATCGTCGCGTCGTTCCTGGTCAAGGACCTGCACCTGGACTGGACGGTGGGCGCGCGGGAGTTCCTGCGCCGGCTGGTCGACGGTGACCTGGCCTCGAACAACCACGGCTGGCAGTGGGTGGCCGGCTGCGGCACGGACGCCTCGCCGTACCACCGCGTGTTCAACCCGATCACGCAGGGACGGAAGTTCGACCCGGCCGGCGACTACGTGCGGCGGTACGTGCCCGAGCTGCGGTCGGTGGACGGGCCCGCCGTGCACGCGCCGTGGGAGCTGCCCGACGGACCGCCCCGCGGCTACCCGGAGCGGATCGTCGACCACGCCGCAGCCCGGGCGGAGGCGCTGGCCCGGTATGAGAAGGTTCGCCGATAGTCGCGATCACACGCCGGCGCCGGCGCGGTCGTCCTGCCGCGCCGCCGCCAGGGCGTCCAAGGACTCCTCGAGCGCGCTGAACACCTGGCAGCAGCACCTCGGCGTCTACCAGGAGGACTGCGCCGCCGCGATCACCACCGGCCGTAACGGCTGGCACCTCTACCAGACCACGTCCTGCGACAACCAGGACGCGCAGAACCAGATGAGCAACGGCAGGACGGGCATCACCAACGCCGAGTCCGGCCGGGACACCGCCGGCCGCACCTGCAGGTCCGCGCTCGAGGCGGCCGCGGCGAAGGCCGAGGTGCCGACCGCACCGCCGCAGCAGCAGGGCGTGCCCCACCAGATCTCCACCACGCCCGGCCAGATCGGCGCGGCACCGTCCGGGCGGGAGCCGGTGCCGTTCACCGGCCCGATCGCGGCCGGCCAGCCCCGGCCGTACGTCGACCCCGCCAACGGCAGGATCGTCGTGCCGCGACCCGGGCCGTGGGCGGTCGGCAAGCAGCCGTGGGACTACGCCGACGGGTCGCCGGCACCGCCGGTCGCCACCCAGCCGCCGGTCGCCACCCAGCCGGTCGGGCAGAACCCGTACGTGCCGACGACGCCGGCCGCGAACACCTCGACGCTCGGGGTCACGCCGTCGGGGCGGGCGCCGGTGCCGTTCACCGGGCCGATCGCGGCCGGCCAGCCCCGGCCGTACGTCGACCCGGCGAACGGCAGGATCGTCGTCCCCGCGATGGGGCCGTACGCGACGGGCAAGCGCCCCTGGGTGTACCAGAACTGACCGCACTGCGTGTGCCGGGTCCCCGGTGGGGAAGGATCCGCTCATGGCGACCACGGAGTTCTCCGTCGCGAAGCCGCCGACCGGGGTCGGGCTCGACGGTGTGCGCGAGGCGGCCATGCGGTGCAGGGCCTGCCCGCTGTGGGAGCCGGCCACGCAGACCGTGTTCGGCAAGGGGCCGGCGGACGCGCGGGTGGTGTTCGTCGGTGAGCAGCCCGGTGACGTCGAGGACCGCAAGGGCGAGCCGTTCGTCGGGCCGGCCGGGAAGCTGCTCGACCGGGCGCTGGTCGATGCCGGCATCGACCGCAACGAGACCTACGTGACGAACGCGGTCAAGCACTTCCGGTTCACCCAGAGCGGGAAGCGGCGGTTGCACCAGACGCCGGGGCCTGAGCACGTCGCCGCCTGCCGACCGTGGCTGGACGCCGA
>Ga0308175_100002976_pt1 | contig 11657 bp, 11 predicted proteins | sample PhyCR1_3_FD_203893 | JGI IMG/M metagenome (GOLD analysis project Ga0308175, IMG submission 203893) | Soil microbial communities from UC Gill Tract Community Farm, Albany, California, United States - DLSLS.C.R1 | ecosystem: Environmental > Terrestrial > Soil > Agricultural land | place: USA... | reverse complement strand
CCCCGCGACCGCCGCCGCGACGGCGTACTCCATCACCTGGCGGGTCACCGGCAGCCGGCCGAGCACCGCGGCGAGCCCGATGGTGAGGGTGAGGATCACCAGGTTGGCGCCGATCGCGTCGCCCGCGGCCAGGGCCGGATGTCCGCGGCCAGAGGCGAGCATCGCGGTGACCGCCTCCTCAGGCTCCGCGCCGGCGAGCAGCAGGCCGAGCGCGAGCACGCTGACCCCGAGCCGGGAGGCCGCCCCGGTGACGTGCTCGGCGAAGCCCTCGGCCCCGGCGGTGAGCAGCACCGCCCCTCCGACGAGGAGCAGGACCGGGACGAGGTAGGCGAGCACGGCGCTCATCCTCGCAGGGAGATGCAACCTCGCCGTGTCCAGCCGCGTCTTGGCGGTGAACAAGGCGAGGATGGGTGCAGACGATGCAGTTCGCAGTGGAGAGGGGGACCGTCGCGGTGATGGGCACGGCCGGCAGAGCGGAGCGGGACGCCGAGTTCGAGGCGTACATGACCGCGCGCCAGCCCAGCCTGCTGCGCACGGCGTACCTGCTGACCGGTGACCGGCACACCGCCGAGGACCTGGTGCAGACCGCGCTGGCCAAGCTGTACCTGTCCTGGGACAAGGTGCACCGCCGCGAACTGGTCGACGGCTACGTGCGCCGGATCCTGGTCAACGAGAACAACTCACTGTGGCGGCGGGCCTGGAAGCGTCGTGAGGTCACCACCGACCAGGTCCCGGACAGCGTCGGTGTCCGGGACCGCACCGACCACGGCGAGCGGGCGGCGCTGTGGGAGTTCGTGCAGACGCTTCCCCGCAAGCAGCGCGCGGTGATCGTGCTGCGCTACTACGAGGACCTGCCCGAGGCCGAGGTCGCCGAGATCCTCGGCGTCTCGGTGGGCACGGTGAAGTCCCAGGCCAGCCGCGCGCTGGCCAACATGCGCGCCCGGGTGGGCGACCGGCCGGAGCTGAGCCGGGAGGAGGACCGATGAACGACGAGCGCGAGCGGCTCGCACGCGAGCTGAAGACCCGTTCCCACGACGTCGGGGGCCACCCGTTCGGCATGGACGAGGTCAGGCAGCGGGCCCGCGGCATCGTGTGGCGGCGCAGGATCGCCACCGGCGCGGTGGCCGCGGCCGTGCTGGCCGTGGCCGTCCCCGCCGGGCTGGCGGCCACCGGCGGCACCAACCGCGGCATCGGCCCGATCGACCACCCGAGCCCCACGGTCACGCACGCCACACCGTCCCCGTCGCCCGACGAGTCGCCGACCCCGGATCCGAGCCCGAGCCCCACGTTCCCGGCGGGTGCCATCCCGCTGACCACGGTCGATCTGCAGCAGGGCTCGGCTCCGGCGATCATCTACCTCGACGGGACCACGCTGCACAACGGCTCCGAGACCGAGCAGCTGCCGACCGCCTATCAGGACATCACGTCCTACCACGGCGGGTGGCTGGCACTGGAGGTGCAGAACGGGGGGTACTCCGCCGTCCAGCTGGACCCGAACGGCACGATCACCAGCACCCAGCCGAGCGCGGCGGGGCTCGCGGTGGACGAGGCCGGGCGCACGGCCTGGTTCGTCGCCGGGGCACCCGGCCAGCCCGGCCAGCTCGTGGCGGGCATCGGCAGCGGGATGAGCAACGGCGAGTCGAGCGTGCCGGTTCCGACCGGCACCACGGCACACCCGGTCGGGTTCGCAGGGCAGGGTCTGGTCTTCGACACCGACGGCGTGAACTCGCAGGTGTTCGTCACCGACTTCTCCGGAAGCAAGCCCACGCCGGTGCCCGGTGCCCTCAAGGCTGGTGGCGCCTCACCGGCGCTGAACCGGATCTCCGTGCTCACCAAGGTCACCGACGCCGGCTCCTGCTGGGCCGTCGTGGACACCAGCGGGACGGCCGACTGGAGCACCTGCGACTACACCCTGGGTCAGTTCAGCCTGAACGGGAAGTACGTCGCGGCCTACCCGTCGTACTTCGACGGACTGGGCCCCTCCAGCGTGACGATCCTGGACGCGCACACCAGCAAGCCGGTCGCCGACTTCCAGCGGCCACCGGGCAGCGATCTCTTCGTCGGCGACGTGGCCTGGGAGGACGACACCCACCTGCTCGCCACCGTGCACGAGAACGGTGCCTGGCAGATCGTCCGGCTCGGCACCGACGGCAGCGTGGAGGCCGCGACGCCGGCCGTCCCGGGTGGCGACAGCAACTGCCCGTTCTTCTTCTCCGCCCGCCCCTGACCCTTACCGATACTGGTGCGTCTACCGCGACGTATAGGTCGCGTTATCGACACGATGTCGGTACGCCTACCGCGACGCATAGGTCGCGCTATCGACACGATGTCGGTAAGACTCAGGCGACGACGGTGGTCAGCGGCATCGAGGAGTCGGCAGGCAGGTCCAGCGCCGAGGGGGTGCGCCCCCGGGCCACCAGCTCGGCGCCCAGCGCCGCCACCATCGCGCCGTTGTCGGTGCACAGCTTGGGGCGGGGTACCCGGACCCGGATGCCCTTGCCCGCGGCGCGCTCCTCGGCGAGGACCCGCAGCCGGGAGTTGGCCGCCACGCCGCCGCCGATGAGCAGGTCCTCGATGCCGCGGTCGGCCGCGGCGTCGATGGCCTTGGCGGTGAGTACGTCGCACACCGCCTCCTGGAACGAGGCGGCCACGTCGGCGACCGGGACCGGTTCGCCGGACCGCTCCCGGGCCTCGACCCAACGGGCGACCGCGGTCTTCAGCCCGGAGAAGGAGAAGTCGAACCGGTGCCGCTGCAGGTCGCGCTGCGAGGTGAGCCCGCGCGGGAAGTCGATGGCCACCGAGGAGCCGGAGCGTGCCTCGCGGTCGATGTACGGCCCGCCTGGGAACGGCAGGCCGAGCAGCCGGGCCACCTTGTCGAAGGCCTCGCCGGCCGCGTCGTCGATGGTCGACCCGAGCGGCTCCACGCCCTGGGTCACGTCGCTGACCTCGAGCAGGGAGGAGTGCCCGCCGCTGACCAGCAGCGCGATGCACGGCTCCGGCAGCGGGCCGTGCTCGACCTGGTCGACCGCGACGTGCGCGGCCAGGTGGTTCACCCCGTAGATCGGCTTGCCGAGCCCGACCGCGAGTGCCTTCGCGGCGGCCACGCCGACCAGCAGCGCCCCGGCGAGGCCGGGTCCGCTGGTGACCGCGATCGCGTCCACGTCGTACGGCTTGATGCCCGCCTCCTCGCAGGCCCGCTCGATGGTCGGCACCATCGCCTCCAGGTGCGCCCGGGAGGCCACCTCTGGGACCACCCCGCCGAAGCGGGCGTGCTCGTCGACGCTGGAGGCGACCGCGTCGGCGAGCAGGGTGTGCCCGCGGACCACGCCCACGCCCGTCTCGTCGCAGGACGTCTCGATGCCGAGCACCAGCGGTTCGGAAGCCATGGCCCTATTCTGTCGCGCGCGCCGGCGCGGTCGGCAGCGGGAGGGCCAGCACCAAGGCGTCGCTGCCGTCGCGGTAGTAGCCGCGCCGCCGGGCGATCTCGGCGAACCCGGCGGCGGCGTAGAACGCACGCGCCGCCGCGTTGCCGACCCGCACCTCGAGCAGCACCCGCTCCGCGCGGGTCCGCTTAGCCCGTTCCAGCACGGTGTCCAGCAGAGCGCGGGCCACGCCGCGGCGCCGCGCTTCGGGACGTACGGCGATGCGCAGCAGGTCCACCACGTCGCCGGAGGCCAACGTCATCGCGTAGCCGACCAGGGCGGTGTCCTCGAGGGCCACCAGGGCGTCCCGATCCGAGCCGGTGAGCTCGGAGAGCACCATCGGCGGGGTCCACGCGTCGTCACCGAAGCACAGCGCCTCCAGCGCGGCGACCCCCGCGGCATCCTCCGCAGTCGCCGCCCGGATGTTCACGAGACCCGCTTGCGCTTCCCCGGCTCGGCGGCGTCCGGGCGGCGGAGGTACAGCGGCTCGGGATCGAGCGGCTCGACCCGCTCCTCGGCCAGCGCCCGGGCCAGCACGGCCGCGCTCGGGTGCTCGGGGGCGCAGCCGCGGGGGAACGCCTCGGGGTAGAGCACCGCACCGCGGCCGACCACCGGTCCGTCGGTGGCGACGTCGGCTGGGCGGGACACCTGTGGGCCGTCGAGCCGGTTGCCCTTGTCGTCGTAGGACGCCCAGTACACCTCCTTGCGGCGGGCGTCGGTGGCCACCAGGAACGGCTCGCCGATGCCCGACTCGGCCGCCTCCGCGGCCAGCACGTCGAGCGTGCACACGCCGTACACCGGGATGTCCAGCACCGCGCCGAGGGTGCGGGCGGTGACCAGCCCGACCCGCAGTCCGGTGAACGGGCCCGGCCCGACGCCCACTGCGATCGCGGTCAGGTCCTGCCGGGCCACCCAGGCCTCGTCGAGCACCGCGGTGATGCCGGTGGCCAGCAGCTCACCGTGCCGCCTGGCGTCCACGACCGTGGAGGCGGCGACCACCCGCTCCCCGTCGTGCAGGGCGACGGTGACGGCGGGCGTGGCGGTGTCGAGGGCGAGCAGCACGAGGCCGAGGTTACGCCAGCGCGGCGGCGAGCCCCACGCCGCGCCACCGCTCGCCGAGCGGACTGATCTGCACCAGCCGGGTCTCGTCGTCCTCGCCGGAGGAGCGGACCAGGTTCACCTCGAGCCGGGTGTCGGTGAGGCCCTCCGCGACCCCCTCTCCCCACTCGACGACGGTCACCGCCTCGTCGAGGGAGGCGTCCAGGTCCAGGTCGTCGAGCTCGTCGACCCCGCCGAGCCGGTAGGCGTCCACGTGCACCAGCGCCGGACCGCCGGCAAGCGACGGATGCACTCGGGCGATCACGAACGTCGGCGAGGTCACCGGTCCGCGCACCTCCAGGCCCTCCCCCAGGCCCTGCACCAGCGTGGTCTTCCCGGCACCGAGCTCACCGGTGAGGATGACCAGGTCCCCGCGCCGCAGCACGCCCGCCAGCCGACGGCCGATCTCGCGGGCGTCGTCGGCGGTGGCGGCCACCGCCTCGAACGTGATCTGCGGGCTCATTCGGGGGCCCCGCGGAAGTGCGAGCGCAGCGAGCAGTTTCGTGGGGTGATGATCATGCTGCCGCTCCCGCAGTCGCGTCGGCCACCAGCCGGTCCAGGGCGGCGTTCACCGAGTCCTTGCGCTCCAGGATCACCATGTGCCCGGCGCCGCGCTCCTCCACCAGCCGCGACCCCTCGATCCGCTCGGCCATCTTCCGGCTGTGCCCGACGGAGGTGAGCCGGTCCCGGGTGCCGCACATGACCAACGTCGGCACCCTCGCGAACGCTGTCAGCGCTTCGAACTTGTCCAGGGTGCTGAAGCCGGGGAAGAACTCGGCGAGCACGTCGATCGGTGTGCCGGCGAGCATCTCGTCGACGAACTCGACGTACGCCGTGGGCACGTCGTCCCCGAACGCGAACCGGTCGGTGACCAGGAAGCCGACGTTGGAACCGGCGCGCCGGGCGCTCTCCACGAGCTCGGGCGCCTTCGCCAGACCGGCCACCACGCGGGGGGTGACCGCGGACATCAGCCGGTCGGGCAGTATCGAGCCGAGGACCCGGTGCGGGCGCAGGCCGCCCGCGAGCGTGGACAGCAGCGCGGCACCGACCACCCGGTCCCCGAACAGCTCCGGGTGCTGCTCGGCCAACGCCATCAGTGTCATGCCGCCCATCGAGTGGCCGACCAGGACCACCGGCCCGTCGGGGGCGACCGCGTCCAGCACGGTCAGCAGGTCCCGCCCGAGCTGGTCGATGGTGGCGTGCTCCTTCGACGAGCGCTCGGACCGGCCGTGCGAGCGCTGGTCGTAGAACACCATCCGACGCCGGCCGCGGAAGTGCTCGCGCTGGAAGTAGAAGCAGTCCAGGTTCAGCGCGTAGCCGTGCACGAAGACGAGGGTCGGCTCCTGACCTTCGGCGCTGCCGCCGGCGTACGGCGCACGCTCGTCCACCTCGACGTGCAGCCGGACCCCGTCGTCGGTGAGCACCTGCTGCGGCTTGCCGCGCAGCGAGCCCAGCTCGGCAGCGGCCGGCAGTGCGTTACGGCGGGCCTTGACCACCCGGCGCTCGACGACGACGCCGGCCAGGGCGGCGGTGGCGACCGCGCCGGCGCCGGCCGCGGCGGCGCCGAGCAGCCGGCTACCCGCGCTCACGGGTTCCCCGATAGCTGCGCCGCATCCGGCCTCCGACCCTGGTGACGATCTCGTAGCTGATGGTGCCGCACGCGTCGGCCCAGTCCTGGGCGGTCGGCTCCCCGTCCGTCCCAGGCCCGAAGAGTACGACGGGGTCGCCGGCCACGGCCTGGTCCCCCTCGAGATCGACCACGAACTGGTCCATGCAGACCCGGCCGGCGATGGTCCGGACCCGGCCCGCGGCGAGCACCGGCGCCACCGAGGACGCGTGCCGCGGAATCCCGTCGCCGTACCCCATCGGCACCACCCCGACGGTGGTGCCCTGCGCGGTGACGTAGGTGTGTCCGTAGGAGACCCCCTGTCCGGCGGTCACCGGCTTGACCAGCGCGAACCGACCCCGCACCGTCATCGCCGGGACCAGGCCCAGCTCCGCGGAGGTGGCGGTGCCGGGGATCGGCGAGTGCCCGTAGCTGGCGATCCCGCAGCGGACCAGGTCGAAGTGCGCCGACGGCCGGCTGACCGTGGCGGCCGAGTTGGCCAGGTGCCGCACCTCCGGGGTCAGGCCGGCCTCGTCGACGACCTCGAGGGCGCTGCGGAAAGCCTGCTCCTGGACGTCGTTGGCCGGGTGGTCCGGCTCGTCGCTGCACGCGAGGTGGGACCACACGCCGGTGACCGTGGCGTGGCCGTCGCCCTCGGCCTCGGCGGCGGCTGCCACCAGGTCCGGCCAGGCCTCCGGGCGCGCGCCGCCACGGTTGAGGCCGGTGTCGATCTTCAGCTGCACCCGGGCCGGCACGCCGACCACGCGGGCGGCGGCGGTGATCTCGTCCAGCTCGGCGACGGTGTAGGCGCTCACGTCGATGCCCGCGGCGACCGGTCGCCGGTAGTCCTCCCCGGGCACGGTCAGCCAGGCCAGCACCAGGCCCTCGTCGCCGGCCGCGCGCAGCGCCAGCGCCTCGTCCAGCGTGGCCACGCCGAGCCACTCGGCGCCGGCCTCGCGGGCCGCCCGGGCCACCTGCGCCATGCCGTGCCCGTAGCCGTCAGCCTTGACCACCGTCATCATCGCCGCGCCCGCGGCGTGCCGCTTCAGCGCGGCGACATTGCTGCGGATCGCGTCGAGGTCGACGACGATCTCCGCACGGGGGCAGGTGTCGGTCATGTCACGGCAATCCTAGAGGCGCTCGCCTGGTCTCCCGGTGAGCAGCGCGCGGCACACCTGCGGGATCGCGGCGGCCACCTGGCCGGCGGTCACCGGTCCGGAGCCGCCCGCGGCGACCGCGGCCGCGCCGTGCAGCCAGGCGCCGACCGCGCCGGCGTCGGCCGGCTCGAGACCCGCCGCGACCAGGGCGCCGCACAGCCCGGCCAGCACGTCCCCGGCCCCCGCGGTGGCCAGCCACGGCACCCCGGACGTGCACACGCGGACGCGACCGTCGGGGGTGGCGACCAGGGTGTGCCGGCCCTTGAGGAGCACGGCGCAGCCGAAGCGCGCCGCGGCTTCTCGCGCGTGTTCCAGCTGGTGTTCCTCCACCGCGGCGCGCTCGACACCGAGCATCCGGGCGAGCTCACCGGCGTGCGGGGTGAGCAGTGCGGGCACGTCGAGCGGGCCGTCCAGGTGCGCGAGCCCGTCGGCGTCGACCACGACGGGAACCCCGGCCTTCAGCGAGGCGGTGAGCGCGTCCGCCGCGCCGGCCCCGCCGCCGGAGCCGACCACCCAGCACTGGACCCGGCCGTCGCCGACCACGACCTCCGGGTGCGCGGCCCGGACGCGGTCGGCAGCCTCTCCGTCGTACCGCACCATCCCGGCCAGCCCGCTCGACGCCCCGGCGGTGCACAGCACCCCAGCGCCCGGGTACTGCGCGGACCCGGCGCGGACCCCCACCACGCCGCGGGAGTACTTCTGCGCGTCCGGCTCCGGCACCGGCAGCAGCGCCGCGACGTCCTGCGCCTGCAGCGCGGTGACGGCCGCAGGCGGCAGCTGCAGGCCGATGTCGACCAGGTGCACCACGCCGCAGGCCTGTGCCGCGGGGTCGACCAGGTGCGCGACCTTGTGGGTGCCGAAGGTGACGGTGAGCGCCGCGTGCACGTGCGGGCCGCCCAGCTCGCCGGTGTCCACGCCGACCCCGGACGGCACGTCGCAGGCCACGAACGGCGCCCCGGCCAGCGCCTCCACGACAGCGGCCGCGTCCGGACGGAGGCCGCCCCTGCCGCCGATCCCGACGATCCCGTCCACCACCACGTCCGGTGGCTCCGCCTCGGCGACGGACCCGATCACCCGGCCTCCGGCGGCCCGCAGCGCGGCCAGCCCACCCCGGTGCGCCTTGTCCGGGTTCAGCAGCAGCGCCTCCACGGCCGCACCGCGCCGGGCCAGCAGCGATCCGGCGAACAGGGCGTCCCCGCCGTTGTCGCCGGAGCCGATGAGCAGCAGCACCCGGGCGCCGTAGCCTCCGCCGAGGAGGTCGAGCACGGCGTGGGACAGGCCGCCGGCCGCGCGGCGCATCAGCGTGCCCTCCGGGACTCGCGCCATCAGCGCGCCCTCGGCGGCGCGGACCTGTTCCACGCTGTGTGCGCTCCGCATGCTTCCGCAGCCTAGCGAGCCGGCCGCCTCGTCCTACCCTGGAAGGGTGAACCCTGATGTCGATCGCCTCCTGGCCGATCGAGAGGACCGGCTCCGAGCAGAGCTCGCCGAGCTGACCAGGTCGTCCGGCGAGGTCGGCTCGATCTCGTTCGGCAAGCGGGTCGGCGAGGGGACCTCGATGGCGGTCGATCGTCTCGCCGCGGTCTCCGCGCACCACCACCTGCTCGAGCTTCTGGAGGAGGTACGGCGGGCCCGACAACGCGTGACCGAGGGTAGCTACGGCCTGTGTGAGACATGCGGTGAACCGATCCCCGAGGAACGACTCGAGGTTCGTCCGTGGGCGACCCGCTGCGTCCAGCACAGCTGACGCGGACGCCACCGCCGAGTTGTCACTAGGTCACCCGGCTATAGGCGGGTGACCTAGTGACAAGTCGGTCAGTTCGCGGTGGGCGTCGACGAGCGAGGGGCCGTACCAGGTCAGCAGCCGCCCACTCACCAGCACGGTCCGCGTGTTCCGGAACGCCTCGGGTCCGTCGTCGGCGGAGAACGCGTACGGCTCGTCGGGCAGCAGCACCAGGTCCACGTCCTCGCGGTCGATGCTGGCCAGGTCCACGGTCGGGTAGCGGCCAGTGTCGGAGAACACGTTGGCCAGCCCCAGCCGTCGTACGACGTCGTCGGTGAACGTGCCGCCGCCGACCACCATCCACGGGTCCCTCCAGATCGGCACCGCGACCCGGGCGCGAGGCGACGGCAGCGGAACGGACCACAGGGAGCGGGCGGTCAGGAGCCAGCCGGGGGCGCCCTCCCCCAGAAGGCCGAGCAGCCGCTCCAGGGAGTCCAGGCCCTCCGGGACGGAGCCGATGTCGGTGACCCACACCGGCACACCGGCCTCGCGGAGCCGGCGCACGTCGAGCTCGCGGTTCTCCTCCTTGTTGGCGACCACCAGATCCGGGTCGAGCGCCTCGATGGCCCGCCGGTCGGGGTTCTTGGTGCCCCGCACCCGAGTGACCGAGAGGTCGGCGGGGCGGGTGCACCAGTCGGTCGCCCCCACCAGCAGGTCCGGGCAGGTCACCGCGAGCGCCTCGGTCAGCGACGGGACCAGGGACACCACCCGGCGCGGGGGGCCGGGTAGGTCGACGCGGTGGCCGAGGTCGTCGTACGCCTGCACCACTCAGGTCTCCAGCACCACCACCGCCGAGGCGATGCCGGCGTCGTGGGACAGGGACAGGTGCACGCTGCTCACCCCGAGGGCGTCGGCGCGGGAGCGCACCGTGCCGCGGATCTCGAACTGCGGCCTGCCGGAGTCCTCGCTGACCACCTCGGCGTCCGCCCACTCCATGCCGGCGGGCGCCCCGAGCGCCTTGGCGAGCGCCTCCTTCGCGGCGAAGCGGGCAGCGAGCGAGGCGAGCGGCCGGTCCCGCTCCCCCTCGGAGAACAGCCGGGTCCGCAACCGCGGCGTGCGCGCCAGGGCGTCCGCGAACCTGTCGACGTCGACCACGTCGATACCCAACCCGACGATCATCGGCTACTCGACGGTGACGGACTTGGCCAGGTTGCGCGGCTGGTCCACGTCGTGGCCCTTCGCGGTGGCCAGCTCGCAGGCGAACAGCTGCAACGGCACGACGGCGACCATCGGCTGCAGCAGCGTGGACACCTTCGGCAGCCGGATGATGGTGTCGGCGTACGGCGTCACCTCGTCGTCGTCCTCCTCGGCCAGCACGATGGTGCGCCCGCCGCGGGCCCGCACCTCCTGGATGCCGCTGATCATCTTGTCGTGCAGGAAGTCCCGGCCCCGGGGAGGTACGACGCAGAACACCGGGAGCCGGTCCTCGACCAGCGCGATCGGCCCGTGCTTGAGCTCGCCGGCCGCGAACCCCTCGGCGTGGATGTAGGCCAGCTCCTTCAGCTTCAGCGCGCCCTCCAGCGCGACCGGGTAGCCGGCGTGCCGGCCCAGGAACAGCACCGACCGGGCGCCGGCGAGCTCGCGCGCCAGCGCGCGCACCGGCTCGGCGTCGTCGAGCATCCTCTGGATGCACCCGGGCATGCCGGCCAGCTCACGCACGATCGCGGCGATCTCGTCGCCGAACTTCGTGCCCCGCACCTGCGCGAGGTAGAGCCCGAGCAGGTAGCAGGCCACCAGCTGGGTCATGAACCCCTTGGTGGAGGCCACCCCGATCTCCGGCCCCGCGTGGGTGTAGATCACCGCGTCGGACTCCCGCGGGATCGTGGAGCCGTTGGTGTTGCAGATCGCCAGCACCTTGGCGCGTTGCTCGCGGGCGTGCCGGATCGCCATCAGCGTGTCCGCGGTCTCCCCGGACTGGCTGACCGCGACCACCAGCGTGTCCCGGGTCAGGATCGGGTCGCGGTAGCGGAACTCGTGGGCGAGCTCCACCTCGCAGGGGATCCTCGTCCAGTGCTCGATGGCGTACTTCGCCACCAGGCCGGCGTAGAACGCGGTGCCGCAGGCCACCACGATGATCTTGTCGACGTCGCGCAGCTCGTCCTCGGACAGCCGCAGCTCGTCGAGCTGGAGCATGCCGCTCGCGTCGTGCCTGCCCAGCATGGAGTCGGAGACCGCGCGCGGCTGCTCGTGGATCTCCTTGCGCATGAACCAGTCGTAGCCACCCTTCTCAGCGGCGGACAGGTCCCAGTCGACGTGGTAGGGCCGGCCCTCCGCGGGCCGGCCTTCGAAGTCGGTGACCGCCACGGCCGAGGCGGTGATGGTGACCACCTGGTCCTGGCCGAGCTCGAGCGCGTCGCGGGTGTGCTCGATGAACGCGGCCACGTCGGAAGCCACGAAGTTCTCCCCGTCGCCGAGTCCGACCACCAGCGGCGAGTTCCGCCGCGCGGCCACCACCCGGTCCGGCTCCTGCGCGTCCACCGCGACCAGCGTGAACGCCCCGTCGAGCTGCCGGCAGACCTGCTGCATGGCACCCGTAAGGTCGGCGCCCTCCTCCAGAGCCATCTCCAGCAGGTGCGCGGCGACCTCGGTGTCGG
>Ga0308175_100002975_pt1 | contig 11659 bp, 10 predicted proteins | sample PhyCR1_3_FD_203893 | JGI IMG/M metagenome (GOLD analysis project Ga0308175, IMG submission 203893) | Soil microbial communities from UC Gill Tract Community Farm, Albany, California, United States - DLSLS.C.R1 | ecosystem: Environmental > Terrestrial > Soil > Agricultural land | place: USA... | reverse complement strand
ACTTCGTACCATTGGGTACGGGAACGAAAGAAAGGGCTAAAGGGAGTACTATCGATGGCGGAACGTAATGCGTCCCTTGGTCAAATCATACGGTGACATTTCCAGTGTCACCTTATCGCCGGCGAGGACGCGGATGCGATTGCGGCGCAGGCGACCCGCCAGGTGAGCGAGCACGACCCGCTCATGTTCCAGTTGCACGCTGAACAGGCCACTCGGAAACTTTTCTAAAACCGTACCGGTTACTTCAATTGCGTCTTCTTTGCTCATAAACCTCCGGAGGGAAGGCGGACCGGCTACCGTTGGGGTTACCGGCCCGCCTGGCGTTTAGGCCGCTGTGACGTTGGTTGCCTGCAGACCCTTGGGCCCTGTGGTCACCTCGAACTCCACGCTGGATCCTTCGTCCAACGAGCGATACCCCTGCGTTTGAATGGCGGAGAAGTGTACGAAGACGTCTTCTCCGTTCTCACGCTGGATGAATCCGTAGCCCTTGGCCGCGTTGAACCACTTCACTGTACCTTTTTCTTTCATCTGCCTATATTTCCTTCTGTTCTAAATCCATCTGAACTTGCCAAAACCACCTCCGGAAATAAGAAAAGGGGCTTGCGGATCAACTCACGCAGCCCCCTCTCAAATTTGTACGAAGCGGAAAACAAGAGTCAAATGCCTTACCATTATACATCAGGGAGTCCTTGGCTCCCCACATCCGGCCCATGCCGATCACGTTCGATTTCTACCGATACCGCTTCCACTTCCGGGCAGTCGATGCCGTCCACCTGCCGCAAGGCAAGAGCGCCAACGTGGTCCGGGGAGCGTTTGGCAAGGTGCTGCACGACGCCCTCCCGCCTGATGTGTACACCCGCCTCTTCGAGCCCGGCGCCAACCTGGCCCAATCGCCCAGCGGCCTGGCGGACTGGCCGCGCCCGTTCGTGCTCCGCGTGGCCCACCTGGATGGCCGTACCATCCAACCCGGTGATCCGTTCTACCTGGACGCCCACGTTTTCGATCTGCACGAGCCTGCCCTGGAGTATTTCCGCGCTGCCCTTATTTTGCTGGCGGACAAAGGCGTTGGGCCTGGTCGCGGCCGCGCCGAACTGGAGCGAACGGAGCAGTTGGACCTGGAAGGCGGGGCTCAGGCCCTTTGGGATACTCCGGGACCTCCGAGCAGCGTTGCACTCGATCCCGAGGTGGCCCAACCGGAGGTGGTTACGGTCCGCTTCGAGACCCCCACGGAGTTGAAGACCGACGGTAAACTGGCTGCCCGGCCGGAGTTTGCGGTGCTCTTCAGCCGGCTGCGCGATCGAATCAGCACTCTGCGCTCCCTCTATGGCGCCGGTCCGCTGGATGTGAATTTCCGCTCGATGGGAGAGCGGGCTTCGGCGATCCGCATGACGCGCTGCGAGCTTTCCTGGGAGCGAACTCAGCGGAGGAGCGGACGTACCGGTCAGGTCCATTCGATCGGCGGTTTTACGGGCGAGGCCGAGTACCAGGGAGATTTAGGCGAGTTTCTCCCTTGGCTGCGCGCGGCCAGGTGGGTGGGAGTTGGCCGCCAGACAGTGTGGGGCAAGGGCGACGTGCGCGTGCTGTAGGGATTCCCCACGGCCGAGAGGGCGCGAACGAGGCTCGCCCGGGAGGCCGTTTTCAACTGTGATACTCTGAAATTTAACCTCACGTGTGCCTGCGCGTGTCAGCGAAGCTCTCGTATTGCGTACCTACCCTCTAAAGGAGGCCGACCTCGTCGTCAGCTTTCTGAGCCGGGACCAGGGAAAACTGCGGGGCATTGCCAAACGGGCGCGGCGTCCGAAAAGCGCTTTCGGTTCAGGGTTGGAGCGCCTCTCGCACGTGCGAATGGCTTACTTCCAGCGCGAGAATCGCGAACTGGTGAACCTGGACTCCTGCGAGATCATCCGCAGCCAGTTCGATCTGGTGAGCGACTTCGCTACAAGCGTCGCGCTGGACTACTTCGCGGAGGCGAGCGATTTGTTGCTCCCCGATGCGGAGGCGGGCGAGAAGTTTTTTCGCCTTCTCCTGGCCGTGCTGGACTCACTACGTTCACCGGCGGGAGAGGAGAACGGGCCTACGGGCAGAGTCTGGCGCGCCGTCACGTATTTTTCATTTTGGGCGGTGCGTCTTTCGGGCTGGCTCCCGGAATTGCACGCGTGTATGAACTGCGGCAGCGTCCTGGACGATCCCGAAACTCCCGAACGCGCGTTCTTCAACCGTGGACAGGCCGGGCTTTTGTGCGGCCATTGCCGGCGCACGCCGGGCACGGGAAGTTCGTGGGAGTTGAGCCGGGAATCGCGCGCGATCGCCGGCGAAATTCTGCGCCAGCCGGTAGCGCAACTTGCTACCGTGAACTGGAGCCGTGAAACCGCCGCTGACCTGCGGCGCTTTCTGGTACAGCAGATGGAGTCGCATGCGGAACGGCGGCTGGTCACCATCCCGATGCTGGAGAGTTCAGAAGCGTAATGCAGTCCTTTCAAGAGATCATTCTCACGCTGAAGCAATACTGGGCGAAACGCAACTGCGTAATCCAGGAACCTTACGATGTGGAAGTGGGCGCCGGCACCATGTGTCCGGAGACGTTTCTTCGCGTCCTCGGTCCCGACCCGTACCGGGTTGCCTACGTGCAGCCCAGCCGCCGTCCGGCGGACGGCCGCTACGGCGATAACCCAAACCGTCTTTACAAGCACTCCCAGTTGCAGGTGATCCTCAAACCGGCGCCCGCCGACATCATCGAGCAGTATCTGGGCAGCCTGGAAGCGATCGGGATCGACCTGAGGAAACACGACATCAAGTTCGAGGAAGACAACTGGGAAGCGCCGACGCTGGGCGCCTGGGGCATTGGCTGGCAGGTCATGCTGGACGGTCTGGAGATCTCGCAATTTACGTATTTTCAGCAATGCGGCGGCATCGACCTGGACCTGGTCCCGGCCGAGCTCACCTACGGCCTGGAGCGGCTAACGGCGTTCCTGCAGGTGAAGGACAGCGTGTACGACATCGACTGGGGCGGCGGGTTCAGCTACGGCGACGTCCGGTACAAAGACGAGCTGCAGTATTCGGTCTACAACTTCGAAATGGCGGAGATCGCGACCTTGTGGAAGCTGTTCGATTTGCACGAGGGTGAAGCGACCCGGCTGGTGGGACTATACGATCCGAAGTCGGCGGACAAGAAGAGATTCCCCCTCCTGCCTGCCTACGACCAGGTGTTGAAATGCTCGAATCTGTTCAACACGCTGGATGCGCGGGGAGCGATCAGCGTGACAGAACGGCAGGCGGTCATTCAGCGGGTGCGGAAAATGGCGGTCGCTGTCGCGCAGGCGTGGGTGGATCAGCAGGCGCCCGTGGTGGCGGAGGTGGCGCAATGAGCCTGCGCTGTTTCCCGCCAGTCGTCGAGGGCAGGCCATTCGGCCGACCCCACATGGAGACCGTATGAGCCTCCCGTTCCTGTTGGAGATCGGCACCGAAGAGATTCCGGATTGGATGATTCCTTCGGCGTTGGAGAACCTGCGGCTTTTATTCGAGAAACTGGAGATCCCGCACGATGAGATCCGGCTCGACGCGACTCCACGCCGGCTGGTTTTGCGCGCCACCGGCTTGCCTCCGCGCCAGGCTGACAGCCAGGAGCGCGTGCTCGGGCCCGCGAAATCGGCCCCCGCTCAGGCGCTTGCCGGTTTTGCGCGAAAGCAGGGCATCGCGGCCGAGGACATGGTGGTCGAGTCCACGCCGAAGGGCGAGTATTACGTTTATTACAAGAAGGTGACCGGCCGCGACACCAGGGACATCCTGGCCGAATCGTTGTCGGGCGTGATCCTGGGCATCTATTTTCCAAAGACCATGTACTGGACCGGCAAGGGCGGCCCCCGCTTCATCCGTCCGATCCGGTGGATTGTGGCGCTGCTCGGCGACGACATCGTGCCCTTCGAGCTGGCCGGCGTCCGCTCCGGCGCGCTGACCAGCGGGCATCGGCGTCTCGGTGCGCCCGAAATCGCGGTCACTTGCGCCGACTACGAACAGCGGCTGCGCGACCATTACGTGATCCTCTCCGCGCAGGAGCGGCACGATCGCATCGCCGGCCAACTGGATCCCGCGCGGGTGAAGGCCGATCCGGACCTGGTTCGCAAGCTTTCCTATCTGACCGAGTTCCCGACCACCATTACCGGCACCTTTGACCCCGAGTTTCTGACTCTCCCGGGTGAGGTGCTGAGCACGGTGATGCGGCATCACCAGAACTACTTCTCGGTGACCGGCGCCGGGGGCAAGCTGGCGCCCGAGTTCGTCGCGGTGATGAACATCGAGAGCGACCCCGAAGGTTTCGTGCAGCGCGGCAACGAGCGCGTGCTTCGCGCCCGCTTCAACGACGCGCGCTTTTTCTGGGAGACCGACCAGAAGAGATCGCTGGCGGCCCGCAAGCAGGATCTGGCCCACGTCACGTTCCAGGCGAAGCTGGGCAGCTATCTGGAAAAAGTGGAGCGCATGATGGTGCTGGCCAAGGAATTGGGCGGCGATGCTCAGGCGGTGCGCGGAGCCGAGTTGTGCAAGTGCGATCTCACGACGGAGCTGGTCAAGGAGTTTACCGAATTGCAGGGCGTGGTCGGCGGACTTTATGCGCGCGTGCAGGGCGAGCCCGAAGCCGTCTGGCAGTCGATCTACGACCATTACAAACCGGAGAGCATGGACGACGCGATTCCGCGCAACCGCACGGCGCAGATCGTGGCGCTGGCGGACAAGCTCGATACGCTGCGCGGCTGCTTCCGCGTGGGACTGATCCCCTCCGGGTCGCGCGATCCTTACGCGCTGCGCCGTGCCGCACAGGGTGTGGTGAAGATCCTGATCGAGGGAGGGCTGGAGCTGCCGCTGCTCGACCTGATTGGAGACGATGTGCAGTTACGCGCCTTCTTCGAGGAGAGGGTCAAATACTACTTCAAGGAAATTCGCGGTTTCGCATACGACGAAGTTGCCGCCTGTATGGCGACGGGCTGGAGCAACCTGGTGGATCTTTCGGCGCGGCTGGACCGGGTGCGGACGCTGCGCGCGTCGCCCGATTTTGAGCCGCTGGCGGCGAGTTTCAAGCGGATCAAGAATATCCTCACGCAAGCCGGATTTGCGGGCCATGGCGAGGTCGATACATCTCTGCTGGAAGAAGGGCCGGAGCGGGAGATGTACGCCGAATTCCGGCGCACGGCCGGCCAGCCGATCGAGAATGTGATCTCCGCATTGCGGCCCAAGGTCGATCTGTTCTTCGACAAAGTTTTAGTAAACGTGCCGGACGAAACCATCCGGCGCAACCGTTTCACGCTGTTGAGCACTCTCTTGGCGGAGTTTTCCACCATTGCAGATTTTTCTGAAATCGTAGCTAATTCATAGGAGCAATCGAAGCATGAAGAAGTATGTCTATTGGTTCGGTGACGGAACCGCCGACGGTGACGGCACAATGAAGGAAGTTCTCGGCGGCAAAGGCGCAGGCCTCGCCGAGATGTGCAAGGCCGGTGTCCCGGTCCCGCCCGGATTCACGATCTCGACGGAAGTGTGCAACATCTACTTCGAGAACAAGAATTCCGTTCCGCAGGAGATCGAGGACGAAATGGCCAAGGGGCTGGCGAAGCTCGAAAAATCCCTCGGCAAGAAACTAGGCGATGCCAAAGACCCGCTGCTGCTCAGCGTCCGGTCGGGCGCGAAGTTCTCCATGCCCGGCATGATGAACACCATCCTGAACCTCGGCTTGAACGACGAGACCACCGAAGGTCTGGTCGCCAAGACCGGCAACCCGCGCTTCGCTTACGATTGCTATCGCCGTTTCATTCAGATGTTCGGGGAAGTGGCGCTCAACATCGAAATGGAGCATTTCGATGAAGCCTTCGACCAACGCAAGCACAAGGTCAAGGCGAAGCTCGATACCGATCTGAACGCCGACGACCTTAAAGCGATCATCGCGGACTACAAGAAGATCGTCAGGAAGGTGACCAAGAAGGACTTCCCGCAGGATCCGATGGAACAGCTCCGGCTGGCCCGTAACGCAGTGTTTGCGTCGTGGTGGAACCCGAAGGCGAACTACTACCGGAAGATGGAAAAGATTCCGGACGACATCGGCACCGCGGCCAACGTGCAGGCGATGGTCTTCGGCAACATGGGCGACAACTGCTGCACCGGTGTGGGCTTCACGCGCGACCCCGGCAGCGGCGAGAAGGTGTTCTACGGCGAGTTCCTGGTGAATGCGCAGGGCGAGGATGTGGTGGCCGGTATTCGCACCCCGTCGCCGATCAGCGAACTCAAGGACTGGAACGCGGAAGTCTATAACCAGCTCGTGGAGATCACCACCATGCTGGAGAACCATTACAAGGACATGCAGGATTTCGAGTTCACGGTGCAGGAGAATACCCTGTACATGCTGCAGACCCGGAACGGCAAGCGCACCGGACCGGCGGCTGTTCGCGTAGCCGTGGAGATGCGCGACGAGGGGCTGATCGACGACAAAACCGCGGTCTTGCGCGTGGCTCCCAGCCAGCTCGATCAACTGCTGCACCCGGTATTCGACCCCGCATCCTTGAAGAAGCTGGTGAAGTTGACCACCGGTATCGACGCCTCCCCAGGCGCCGCGGTCGGTCGCGTCGCCTTCTCGGCGGACGACGCGGTGATCATGGCGGCGAAGAGCCCGGTGATCCTGCTCCGCAAGGAGACCACGCCGGACGACATTCACGGCATGGATGTGTCGAAAGGCATTCTGACCGCGATCGGCGGGAAGAGCAGTCACGCCGCGGTTGTGGCCCGCGGTATGGGCCGCCCCTGCATCGTGGGCGCGGGTGGGATTCGCATTACCGAGCGCGCCAAGATCGCGACCGTCACCACCGGAGGCAAGACGCTGACCGTAAAGGAAGGCGACTGGATCTCGATGAACGGCACCACGGGTGAGGTTTATCTCGGTCAGGCCGAGACCAAAGACCCGGATCCCAACTCGCCCGTTTTTGCCAAGTTCATGAAGATGGCGGATGTGTTCCGCGGCAAATTTGGCGTGCGCGCTAATGCAGACATCCCGCGCGACGCCAAGGTGGCGCGTGCATTCGGGGCGGAAGGCATCGGCCTTTGCCGTACCGAACACATGTTCTTCGCCGAGGACCGGCTGCCGCACGTGCAGGCCATGATCCTCGCCCGCGATGAGAAGACCCGCCGCAAAGCGCTTGCCAAGCTCCTGCCGATGCAGCGTAAGGATTTCGCCGGTCTGTTCGAAGCCATGGACGGATTCCCGGTTGTGATCCGCACGCTCGATCCCCCGCTGCACGAATTCCTGCCCAAGCGCGAAGAGCTGATGGTCGATCAGGCCGTGCTGCCGTTCGCCGACATCAAGAAGAAGAAGGAAATGGCCGCCAAGTACCAGCGGTTCGGCGCGGAGGTCAAGAACCTCAAGACCATCGTCGGCGACCTGCTGCATCGCGTGGAAGAACTGCACGAATTCAACCCGATGCTGGGTCATCGCGGCTGCCGTCTCGGCATCACCTATCCCGAGATCACGGAAATGCAGGCGCGGGCCATCTTCGAAGCCGCCGTTCAGGTGGCCAAGAAGGGCAAGACGGTCATTCCGGAAGTCATGATTCCGCTGATCGGCGGCGTCAAGGAGCTGGAGCACCAGAAAAAGATAGTGGTGCAGGTCGCGACCGAAGTTTTGGAGAAGGCCGGTATGACCGATCTCCATTACATGGTCGGAACCATGATCGAAATCCCGCGGGCCGCCATCACTGCCGCCGAGGTCGCCAAGGAAGCCGAGTTCTTCAGCTTCGGAACCAATGATCTGACGCAGACCACGATGGGCCTCTCGCGCGACGATTATACGAAGTTCCAGAAGGAGTACGAGAACCTGAAGATCTTCGCCAACGATCCGTTCGGCGTCATCGATCAGGAAGGCGTCGGCCAGCTGGTGAAGTGGGCGGTGGAGAACGGTCGCAAGTCGCGTCCCAGCCTGGAAGTCGGAATCTGCGGCGAGCACGGCGGCGAGCCGAGCTCGGTGCAGTTCTGCTACCGGGTCGGGATGGACTACGTGTCGTGCTCTCCCTACCGTGTACCGATCGCCCGCCTGGCGGCTGCGCAAGCGGCCATCAGCGGCGATAAGGCGTTCGTCAACCGGACCGCATAAGATCCGCGAACGGTTTGAGCATAAAGGCCGGGGCGAAAGCTCCGGCCTTTGTGCGTTTGACAAGACCGGAGCTCGCCTGTGGAGATTGAACAGCTCGACTTCGAAAGTTCAGCAGGGATACGACACAGCCGAAAAGATCGGTTGGAGCACTGCATTGCCGTAAGGCGAGGAAAATGGCCAAAGCCGTGGTGTAGGCCTCCTGGCCTACAAAGGCGGGCGAAGCCCGCCCAAGGCGAGCGGAGCTCGCCTGTGGAGCACAGCAATGCAAGTGCTCCAACCGACCGTATACGGCGAGGGCCTGAAGCAAAGCCGGAGAAACTCGCCCCTTCTGAACTCTGGATAGTCGAGCTGGTGCTCGACTTGGCAGGCTGGAAGCCCGCCTTACCGGATCGGGGGGGAGTGATGCGTTCCTGTAACGCGGGCCTCCGGCCTGCCGGTTTTGGAGCACAGGAAAATGTTCAGAGGCGGGCTTTGCCCGCCTTTGTAGGCCGGGAGGCCTACACCACAATTGCCTCGACAGGGCCCGCGTTACCGACCACCGGCCTGTCGTTTAGCAGGCCAGATCTTCGCGGCCGATCTTCAGATTTTCCAAATTACCCAGCACGGTAAGCGCGATCTGGCGGGGATCGAAGAACGTCTGCGCGATGCGCTGCACGCCGTCCGCTGTGACGGCTTCGATACTCTCCACCAGCTCGTCGAGCGTGAAGAACTTGCCGAAGTACATTTCCTGGCGAGCGAGGTTCGACATGCGGCTGGCCGTGGACTCGAGGCCCAGCATGAGCGAGCCCTTCAGGTGGTCCTTCGCGCGGCGCAATTCCTCGTCGCTCACCAGTTGATCCTTCAGATTGTGGAACTCGCGAGTGATCGACTCGACGACTTTTCGCGCCGATTCCTGGCTGGTGCCGGCGTAAATGGAAAGGCAGCCGGTATCGCGATAAGGGTTGAGCTCGCTGAAGACCGCGTAGGCCAGCCCCTGGCGCTCGCGAATGTTCTGGAAGAGGCGCGAGCTCATGCCGCCGCCGAGCAGCGTGTTCAGGATGTAACAGGCAAAGCGCTCGCAGTGGGGCAGGGGATAGGACGGAACTCCCAGGCAGAGATGCACCTGCTCCAGCGATTTCTTGTTGCGAAGGGAGATGCGCGCATGAGTGCTCGGCACCGGATCCGGCGGCGGCCCGCCGGAGGGCGCCAGCGATTCGAAATGCTGCCGGACCAGGTCGGTCAATCCCTCGTGGGTGAGATGGCCGGCAGCGGTGACGACCACGTTCGCCGGCGCATACACCGAGCGGTAGAAATCGCGCACCATGGTGTCGTCGAAGCGGCGGACGGTCTGCGGAGTTCCCAGGATCGGCTTCCCAAGCGGGTGGTCCTTCCAGAAGTTGGAAGAGAAGATCTCGTGGACCAAATAGTCCGGGCTGTCCTCTTCCATCTTGATTTCTTCCAGCACGACGCCTTTTTCTTTTTCGATGTCGGCGGGCAGGAACAGCGGATGAAGCACCAGGTCGGCCAAAACGTCGAAGGCCTGAGAGAGGTGCTGATCGAGGACCTTGGTGTTGAAGCAGACCAGTTCCTTAGCGGTGAACGCGTCGAGATTGCCGCCGATCGAGTCCACGCTGCGAGCGATGTCTTCGGCCGAGCGGCTGGTTGTGCCCTTGAAGAGCATGTGCTCGATAAAGTGCGAGATGCCGTTCTGCTCCGGGGTTTCCCGGCGCGAGCCGGAGCCTACCCAGATGCCGACACTGACGCTGCGCACATGCGTCATCGCCTCGGTAATCACACGGACGCCGTTGGCCAGCGTCGTCATTTCAATTTCCCGTGGGGGAGCAGTAGGCGATGTCATCTTAATTAGAGCGGATTTGCTACTTCCCTTTGTAGCACGGCGGCCGCGGCCGCCCGCCGGATCGGGCAGGCAGGCGGGCAGGGTAAAATGAAGGTAGATGTCCCAACCCCTCGTGGGCATGGACCTCCACGATCTTCGTGAGGCCCTTGGACCCAGCCAGCCGCAATACCGCGCCCGTCAGGTTTACGACGCCCTCTACCGCCAGCAGGTGCCCGAACTGGTGCAGATTACCAGCCTGCCCGCCAGCGTGCGGGAAGAACTCGCGGGCCGGCACGCCCTTGGGCTACCCGAGGTGGCGCGCCGCTACGATTCGGTGGACGGCACGCTGCGGTACCTGCTCCGCCTGGCCGACGGCAAGACGGTAGAGACGGTGCTCATGCCGGAAGGCGAGCGGGACACCATCTGCATCTCCAGCCAGGTGGGCTGCCCGGTGGATTGCAAATTCTGTATGACGGCGCTGCTCGGGCTGGAGCGCAGCCTCTCGGCCGGAGAAATAGTCGGCCAGGTCCTGCTGGTGGCCCGCGAGAATCAATTGCGCCAGGACGGCGGACGTCTGAATATCGTCATGATGGGCCAGGGCGAACCGCTGTTGAATTTGGCCAACGTCATCAAGGCGACACGCATCTTGTTGGATCCGGATGGATTTGCGCTATCGCCAAGACGGGTCACGGTATCTACCGCCGGCATCATTCCGAAAATCGAAGAACTCGGGCGCGAGCCGGTGCGGCCGAAGCTCGCCATTTCTCTGAACGCGTCCACCGAGGAGCAGCGGCGGGAGATCATGCCGCTTACCAAGAAGTATCACCTGTCGGATCTCTTGGCGGCCTGCAAGGCCTATCCGCTGCGGCCCTGGGAGAAGCTGACGTTCGAGTACGTGCTGCTGCGCGGCGTCAACGATACCGATGCCGACGCCCGCCGGGTGGTGAAGTTGCTGGCAGGGCTGGACGCCAAGGTCAACCTGATCGCGCTCAACCCCGGCCCGGGGATCCCGTTCGCGACGCCGGACCCTGAGCGTGTGGCCAGCTTCCAGGCGATTCTGCGGCGGAGCCTGCCGTGTTTCCTCCGAAAGCCACGTGGGCTGGACATTTACGCCGCCTGCGGCCAGCTGAAGCGGGTTGCCGAACCGCCCCAAATTGCGTTACCATGAGATTCCGATCATTTTGTAAGGATTCGATTCACACCAGATGGCAAATACCTATTCCGCGCTGAAGCGCGTGCGTCAGGCCGAGCGCCGCACCGAAGTTAATCGCCAGAGCAAGAGCCGCCTCCGCCACCAGATCCGCTCCATGCGGCGGGCGATCGTGGCGAAGGATGCCGCCGCCGCGGCCGCGTTGCTGCCGAAGACCTTTTCGGTGATCGACCGCTCCTCCAAGCTGGGCATCATTAAGAAGAACACGGCTGCCCGCTATAAGAGCAAGCTTCACCTTCGCGTGAAGAAACTCGCCGCTTAAAGCCGCTTCACCAGCTCAACACCTCGTTACCCTCCAGCACCAGGTCCAAGACGTCGGGATTGGTGCGTTCGAAAAGCAGCGGAATCATCCTGCCCTCATAACGCTTCGTAATCGCAAGCGTTGGTATCACCTCTTCAGGCTTTTTCCCCGCCGCCCGAATGGCGACTCTCAGGGTCGCCCCCAAAGGCACTCTCACTTCACTTCCGTTGACCTGAACGGCCTGGAACGGATTCACCCCCACCCCCCGGG
>Ga0308175_100002973_pt1 | contig 11660 bp, 10 predicted proteins | sample PhyCR1_3_FD_203893 | JGI IMG/M metagenome (GOLD analysis project Ga0308175, IMG submission 203893) | Soil microbial communities from UC Gill Tract Community Farm, Albany, California, United States - DLSLS.C.R1 | ecosystem: Environmental > Terrestrial > Soil > Agricultural land | place: USA... | reverse complement strand
CGGGAACGGCGTTGTCGTGGGCCCTGCAGCCAACAAGGGAATCTCGGTGTAGCGCGCGAGTGACGCCGCTCTCGCGTCGCTGCGCTGTCGTTCGGCCAAGTCCTGGCTACCGAGACCAAGGATGAGCAGATCGGCATCTTCACTCTTGGCGCGAGCGAGAATGGCTTTCACAGGCTGGCCGACCTCGAGCTGCACCGGCCACTCGACGCGGCCGAAATGGTGCCGCTCCTTCGCGCGAACACGCTGGAGTAGCTCCGCCGCCTCATTGCGGTCACAACTCTCGCAGCGATCGGCGCCCTGCCGCCCTGGCACGCTCGGCAGCGGAATTCGTGGCTCGTAGACCGACATCAGCTCGACGTCGGCACCATACCGGTTGGCGAGTGCGCGTGCCGCCGCGATCTCGTCGTCGGCAGAAGGTGAGGCATCCGCACAGACGATGATCTTTTTCGGCCACCGCGGCTCACCAGGGCTGAGACGGTGAGCAGCGAGACGATCCGTTTGCCGTGGGAGCAAGTGCCCCTCCACGACCGTGCTCGACGTAGACATGAGTACCCTCTCATGTGACCGCATTGTGGCGTGCCAGGCTGGTTCGCGGCACTCCGCTCAACGTTGGCGGAGCGGCGAGCCGCGGCTGTCGGCGGTTTCTCCGTTCGTGCGTGAGGGCCTTCCGCACATGAGGCGATGAAGTCCCCGGCAGCGTGCCGCGCCTGCCCGACGAACGTTGGGTCCAACTTCCTCAGTGACCGCCCCATGCCCTTCACCATCGCGGAGTTCTTCGGCGTCTTTCGGGATTACAACATCTCCGTCTGGCCGATGCAGATCGCGCTCATGGCCGCCGGCATCGGCTGCGTCGTGCTCCTGATTCGCGGAGGCGTATACGCCAACCGCATCGTGTCTCTCCTCCTTGGGCTCCTCTGGGGATGGATGGCGGTGGCGTACCATTTCGCCCATTTCGTGTCAATCAATCCGGCCGCGATTCTCTTTGGGTCGCTCTTCCTGTGCGAGGCACTCCTGCTCTTCTGGTACGGCGTGCGGTCGGAGCGGCTGCGCTTCGCATTGACGCGCGACGCTCGAGGCATCGTCGGCGCGACGATGATCGCATTCGCGCTCGTGGGCTACCCTCTCCTCGGCTTCGCGTTAGGCCGTCGCTATCCGGAGGCGCCGACGTTCGGGCTTCCCTGCCCGACTACCATCTTCACGCTCGGGTTTCTCCTGCTCGCCCAACCTATCGTCCTCGAGCGTGTTCTCGTCATACCATTTCTCTGGTCGCTCCTTGGCGCCTTTGCGGCCATGAGACTCGGCGTGACGGAAGACTATTCGCTCCTCGTTGCCGGCGTCGTCACGATCGCGCTCGTGTTCTGGGGAGGTCGCTCCTCGCTCCTTGCCCGGCGCACGGTGAAGCCGCCCCCTGAGTCGTTAGGCATGAGCGCGCCGCTCGCCGATCGCGAAGGGCTCGGGATCGACGATACGGCGTAACGCGTCAGCGACCGCGACTTACGCGTGGTCGGTCCCCGAATGCTCCAGGGCCGCCTGGAGATCCGCGATGAGCTGTCGCGTCACGCGGTCACGGTCGCTCTGGTCGGATGTGTCAACCAGTGATTCGAGCGCGCCGCGAAGGATGCGGATGAGATGAAGGAGGTCCAGCATCGGGATGGGATGGATGGGACGTCCAGGGTAGGCGAGGTCAACATCTCGTACAGCTCCGCCGGCGTCAGTCGGAATGTCCCTTATGGTCCGTGAGGGAAATCCCTACTCATCACGCACGGCTGGAGTCGGGCTCTGGTGACCGTGAGGATATACTCAACTGCATGGCAGGCGCCGCCGAGGTCATAGGCGGCCGCTTTGTCCACCGGTTTTGAACGGCCGGGTACGGGTCTCGCATTGCATCCCACATCGACGCGAGCCCAAAACACATGATCGTACCGACCGTGCTGGTTCGTTTGACCGATGGCTGGCAACAGCTGTACAACAACAGCAAGGGGCTGGAGATCGTCGTCACCTTCCTCCACATCGGAGGACTGCTGCTCGCGGGCGGGCTCGCGCTCGCGACGGATCGCGCCACGCTCCGCGCCATTCGGCAGGCCGTGCACGACCGCGCCCAGCACCTCGATGCGCTCAGCTCGGTTCACCAGACGGTTCTTGCCGGCCTCGTCATTACGTTCGTCTCGGGCGTGATGCTCTTTCTGTCCGACGTGAAGACATTCTGGGGCTCGTGGGTGTTCTGGCTCAAGATGGCGCTCATCGTCGCCCTGCTCATCAACGGCTGGTTCATGACCCGCGCCGAGCGAGCGCTTCGCAGCACCGGCATGAGCGAAGAGAATCGGGCGTGGACCCATCTCCACAACACGGCCGAGGTGAGTCTCGTGCTCTGGTATGCGATCACCCTCGCGGGGGTGGCGCTGCTGAACATCAGTTGAGCGCGCGCCTAACGACTCGCGCATGACGCGCATCAAGCTCATCTTCGCGGCGCTGTGCGTTGGACTGACGGTGCTCTGGCTGGAGGCCGATCGCCTCTGGACGGACGCGTCGTTCGCCCAGGTGCGCATCTCGTTCCTGAACTACACGGGAATCATCGCCATGGGCGTCATGGCGGTGTCGCTGCTGCTAGCGCTGCGCTCGACGAGGATGGAGCCGCACCTCGGGGGCCTCGACAAGAGCTACCGCCTGCACAAGTGGCTCGGTGTCACCGGCCTTGTCATGGCCATTGCCCATTGGTTGTGGGTTCAGGCGCCATCCTGGCTCGCGGCGGTGGGCGCGACGTCCGCGCCCGCGCGTGCGCCTAACGGGAATCGCCCAGCGCCAGGCCCCGCGCTCGTGCGCGCGCTGCAGGGACCGGCGCGCGGCATCGGTCAGTGGTGCTTCTGGGCCGCGCTCATTCTCCTCGTGCTGGCACTGGTGCGGTGGTTTCCCTATCGCCAGTTCCTGCGCACGCACCGCTTTCTCGCGATCGTCTATCTGGGGCTCCTCTTTCACTCGATCGTGCTTCTCAAGACGACGTACTGGACTTACGTCATTGGTTGGGTAATCGCCGCGGTCATGGCCGCGGGCGGCGCCGCGGCGGTCTACATCCTCTTCAAGCGTGTAGGGCGTACGCGCCGCGCCGTCGGCTCGATCGAGGCGGTGACGGGGCATCAGGAGGGACGCATCGTCGCGGTCCGCGTCTGTCTCAAGGATCGGTGGCCCGGACATGAGGCGGGGCAGTTCGCGTTCGTCCGCTTCGCCGAGGATCAGGAGCCGCATCCGTTCACGATCTCCTCGAGCTGGCACGACGACGGTCTCCTCACGTTCGTGATCAAGGGACTCGGCGACTACACGAGCGCGCTTCCGAGCACGCTTACACCGGGAGCGCTCGTTACCGTCGAGGGGCCGTACGGACGGTTCACCTTCGACGGGCCCCACAAGCGGCAGATCTGGATCAGCGCCGGGATCGGCATCACTCCGTTCATCTCGCGGATGCAGCAGCTGGCGACCCAGCGCGACGGCAAGATCATCGACCTGTTTCACGCGACGTCCAACCCCGACGCGCGGGTGAACCAGGGACTCTGGCGCCTCGCGACGGAAGCAACGGTCCGTCTCCACGTGTGGGTCGCGGCCGAGAGCGGTCGCCTCACGGCCGCGCAGGTGATGCGCGGCGTGCCGGAGTGGAAGTCGGCCGACGTCTGGTTCTGCGGCCCGGCGGAATTCGGGAAGCAGCTGGAGAAAGATTTCCGCGCGGCCGGACTCGACGCGGGCGCGTTCCATCAGGAGCTCTTTCACTTTCGGTGAGTCACGCGCGTCAGGCGGCATCGTAAGGGAATTCCGTACGCGCCGTCGCCCATATCGCCGACTGCTGGTCTGTCCTGGCGGACGCACCGTGCCACAGTCAGCGACGCCGACCGCGTCCTGGCTCGCTGCCTAACGACTACGCCGTCTCGTCTTGCGGAGGACATATGTCCATCGTCCATCTTCATCTGCTGCTCAATCACTTTCCCGTGATCGGCGCCATTGTGGGTGCGCTTCTGCTGGCCATCGCGCTGCTGCGACGCAGCAGCGAGCTCGCCAAACTGTCGCTCGGATTTCTCGCGATCATCGGTGCGGCGTCGATTGCCGTATTCCTGACCGGCGAGCCCGCCCAGGAAGCGCTGGAACAACTTCCCGGATTCTCGGAGCGGCTCGTCGACCGGCACGAGGACGCGGCGCTTGTCGCGACGATCGTCACGGGGACCATCGGCGCGCTCGCACTCGCGGCGGTCATCCTCTACCGCCGCCGCGCGGTGCCACGGTGGGTATCGATGCTCGTCCTCGTGTGCGCCGTCGGGTCGAGCGCCGTCATGGCATACACCGCGTATCTCGGCGGTCAGATCCGTCACACCGAGTTGCGGGCGACTGGTGGCTCGTTAGGCGACGGCGCTACCCTCGCGCCCACGCCCGACCGCGACGAGCACTGACCGGCGGAATCACCACGCGACCTCCCATGATCGGTCGGCAGAATGATGGCGACGACGAAGATCGGCGAAGAGCCGTCGACGGAATGTGCCGAGGTGCTCGGAGCAGCTCCCGCGACTCCGGAGCCGGTCTTCGTCGTTCGCAATCTCTCCAAGATCTACGAGATGGGCGAGGTTCAGGTCCAGGCGCTGCGGTCGCTGAGCTTCGAGCTGTACGCGGGCGAGCTGCTGGTGTTGCTCGGTGCGTCGGGAAGTGGAAAGTCGACCTTCCTGAACATTCTCGGCGGGCTCGATACGCCGACGAGCGGCACCGTTCGCTTTCTCGATCATGATCTGACCGCGGCCGACGACGCGGGCCTCACGCGGTACCGCCGCGAGCATGTCGGCTTCGTCTTCCAGTTCTACAATCTCATCCCGAGTCTCACGGCGCTGGAGAACGTCGCGCTCGTGACGGAGATCAGCGAGCGACCGATGCAGCCGGCCGATGCGCTGGCACTCGTTGGGCTCTCGGAGCGGGCGAATCACTTTCCGGCACAGCTCTCCGGCGGCGAGCAGCAGCGGGTGGCGATCGCGCGGGCGATCGCCAAGCGGCCGGACGTTCTGTTGTGCGACGAGCCGACCGGCGCGCTCGATTACGAGACCGGGAAGCTGGTGCTCGCGGCGATCGCCCGCGTCAACGAGGAACTGCAGACGACGACGGCGCTCATCACGCACAACGCGGCGATTGCCGCGATGGCCGATCGCGTCGTGCGCATGACGAGCGGGCGCATCACCGAGGACTACCGGAACGCGCGCCGAGCGAGGCCGGAGGAGCTGTCCTGGTGAGAGCACTCGACCGCAAGCTGCTCCGGGATCTACGCCGGTTGAAGGCGCAGGTGGCGTCGATCGCCGCGGTAGCGGCGTGCGGCGTGGCCTCCGTGATTGCGATGCGGAGCACGCTCGACTCGATCCAGCGAGCGCGCGACAGCTATTACTCGGCGTCGCGTTTCCCGCACGTCTTTGCGTCGCTGGATCGTGCACCGGAGGCGCTGGCGCGCCGCCTGTCAGCGCTCCAGGACGTTGCCGTCGTCGAAACACGGGTCACGGCGGGGGCACTCCTGCAGGTGCCCGGGCTGTCCGGCACCGCGCAAGGTCACGTCGTCTCGATACCGGATGAGGGTCAGCCGCTCCTGAGCGTCCTGTACGTCCGGAGCGGTCGCTTTCTCGCGCCGCGCGCGGTTGACGAAGTACTCATCAATGAGCACTTCGCCAACGCGAATGTCCTGCGTGCCGGCGACACGCTCGGAGCCGTGATCAATGGCCGGTGGCATCGACTGCTCGTCGTCGGTGTCGCGCTCTCCCCGGAGTTCATCCACGATGCCGCTCCGGGCGTGGGCCAGTTCGCCGACAGCAAGCATCACGGCATTCTCTGGATGCGCCGCAACGCACTCGCGCGGCTCTACGACATGGATGGAGCATTCAACGACGTCGCGATCCTCCTCACCGATCGCCGGCGAGAGCGCGCCGTCATCGCGGACGTCGATCGGCTGCTCCAGCGCTACGGAGGCGGCCACGCGTACGGCCAGGCCGACCAGCCGTCGAATCGCGTCGTGCAGAGCGAAATCGAACAGTTGCGCGTCTTCGGGACGGCGATGCCGATCATCTTCCTCACCGTTGCCGCGTTTTTGCTCAATGTCGTCCTGTCGCGACTCATCGCCACGCAACGCGAGGAGATCGCCACGCTCAAAGCGTTCGGCTACGACAATCTCACGATCGCGCGCCACTTTCTGGGCTACCCGCTGATCGCTATCGCGTTAGGCGCGATTGGTGGCGTCGCGTTGGGCTTTTGGGTTGGTGAGAAGTATTCCGCATTGTACATGCGGTTCTTTCGTTTTCCCGACTTCTCGTACAGCGTTCGCCCCTCGCTGATTGCCGCCGCGATCGCGATCAGCGGCGCGGCCGCCATCGCCGGCGCACTCAGCGCTGTGGGCGCCGCCGTCAGGCTGCCTCCGGCTGAAGGAATGCGACCGGTCGCTCCCGCCGTCTACAGGCCGCTGCTGCTCGAGCGCCTCGGCTTCGGCATGCTCGTTCCCGCGCCAGTGCGGATGGTGCTGCGCGACATGGAGCGCCGTCCCTATCGAACGCTCTCGTCCATCATCGGTGTGGCGTTGGCTGCGGCGGTTCTCGTCGTCGGGGCGTTTGCATTCGACTCGGCGCGATTCATGTCCCAGCTGCAATTTCGCACGGTGGAACGCGAGAACCTGTCCGTCGCATTCTGGTCCAATCGCCCGGCGCGCGTGCGACACGAATTGGCGGCGATGGCGGGCGTGTCGCAGGTCGAGCTCTATCGGGCAGTACCGATTCGCATTCGGTCGGGCGTTCACGTTCGTCAGACCGCGCTCATTGGCCTCGAGCGTCAGGCAGTGCTGCGCCGACTGGTCGATCGGAAGGAACGGGTCTTTGCGCTGCCGCCGACTGGGCTCATCCTCACGACGACGTTGGCGCACATTCTTGGTGTCGGCGTCGGCGACAGCGTCACGCTCGAGCTGCTCGAGCACGGCGGCGAGGCGCGGCGCGCGATCGTCGCCGCGGAGCTCGACGAGCTGCTCGGTCTCGCCGCGTACATGCAGATCGACGCGGTCCACGCGTTGATGCGTGAAGGACCGAGCGCATCGGGCGCATACTTGTTGACGGGCAATGCCGACGAAAGCGCGGTGACGGCCCAGCTCACGAAGCGACCATACGTCGGCGCAATCACGACGCGGCGGGCGATGCTTCGCAGCTTCGACGAACAGATCGCCGAAAGCCTGCGCCTCACGGTCACGACCGTCGTGCTGCTGGCGGCGGTGGTCGCCGTTGGCGTCATCTACAACGGCATCCGTATCAGCCTCTCCGAGCGCGCACGAGAATTGGCGAGTCTGCGGGTGCTTGGCTTCACGCGGCGCGAGGTCGCGCTCCTGCTGTTCGGTGAGCAGCTCATCATCGACGTGATCGGCACCGCGCTCGGTCTGCTCCTCGGTGTCGCTCTGGCGTACTGGGTGGCCGCGGCCTTCGAGTCGGAGCTGTACCGTTTTCCGGTGATCGTCTCCGCGCGCACGCATCTTCTTGCGATCGCCGTCGTCTCCGCCGCGGCCGTGGTCGCCGGCCTAACGATGCGCGGACGCATCTACGGACTCGATCTCGTCGCCGTGCTCAAGACGCGGGAGTGATCATGTGGAAACCGAGAATGTCCAGGCGCCTCCTGACGGTAGTCCTCCTTGCGGCTGCCGTCCTTGCGCTCGCCGGCTACCTGATGCGACCAACGGTGCTCGACGTCGAAACCGCCGTCGTGACGCGCGGGCCGTTCCGCGAAACGGTCGACGCCGAGGGCAAGACGCGTGTCCGCGATCGCTTCGTCATCGCCGCACCTGTGACCGGAGAGCTCCATCGCCTCACTCTCCGCGAAGGCGCGTGGATCGCCCGCGGCCAGGTGGTGGCGTCGATGGCGCCGGCGCCGCTCGACGAGGCCACACGTCGCCAGGCGGAGGCTCACGTCGCGTCCGCGGTCGCGATCGCGTCCGAAGCCGTGACGCGCACGTCCGCCGCGCGCGCCGCAGCCGAGCACGCGAGACGCGTCCTCCAGCGTCGTGATGCGCTGTTGGCGGCAGGCGCAGTTTCGCCGGAGAGCCGCGAGCAGCTGGCGCTCGAGTCACGCGCGCGCGACGATGAGCTCGCAGCCGCGGAAGGCCGCGCTCGCGCCGCGGCAGCGGACGTCAACGCGGCGCGTGCCGCGCTCACGAGCACGCAGGCGTCGCGCGCGATGTTGACTGTCATTCGATCCCCAGCGAACGGCAGCGTTCTCCGCATTCCCGAGGTCAGTGGACGCGTGACCGCCGCCGGGTCGCCGATCCTCGAGCTTGGCGACAATTCGGCGATCGAGATCGTGACCGACGTCCTGTCCACGGACGCCGTGCGGATCTGTGCGGGGCAAGAGGTCGAGATTGTCGACTGGGGTGGTGACGTCGCGCTGCGCGGCCGCGTGCGGTCGGCCGAGCCCTCGGCGTTTACAAAGGTGTCGGCGTTAGGCGTCGACGAACAGCGCGTCAACGTCATCGTCGATCTCCTCGACCGGCCGCAGGAATTGGGCGATGGTTTCCGCGTCGAGGTGCGGATCGTCATCTGGGAAACGAAGGCGACGGTCTCGGTGCCGGCGAGCGCGCTCGTGCAGGCGGAGAATGGCGCCTGGAGCGTCTTCGTCGTGGAGGGCGGACGGGCGCGACCTCGCGCGATCCAGATCGGACACCGGACGTCGGGCTATGTCGAGGTCATACGCGGAGTGCCGGCCGGGGCCCGCGTGATACTCTTCCCGTCCGACAACATCCGCGACGGCGTGCGAGTTCGCTCACGGATTACCTAACGACTTCTGCCATCGCTCCGCCCGGGATGACAAAGGGGTCGAGGAGCGTGGCCGAGCGCAATGATCTTTGATCGACGGTCAGCCCGCCTGGGCGTCCGACGAGCTGCTGACGGCATCGATAACCCGGCGCAGTCGCGCTTTGACGTCTGCCGCGAGTGGACGGAGGGCTTCGTTGCCGACTCGACTGAGCGACACCTCCGGATCGATCGCGGCGACGACACTTTCTCCGCTGCGCTCGCCCGCGTAGACGATGACGTTGCACGGCAGCAGCAGTCCGATGTCGCGTTCCTCGGTGAGAGCCCGGTGGGCGAGCGGCGGATTGCAGGCGCCGAGAATGACGTACGGTCGGAACTCCACACCGAGCTTCTTCTGGAGCGTGGCCTTCACGTCGATCTCGGTGAGGACGCCGAAGCCTTCCTCGGCGAGCGCGTCACGCACGCGCTGGACGGCGCTCTCGTAAGGCAGCTTGACCGTGGTCGTAATCCCGTACGTCAACTGCTCGCGAAGTTCCTGCATAGGTCCCTCCTCGGTGGGAACGTTGCGCGGAGAGACGCTGAATGGCGCCGTAGATCTCGTCGCGCAGTGGCTTCTCTCGCGGATCGTCGGTCAGGTGGAAATCCATTCTGTTCATCACGTAAGCGTAGCCAAGCCGCGCGTCCGGATCAGCGAACGCGAACGATCCACCCGCTCCGGGTGCACCGAATGCATGCTCGCTCGATCCGAACGCCACGTCCGGCCCGGGACGGAGAAATCCGAGCGCGAAGTAGCTCGGCAGTCCGAGCACGACGTCCTTCGAACCAGCCATCAGCGGGGGCGCCGTTAGGCGGGCGAGCGTTTCCGGTGTAATGCCGAGCTCGGCGCCGCCGTCGGCGAAGCACGAGTACCCTCGTGCAATTGCACGCGCGGTGCCGACGCCGTTGCCGGCGGGCACCTCGACGTCGAGATAGCGGCGGTCGTTCGGATCGACGCCGAGACCGACGAACGAGCGGCGCAGCAGCGACCCTGGCGCGATCATCCTCATCGTCACCGCGGGCGGCGTGTAGCGCAGCGCCAGTAGACCGCGCCAGGGTGAGAGCGTCTGGAGACGCGCGAGGCGCTCGTCAGGAATCTTTCGTGGCAGGCCAATGTAGAACTCCAGCCCCAGCGGTTTCGCGATCTCGTCGCGGAAGAAGCGGCCGAGAGTGCGATGCGTCGGATCGACGCGTCGGATGATCTCCTGCATGTGGAGTCCGATCGTCATCGTATGATAGCCGTGCCGGCTTCCCGGCGGCCATGCGGGGCGCTGGCGCGCCAGCACGCGCGCGACGTGGTCGAGATCTCGCAGCGACTCGAGGGTCAGTGGCTCGTCGAGCAGGACGAGCCCCGCTTCGTGCCCGAGGAGCTGCCTAACGGTAATGGCTGCCTTGCCATTCTGCGCGAACTCGGGCCAGTAGCGCGCGACCGGTGCATCGTAATCGAGCCAACCGTGGGCGTTCGCCACCGCGAGCGTCATCGCCGACATGCCCTTGGTGATCGAGTTCACCACCACCATCGTATCCTCGTTCCATGGCGCGTTGCCGTTCGGCAGACGACGGCCGCCCCAGAGGTCGACGACTCTCTCGCCACACCAGTACGCGGCGACGGCGGCGCCAATCTCGCCGCGCTCCGTGAAGTTGCGCTCGAATTCCGCGCGCACAGCCTCGAAGCCCGGCGCGACGAAACCCTCGACCCGCGGTTCGTGCGCCGGGGCACCGGGAAGGGGGGACGGGGAACGCCGCTTCGTGGCGCGTCCCGCTCCCAGCTCCGCGCCCTCGATTCCCCGTTCCCTCAACAGAAGAGCAATCGCCAGCATGACAACCCACACCAACGACGCACCGATGTTGATGCGCTCCCAGATGCCGACCCAGGGCGTAGGCAGATTCGCCGCGACGCGGGGGCCGTCGATTCCACTCAACGTCCCGAACACCACGAACACTCCCAGAGTCGCAATCGAGTAGATGCGAAAGCGCTGACCGAGTGCGGCCGCTGCGAATGCCATCGCGAGCAGCATGAGAAGCAGCCATGCCATTGCAAAGACGATGTGCAGCCCGTCGGTCAAGCTCGGTGTCGCGCCGCGGAGATGCATCGGCGGCCAGAGCAGGCCGGCAACGCTCTGCGCGATCAAGACAGCGCCCGCAAGGCGCAGCCGCCGATTCACTCCCGCCGACGCCCAGACTCCCGCGCCGAAGGCAAATGCAAGCAGTGTGTAGACTCTCGCCAGCGATACCCAGAGCGACCTGGTGGGCGCGCCGATCGCCGACAGCTCGCTCACGGTCTGCGAGGTGGAGCTGTAGCCTGCCCAACACATCGGCACGAAGACGAGCATGGCGGCGTACAGCACCGAGGCGAGAATGCCGCAGACGAGCAACGTCTTTTGGGCGATACTCAACTCTCTTACTTCAGCGACTGCTGACATGTGGCCCTCCGCGATGTGAGCGATCAGGCTCATCGTGAGACCGCGGCCTATCCCGCACCGTCCGGCATTGCCTCAGGAGCGGTCGGCCATTCCCCGACTGCTCGCGCGCGCAAGCCGGAGCAGCTTGAACAGAGTGGGACTGACAAGCTCGGACTGGGAGGGAACGATGAAAAGGCTTCTCCTTGCCGTCCACGGTGGCTCGACCGCCGACGGCGCAGTGCATGTGGCGCGTCTCCTTCGAGCGCGCACCGGCGCATCGATTGACGTTGTCGCGGTGCTCGAACCGCTGCCTGTCTTCGATTACGGCTACGGACCCGTGTACCTCCCCGATCCGAACACGGAGGACGCGCTCGCGGATCAGTTGCGCGCCGCGGTCGAGGAACAACTGGTCCGATGCAGTCTTGCCGGAGCAGCCTTGTCGGTGTTT
>Ga0308175_100002972_pt1 | contig 11660 bp, 9 predicted proteins | sample PhyCR1_3_FD_203893 | JGI IMG/M metagenome (GOLD analysis project Ga0308175, IMG submission 203893) | Soil microbial communities from UC Gill Tract Community Farm, Albany, California, United States - DLSLS.C.R1 | ecosystem: Environmental > Terrestrial > Soil > Agricultural land | place: USA... | reverse complement strand
GGCAGCCCGCGACCTGGTAGCCGTCCATCTCGAGGCGCTCGGCTACCAGGTCGAGCGACAGCGCTTCCGCTTCACCCCCTCCGCGCCACTCGGGCTGCCGGTGTTCGGGGCAGGAGTCGGGTTTCTGGGGCTGGTCCTCCTGCCCGTGCTGACCGGAGGCGGGCTTCCTGCATGGACCCCGCTGCTCCTGCTGTCGGGAGGCCTCGTTGTCCTCACCCTGCTCGCGACCGGCGTCGGCCTGGGATGGATCGCCATCGGGGGAGCGCCGCGGGAGGATGCGAACCTGATCGCCACCCGGGGCTCAGGGCCGGTGCGGCGCTGGATGGTGGCGCACCTGGACACCAAGGCGCAGGCGCAATCCATGGCGGGACGGCTGGTCGCCGTGTGGTTCCTGATCGTGGCGATCGCCGCGCTGGTCGGTCTCGGTATCTCACGGCTCTGGGGCCCGCTTTCGTTGCTTCCACCGGCCATAGGCGCTGCCCTGGCGGTCCTCGCTGGAGCGCTGGCGGGCGGCGGCCGCCTCCGCGGGGGTTCGCCCGGCGCGCGCGACAATGGAACCGGCCTGGCCGCGGTTCTGGCGGCGGCGGAGGCCGTGGGTGCCAGCGACACCGGTATCCTCATCACCGGCGCCGAGGAGTTCGGCCTGGTGGGGGCCAGGATCTTCGTCGCCGAGCGGGCCCTGACGATCCCAGGCAGCGTGATCGTCAACCTCGATACCATCGATCAGGAAGGTCAGCTCGCGGTGGTCACCCACGATGCCCGCGGCGTGGAGCTGGCGCGGCAGATGGCCGCGGCGCTCGCCGCCGCCGGGCTTCCCAGCCGGCTCCGCCGGCTGCCGCTCGGTATCCTGACCGACAGCGTGCCCTTCGCGCGGCGGGGCTTTCCCGCGGTGACCATCGGCCGGCTCACCTGGCGAACGCTCCGTCTGATCCACACGCCGGCCGACACCGCCGACGGCCTGTCGCTCGACGCCGCGATCCGCATCGGCCGGGCGCTCGCGGCGAATTGACTGTTGGCTCGCGCGCGCATACGTTTGGCCGAGGATTCTGGAGCCCCGTGAGGGGCTCTTTTGCATTGAGTGATCGGGAGATACGCGATGTTCGACGGCCGGACAACCTGCGTGGTGGTGGTGGGCGCCCAGTGGGGCGACGAGGGGAAGGGCAAGCTGGTGGACGTCCTCGCCGAGTGCGCAGACTTCGTGGTCCGCTATCAGGGCGGCGCGAACGCCGGGCATACCGTCGTCATCGGCGACTCCCACTTCATCCTGCGCCAGATCCCGTCCGGCATCCTGCACTCCAATGTCACCTGCGTGGTGGGAAACGGCGTGGTGCTCGAGCCCGAGACCTTCTTCGGCGAGCTCGATCAACTGGCCGAGCGGGGAGTCGTCACGGCCGGGCGCATGCTGGTCTCCGACCGCGCGCATCTGGTGCTCCCGTTCCACAAGCTGCTCGACGCGGCCAGCGAGAAGAGCCAGAACATCGGGACCACGGGCCGCGGCATCGGCCCGGCGTACGAGGACAAGTATGGCCGCCGTGGCATCCGGGTGGCCGACCTGCGCCACCTCGATTGCGCGCGCGGGCTCCTGGCGGACCGTGTCGCCCGGGCCAACCTGCTGCTCGAGCTCATGGGGAGCAGCGAGCGTGCCTCGCTCGATCAGCACGCCGAGCTCCTGGACCGGCTTGCGCCCCGGTTGCTGCCGCTCGCGGCCGACACCGGGCTGGTGGTACACCGGGCCCTCAAGGCCGGGAAGCGCGTGCTGCTGGAGGGCGCCCAGGGCGCGCTGCTCGATGTGGATCACGGCACCTACCCGTATGTCACGTCGTCCAACACCACGGCGGGCGGCGCGGCCGTGGGCGCGGGTCTCGGTCCTACCGCGATCAACGGTGTACTCGGCGTGGTGAAGGCCTACACGACGCGAGTGGGGAATGGCCCGCTCCCGACCGAGGCCGCCAGCCCATTCGGGGAGCGCCTGCGGGAGCTCGGCGGCGAATTCGGCTCGGTGACCGGCCGTCCGAGGCGGTGCGGCTGGTTCGACGCGACCGTCGTTCGCTATGCGGTGCGGGTGAACGGGCTGACCGGCCTGGCGGTGACCAAGCTGGACGTGCTGGACAGTTTCGCCGAGGTGCCGGTGGGCACGGCCTACCGGCTGGACGGCGAGGTCTGCGAGGAGGTGCCCGCCATGGCGGACGCGCTGGGCCGCGTGCAGCCGGTGTACGAAGTGCTGCCGGGCTGGCAGGAGCCCACCGGCGGCGCCCGGACGCTTGCCGACCTCCCCACGGCCGCGCGCGCATACCTCGACCGGCTGCAGGAACTCTCGGGCGCGCCGCTCCGCTACGTGAGCGTGGGCACCCGGCGCGACCAGATCATCGAAGTATGAGCGAGACCGCCGAGCTCATCGTGGTCGGCGCGGGCCCGTGCGGCCTGGCGGTGGCGATCGCCGCCACGCAGGCCGGCGAACCGTGCGTGGTGCTGGATCGGCGCACCATCGTGTCGACCATCGAGCGGTATCCGCTCCAGATGACGTTCTTCTCCACGCCGGAGCGGATCGAGATCGGCGGGATCCCGTTCATCGCCAGTCACGAGAAGCCCACCCGCGCCGATGGGCTCATCTACTACCGGCGGGTGGCCGAACACTACCGCCTCGATATCCGGCCCGGCGAGGATGTGGTAGATGTGCGGCGAGAGGGCGACGACAGCTTCATCGTGGATGTCCAGCGGGCCCACGATACCAGGCGTTATCGGACCGCCAACGTCGTGTTCGCCACCGGCTACTACGACAACCCGAACTACCTCGACATCCCCGGTGAGGACCTGCCGCACGTGCACCACTACTTCCTCGAGGGCCATCCCTTCTGGCATCAGCGGGTCGTGGTCATCGGGGCGGGGAACAGCAGCGTCGACGCCGCGCTCGAATGCTGGCGCGCCGGCGCCACCGTGACGCTGGTCCACTTCGGTGAGGGATTCGACCGCACGGTCAAGGCTTGGGTTCTGCCCGACATCACCAACCGAGTCAGGGAAGGGAGCATCGGCGTCCGCTGGCGCACGCGGGTACGGGCCATCACGCCCACCGAGGTGGAACTGGAGTCGGAGGCGGGCGCGATAGAGCGGCTTCCCTGCGACGCGGTGCTCGCCATGACCGGCTATCATGCCGATACGACCATGCTGCGCCGGCTCGGCGTACCGGTGGACCAGGCGACCGGCGTGCCCGCCCATGACGAGCGCACCATGGCCACGCCGATAGCGGGAGTGTACCTGGCCGGTGTAATCGCGAGCGGCAACGACGCCAACCGCCTCTTCATCGAGAACGCCCGCGGCCACGGCGAGCTGATCGTCGGCGATATCGTGGCCCGGCGGCGCGAGGCCGCGCGAGGCAGCCGGAAGGCGGTGGGGTGAAAGGGGACGGAAAGTTGAAGGACGGAAAGACGGAAGGACGGAACAATCCGAGACCGACACCATGGCTAACGGGGCAGGTTACCGCCTGAGCATGGTCCTGCTGTTGACCTGCGCGGACCTCAGGCGATCTGCTGGAGGGCGATGCGATCGTCCCATGCGCGCATCATCTCGCTGAATGCCGTCACCATCACTGGATCGAACTCCGAGCCTGCCCGACCCTGAATGTAGGTGAGCGCTTCGGTCGAGGACCACGCGTCGCGGTACGGTCGCTTGGTCCGGAGCGCATCGTACACGTCGCACACGTGCACCAGGCGGCTGGCCTGGTGGGCGCCGCGATGGTAATGCACGTGGGGATAGCCGCCGCCGTCGTGATACCGGTGGTGCTCGTACGCCACCACGGCGGCAAGGTCCAGCGGCTCGTTCCCCTGGAGAATCAGCCGCGCGCCATCTGCCGGGTGAGCCTCGACCACCGCGCGCTCCTGGGGTGTAAGCTTGCCGGGCTTGACCAGGATCTCGCGCGGGATCCGGACCTTTCCCAGGTCGTGGAGCAGGCCCGCCAGCCCGAACGCGCGAACCGCGGCGGGAGGCGAGCCCAGGAACTCGCCCAGCGCCATGGAGAGCACGGCGACGTTCATCGAGTGCGTGGTGGTGTACTGGTCGAATTCCTTGAGCTGGAGCAGGGGCAGCATCATGGCCTGCCCCCCGTGCATGGCGAGCGAGAGCGAGCGCACGACCCCGTACGCCTCGAGCAGTGGGATCGAGTGGCCGGCGCTCACCTCCTCGTGCACCCAGCTCACGGCCTCCCGCTCTTCCCGCAAGGAGTAGGTCAGCCTGGCCACCGGCAGCGAGGACGCGCGGCGGGCCTCGTGGCCGCCCGCGTCCAGCCGGACCCGGCCGAAGCGGATGCCCTCGGGGCCATTCTGCCAGAGATCGGCGCGCGCGTCGCCGGCCAGGCCGAGAACGGCGGCCAGATGCGCCACGAAGCGCTCGAACTGTGGTGGGTAAACGGCTCCGTCGATCTCGAGGCGCTCGACGCCATTTTTGGCGAAGCGGCTGCTCCATTCCCAGCGCTCGAGCTCCGGCACCAGTTCTCTGCCGAACAGCACCTCCTCGGGCAGGAACGTAAAGACCAGCGCTCCGCGCGCCGTCTGCAGATCGGCAAGGTGGCGGTAGGCGATATCGATGCCGCGCCGCACGGCGGGATGCCCCTCGTTGTACAGCGCCAGGCTCGAGAGGGCGGTGGACAGGGCGGTGAGGAAGCGGGCGGGCTCGCTCATGCCGAGCGCATTTGGGCGGCCAGGCGGATCTCGGGGTCGCTGTGGTGGCGGGCCGCCTTGAGCAGGCCGGTGACCTGGGGATGCGCCGCGAAGTGGCGGGCCAGGGCGGAGACCGCGGCCAGGGCTACCGGGCCCCGGGCGTCGAGCGTCCACCCCAGGAACGACCGTCGCGCGCCCGACAGCTGCACCAGTCGGCCCAGCGCCTGCGGACCGCTGCCGCGGGCCAGCGCGCGCACGGCCAGCGCACGCTGCTCGGCGGGACGGCGCCAGTCCTCGGTGATGCGCTCGAGTGTCCGCAAGGCCTCTCGCGGGCAGTCGTCGACCGCCGCCCTCAGCACCAGTGTGACCACATCAGGACTGGTATCGTCGAGGCCGTGCAGGATCGCGGACGTCCGGTGCTGGGGGAATTCGAGGAGCAGCTTGTACGCCTCCCGGCGCAGGCGCGGATCGGCGTGGCGCGCGTAGCTCACCGCCGAGAAATCCGGCGGCCAGGTGCGGAGCATGCGAATCAGCACCAGCAGGTTGCGTTGGACGTACCAGGGGGCGTCCTTCAGCCGGGCGGCCGCGGCAGGCGCGACCGAAGGGCCGATACCCACGAGGAGCCGGAGGGTGCGGCCCCGCACCGAGGTGGTGGAGGCACGCTCGAGGAGGTCGAGCAGAGGCTCGGTGGCGCTCCGTCCCAGCCTCGCGACCAGGCCCTCCGCCGCGAGAAAGTCCGGTCGCTCTTCGTGGAGCTGGGCTCGCAGGCGGGCCGGCGTGGCCAGGTGGCTCCATAGCGCGTCCGTCGTGCTCTTCGCGCGGGCCGGCGCGCCGCGCAGCAGCTCCACCAGGGCCGGCACGCGGCGGCGCTCGATCAGGCTCTCCAGGGCGGCGTCGACGCGCGGGCCTCCGCAATCGGCCTCGAGGGCGAGCTGCAGTATCAGCTCCGGCTCGCACTCGAGCTGCCCTTCGTCGTCGGCCACCGGTGTACCGGGCGCCTGCCGCACCACGCCATCGAGCACCGCGGTATAGGCGCCGGGATTGGGGTCCTCGAGATTCCAGCCGCTGATGAGGTGCGCCACGTTCTCCCGCAGCGTGGACTCCGCCTCGGCTCGGCTGTGCTCCGGCCCCGCTTCGGCATGGCGGGCGAACTTGTTGAGCAGCCGGAGCAACTGGTGCGAGATGGTCTGCCCCGTGGTCGCGGCGGCGGCTTCCACCACCTCGATCACTGCGTCCGCCGCGAACACCTCCGCCGAAGTCAGTGCGAAGCGGCGGCGTTCGGCATTGTCGGCGCCGGCTTCGAGGACCCGCCGCAAGGTCTCCGGCTTGAGCGAGGACACGAGCCGCGAGACGCGTTCCCGGATCCGCGGTTCCCAGGCGCGCTGCCGGCCCGACATTTCGTCGGCGATCTGTCCCAGGTAATCCAGCACCACGCGGTCGTATGCCGTCTGCTCCGGTTGCGCGTCGATGGCCCGAGCCACCAGGAGCGGATCCTCCGCGGCGTCGGTTCCCTCGCCATCGCTCGACAGCGCCAGGTTGGCGAGCCCCAACCAGAGCGCATCGGCCGGTGTCTGCGGGCGCACGTCGGGCTCGTCGTCCTGCAGGAACATCCGGCTGAGCTCGGGCGGCTGGATTCGGAGGCGGGTCCACCCGGCCCCGGCGCCCGACCGCAGGCCGAAGGGGCCGCTCTCACCCTGCGGGTCGGAGGTCAGCGCAACGAGGAGGTCCTCGATCTCGGCCAGGCTCACGTCGCGGTCGAAGCGCACGGTCGCGATGCGGTGGCGATGAAGCCGGCGAGCCAGGTCGCTCAGCAGGGCATTGCGGGGGTCGGTCGCCGCACCGGCAACGATGAGCTGATGGCGGGCCACGCCGATGGCGAGGGACTCCCGCGCGCCGAGCAGCGATTCCAGCCGCCTTACGAAGCGGGCGGTGGAATCCTCGAGGTGAGGATGGCCCACGGGGTACATCGCGCGCTTGTGCAGCACGATGGAGAACTCGACGAGAAAATCCGCCAAGTCCCTGGAGAGCGTCGCGACGGCGCGCGCGCCCGGACCGTGGGTGAGGGAGTCGCCCCCCTCAGAATTGGAGCTCATGGTGGCCGCTGGAGAAATGAGCGGTCGACGTGCAAGTTCTTCGCCACCGGTGGCGCGGTCGCAACACGTTGAGGCACAGCGAGTTGGGGCGTAGGTCAGAACTGCCGTCTCAGGGCAGAAAGCGGGCGGGCGGGCAGAACCGGGGTGCAACAAACGGCCCTCGCCCAAGGTCTCCAGCGGGCCGCCGAGGCCGGTGCGCTGCCGGGGCCTCGGTGCCAGCGCCGGTCGGCCGAAGCCCCGGCACCGGTGGGACAGGCGCAAGAGCCTGTCCGACGCTTCCTTACGGCTCGGGGCCAACCTATTTTCCTCGCTCGCTTCACTCCCCTCGTCCCCACAGCCCTGCGCGCGTCCCATGGCCGACACCACCCTGATGGACAAGCTGGTCTCCCTCTGCAAGCGCCGAGGCTTCGTGTTCCAGTCCTCCGAGATCTATGGGGGGCTGGGCTCGGTGTGGGACTACGGGCCTCTGGGCGTGGAGCTCAAGAAAAACGTAAAGGACCGCTGGTGGCGGGCCATGGTCCACGCCCGAGACGACATCGAGGGCATCGACGCCGCCATCCTCATGCATCCGCGCGTGTGGGAGGCATCGGGGCACGTGGCCGGCTTTACCGATCCGCTGGTGGACTGTCGCCATTGCAAGAACCGCTTTCGCGCCGACGATCCCCGCATCAAGGGCACGCCGGGCCAGCCGGACGCGCAGTGCCCGGTGTGCGGCAGCAAGGGCACGCTCACCGAGCCGCGGCTCTTCAACCTGATGTTCAAGACCTTCATGGGGCCGGTCGAGGAGCAGGCGGCGGTCGTGTATCTCCGCCCCGAGACGGCGCAGGGCATCTACGTCAACTACCTCAACGTGCTGCAGAGCTCGCGGCAGCGGATCCCGTTCGGCATCGCCCAGATCGGCAAGGCGTTCCGCAACGAGATCACCCCGGGCAACTTCATCTTCCGCACCCGGGAATTCGAGCAGATGGAGATGCAATTTTTCGTGAAGCCCGGGACCGACGCCGAATGGTTCGAGCGCTGGCGCGAGTGGCGGATGCAGTGGCATCGCGACCTCGGCCTCACGCCCGAGCGGCTCCAGTGGCACCAGCACGGCCCCGACGAGCTGGCTCACTACGCTCGCGCGGCGTTCGACATCCAGTACCAGTTCCCGTTCGGCTGGCAGGAGATCGAAGGCATTCACAATCGCGGGAACTTCGACCTGGGCCGCCACCAGGAGTATTCGGGCAAGAAGCTCGAGTATTTCGATCAGGCCGCGAACGAGCGCTACCTGCCGCTCATCGTGGAGACGTCCGCCGGTGCCGACCGGGTTACCCTGACCCTCCTGGTGGACGCCTATCGCGAGGAAGAGGTCGAAGGCGAGACCCGGGTCGTGCTGGGCTTGCATCCGGCCGTGGCTCCGATCAAGGCCGGCGTCTTCCCGCTGGTCAAGAAGGACGGCATGCCGGAACTGGCCACCGCGCTGTATCACGATCTCAAGCGACGGTTCCCGGCCTTCTACGACGACAGCGGCGCCATCGGCCGGCGTTACCGGCGGATGGACGAGGCGGGCACGCCCTTCGGCATTACCGTGGACGGCGAGACCACCGCGCAACGGACCGTGACGGTGCGCGAGCGTGATTCGATGCAGCAGGAGCGGGTGAGCGTGGACCAGGTGGCGGAGTACGTCGCGGAGCGGGTCGGCGTCAGCTGAGGTGTGGGGGGTGAGGCGATGCGCCTGGCCGACTTCGAAGCGATGGTCGTCCGCATGGCGGGGGAAGTGCCGCGCGAGTTCCTCGCGGGCGTGGCCGAGATCGTCGTGTCGCCCCGCACCGTGCCGCACCCCGACCGTCCCGGGATCTACACGCTGGGCGAGTGCATTCCGTTTCCCGCGCCGGACGGCGCGGCGGTCGAAGGCGTCCAGAGCCGGGTGGTGCTGTACCACGGCTCCTTCGCGGCGCTCGCCCGGGTGACGCCCGGTTTCGACTGGCGGGAGGAAGCCTTCGAGACCCTCACCCACGAGCTCCGCCACCACCTCGAATGGCGGGCCCGCGCGCCGGACCTCGAGGAGCTCGACTGGGCGGTGGAGCAGAACTACGCCCGGCAGGACGGCGAGGCGTTCGACCCGTTGTTCTTCCTTGCCGGCGCGCCGGTCGGGGATGACGCCTGGCGGGTGGAGGACGATGTGTTCCTCGACCGGATCGTGCGCCAGGTGCCGGCGACGCTTTCCGTGCACTGGGTCGGGCGAGACTATCTCATCACCCCACCGGCCGGGGCGTCGCTGCCGGCCTTCCTGGTGCTCGAAGGTCTGGCGGATCCTCCGGAGGGCGACGTGGTGCTGGTGCTCCGGCGGAAGCCGGGAGTGCTCGCGCTGTTCCGGCCGGTTACCACCTATCATGCCGCCGTGCACGCCGTCGAACCGGGCGGTTATCTTCCCGGCGGCTCGCGCACGGACGGCGCGGACTGAGACACTTCTTCCTCAGCCACGGACATCGGCATGATCTACGAACGCACGACGGCGCTGGACGGCAGTGAGGTGCTCCGGCGGGCAAAGCGGTTCTTTGCCGAACGGGTGCCGATGCAGGCGGCGTTTCCGGAAAAGGAAGGCCCCGGCTACCTCACGCTGCGCGGGCAGGGCGGGGAAGAGATCGCGATCGCGGTGAGCCAGGCCTCGGGCCACACGCAGGTGCGCGCGTCCACGCTGCTGTTCGACCAGCCCCTCGACCGGTTTCTCTCGACCTTGCCCACCGCGGAGCAGCCGGCATGAGTGACACCCTCCCCGTCCGGGTCATGGTGCAGGACGTCTGGGACGCGGTGGCGCTCGATCTTCCCGGCGCCACGCCGCTGGCCGAGGTCAAGCGCCGCGCGCTCGAGGCCACGCGAGTGATGCGCGATCCCGCCGGCTACGTGCTCAAGTTCCGTGGCGCCGAGCTGCAGGACGAGTCCGAGTCGCTGGCCCAGGCCGGCGTGGTGCCCAACGGCGCGCTGATCGTCTTGCCCAAGCGGCGGAGACCGGTTCGGTAGGGCGTGGCCGTTCCGCTGTTCACCCATCCCGACTGCCTGCGGCACGACCCGGGGGCCAATCACCCGGAGACGCCCGCCCGCCTCCGGGTGCTGCTCGAGCGGGCGCGTGGCGAGCCGGTGGTGGAGGTTCGCGAGGCCCAGGCCGCCGCGCTCGATTCGGTGCTCGCGGTCCACCCCCGGCCCTACCTCGATGAGCTGGCCGCGATCAGCGCCCGGGGGGGCGGCGCCCTGTTTCTCGATACGATCGTGAACCAGGCGAGCTGGTCGGCCGCGCTCGGCGGCGTGGGCGCGGCGCTGGCCGCCGTGGATTACGCGATGAGCGGGCAGGGTCACGCCTTTGCCGGCATCAGGCCGCCCGGCCACCACGCGCTTGCCTCGCGGGCGATGGGGTTCTGCCTGCTCGCCAACGCGGTGATCGCCGCGCGGCATGCGCAGCGTGCGGGCCGGGCGCGGGTGCTGGTCGTCGACTGGGACGTGCACCATGGGAACGGCACCCAGGCGCTGGTGGAACACGACGAGACCATCCGCTACGTCTCGCTTCACCAGCATCCCTGGTACCCGGGCACGGGCATGGCCGACGAGCGCGGCGTGGGAAACATCTTCAACGTGCCGCGCGGCCCGAACGCGCCGCCGGCACGCTACGTGGAGGATCTCTGGGCTGCGGTCGTGGCGGCCACCGCCGACTGGCGCCCGGATCTGGTCCTGGTGTCTGCCGGCTTCGACGCCATGCGCGGCGATCCCCTGGGCGGCTTCACACTCGAGCCCGAGCACTACGCCGATCTCACGCTGCGGCTGCGCGATCGGCTGGCCGACGCCCCGATCGTGGGGCTGCTCGAGGGCGGCTACCTGCCGGCCCGACTCGCCGAAGGCGCGCTGGCGCACCTGCGGGCGCTCGCCTAAACTCCGACCGGCTCGCGCCCGTCCGCGAGCGTGCCCGCCGTCCGCCACCCGCGAGGATCCCCGTGGCCGAGCACCTGCACATGGAAGCCGAGTACCTCGAGCTGCGCACCAAGCACCCGTTCATCATCGCGCGGGGCGGCCAGAGCGACTACCGGACGATCTGGGTGCGCCTCAAGGACGGTGACGGCAACGTGGGCTGGGGCGAAGCGACGCCCTCGCGCTTCTACGGCGAGACCGCCGAGACGGTGCTGGCGGCGCTCAACGTCTACGCCGGCGCCATGCCGTGCGATCCGTTCGACATCGAGGAGACCGAGCGACGCTGGGAGTCCATGCTCCGGATTCACGCGTCGGCCCGGGCGGCCCTGTCGGGCGCGCTGCACGACCTGGTGGGCAAGCGCCTCGGCATACCGGTGTACCGGCTGTGGGGCCTCGATCCGGCCAAGGCACCGAGGTCCACCTTCACCATCGGTCTCGACACGCGGGAGCGGATCCGGCTCAAGGTCGAGGAGGCGTCCGAGTACCCCATCCTCAAGATCAAGCTCGGCACCGACCGGGATGTCGAGATTCTCCGTACCATCCGCGACGCCACCGACCGCGAGATCCGGGTGGATGCCAACTGCGGCTGGACCGTCAAGCAGGCGATCGCCATGCTGCCGGTGCTGCAGGAGTTCGGGGTCACGGTGCTGGAGCAGCCTCTCCCGCCCGATCAGATCTCGGGCCTGGCGGAGATCAGCCGCCGCGCCTCCATTCCCGTCATCGCCGATGAAAGCTGCTGCACGGCGGTGGACATTCCGCCCCTGGTCGGCGCGGTCGACGGGATCAACATCAAGCTGGCCAAGTGCGGTAGTCTGCGCGAGGCGCTTCGCATGATCGCCGTCGCGCGGGCCCACGGGATGATGGTGATGGTCGGTTGCATGATCGAGAGCTCGCTCGGCATCACCGCGGCGGCGCATTTCACCCCGCTGGTGGACATCGTGGACCTCGACGGTGCGGCGCTGCTCGCGAGCGATCCGTTCGT
>Ga0308175_100002970_pt1 | contig 11661 bp, 10 predicted proteins | sample PhyCR1_3_FD_203893 | JGI IMG/M metagenome (GOLD analysis project Ga0308175, IMG submission 203893) | Soil microbial communities from UC Gill Tract Community Farm, Albany, California, United States - DLSLS.C.R1 | ecosystem: Environmental > Terrestrial > Soil > Agricultural land | place: USA... | reverse complement strand
CTTTTACAGCTAATCTCTATGCGATTACAGTAAAGGACAATCCAAAACCAGCCATCGAGCCATTCCTAACATGGATGCGCAGTCCACAGGGCCAAAACCTAATCGAACAGATTGGATATATAAAAGCAGTGGAGTAAACTAGATGTCAATAGTATCAATAATTCCAATAGTGTCGATGGTCGCAATGGTGACAGGCACCATTCGTGGACAGTGTCTATTCTAGGCGGAACCCCCCTAGCACAAATGGACATGGAATAGTAGAATTCTATACTAATAACTACGTCTGCATTCTAAAAATTTATGTTGGGATGGTTCTAGGATAAAAATAAATTTTGATTGTACTCATGTGAGTAAGCAAGAGGCTGCAAAACTGCTGGGGATAAGAAAACTAGTTTATGATAAATGTAAATGGATGATATAAAATAGTTCCAAATGCCCGATAATATTTTTTAGTTGCCACAAGCTTTCCGTCATTTTTTAATTATTTCCGCAATTTGGACTAAACTACCAATAAAAAAGGTGCTTACCATATAGAAATTGAATTAACTCTGGTTTAAGATAAGAAAGAATATTTGTAAATTAACATTAAATTTCGCGTGGTATGGGTGGGGGTCATTTGGTTCTTTTAGACTACATTATTAATCTCTCAATTTTTTCACTGCTCGTTAGTACACCTCTGGTTATCGGTTCTTTCCTTAATTATAAACCACTAAAGGGGTTAAAATATTGGGTGGGTTTATATGGCGGCATTGTTTCCGTCGTCCTCATTGAGTTATCTTTTCAAAAAGAAGGGTATTCCTATGATATCCGTTATGCCCCAGTTATCCTGATGTTTGGATATTATGGACCCCTTCCTGGATTGATTACGGGACTTTTTTCGATAATCACAAGATTGTATTCCAGTGGTCAATGGACCACGGCAATTGTCGGATGGATAAACATCATAACGATTTTTACTCTCATCCATTTTATTAGCAAGCGTTTAACTCCGGTAAAAAGATGTGTCGTGTTATATATATCCTACATGTTCATCTATGTCATTACGGTTCCTATCATATTTCACGCATTTAGGGATAGACCATACTTTCATTTTCAGTATCTATTGTTTGTGATGTTAGGCGTTATCATAGGGGTATTATTGATTGAGTCCTATGGTAAGCTGTATCGATTCAATAATAGATTGACAGAAATGTACAATATGGTGGAAGAGAGTGAATCAAAGTACAGACTCATCGCAGAGAACACATCCGACCTAATTATCTTGATGGATCAAGAGCAGAAGATTCGTTACTTTTCTCCGTCTCATGAACTGGTTTTAGGATTTACAGATGATGAACTAGTGGAAGTTGAGCTATGCTCGATACTTCACCCAGAGGACCTATTGATGTTTAAGGATACACTAGGGAGAATGTTTGAAAACAAAGAATCGCGATCGATGGAATTCCGTTTGAAACATAAGGAGGAGCGGTGGATTGAGTTTGAGTCCCGCTGTATGCCGGTTAGAGGCGAAGGAGATAACATCGAGAATATCGTTATTATCAGCCGGGATATTTCTGAACGGAAAAAATCGGAGGAAATACTTCTCCAATCGGAAAAGCTATCGATTGTTGGGGAGTTAGCTGCAGGTGTTGCGCATGAAATCCGAAACCCACTCACTACCATAAAAGGCTTTGTCCAGCTTTATAAAGCGGACTATAAATCATTTGAATATAATGACTTAATCTTGAGTGAATTGGAACGTATTGAAACAATTACAAGTGAACTTCTCACATTAGGGAAACCTCAAGCAGTCCAATTGAATCGAACGAATATAAGGGAGTTAATTGAAAATACTCTTGAATTATTATCTCCTCAAGCCCATATGAATAATATTCAATTCAAGTTGGAGTCTGAGGAAATGCCATTTATCATCAATGGCGAGCGAAATCAATTAAAGCAGGTCTTCCTAAACGTTTTAAAGAATGCGATTGAGGCGATGCCTCGTGGTGGAGACATCCAGATAAACCTCTGTAAAGGAAGGGGAAATGAATGTATTGTTTCTTTCCTAGACCAAGGCTGCGGCATTCCTGAAGAACTGCTCCCAAGACTAGGTGAGCCCTTTTATAGTTTAAAAGAAAAAGGAACAGGACTTGGCATCATGATCTGTAATAAAATTCTCAAGCAGCACAATGGCAGCATCACCTACCAAAGCAAAACCCAACAAGGTACCTTAGTCGAAATTAAATTACCATTGGCAGGTTGATTATCATTCATTTGATGTTTGATGTCATTTAGGTGTCAGGCACCACCCGTGGACAAATGTCCACGGATGGTGCCTGACACCTTTTTTTCTATATTGATAGTGTAATAATTTATGCTGTCACTGGTATATATTCTTACATGGTGACATATTTATGTACTATCAAACGTTTGATAAAGTTACAAGCAGTGGGTTCAGCATGGTGAAATTCCGACTTGACTGATAGGAATATGGGAAGTGATTTTCTAGAAGTTAAATAGAGGAGGAATTAGGATGAGCACGGTTTTGACCATCGTAAATATCGCTGTTCTACTTCTACTAATGTTTGGTCTCTACTCGATGCAAAAAAGGCATGTTTCATTTTCAAAACGTGTATTCATTGCATTGGCTTTAGGTATTATATTTGGTTTAATTATTCATATAATCTACGGTACCACACATAAAGTAACCAGTGAATCGATTGATTGGTTTAATATAGTAGGAAATGGTTATGTAAAGCTGTTACAAATGGTGGTTATGCCGCTGGTCTTTATTTCTATAGTCGGTGCGTTTACAAAATTAAAGCTGACCAAAAATATCGGTAAGATTAGCTTTCTCGTAATTGGTATTTTGCTTGGAACAACAGCTATTTCAGCAGCGATTGGAATAGGATCAGCCTTGGGATTTGGTCTAGATGGTATACAACTCAATGAAGGTGCTGCTGAAAAGGTTCGTAATGAACAGTTAGTGGAAAGGGTTGCAGGGATTGAAAATATGACACTGCCTCAGCAGGTTATTGAACTAATTCCTAGTAATCCGTTTCAAGATTTAACAGGTGCCCGCGCCACCTCTACTATCGCTGTGGTCATATTTGCTGCTTTTATAGGGATTGCTTATCTTGGAGTCAGACGGAAAAATCCTGAGCATGCTGAGTTGTTTGGGAGAATCATCGATACGTTATATGCGGTTATTATGAGGGTTGTCACTCTGATTCTCCGACTCACACCCTATGGCATTCTTGCTATTATCACGAGAGTGACAGCGACGAGTGATTATGAGGCGATTGCCAAGTTAGGTAAGTTTGTGGTTGCTTCTTATATAGCGCTTATAGTGATGTTCCTTGTCCATTTACTTCTATTATCTTCCGCTAAACTAAACCCGTTACGCTATGTAAAAAAAGCTTTCCCAACGTTAACCTTTGCGTTTACTTCTCGAACCAGTGCAGGCACACTGCCTATGACCATCAAAACTCAAACAAAGGATCTTGGTGTTTCCGAAGGGATTGCGAACTTTGCTGGTTCATTTGGACTGTCCATTGGTCAAAATGGCTGTGCAGGAATTTATCCAGCCATGTTAGCTGTAATGGTTGCTCCAGCTGCAGGTGTTGACCCGACAAGTGCATCCTTTATTCTCACCCTTATCCTAGTAGTGGCGATTAGTTCTTTTGGTGTTGCTGGGGTTGGCGGCGGAGCTACCTTTGCAGCCTTAATCGTATTATCGGTGATGAATCTTCCGATTGCCATCGTAGGGTTACTCATTTCTGTTGAGCCTCTCATCGACATGGGCCGTACTGCTCTCAACGTCAGTGGAGCCATTACAGCCGGAGTCCTCACAAGCAAGGCAACAGGTGAATTTGAAAACGAAGTCTACCAACAACCAAACATAGTTGAAGCATAAAAGGTGTCAGGCATCACAACACTGTCCATCATGTATGGACAGTGTCTTTTTGTGGTGCCTGACACCAATATTTTTATTCCCCGTTTTTTTATAAAGTCTTGTGGTTGAGCTGTGTAATACTTTGAATTAAAAATACTTGAATTTGAGATAAAAATGAGATATAATTTATGAGAAGTAAGTTAGAAGAATTTTTTACAGGTTTATTTAGTTTAGCCAATGCAATAATTTTTATGAAAACGTCCATATTACAATTAATATATGATTAAAGACCTTAAAAGAAAGGGAATGAAGGGAATGAATCAATTTCATCAGGAACCCAATATCTATGTTGGAGAGGTTAATATTAAAGTAAAGGACCTCGATTATTCAATGACTTTTTATCAATCTATCATAGGTTTTCAGGTATTGGAGAGAACCGAACGGAAAGCAGTATTAACCGCCGATGGGAAAACACCGTTATTAACGCTTGAAGAGCCTGCGGATGCTATTCCAAAGGCAGCAAAAACGTCCGGGCTATACCATTTTGCCATCTTGCTTCCTTCACGTGCGGACTTATCGGTTTTTTTACGTCATTTGCTCCAAACGGGTTATCCATTAGGGGCCGCGGATCATTATGTGAGTGAGGCATTGTACCTCAATGACCCAGATGGTAATGGAATTGAAGTCTATCGGGATCGCCCATCTTCTGAATGGACATGGAAAAATGGTTTAGTGGAAATGGCGACGGAAGAGGTAGATGCTGAGGGAATTCTTGCGGAAAGTAATGCAGAATGGACTGGTTTGCCGTCTGGGACGGTTATGGGGCACATCCATCTTCATGTTGGGGACCTTAAGAAAGCAGAGGATTTCTACACTCAAGGACTTGGATTTGACATTGTCAGCTACTATCCTCAAGCCGTATTCCTTTCTACAGGGGGATATCATCATCATATTGCGGTCAATACGTGGCAGGGAATGGGAGCACCAACTCCACCGAAAAATAGTGTAGGCCTAAATTGGTACACACTTGTCTATCCTGATGAAAAAACTAGAGAAAAGGTCTTGCATCAGCTGCGGCAATTGGGCGCACCTGTAAAACGGGAAGCGGACTTTTATGAAACGAGTGACCCGGCAGGTAATCAGATCAGATTAATAGTGTAAGTTATCTTCAGCATAGGAATCCCCAATCCCATTACTTTTAGGAATTGGGGATTTTTTCATGGATTACAAACCCTGATCAAAAAAACCTAAAGCATACTTTATTCCTTCAACCACGTCATTGGTTTCATAGCCCATTAAATCCTCGTGCGTAATTTCAAGCTTGGTTCTTGCTAAAGAATAGCCGCTGTCCAAATTAACATCGAGCAGGACCTCGAATCCGTTAATAGTTGAATTAATTTCAATTATGTCGTAATCACGGATGGTGGTGCCTGTTTCGTATTCTAATGGCTCTAACTCTTGCATCAATATCCTCCTACCTCAAACTATCGAGTTCAATTCCCATTCAAAATTTCGATCAAAAATAAAGAGTTACACTACTTTAAGATGTGTCGATTATTGAGGGTCTGTACCCGTGGATCTTTTAACACCTTTACTAACATAAGGTTTTGCGCTCTTAGCCCTTTTTGCACTAGCTTGCCAGCGATTCCAGCCTTTTTTACCTGTCCCGCTGCCAGTTCCACTCTTCCCTTTTGCTTTACTCATAAAACCACTCCGTCTAATTTCAATTTCTACTACCTATTCTTGCCTATTTAACAACATCAAAACTCATCAGTTCTGAATATCTAAGCATAGCCTAGCAAATAAAACTAAACAATGTTATTTTCTTCGAAATGGTAAAAATAATTCGGGTGCCTGACACCATTATTAACTCGATGGGCTTGTTTTTTGTGGTCTTAATTGAGCGGATGCCGAATAATGAATATGTAGGTAGTCTGCACATTTGTCAGGTTTTATTATAATAAATTAAAGGTAGTGGATAGTCGATGTGTTTAATTTTGTTTGCTTATCAAGTTCATGAAGAATATAAGCTGATAGTGGCAGCCAATCGTGATGAATTTTATCAACGCCCAACAGCACCCGCTCATTTTTGGGAGGACCAGCCTTCCATTTTGGCAGGAAGGGATTTAGAAAAGTTGGGGACCTGGATGGGAGTCACTTCCGGTGGCCGATTTGCCGCATTGACCAATTATCGAAACCCAAAAGAAGTTACCGTTGGCAAATGTTCACGCGGGGATCTGGTCGCTGATGCTTTGAAGTTCAACGGAAATGTAGAGGATTTTATGGTAGGGCTCCAAGGCCAAGATAATTTATATCCCGGCTACAACCTATTGGTAGGGGATGGAAATGAACTTTTTTATTATTCGAATGTGGGCCGAGAGCTTCAAAAATTAGTGCCAGGAATATATGGTGTAAGTAACCATTTATTAAATACCTGCTGGCCTAAAGTACAAAAAGGGAAGAAAGGTCTGTCCCAAATCATCAGTAGCAGACAGGAGGAGCTAGTAGAAAAACTGCAAATCCTTCTTCAAAACGCTGATCCAGCACCTGATGAATGTCTACCGAGTACAGGTGTTTCATTGGAATGGGAAAGGACACTCTCACCGCTGTTTATTAAAAGTGAGGGTTACGGAACAAGGAGTTCCACGGTTTTATTGATGTCAGGAAAGGAACTCCAATATATAGAACGAGTATACACAAAGGATAGTGTGAACAATCGGCAATATACCATTAATCTTTTAGGATAAGGGAAAACTAGACAAACGATTGGTTAAATAGTATATCCATGGAAAAGAAGGCCTTTCAGTAACATAGAAAAACTAATCAAACGATTAATTAAATAGTGATGAAGCCTAGCGTATAAGGGGTTTTTAACGCTGGAGAAAACTAATCAAACGTTTGATTGAATGAGGGGAAGCTAAGGATTCCAACACATGCTGAAAACTAATCAAACGTTCAATTAATAAGAGACATGGTCGCTGTTTATTTATTGCTTAAAAAGGGAACTTATTTCATAGGTGATATATACTAAGGTGAGAAGGGAGCGTGGTTCGTTTGAAAAAGGGATGGTTAGGAATTGGCATAGTGATCGCAGTAATCGTCATAATTGGCCTTATGTTCATGTCCAGCTATAACGGCTTTGTCAATCTAGAAGAAGACGTGAATCAATCACATGCTCAAATTGAAAATCAGCTGCAAAGAAGGCTTGACTTGATACCAAACTTAGTCAATACCGTAAAAGGGTATGCATCACATGAAAAAGACGTCATCGCTTCGATTTCCGATGCACGGGCACGGCTTGCCGGTGCCAAAACACCGGGGGAGGAAGCAACGGCTAACTCCGAGTTGTCTGGGGCATTAAGCCGCCTGCTCGTGGTAGTTGAAAATTATCCAAATCTTAAAGCTGACCAGCAGTTTACGCAATTAATGGATGAACTGGCAGGAACCGAAAATAGAATAGCGGTTGCTCGGAAAGATTACAATGAACAGGTAGCCGCATTTAATAAAAAAGTGAAGAGATTCCCTGGGTCGATTATCGCAGGAATCGGCGGATTTGATGAGAAGGAATACTTCAAAGCCGACCCGAAAGCACAAGAAGCGCCAAAGGTTGACTTTGGGGGCAACGGATAATGAAAGCGAACAGGGTCTTCAGCCTTTTATTGGTGTGTATCACTTTTTTTCTGTGTGGAGCAACTGCACTTGCTGAGGATGACCAGATTCCAGTTCCTGTGGGAGACATATATGTACAAGATTTCGCTCAAGTATTGAATGAAACAGAAAAAGCGGAATTAATCAATTTAGGTAGAAGTATTGAAAATCAAACAACAGCACAAGTAGCTGTACTCACTGTACAAACAATTGGTGATCGAACAATCGAAGACTATTCCAATCAGGCATTCCGAAAATACGGGATTGGTAGTAAGGAAAAAGACAATGGTGTCTTGCTCGTTATTTCCATGAAAGAGCGGAAGCTTAGGATAGAAGTAGGGTATGGGCTAGAGGGCAGGATTCCGGATGCGAAAGCAGGACGGATACTTGATCGGTATGCCATTCCTTATTTGAAGAATCAACAGCCGAATAAGGCCGTTACCGAAACATATAAGGCGCTAGCTAAAGAAGTATTTGCTGAATATGGAATTGAGGGTGGGGACCAGGCCGCACCAAAACCAGCAGTAGTATCAAAGGCTGAAGGGGGAGGAATTCCCTCTTGGCTGATTATCTTAGTGGTCCTTGTGGTGGTCTTCCTCGACTTTAAATTCTTTGGCGGAATGTTGACCTACTTTCTCCTTTCCATCATCTCTCGAGGAGGAGGAAGAGGCGGCGGGGGAGGCGGTTCCCGCGGCGGAGGAGGCGGCTCCTCTGGAGGCGGCGGTGCCAGCCGTGGATGGTAACTGGATATGCAGGCTTCAAAAAAGTAAAGATGCTCTCAGAGGAGGGCATCTTTTTTAAAGAAAAGAATTTCGGCTTCGAAAACTAGTCTTCAATAATCATTATGCAGCATTCTGCGGATTTTTCTTCTCCTCAGATAAATATAAAAAATTAAGCATCCAAGCAGTAACAAAATGATGAAGTAGACACTATACCTTGATAGGTAGGTTCCAACTATTACCCAGTTCCCCCCAAGCACCCGGCCTAGGGTGATAAAAGTCAAACACCAAATAAAAGCACCAGAATAAGCGAATATCGCGAACTTTTTATAGGAGTAATTATTAATTCCTGCGAGATAGGCTGTCACATGGCGAACACCCGGAATAAAAAAGCCGATAAGTAGAAGGAACGGACCTAGTTTGTTAAAAAGGTTCCTTGTTCGAATAATCTTTGCTTCACTAATATGAAGCTTTGGACCATACTTATGTAGAAATGGTGCGCCTAGTTGACATCCTAATATGAAGCTTAGCGTTATTCCGCAGCTGGCCCCCAGATAGGCACACATGAGGGAAGGCAGGTAAGCTATTTTTCCAGAGAACACATTATAACCCACATAAGTAAGCAGCACTTCATCCGGGATGGGCAGGCCGACAATGCCTCCGACCAATGCCATTACGATTCCCAGGTAGCCATAATGTTCAATAAGATGATTCAAATACTCCATTATTCCACTTCCTACTAGAAGAATTCACATGGAAAAAACATCCTAAGCATAGCATGTACATATTATGAATTTTTTATGTGATTCCAACATAGCCTATTTCTTCATTGCAGCGACCGTAATTATTTTCTCAAAACATTCAAAAAATTGTGTGCAACTCTGTGGTATTATTAAAATGGAATGACCATATTTTGATGCCTAATTTTGTGATTGCTGTCAATAGTAAGTTGACTTAAAAAATGTGTTACTGCTATTCTTGGTTACAGTTAAGTTAAAAGTAGAATATATCAGAGTTTAATAGAATTCAAGCTTCAACGCTTATGGGAGGATCCTTGGTATGAATCTTTATGATGAATTGCTAGACATCATTGCAGATAGTGAGCGGGTGACGGTTAATGAAACGATTTTAGACCAGCACAGCAAAGGGGAGGCATACCATTCTCCACACCTGCCGGATGCGGTTGTCTTTCCGAAAACAAAAGATGAGGTAAGTCGTATCATGCAGTTTGCCAGTAAGCACTCCATACCGGTCGTTCCCTATGGAGCCGGGACTAGCCTTGAGGGGCATATCATTCCTGTAAATGGGGGGATTAGTCTTAATTTCTCCATGATGAATCAGATAGTATCCGTAAGGCCTGATGATTTTCTTGTGACTGTACAGCCGGGTGTCACTAGAATTCAGCTCAATCAGACCTTAAAAAAACACGGCTTGTTCTTCCCCATTGATCCAGGCGCGGATGCTTCGATTGGCGGAATGGCCGCAACCAATGCAAGCGGCACAAACAGTGTCAAATACGGGGTCATGCGCGACCAAGTCCTCGGGCTGGAGGTTGTGTTGGCAGACGGGTCCATCGTCCGGACAGGGGGACATTCGTTTAAATCATCAGCGGGTTACAATTTGACAGGTCTATTTGTCGGGTCAGAAGGGACACTGGGCGCTTTTACAGAAATCATCCTAAAGCTGCAGGGAATTCCTGAGGTCACTACGGCGATAAAAGCGACGTTTCCAACAATTGAAACGGCAGGGAGCGCCGCTTCAGTCCTTTTAAAGGCAGGACTTCCCATCGGAAAAATTGAGTTAGTCGATGAAAGAACGATTATTGCCGTTAATCGCTATAAACACACGGATTATCGTGAGGAACCGACCCTTTTCCTCGAGTTTAGCGGTAGTGAGCCTGAGGTTACCTATAGCGTGGAAATGGTCCAAGAGATATTAGAGGATGAACAATGTGCTTCATTTGAATTTGAAAATGATTCAGTAAAAAGAGCACAGTTATGGGAGGCAAGGCACCATGCGGCATTTGCCATTCAGGCTGCCAATCCTGGAAGAGTGTTAATGTTTACCGATGTTTGTGTTCCTATTTCGGAACTGGCCAGTGCGCTCAAACATACGAGGGAATTGGTGGAGGAATATGGAATCGATGCGGCTGTGTTAGGCCATGTTGGGGATGGTAACTATCATTCCGTATTACCCATCGACCCGAATTGTGAAGAAGAGTTGGAACGTGTAGAAGCAGTCCATCATGCAATGGTATCCTATGCTTTATCTAAAGGGGGAACCTGCACAGGGGAACATGGAGTGGGACTCGGCAAAAAGGCATTCCTCCATGAAGAACACGGAGACATCATACCAATCATGAAAGGAATCAAAGCCACCCTCGACCCGAAAAACATCTTAAACCCAGGGAAAATATTTTAAATGGTGTCAGGCACCAATAAATAGTTTAATAAGTTGGCAGGGTTGAAAATGGTGACAGGCACCATTTTCAACCCTGCCTTTACTAGTTTTGTTTAGAAATCAACTGTTTTTAGATCATGAGTCACTGCTATCTTATTGTCTTTCTTTTCAAGATGTCCACTCCATCCCGTAAGGACAACAGCGGCGAGAACCATTAAAGCGCCAATCCAAGAGGTATGAATCAGTCCAATGGAATCGGTAATGACTCCGCCTAGGTAGGAGCCAATCGCGATTCCGGCATTAAATGCAGCGATATTAATCGCTGAAGCAACATCCACCGCAGATGGTACGAACCGCTCTGCCAGCAGCACCACATATACTTGCAGACCTGGAACATTCATAAATGCTAGCAAGCCCATAAAGAAAATCGTTATCAATGCAGCCATTTTAAAAGGGGCAGTAAACATTAATATAAATAGTACAATGGCTTGAAGGATAAACATATAAAATAATGCGCGAATGGGATTATGATTAGCCAGCTTTCCACCTGCCATATTCCCGATGGCAATCGCGACGCCGTAAACAAGTAAGATTACTGCGACCGTCCCTTCCTTAAATCCAGTAATATCCTGAAGGATGGGCGTTAAATAGGTAAAGACCACGAATGTTCCGCCATATCCTAACGCTGTAATGATGAATAATAACAATAAGCGGCTATTTGTTACTAATTTTAATTGATCACGAAACGATGAGGGCGCACCTTTTCTTAAATCTGACGGCACCAGGAAGCTGTTAGCAACAAAGGCAATCACGCCAACGGTAATAATAATCACAAAGGCCATTCGCCAGCCAAATTGTTGTCCAATAAAGGTTCCAAATGGCACACCAGTTACGGTTGCTACTGTAAGTCCAGAGAACATGATAGAAATCGCACTTGCCCGCCGGTTTTCTGGGACTAAATCAGCGGCAATTGTCGCTCCAATCGACATGAAGACACCATGTGAAAAGGCCGAAATCACA
>Ga0308175_100002968_pt1 | contig 11662 bp, 11 predicted proteins | sample PhyCR1_3_FD_203893 | JGI IMG/M metagenome (GOLD analysis project Ga0308175, IMG submission 203893) | Soil microbial communities from UC Gill Tract Community Farm, Albany, California, United States - DLSLS.C.R1 | ecosystem: Environmental > Terrestrial > Soil > Agricultural land | place: USA... | reverse complement strand
TCTTCGCTCAACTTCCACTCCTCGGGTAAGGACTTTTCTGGAAGGCGCCTAGCCCGAGCGCACGGCCTAGCCCGGCCTTCAAGGTGCTCGATCACCGCAAGCAGTGTCGCCGACGTATGCCCTCGCGGCCCCCGAGGCCAAAGCCGCTCGGCGCCACCGCTCAAACTGAGGTCTCCGGCACGTTCGCCAACAGCTGCGCAGTCGCTGGGTCTCATCTCCGCCGCACGCCGCGCCAGATCCGGCTCTCCGAATCGCCATAGCTCGCGCGCGTAGGAGACGGCCGGCATGGTGATCACAAACTTGCCCACGCGTGCAGTCTGCCGCCCACGCTTCGGCCTGTCATCGGAATCCCTGATCGGATCGCGGCATGTCCGGAAGTTGAAATCACCCCACTGAGCGGACGCCCAGACGGTCCTGTGCTGTTGCCGGCCGGCCCTGAACGTGTTGCCGCGCGTACAACTACCCGAAGCCTCCGCCACTCACGCCAGAGGTCGGCCAGGGTCATGTACGGGTGGAAGTATGGGTCCCAGCTGGTCGGGAACGGCATACCGCGACCCAGCTGTTCCTCCGGTTCCTGCCCCAGGCTGGCGACCAGGTGCTCGATGGTGTGGTCGCACAGGCGTCCCATCCGGGCGTGGTTGAACACCAGACCGCCACCGCAGGACCCGGCGTAGTTCACCCAGTGGAACGGGGCCCGTCCTGCGTCGAGGAGCCAGGCGAAGCTTCGGCCGACCCAGCTCGGCAGGACGGGCATGAGGCGCACGAGCGGGAGCAGGCGGCGCACGATGAGGAACCCGAACACCATGTGGAAGAGCAGCTGCTCGTTGGTCCACCTGGTGCCCTCGCTGGGCCCGCGCAGCGCAGCCGGCGTCGAGACGGCCAACAGGCGGTGCAGGTCGTCGCGGCACCCGTTCAGGCTGCTGACGATGGCGGCCCGGTCGACCGGAGGGGCCGTCTCGCCCTGGGTGTTCACGCGACGTCCATCAGGGCAGGTGCCGGTCCATGCGCCGCAGCAGAGGCCCGAGGAAGGGCCACTCCTGCATCCCGGCCCGCATGACCCGACCCCGGGCGGCGGTCATCGCGCGACGCATCACAGCGGCCGGGGTGCGGGCACCCGTATCAGCGCTGGAGCGGGCACGCCGGTACAGCCACCGCGCACACCCGGCGCACACCCCGACCTCAGGGTGAGACCCAAGCCGGGACAGGTCCCCCTCGTCGAACGAGTTCCCGCAGCACCAACAGGTGGGACGCTCCACCTGCTCGTGCTCAACATCTGTTGCCGCCGACATGCGCCCATCGTCACCCCGCACCATCCTGATGACCAGAGGCGGCCCGAAGCGCTCCGGGCGGCACGGTCCGCACCGCACTCGCGTCCCCAGGTGCTCTACCCGCAGGTGCTGGTGGTTGACGGGGCGACGTTGATGCACTGGGCGACCATGGTGCTCAGCGCCGTGGGGTCCCAGCTCTGCAGGAAGTCAGCATGCGAGGTGGCGCCGGGTGCGTCGGTGGCGCCGTCGGAGGTCAGTGTGAGCTGTTTGCCGGCCCAGTACGCGGGTGTGCCGCCGCCCCATGACACGTTCTCCAGCAGCTCGGGGAGCTGGATGGGGTACCCGGCTGGGCAGCCACTCTCGTCAGGCCGTGCCCATCCGCCTGGGCGCTGACCTGGGCCCGCTGATCTGTCCTCCTCTTGGGCAACGATTCGCCCCCGCACCCCCGGCATCCCGAGGGTGCTGGTGGCGGCCTACCGCACGTGCCGAGGGCGCGGCGGCTGGTGTGACCCGCGTCAGGGCTGCGGTTTCTTGGTCTGCGCTTTACCCTCTGGCTAGGCGACTGCCCCTCGCGACCCGCGCTGTTGGAGAGGCGAGGGGCAGTCTCCCTCGTCCATACCCGCCGCTCCACGCGCCAACCCGCACGGAGGCCCGCGGCGATGTGCGCCTGCCTGGCCCAGGGTTGTCGCCGCCACCGACTCAGTGGTTGGTGAAGGGCGTCAAGATGTGCAGTCGCGACGCTGCTGGAGGGGCCGCACCCTTGGCGCCCTTCGCGCCTTCCCGGATCCCCCGCACAGTGGGACCATCAACGCGGGCCATCGTCGTCACCCCGTGCGAGGGGCTGGACGATGTGACCGCCCGCCCTTCCTCTGGGCGAACCTCGAAGGGCGGGTCGGTCAGGGGCTGACGACTGTCGATCGTCGCCCCCGCTTAGGGCGACGTCGAGCGGAGCTCCGCGTGGGCATCCGCGCGCGAGGCGCCAACCAACCCGGCGACGAAAAGAGCCACGAGCGCCACAACGAACAAGGCTCGGGACAAAACGGCGCCCCCCTACGTGCCGACCTTCGGGGGGCTCACCATCGCCCGACGCGCAGGGTGGTGGCTTGAGCTCAGCGCTGGTGGTGGCGGGGCGCGAAAAGTGCGCGAGGCGGCCGAACAAGGCGCCTCGCGCAGCTCGACCTTGAGGTACTCAGCTGGCGGCGCAACGAGACGCGCCAGACGCGGTGGCCCTCGTGGGTAGTCCAGCCGCCGGCGCAGGGCCCGACCTCCCAGCCCTCCTCGGCAAGGCCATGGGCCGCGGCGAGCGTGGCCCCTGCGGCTGAGCACACTGCTGCACCCGGGCGCAGGCGTCTCCTCGCTCAGGTGCCTTAGGCGCGCATGACGGCGATGTGGTCGCCTGCCACGTGGTACGCCGACGCAAGTAGGCGATGCGCTCCGTCATGGAGGTGTGATGACCGACCCGAGCCGTGAGAGTGTCACCCTCCAGACGACCCTGACCTCGTCCGGGAGCAACACCGAGACCGTGGTGCCGGACCGCCTCGCTCTTCAGCCTGGGTCAGGGCACCGACATCGCGGACCTGCCAAGGCAACGGTCAGGTGATCAACTGCCCGAGTTGCACGAGGCCCTCGACGATCTGCTGACCGACCCCGGCGCTGACGGCCGTGACCGTGGCCGTCCGCACCTTGTCCTTGAGGCTGCTCACGGTCGGACCCGGGGAGGCGGCCTCACCGCGGACAGCCTCAATCGCTGCGCTCACAGCCGGGCTGTCGCGCTCGCCGAGGACCCCAAGGACTTCAGTGGCCTTCGCCATGACGCGGATGCGTGAGTCGGTGGTGACGGACTGGGCGGCCATCATCGCGTTGTCCCGATCATCGGCTTCGACGGCCACGTTGGACCCACCCGTGACCGAGATGCCGCTGCTGTGGTCGGAGGTCTTGTGCCCGCCCACGGTCCGGACGAACTCCTGTGGGTTCTTGGAGTCGTCAGCGGCTCTCCGACCTTGGTGCGTGATCCGAGGGCGCAGCACGTGATGCGTTGACGCCTTGGTGGAGGTGACCAGTTGCCAGTAGACCAGCGCGTAAGCGGCGCGTCGGATCTCATCCTCGCTGGATGCGACCCGAGCCGACGTCGCGGCCTCGTGCCCCACGAACTCACCCACCTCATCAGGCTCCGCACCTGACGCCAACCACTGCAGCAACGCCTGCTGGACGGCTGCGCGGCGATCCGTGCCCGTCAACCGGGACTTCCGGATCGTTGCCCCCACTTGGCGACCCCGCAGTGACAACGTGACCTCAGCTGTCATCGACCGCTCACCCTCAACCAGCCCAGGCCAATCAAGCCGTCAACCGCGACCGACGCCGCGCCCTCGCCCCCGACCGCCGCGGCCACCGCATGGAACGACGACTGGCCACCGTCAGACAACGCCTGCATCAGCGCCGACTCCATCGTCGTGCCCCGCAGCGTCCGCCGAATCTCACTCGTGTTCACGCAACCCCCTCATCGTCGTCAGTGCATGGTGCCGTCGTGGTTGAAGCCCGGGAATCGACCAGCGTGGTCGCCGCGGGAGGTTCGTCCAGATGCCACAGCCCCACGACCGAGGTGGCGGCCGACGCCGGAACGGGCGACACGAGCCCGGTCATCATCAACAAGCGCAGCACGCTGCCATGCCCTGCCCAAGGTGGTGCAGGCGTCGCACCGGGCGGGAAGGGGAATGTCCGAAGGGAAGCATGCGAGGTCCTTCAGGCACTCGTCGCGGTGGGCAGTCCCTCGATGCACCGCTTCACGCAGTCCCACAGCCTGGCGAGGCTACTCATGACGGCCCCGAGGACACTTACCCCGTCGTGGTGAAATCCGGGTAATGCGGATGCGCTAGCCGGCGACAGCACGTGGCACCTTATGGAATGCCAACGGCATCCGCTTCGCCCAGGGCGGGGGAAGCCGCTTAGGTGGGAGCGACGGCGTCGTCGGATGCCCCGCCCAAAGGCGCGCACTGCGGGTCGTCCACACGGACAAGTCGCGCCGCGCCCGACAGTGGCCCGCCCTTGTCGCGTGGACAGGCCACCATCGGTGCGCTGTGGCTAGTTCTTGGCTACTTCTTGCTGGTGTTGAGCTTGACGGTTTGCTCGGCGTACCCGACGGCGCAGTCGAAGATTCCGCAGGCGAAGGAGAAAGCAACGGTGGCACTCTTACCGCCGCGGAAAAGGCCGTTGTTGCTGAACGCAACGGCCTCCCAGCGGTGCACGGCGCCGTCGCACTGCAGCGGGTTGACGAAGAAGTCGCCGGTGATCTTCACCCGTCCCACTCGCTGGGTGAGCGTCCCCTCGATGTCGCTGAAGAAGTCGTCGGCGTTGGTGCAGGAGTAGGTGCCGGTCAGCTTGGCGCTGCCGTCCTTGTACGCCGAACCCTTGGGGTCGACGGTGATGGTCGTCTCCGGGGGCGGCGGGGCCACGTCGAACGTCGCGACCAGCTGGCCGCCGTTCGCCGCCGTGTCGGAGAACGCCGCGACGTAGTAGGTCTGCCCTGCGACGGTGCCGAAGCCGACGGTCGTCGGACCGCAGGTGAGCAGGTTGCTTCCGTCGCCGGCGGGCGTGCCCTCGGTGACGAAGAACCCACCGGAGTACGACGACGCGGACATGTCGGCGATGACGCCCCCGTCCGTGGGCGCGGTGTACTTGAACCAGACGCTGGCGTTGGTGGCCGGGGCGCCGCAGTTGGCGTTCAGGGCAGCGTCCTGCGCGTCCGTGGTCGCGCCCGTCGTGTCCTGGTTGATCGTGATGGGCAGCGCAGTCACGGCCGTGGCGGCGGCGGGAGTGTCGTTGGTGGCCGGGGCCGCCGAGGCGGCGGTGACCATGAGTGGCAGGACCAGCAGCCCTGCGCCGGCGGCGGACAGAGTGGAGCGCAACAACTTCATGTGTTCCCCCAGCTGTAAAGCGACCCCCCATTGGGCCGTGCCGAGCATGATGGCGCCGCAACACCGAATGCGCCAGAGGCAGACGGACTAAGCACAATGGCGGGTCGTGTACTGACTTCCGAACCACCGAGCGGATCGCGGCAGATCCGGACGTGCCAGGGACCCTCAGACGATGGTGACCGACTTGCCGCCCAGCTCCTGCATCCGCGCATGACGCGCCTTCGCCCACGGGTCGTATGGGGTTTCTCGTTCGCATTGGCGCTTACCAACCAGATGAGTCCCTTGGTCGCGGGCTCGCTCGGGGACGACGAGCACTGAGAAACGAGAATGACGCCGGATAGGCCAGCGTCGGCAATTTGGTTCCGCGCTCACTTGTCGTCAACGGATCCAGCGAGGGACTGTCGCGAAATAGGTAGGCGGGGTCAGACGACCATCGTCGCTGGACCCCCTCGCGGTCCAGGTTTGGCCAGCGCCTCTCAGCCACCGACCGCGGGTAGGACCGCGTCCGCGACCATGCCGCGCAGCTGCTCCCACCGCAGGTTGTTGTCTCCGGTTTCGGCGGCGGTGACGAGGACCAGTCTCATGTCAGGGATGACCTCGACCATCTGGCCGCCGAATCCGATCGCGGCATACGCGTGGTGGCCCCGCTCCCTGGTCACCCACCACTGATACCCGTAGCCCTCCGAGAAGGCGAAGCCCGGTCCCTGGGTCTTCACCTGCGTGCTGGTTGCCTCTTTGACCCAGTTGGCTGGCACGACCTGGCGTCCGTCCCAGCGTCCGCCGTCGAGGTACAGCTGGCCGACCTTGGTCAGGTCGCGAGGGGCCATTTTCAAGCCGCCGAAACCGAACTGGATGCCGGTGAGATCCTGCGGCCAGGCGAAGTCGGCTCTGTCGTACTGGGCAGACGCCTCCTCACCCGAGGTTCGGGGCTCGAAGGCGTTGCGGGTGTCGATGCCCAGGGGTTCGAAGAGCCGCGGTCGGGCATAGTCCAGCACTGACATGCCCACCGCGCGGGTGAGGACGGCCGAGAGCAGATGCGACCCCGCGCTGGAGTAGGCGAAGACGGACCCCGGCGGTGCCACGGTGCCGTTCCGCAGCGTTTTGGCCACCCAGTCCGGTCCGGACAAGGAGGCCGGAGGCCCGTTAGCAGGGTCGGCGGGCAGTCCGGCCGTCATGGTCAGGAGCTGGCGAAGGGTGATGCTGGCGACGGCGGTACCCATCTCCTTCCTGTGCTCGGGCAACAAGGTCGCGAGGGTGTCACTGAGGGAGTGCAGCTTCTTCTCGGACAGGGCAATTCCGATCAGCGTCCCCACGACGCTCTTGGTCACCGAGTGCACGTCATGCGTCTGCATCGGGGTGCTGGCGCGGTAGAACTGCACAAGCGGCCGTCGGTCGACAGTGACGAGCACCGCGCGGATGTTCGCAGTGGCCGGTGAGTAGATGTTCGACAGGTAGGTCTCGGTGGCTGCGGTGACCTTGTGGGCATCGTCCGGTGTCGACGGCGTCGACGAAACGCGCCCGTGCACCGACGCGCCATCGGGCGTCGCGCTCGTACCAGCGCAACCTCCCACAACCACCAGCACCAACGCGCACAGGGCGGCGGCAATCAGCCTGCCCGACCGGGCAGGCGCCACGGGGGAAGGTGACCTCTCGCTGCATGCGGACATGAGCAGCCTCCAACCTCCGCTTCAGTGTCCCGCCACGAAGGCCAGCCGTGAAGAGCCGGAGCGGAGTAGAACCGACTTCAGACCGAGAGGTCCCAAGAGGCCCCGAATGCCGACGGCCGACGTCATCGGTGGCCATATGCGCTCACCGCGCCGTGTGAACGTCCCGACTCTGAGCGTTCCGTCAGCTCACCCTCCCTGGCGGTGTGAGGTCCCACATCCGTACATGGCACGAAACCCGGCTTCGCGCTGCTGAGTTACAACGCCCTGTCATCGGCACGAGCGGATCGCGGCAGATCCGGACATCAGCAATGCGGAATGCGACACTAGACGCGTGTCCAAGCGACGACGAACCACGACGCAAGGGGGCGGCGCTCGGTGGCGCTGGGGAACGAGGGGCGTACGGCTCCTTGATCCAGTCGGGGCGGAGTATGAGCCGTTCGAGGTTGAGCTGAGCCGGGCAGAGGTCGACGACCTCCTTCGAACATGCGGGTTGCCTGTGGCCGTCCACAGCTGTGGCAGCTACACCCAGAGCGTCCTGATGCGGCCACCGTGGCACGCCGCCCAAACCATCGAGCGGATCCTGCGTGAGCGGGTATCCGCTGCGTCGCCACCCGCGTCGACGGACTCAGCGAGAGGCACTTGAGCACCTCGGCCGACCCGTTCCGTCGCTGCCGAACCAGTGCGGGACCCGAGTTTCGAACTCCGCGTTGGGTCCGTGCTCACGCCGGACGCAGGGCTCGAGCGAGTAGGGCCACAACACCATCATCCCAGCCACGCGACGGGGTGCCCGTGCGCAGCACTTGACCTAGATGCGCCCCCATGAGCAACGAGACCAACGCCTCGGCATCCACCTGCGGGGCCACGGCACCGTCCTCGATGTCGGTCTGGATCTGAGCTCGCAGGTCATCCAGACGCTTGGCAAGCGCCTGACGCAGCGACGACGCGAATGCGGGGTCGGTCTCCGCGATGAGTGCCGCGACGGCACCGCGACCTAGGTCCTCATCCACGAGGGCAGCCACCTGGTTCATTACCCACCGGACCTTGCCGTCCAGCGGCAGATCAGCCGGCGGTAACGGCCGGTCCACGAGCCGGCCCGTCACAGCCTCGACCAGTTGCTCCCGGCTCTCGAACCGCCGGTAAATCGTCGTGCGCGCCACCCCCGACCGTGACGCCACCGCTTCGATCGTCACACCTGCCGGACCCCTCTCCCGCAGGAGCTCCGCAGCTGCCACCAGCAACCGTTCATCGGTCTCCGCTCGACGCGGCCGGCCACGCTGTCCTGGCTCGCTCATCACTGCCTTCCCCTCTCCGGGAACATTTGCCGACCCTTTTACGCTACGCCACATGTAGCGTAAAAAGCGGGAAGGACCACGAGATGGAATCAGCAATCCCCGTCATGGTGCTCGGGCCCCTGATGATCGTCTTCACCGTCATCTGGTTCAGCTGGATGTTCTGGGACGGCATGCGCAGGGACACAACGCCTCCCCACACCACGCGCCAGCTGGAGCCGGGCGAGCCCGGCCCCTGGTGGACGAACGACGGCTTCAGCACGCCCGAACCGGAGCGCGGCCCAGTCGAGCCGGGCAACCGGGTCCGCTGAACGGACCACAGGCCCCCGCGCAAGAGGGGCCTTCATCCATGAGAAAAGGAAGGTGGGCGACATGGTCGTCTACAACGAGTTGGTGGCCATCACGGCCGGCGCGGGACTACTGGGGTTCGGGTCGTTCCTCACCCACCTGGTCCGCGGACGACAGATAGACAGCGAGGGATGGGCCGGGTTCTTCGGCGTGACCGGTCTGCTGCTGCTCATCCTGGGGCTGCACACCACCGTCACCTGGCCGTTCGGCGGCGACGGGTTCGAGTACGCCAACATCGCGTTCGGGCAGCCGGCAGCCGGCTTCGGCGCGCTGCTGCTCTTCGCGGCGGTCTACCTGTGGCGCCACCGCACCCAGTTCACCGGTGAGGTGGGAGCGGCGAACGCGCGGGCGTTGCGCGCATTCAAGCCGGTTGGCATCTTCGTCGGGGCCCTCGGCCTGGGTATGGCCGTCCTTGCGATTGCGTTCGTGCGCTACCAGCTCGGTGCCGCACCTCCGCAGGAGCCGATCAGCGGGCGGTTCGGGCACCTGCCCATCCTGGAAGCGCTGTTCCTCGGCGGCCTGTGGGGTGTCATCGCCCTTGGCTCTCTGCTGTTCGCACTCGCGACGGTGACGGACCGGGCCAAGCTGCTCCCTTGGGCAGTTCGGGCCTGGGTGGTCGGCGGCCTGGTGCTGCTGCTGTTCGGGGCGATGAACTTCTACACGCACATCGGCATGTACGTGAACATCGCGCACAGCACGAACTACCAGTGGTGAGCCTTCGGTAGCGGCCTGTGATGCGGGCGGGTCTCGGACTTCCGGGACCCGCCCTCTGTCATGACGGCGGGCAACTGGTCACGGGTGGGTGCACGATGACTGGTATGCACCCATCGCGACGACCGGCCTTCACCGGTTGGCAATGTCAGTGACACGCGAGAAGGTCGACGGAATCCTGCGGGTGCTCGACCTGACCGGTGTGTTCGCCAACGCAGTCCTCGGCGGTGTCATCGCTCGTCGCGAGAAGCTCGACCCCATCGGCTTCGGCACCCTCGCCGTGCTCTCCGGGCTCGGCGGAGGCATCCTGCGCGACGTCCTCCTCCAGCACGGACCGCGCGTTGCGCTGACCGACTACGCCCACCTGCTCACCGCCTTCAGCGGTGCCGCGGCCAGCTACCTTGCGCGCGAGCAACGCACGCTTCCGCTTCCTCCCCCCGCGCAATCCTGACACGGCTGGCGCTCTGTCCCGCAGACAGCGGGATGGCACAGCCAGACCGCTGCCTTCGGTCACGGTCCGCTGCTCTCCTTACTGCCGAAGGGAGCTAGCGGAACTCACGGCTCGGTAAACGTCTCCACTTTGGTTCGTGTCGCGTACAACACCGCACCGGCGTCGCTCAGGTCGATCAGCAGCCGCGCCACAGCGCTTCGGGCCGCGGGTGCGCACGGCACAGTGAGCAGCGCTTCGCCCTGAGCCGAAGCGAGAGGACTCACGTCAGGCTGCGTGGACAGGTGCTGTAGGAGAGAAATCCGTCCGCGCCCCGACCTGTTGGCCCCAGGGTGAGCGGGCTTTCGGATGCGCGGCAGGAGCTGGACTTGCGCTCGGCCGCCGACCGGGTTACGAACAGAAGATGACTCCAGCCGAATCCGTCCTCGCGGACCTGGACAGCATCCAGCCCTGGCACCTGGACTTCTACCAAGACCTGCACCGCCATCCGGAGCTGAGCTTCCAAGAGCACCGCACCGCCGGGTTGGTCAGCGATCGGCTCACCGAGCTGGGCTACGAAGTTCAGGCAGGTATCGGGGGAACCGGAGTAGTGGGGATCCTGCGCAACGGGGACGGGCCGACGGTGTTGGCGCGCGCCGACATGGACGCACTCCCGGTCCGTGAGGCGACGGGTCTGCCCTACGCGTCCGCTGCCACGGCTACGGATGCGGCTGGCCAGGTGACCCCGGTCATGCACGCCTGCGGGCATGACATGCACGTCACCTGCCTGCTCGCCGCAGCGCAGCTGCTCGCCGACCGGCGGCACGTATGGTCCGGCACCTTCATCGGGCTGTTCCAGCCCGCCGAAGAGCTGGGCACCGGCGCCCGCGCCATGGTCGAGGACGGCCTGGCCCAACGGATCCCCAAACCCGACGTCGCCCTGGGCCAACACGTCATGGGCTTGCCCCACGACACAGTCGCCTCCCGCCCCGGTGCGGCCCTGTCGGCTGCCGACAGCATCAAGATCACCCTGCACGGGCGCGGCACCCACGGGTCCATGCCGCACTTCGGCATCGACCCGATCCTGCTGGGCAGCGCTGTCGTGATGAGACTGAACGCCATCGTCTCCCGCGAACTGGCCCCAGGCCACTTCGGCGTCGTCACTGTCGGCGCCTTCCAGTCCGGGAGCAAGAGCAACGTCATCCCGGAGAGCACGACCCTGCTGCTCAACCTGCGCTCCTACGACGACCGCACCCGAGTGCAGCTGCGGGAGGCGGTCGAGCGGATCGTCAGGGCCGAGTGCGACGCCTCCGGATGCCCGGCTCCACCTGAGTTCCAGTACACCGACCCATTCCCCGTCACGGACAACTCTGCGCCGCTCTATGAGCACGTCTCCTCCGCGTTCACCGAGCACTTCGGCGACAAGGCCATCCTCATGGAGCCATCCACCGGCAGCGAAGACTTCAGCGACATCCCCAACGGCCTCGGGGTGCCCTATCTCTACTGGATCTGGGGCGGCTTCGACCCCGACACCTACCACCGCGCCGAGACCGAAGGGACCCTGGCCACGACGATCCCGGGCAATCACGCCAGCACCTTCGCCCCCGTCATGGAGCCTACCTTCCGCACGGGCGCCTCAGCCATGGCCGTGGCGCTGATGAGCTACCTGGCATCGAGGCCGAAGAAGCCTGGCCGCGCCCCATAGGTCGCCAACGGAGGGGCTAGTGCCGCGCCCTCGGTCGAGCGAGCACGGTGACCTCAGTAGCCTCCAGGGTCGGCCGAGACCTGGACAACGTCCGCTCATCGGCATGAGCGGACGCACCGTCCCCGGCCAGTTGGGTAAGGATTTGGTCAGGGATGATCGGTCACCGGGGGGAAGGGTGGACTGGTGTCGGTGGTGGGTGTCATCGTCAATGACGCGGACAATTCCACATAAAACAATCACACAAACTTGACGGGTATATCCCTGGGGTCGGCTCCCCACCCTTGGCCAGAGGCCGCACACAAACTGACAGCCGCTCAAACACACAGACAAAAACTC
>Ga0308175_100002967_pt1 | contig 11665 bp, 10 predicted proteins | sample PhyCR1_3_FD_203893 | JGI IMG/M metagenome (GOLD analysis project Ga0308175, IMG submission 203893) | Soil microbial communities from UC Gill Tract Community Farm, Albany, California, United States - DLSLS.C.R1 | ecosystem: Environmental > Terrestrial > Soil > Agricultural land | place: USA... | reverse complement strand
GGGCGGCTTGGGCGACAGGTCAGCGCCCTCGAACGGATTGCGACGCGTCGGGGTGGCTGGCGCGGCCGAGTCGGTGCGCGTCGCGGCGGCCGGTACGCGCGAGACGGGCGTCGCAGGCGGTGGCGTGGGTCGGCCTGGCACGCACGAGGCGCCGGCGAGGAGTGCAGTGGCGAGGACCGTTCGGCGCGTCCGGCTGGATGCGGCGATCGACTTCGAATTCGTGAGCATGAGTCGCATGCGTAACCTTGGCGCGCGGATCGGTGCTCCACAACCGGCGCGCGTGTGGACGGCGGGGGTGAAGGGCGTTGGCAGTCTCGGCGCTGAGATCAAGAACGGAGGGACTTGAACCGATGCGGCGGATTGGGCGGATGCCAGAGCCACTTCAACTGCAACAACAACTACAGCCACAACTGCAACTACGGGCCGCAACTACAAGAACTGCCTCGGCATTTTGGGGGTCCGCCACATCGGGTCTCTCGGGGCGCACCCAAAACAATCAGGTCGAGGGTGCGTTGAAGCGTTGGCTCGATGGGCAGTAGGAGCTTCTCGAGCGGCTCCAGCATCCGCTCGATCCGCCGCATCCGCTCCATTCCCTCCGTTCTTGATCTCTCCCCGCGACTACGAACGCCCTTCGACCAGCGCAAGCTGAGCCGTCGGGCCGTCGACAAGTCATCAACTCTTAATCCACGGGCCGTTGCCCGGCTCGCCGGCCGGTCCCATGATAGGCCATGCGCGAATCCGCGGACGTGGATTTCATCGCGGTGCAGGAGGCACTGGCCGGCGAGTACTCGCTGGAGCGGGAGCTCGGCCGCGGCGGGTTGGGGATCGTCTACCTCGCGCGCGAGGCGCGACTCGCGCGGCCGGTCGCGATCAAGGTGCTGCCGCCGGCGCTCGCCGCACGCGCCGATCTGCGCGAGGCATTCCTGCGTGAATCGCAGACCGTCGCGCAGCTCAGCCACCCGAACATCGTTCCCGTCTACACCGCCGGTGAGCGGCGCGGGTTCGTCTACATCGTCATGGCCTACGTCGACGGGAGCACCCTCGGCGAGCGGGTGCGCACGCGCGGGCCGCTGCTGCCGGGCCAGGCGGCGCGCATGCTGCGCGAGGTGGCGTGGGCGCTCGCGTACGCCCACAGCGCGGGGATCGTGCATCGCGACGTCTCCGCCGAGAACATCGTGCTCGAGCGCGGCACCGACCGCGCGATCGTGATGGATTTCGGCATCGCGACGGCGATGATGACCGCCGCGCTCACCGAAGACGGGCGCGTGATGGGGAACGCGCACTACGTGAGCCCGGAGCAGGCCGTCGGCGAGCCGCTCGACGCGCGCAGCGACCTCTACTCGCTCGGCGTGTGCGGATTCCTCGCGCTCACGGGACGGTTGCCGTTCGACGGCGCGACGCCGGAGGAGATCGTCGCACAGCACCTCACGGTTCCTGCACCGTCCGTCGCGCGCGTGACGCCCTCCGTTCCCGCACGCCTCGCCGCGGCGATCGACCGCTGCCTCGCAAAGGATCCCGCACAGCGGTTCCGCAGCGCGGAGGCGTTCGCCGAGGCGATCGACCTCGCGTTCGAACATGCGAAGGAGATCCCGATGCCGCTCGGCGTGTGGATCTCGCAGGGGGAGAGAGAGACCGGCCCGCGTGCGATGCTCGTGACGTGGGGCCTCGTGGCGGGATCGCTCGGCTCCGTCGTCGTGCACAGCCCCTGGATGGTGCCCGTCGGCGTCGGGACGACGGCAGCCATCAGCTGCATACCGATCCTGACGCGGCTGCGTCGCGTGCTGAAGCAGGGGTATGCGGTGGACGACCTGCACGACGCGCTGCGCGAGCGTGAGCTCGTGCGCACCGAGGAGCTGCGCTACGAGCGACAGTTCTCGTCGGTGCCGCTCAGCCCCGCGCTGCGCGTGATCCTGCTCGTGTCGTCGAGCTCCTGGCTCGCGCAGTCGTACATCGCCCAGCACGCCTCGGCGAGCGGCCTCTCACCACAGTTTCTGAGTTTCGCGCTCGTGCTCTCGGCGGGGTTCGCCGTGATCTCGACGATGGGGCTCGCCGGACAGTTCGTCCTCCAGCGCATGGCGAGCCCGCTGGCCGAGCTGAAGATCCGCTTCTGGAAGGGTGCATGGGGCGCGCGGCTCGCGTCGGTCGCCGGCATCGGCCTCGCGCGAGTCGATCGGCGGGCACTCGTCGCGCGGATGCTCACCGAGACGGCACTGGGCCGCGCGACGGACCATCTGTACGACGCGCTCCCGAAGGCCGTGCGCAAGGAGCTCGCGGCGCTACCCGACACGGTGCGTCGGCTCGAGCGCAACGCCACGACGCTGCGCACGAGCATCGATACGTGCGACGAGCATCTCGCCGTGTTCGAGCGCAGCGGGCGACGCGATGCCGAGATCGAGACGGAGCTGCGCGAGGCGCGCGATCTCGCCGCCGGCCGGCTGGCGCAGACGATCGCCGCGCTGGAGAGCATCCGGCTCGATCTGCTGCGGCTCCAGATGGGGGGTGTCGGCGTGGAGTCGGTGACGGCGTCGCTCGCGGCGGCGCAGCGGGTGAGCACGCAGATCGCGTTCGTCGCTGAGGCGCAGGACGAGGTGGAGCGGCTGCTGCGCCCGGATGAGCGGGTCGTCATCCCGAGCGAACGACAGCGAGTCGAGGGATCTGCACTTCCTGTCATCCCGAGCGCAGTCGAGGGATCTGCACTTGCATCGCCCGCTCCCGACAGCGAGGTAGAAGACGACGCCGATACGCCGATCGACGGCGTAGCCGCGACGACCGCCTGATCGAGGTCAGACCTTTTTGATCCACTGGCTCTCACCCCACTGACTCCGACCCCGATCAGTGGGCGAGGGCGGGGTGGTCCATGGTGGCGTAGAAGTCGGCGAGGATCGCGTCGCGGTCGAAGTCTTCCCACACCGTGATCGTGCGCGCGTTGCCCGGGCGTTCGACCCACTTCGAGTCGACCAGTTGCGGGGCGCCGATGCGGCGCGGGTGGGCCCACGCCGGGTTCTTCACGATCGCGACGGCGGCCATGTCGTAGAGCGCGCGCGACGGCGGGGTGCCATTCATCTGGATGTGGTCGAACAGGTCCACCGAGTAGTCGCCGAAGCTTCGGAAGGTGCCGCCGTTGCGGCCCTCGACCGCCGGTTGCACGTGCGGCCCCTTGCCCGGCATGCGCGCGTGAATCTCCTCACGCGTCACGCGCACGTGATCCGTCCCTGACGGCTTGCCGTAGCGCACGACCGCCATCTCGAACGGCACGCTCGTCGAGTCGAGGATAAACTGCAGCGCACCCTCGTCGTTCTCCTGGTTGTATTCACCCGGATCCGGGTAGTTGGAGCCGAGCCAGACGACACGCACGCGGCTCGCCAGCGATGGGTCTTTCTTCAACGCGAGCGCGATGTTCGTCAGCTTGCCGATCGGGACGAGGACGAGCGGCTGCGCGCGCGGCTTGCGCGATTGCGCGAGGATCATGTCGACCGCCGCGTGCCCGTCGAACGCGCGCTCGGCCACGTGCGGTGCGATCTCGGCGAAGCTCCCATTCGCGCCGCGATGGACGGGGAACACCTTCGCGAGACCCGCGAGCTGCACGACGCGCTCCGCTTCCCTCGCCTGCATCTCGACGTCGCCGCCGCCGCGCGTGCGGTTCACGCTGATTCCCTCGACGTCGAATGCGTCGCCGCTGAACAGCATGTAGGCGATCGCGTGCTGGTCATCGAGCTCGTTGTTCGCGTCGGTGTCGAGGAACACTGGCGTGCGAGGCCGCGACGACTGCGATGCAACGCGCGGGGCGGGCAGCGTCGCGCAGGCGACGAGCGCGAGGACGCCGAAGGCAAGACGAGTCATGCGCTCCAACCTACGCCCCGACCCGAACCGGCGCGATGCACGCGCGGTGACCATCACACTGGCTCTGACCCCACTTACTCCGACCCCACTTACTCCGACCCCACTTACTCCGACCCCACTTACTCCGACCCCGGTTGGGGCGGGAGGGTACACTCCCTGCGTTGGCAGGCGCTGTGACCCACACGCTCGCCGGCCTCCTGAGCAGCTACGGCTACGTCATCGTCGCGCTGTTCCTGATCGCGGAGGGGTGCGGCATTCCCTTCCCCGCCGAGACGATGCTCGTCACCGCGGCGGCCGTGGCGAGCCGCGGCACGCTGTCGATCTGGGGCGTCGCCATCGCGGGCGTGATCGGTGGCGTGATCGGAGGGATGGCGGGATACCTGATCGGCGCGCAGGGTGGGCTGCGCCTGCTGCGCCGGTATGGCGCGAAGGTGCACATCGACGAGGAGAGACTCACCCGCTCGCGGCGCTTCTTCGAGCGGCGAGGGCTGTGGGCGGTGTTCATCTGCCGCTTCATCGGGTGGGTGCGGATCATCGTGCCGATGTTCGCCGGGATCTCGCGCATGCCCTTCGTGAAGTTCGCCGCGGCGAACGCCGCCGGCTCGATCGCGGCGGCGGCGGGATACTCCGGGCTCGGCTACCTCTTCGGGCGCGACCTGCCGAAGCTCGAGCATCACCTCACCGTCGCGACGATCGTCGGCCTCGGGCTGATCGTGCTCTGGCTCGTGTACGCGCGCGTGCGCGGGCGACGGGCCGTCACGGCGCGGTAAGGTTCGGCGAGTATCCTCGACTCGGACGGCCGTCGACACCCGAGGCTCGGACGTCGAGATTCACACCGCTCACCGGCGAGCGGAAGCGCGCCGCCATTGTTGCCACTACTCGCTCATCTCATGCTGACCGCGACGTCGCGCATCGTCCGGGCTCACCTGGCGTCCGTCTTCATCCCGCTCGTGCTCCTCGGCATCGATGCGTCGCCGCTGCGCGCACAGGGGGCGACGCAGAGCGCGACGGCCGACTCGAGCCGTTGCGATCCGATCGATGCCGACCGGCCCGGCATCGCCGACGGCAGCCACGTCATCGACGTGGGACAACTCCAGCTCGAGACGGGATACCTGCAGGAGCGCCACCCCGAGGGGGACGTGCGCAGGCGACTCTCCTTCGTGCCGACGCTGCTGCGCATCGGCCTCGCCTCGCGCGTCGAGGCGCGCCTTGAGGGCAATACCTTCTCCCACGAGCGCGCGTCGGCAGCCGACGGGTCGACGACGGCACGCAGCGGTGTCTCGCCGCTCTTTCTCGGCGCCAAGATCCTCCTCTCCGACCCGGAGCAGAACGGAACGCTCTCGGTCGCGACGATCATCCGCGTCGCGCCGCCCTCCGGCACGGACGAGTTCAGCACTCACCGTGTGACGGGGGACGTCCGCGTCGTCGCGAATTGGCAGTTCACGCCGACACTCTCGCTGAACCCGAACGTCGGCTACGCGTCGAACGAGGGCTCGGACGGTACGCGCTTCGGCACGGCGCTTGGCGCGCTCACGCTGAGCTGGCAGGCGACGTCGAGATGGAATCCCTTCGTCGACGTCGCCTATGCCTCGCGGGAGGATGCGGGCGGCAGCTGGTCGATGATCGGCGACGCCGGAGTCGCCTACATTCTCGACTGCGACGTCCAGCTCGACTTCAGTGCCGGCCAGAACCTGCACGGCGTCACGGCGGCGAAACCCTTCGTCGCCGCGGGGATCAGCGTGCGCACCGACCTGCTCCGCCGAGCCACCCACTCACTCGACCATCGCCATGGAGATCGACCCGCTCAATCCGCCCGGATCTGACGACGCGGCCGCGTCGATCTCCGACGCCCGGGTGCGTCGGCTCAACACGTGGGTCGCCGTGACCGTCGCCCTGCTCGCCACGTTCATGGGGATCTGCAAGGTGAAGGACGACAACATCGTCCAGGCGATGCAGCAGGCGCAGGCGGACAAGCTCGACCACTGGTCGTTCTACCAGGCGCGCAATATCCGGCAGGAGGTCGCGCAGGGTGCGCTCGACCAGCTTCTCGCCATTCGGGTGACGAAGCCGGCCATGGAACGTTCAGCGCTTGATTCCGTCGTCGCGCGGTACGAGGCGCTCGTCGTGGAGCAGCGGGCGAAGAAGGATACGCTGCGTACCCAGGCGGCCGACGATCAACGCACGTATGACGCCCTCAACTATCGCGACGACCAGTTCGATCTCTCCGACGCGCTGACGGCGATCGCCATCTCGCTGCTGGCGCTCACGTCGCTCACGCAGAAGCGCTGGCTGTTCGGCGTCGCGATGATCCCGACCGTCCTCGGCGTGGTGATGGGGCTGGCCGGTCTCGCGGGATGGCACGTGCACCCGGACGCGATCTCCCAACTCCTCTCTTAGGCGGGGTCAGACTCAGCGAGGTCGGAGTCAGACCGGGCTGCCCACTACGACGAATGGGTCAGAGCCCGTGGGCTCCGCCCGAGGGGTCTGACCCCGACGTCGGACTCCAGTCGTTAGAGCAGCGACGCCAGCGCGTCGAGCACGGCGTCGATCTGCTCCGCCGTATGGTGCGCGTTGACGATGAAGCGCAACCGGCTCTGACCCGGCGCGATCGCCGGAAAGGTGATCGCATCGACGTGGAAGCCGGCCTCGCGCAGTCCGACGGCGACGCGCACGCACTGGCGATCGTCGCCGACGTGCACGGGAACGATCGGCGTCTCGAGCGAGAGCGGCGTGAGGCCGCGCGCGCCCATGCGTTCGACGAAGTAGCGCTGGTTCGCCCACAACCGTGCGCGGCGCTCGGGCTCGTCGGTCACCATGTCGATCGCCTCGAGCACGGCGACCGCCTGATCGGGGGGCAGCGTCGACGTGAAGCCGAACGCGGAGCAGGCGAACCGCAGGATGTGCGCGACGTGCGCGTCCGTCGCGACGAATCCACCGATGCACCCGTACGCCTTGCTCAACGTCCCCATCTGGATGAGTCGCGGACTGGTGACGCCGAAGTGCTCGCTCGTACCGGCGCCGGTCGGACCGAGCACTCCGGTCCCGTGCGCGTCGTCGACGTACACCACGGCGTCGTGGCGCTCGGCCACGTCGAGCAGCTCGGGGAGGGGGACGATGTCGCCGTGCTGGCTGAACACGCCGTCGGTGACGACGATGCGGATGCGCGCGCTCGACGCCGCGAGCTTTCGCTCGAGGTCGTCCAGGTCGAGGTGACGATAGGCGAACGCGGGCGCCCCCGACGCGCGGATCCCCTCGCGGATGCTGAGGTGGTTGAACTCGTCGGTGAAGAAGGCATGAGTCCAGGACGTGACGGGCGCATACCCAAAGGCGCGCGCCAGCTTCGATGCCTTCACGAGCGTCGGGAGCACGCCGAGGTTGGTCAGGTAGCCCGTCGCGAACAGCAGGGCCGCGGGCTTCTGCTTGATCCCGGCGAGCCGCGCCTCGAGCTGGTCGTACAGGGCGAGGTTGCCGCCGAGCAGCCGCGACTCGCAGTTGGCCACGCCATAGCGGTCGAGCGCGGCGCGCGCGGCGGCCTTCATGCGTGGGCTCGTCGCGAGGGCGAGGTAGTTGTTCGAGCTGAACGAGACGAGCCGCCGCCCTCCGACGGTGAACGTCGGATCGGGGAGCGTATCGGGGGCGACGTCGTCGCGCTGCGTCCCGCCGCGCGTGGTGAGCCAGGCGTCGACGTCCTTCAGGTCATGCATGGGGTGTGCTCCCTATCCGTGATAGCGGCGCGCGACGAGCACCGCGTTCATCCCGCCGAAGCCGAAGGAGCTCGACATCACGACGTCGATCGCCGCGTCGCGCGCCACGTTCGGCACGTAGTCGAGATCGCACGCGGGATCGGTGCACTCGAGGTGCGCCGTGGGTGGGAGCACGCCACTGCGCATCGCGCAGATCGAGGCCACCAGCTCCGCGACACCGGTGGCACCCATCAGGTGCCCGTGCAGCGCCTTCGTCGACGAGATGGCGATCCGCTGCGCGTCGCTGCCGAACGCGCGACGGATCGCGATCGTCTCGGCTTCGTCGCCGACGAGCGTGCCCGTCCCGTGCGCGTTGAGGTAATCGACGTCGCCGGCGTCGATGCGCGCGTCGTGCATTGCGGCGCGCATCGCGCGCGCCTGGCCGTCCGGATCGGGCTGCGACATCCCGCAGGCGTCCGCGGTGTTGCCGTAGCCGATGAGCTCCGCGTGGATCGTCGCGCCCCGCCGCCGCGCGCGCGATTCGCGCTCGAGGACGATGGCCGCGGCGCCCTCGCCAAGCACGATCCCCGTGCGGTTCGACGAGAAGGGCTTGCAGCTCCGCGACGGATCGTACGGATCGGCGTGCGCGAGTGCTTGCATCGCGTCCCACGCGCGCAGGTTTCCGAGCGTGACGAGTGCCTCCGACCCACCGGCGACGACGACCTCCGCGTTGCCGGCGCGGATGGCGCGGAACGCCTCGCCGATCGCTGAGGCAGACGACGAGCAGGCGGTCGCCACGTTGAGGACGGGGCCGCGGAGCCCCCGGTCGATCGAGACCTGTCCCGCGGCGGCGTTGCTCATTCCGAGCACGACCGCGGTGGGACGCACCCGGCCGTCCATCGCGAACAGCTTCCGGTACGATTCCTCGATCGACGTCGCGCCGCCGAACCCCGTGCCCCAGTAGACGCCGGCGCGCTCCGACTCCTCCTCGGTGAGCGCGAGGTTCGCGTCGGCCGTCGCGTCGCGCGCCGCGAGGAGCGCGAGCTGCGTTCCGCGGTCGAGGCGCGACGCCTGATGCGGCGGCCAGTGTACGCTCGGATCGAAGTCCACCGTCGCCGCGACGAGCCGATGCCCATCCGGATCGAGCGTGGCGGGGACGGGGCGGACGCCGGAGCGCGCCGCGACGAGCGCGTCGAAGAAGTCGCGCACGGTACGGCCGACCGGAGTGACGACGCCCATGCCGGTGATGACGACGCGGGACATGCCGTGTGTCAGATCGGCTGCTGCGCTCGCGCGGCGAGCATCGTGTCGACCGCCGCGGCGACGTCGCGCAGCGTGGGGATGGTGGGCATCGACTGGGGAGGGATCGACACGGCGAAGTTGTCCTCGAGCTCGAACAGGAACTCGAGGAGCCCCAGCGAGTCGATGCCGAGCTGGTCGACCGGGGCGTCGACGTCGATGACGTCCGCGTCGCCGCCGAACTGCGCGGCGGCGAGCGATCGGATGGTATGCAGCGTGTCCACGGGAGGGGGGAGAGGTCCGGTGTGAGCTTAACGCGAGACGTCCCCCCTCCGCCGCACTGGCCGCACTAAGTCTTCACAAGGATTTCGCGTCAGCGGTGGTGCTTGTTCCGCTCGTGCTGGATCAGCGCGCCGGCCGCGGCGCCGGCGACGGCGTGACCGCCCAGCATGTGTCCCGTCGCCGCGCCGGCGATCGCGCCACCGAGCTTGCTGTGGTGCCTTGCGGGCGCCGTATCGGCCGGCGCGCTGCTCACGGGCGCGCTCGAGGTCGTCGGCGTGGCGATGTCGCCTCCGGTCGTGGTCGTCCTGCTGTCCTCGTGGCTCCGGCCACACGCCCCGACCACGAGGGTCGCGCCAAGGGCAAGCGCCGCGAAGGTCCGATTCCCATGCCGCATCGTCGTCTCCAGAGTGGGTCGCGGCCCGCGGCCGCGTGGACCCGTCCAGTAGGCAGAGTGCATGCCTCTCGCACGACGCGCCGAGCTCCCGCAGCGGACTGGACGCGCTAAGCCTGCATTAAGCGCCGCGCCGACTTCTGCGCGATGACTACTGCCGCCGTAGAGAGAGACTCGCGTCACTCCAGCTCTGCGCCGTCGCCATCGTTCACCTCGGCGGCGGGCAGTCGCAGCACGAAGGTGCTCCCGCCCCCGTCGCGATCCCGGTACTCGAGGGCGCCCCCCTGCGCTTCGGCGAGTGCCTTCGCGATCGAGAGACCGAGGCCGGCGTGCCCCGAGTCGGGAAGGGCGCTCGCCGGCCGGTAAAACGCATCGAAGATCCGCGCGCGCTCGTTCGGCTCGACGCCGGGCCCGCGATCCGCGACGGTGAAGGCGATCCACCCGTCCTCGCGCACCGCGGCGAGGTCGATCACGCCCCCGGGCGCGGTATGGCGGATCGCATTGTCGAGCAGGTTGCCGATGATACGCAGCGTGTCGACGAAATCGAACTCGCCGACGAGCGTCGGGACGTCGAGGTCGACGTGCGGCACGATCGTCCGGTCGCCGAGCACTCCCTGCGCGCGGCGCAGCGCCGCGCCGATGACGTCTTCCGCCGTGTTCAGCTCGCGCCCGCGCTCGTACCGTCCGGCGCGCAGGCGTGACAGCTCGAGCAGGTCGGCGACCATGCGCGCCAACCGGTCCGCCTGCTCCACGATCGCGCCTGCCGACGGGTCGCCGCGCGCTTCGATGCGCTGCGCGAGCACCTTGATCGTGGTGAGCGGCGTACGGAGGTCGTGGGACACCGAGGCGAGGATCTGATCCTTCGTTCTATTGGCTTCGATCAGCGAAGCGGCATGTGCCGCTTCGGTGACGAGCCGCATGCGCTCCAGACCGAGCGCGGCGTAGTACGCGAGCGCGAACAGGAAGCGGCGCCGCGCGACGTCGAGCGAGAGCATCGGCTCGCGCCGCACGACCATCACGCCGGTAACGCGCTCCTCGGCGTGCAGCGGGAGCGCGAATGCGCGCGGATGCAGCAGGGGCGACTCCACGTCCTCGTCGTGCGGCGGCTCGACGTGCGACCACGCGCCGGCCGCGTCACACGCCACGCCGCGCCCGTCGGCCAGCGCGCGTTGCGCGGCCTCGCGCTCCAGCTCTCCGGTCCAGCCCTGCCCCACCTCGTCGCTCACGGAGCTCGCGAGGAGGTCGAGCGTCCCGTCACCACCGATCACGAACACCGCGCACACGGCCAGATCGAGCGTTTCGCGCACGAGCGTCGCGATCTCGAGCAGCGCGTCGATCGGGTCGGCCCGGCGCAGCGTGGCGGCACCGAGCCGCGACAGGCTCTCCACCTCGCCGGCGCGGCGACGCGCCAGCGACGCCTCCTGCCGCGCGCGCGAGAGAAGCTCGGTCGTGACCCCCGCCGTCACGAGGAAGGCGGTGAGCACCACCCAGTCCTGCGGCTTGTGGACGGTGAGCGAATCGTACGGCGGCTGGAAGAAGTAGTCGATCACCGCGAACCCCGCGCACGCGAGCGCGAAGCCGAGGGGCCGCCCGCCCTCCATGCTGCCGCCGAGCACGACGAGGAGCAGGACGAGCGCGATGTGCGACTGCTCGATCTGGTCGCGTACGTGGTGGAGCACCGCCGTCGTGAGCACGAGCATGCCGCCCCATACCATCCAGCGCAGCGCGATCGAGCGCGGGCGCGTCACGCCGGCTCGCGCTCGAATCGGTAGCCGACCCCCGGCTCGGTGACGATGAGCCGCGGGCTCGCCGGCTCGCGCTCGATCTTGCGACGCAGATTGGTGACGTGCACGCGCAGGTACTGCTGGGGATGACCGAACGCCTTCGCCCACACCGCGTCGAACAGCTGCTGGTGCGTCAGCGTGCGGCCCGCGTGCACGAGCAGCGTCTCGAGCAGCCGCCACTCGATCCGCGTCAGCCGGATCGGCACCTCGTCACGCCACATCTCGCGGCGCTGGAGGTCGATCGTGAGGCCGTCGCACTCCACGACGCTCGACAGCGAGTACGGGGCGATGAAGGCGCGGCGAAGCTGCGCCCGGACGCGCGCCACGAACTCGGCGAGGGAGAACGGCTTGGTGACGTAGTCGTCCGCGCCGGCCGTGAACAGCGCGAGCTTCTCGTCCTCGGCGTGGCGCGCCGACAGGACGATCACTGGGGCGGAGGAACGTCG
>Ga0308175_100002965_pt1 | contig 11670 bp, 6 predicted proteins | sample PhyCR1_3_FD_203893 | JGI IMG/M metagenome (GOLD analysis project Ga0308175, IMG submission 203893) | Soil microbial communities from UC Gill Tract Community Farm, Albany, California, United States - DLSLS.C.R1 | ecosystem: Environmental > Terrestrial > Soil > Agricultural land | place: USA... | reverse complement strand
TCGAGCGCGCGGTCGACGCCGCCGCGGCATCCGAGCCCGGCCTGCGCAAGGGGCACGGCAAGAAGCTCTTCGAGCTGCGCCCCGACCTCGACTGGGACAAGGGGAAGGCCCTCCTCTGGCTCCTCGACGCCCTCGGCCTCGACCACCCCGGCATTCTCCCCTTCTACATCGGGGACGACCTCACCGACGAGGACGCCTTCCGCGCCATCCAGGGCCGGGGGATCGGCATCCTCGTGGCGGCCGAGCCGCGGGAGACGGCGGCGGAGTATCAGCTTCGGGATACGGAAGAGGTGCGGGAGCTGCTGGAACGGCTGGCCTGAACGCTCTGCTATGCTCCCGCCGCCCTTCGGGGCCCCGATCCAGGAGACCGCTGCCGTGAACGATCCCAAAGCCGTCTTGGCCGCGCTGGAGAACGCGCCGGCGATCCTCGTGCCGCTGATCCGCGACGTGCCTTCCGCCTGGTGCAAGCGCCGGCACCTGCCTCATCGGTGGTCGGCTCACGAGCACTTCTGCCACGTCGCCTCGCTGGAGCCGAGGTTCCGGGCGCGTCTGGAGAAGATGCTGGCCGAGGACAACCCCGAGCTCGAGCCCTTCTACCCCGCGCCGGAAGACGAGGGCGGGGGACTGCTGGCGGTGGATCTCGACGAGGCGATCGAGCGCTTCGTCCGCCAGCGGGGCGAGCTGGTGGCGCGCCTGCGCGATCTGCCGCCGGAAGCCTGGGAGCGCCCGGGGCGGCACCCGGAATACGCGCTCTACACCGTCTTCGGGATGGCCCGGCACATCGTCCTGCACGACCTGCTGCACGGCTACCGGATCGAGGATTCCCTGCGGCGCCAGGAGTGGCCGGAGCACGAGGCGCCCCCCCACGTCGAGCCGCCGGCGGTGGAGCCGGAAGAGCCCACGGCCGAGGCTCTCATCCCCGGCTCGCTCGCCCGCATGAAGGCGGGGGAGATCAACCTCCTGGGCCCCTTCCAGGTGCCGGGGCTGGCGCCGCGGCCGATCCGGGTCTATCTTCCCCGGAATTACAACCCCGCGGAGCCCCACTTCGGCCTCTACATGCTCGACGGCCAGAACGTCTTCGACGACCTCCCCTCCTTCTCCGGCGGCTGGTACATCCACGAAGCCGTCGAGGGGCTCGCGAAGACGAAGCGGCCGGTGCCGGTGGTGATCGGCATCGAGCACGGCGGGCCGGGGAGGAACCTGGAGCTCTCGCCGTTCCCCTTCGAGGCCGAGCCGGGGCAGATCGAGATCCTCCTCGACTGGGTGACCCGGCACCTGATGCCGGCCCTGACGCCTGAGCTCAACCTGGTGCCGCCGCCGCTGGGAGCGGTGATCGGCGGCTCCTCGATGGGGGGCCTCGCCGCCTTCTGGTCGCACTTCCACCATCCGGAGGCCTTCGGCGGGGCGCTGGTGATGTCCCCCTCCTTCTGGGTGGCGAACCAGGCGATCTTCGCCGACATCGCGGCCCAGCCCACCCCCGAGGTCTCGCGCATCTATCTCGATGCCGGAGCCCGGGAAGACAAGGGCCGCGTCGTCGAAGCCATCCAGACGATGACCGAGCACCTCGTCGAGCGCGGCTACGACTCCGACCGCCTGATGTGGCGCGCCGACCCCCGCGGCACCCACAGCGAGGCCGCCTGGCGGAGGCGGCTGCCGGCGGCGCTGCGGTTCATGTACCGGCGGGGGTGAGCTAAGATCTGTTCAGTCATAGCTTCCCCGCTCGATGCCGTACAGGAGGTGCTCCTTGCCCAGGATCTCGGCCTGGCCTCGCAGGCTTTCGCCGATTCGCTCGGCCAGCCGGATGGAGGCCTGGTTCTCCGGGTGGATGAGGCTGATGACGCGATCCTTCCTCAAGACGGTGAAGCCGTGGGCCAGGGCGGCACGGGCCCCTTCGGTGGCGTAGCCGCGACCCCAGAAGCGCCGCGCCAGGGTCCAGGCGAGCTCGAAGCCCGGCCAGCCGTCCGGCTCGGCGAAACCGATCCGCCCCACGAAATCGCCGGTCTCCTTCTCCTCCACCGCCCACATGCCGTATCCCCGCAGCTCCCAGTGCCCGATGAGGAACGCCAAATGCCGCCAGGACTGCTCGCGGCTGAACCGCGTTATGAGATAGCGCGTCACCTCGGGGTCCCCGCACATCGCGGCGTAGTCGTCGAAGTCGCTCAGCCGGAACGGCCGCAGACGCAGGCGCTCCGTCTCCAGGATCGGGATGCGGCGCTCGTGCCATGCGGACTCTTGCAATAGGGTAGCAACTCGCCAGAACAGAGGCTATGACAATGCCCGCCGCTGGCACCGATGCCGCAACGATGAAGCGCCTCATGGAGAATCGTAGCAGCTATTCATATTATGGAATTGAATCGGGGCAGTCGTCACCGCCGTCCTCCCTCCAACTCCTCTTCAGCAAACAGCTCGCGAAAGAATCGTTCCCGATGCAGGAGAAAATCACGCGTGAGCCGATAGTGCTCGGTTTCCTCGTATTCAACCTGCTGAATTCCGGAGTCCGAGAGCTCATAGAGGAGGGCCCCAGGGTAGGCCAGGAGAATCGGAGAATGAGTTGCCATCAGGAACTGAGAGCCTTGCTGCTCGAGCTCATGGATTCGGGCCAACAGTGCCAGTTGGCGGGCCGGCGAAAGGGCGGCTTCCGGCTCGTCCAGAAAATAAAGCCCGTTGGGGCCGAACCGGTGTTGAATGAGAGCCAGGAAGGACTCGCCATGCGATTGCTCATGGAGCGATTCGCCGCCGTAAGACCGGATGAGAGGAGGGCCAGCCCCAGGCTCACGATCGAGGTTCTCAATCTCCGTTGCCACATTGAAAAAACTCTCTGCACGGAAGAAGTATCCCGTGTGGGGTTTGCGAATTCCACGGACCACGCGTAAGGCTCGCCAAAGCTCTGATTCCGAGCTTCGCGTTGAGAACTTGAAATTTATAGACCCCCCTTCCGGGTTGAATCCCGCCGCAACAGCGATTGCCTCCAGCAGCGTTGATTTCCCGCTCCCGTTCTCGCCCAAAATGGCCGTGACCTTCGGGCTGATCTCCAATTCGCCGAGGCTCCGGACGGCGGGGATGGAAAATGGATAGTGATTGAAATTATCGACCTTATCCTCCCGGAGCCGCACCGAGCGGAGAAAAGACTCGTAAAGATGGGGAATTCTGGTAGAAATCACGTTACTCTGGGCCTATTGCCGGCCATCAGAAGAATGTCTGCCGCGGCGACAAAGTTCGTCAGATCGGGTTTTCCCAAGAGGCCAAATAGGGTCCATGCTTGACTGATCACACGTCTAAGAAGAAGTTGCTCTTCAAGATCCAATTCGGCACCACCCTTTAGCTGCAGGTAGCTTTTTAGCGCCGCAGCTCCGGAGGTAATGGGATCTTGAGCTGCCGTTTGCAAGGCCCGCCAATACCAAGCAAGCGCCTCATCAGGTGCTTGAAGCAGCCGGAATAGTCGACCCAGAGTCAGTTCGAGAGTGTACCTGTGGTAATCAGCTTCGCTGGCAATTGCATGAGCCTTAAGAGTAGCCTGTATAGCACCTTCTAGATCACTCTGTTCTTCCAGCACAGATCCAAGAAATGCAAGAGCTTCGCTGCGTGTTCGCGGGCTTTCTGTCGTGGCAAGATAATTCGTCAGCAACTGCGTAGCGGCCGCGAATTGTCGTCTAGACATGCTACTAGCTGCCTGTCTCTGGATTTTATCCCACTCGGCTAGTGGTTGTTCTGGATTTTTCATATTAGAATGGGCACTTGTAAACAGGCCAGAGACCCCCATGCTCCTTGCACTCGCGGAAACAGGCGCCACAGTCTTTCTTGGGACCATAGAGTCTCCTGTTCCATTGAGGTTGACCAGAGCTTTCCAAACAGCGTTCAAGTTGAATGGCGCAAGGGCCATGATCGTCGTCATCGTCATCACCGCTGCCGCACTTCTTACAGCTGCGCGGCACTGGCTCATAACGTGTGTCTCCTTCGCCGCCCGCATCGGGAGGATCGAACAGGAAATCGAATACGACTGTTGCCCATCCTCCCATTGTCGCCAACGCTGGGCTTAGAGCTGGCGGCGTCACTGGAACATCACAAGGAGGCGGAACAGCTCGTGGATACGGAATTAGTGGCGGCGATTGGGGTGGCGCCAGCGATGGCTGTGCCTGAAGTCCGAAGGCGTCGATATATCGGTTTGGATTTCTGAATGCGTAGCCATAAAAACCAGGACTCTCGATGAGGAGAAGCGCATCAGGCTCTGTGTATTGTCCGCTCGAGACTTCATACCATCGGTACACGTTGTAGTGCATCCCTCGGAGTCCCGTCCACACCCCATCCACCCACTGCCCGGGGAACCGAAGAAACACCCCCGTCCCGCCCGCCCCGTTCCAGTCCGCTCCAAAGGGCTCGAAGCCTCCTTGCCAGAGCAGGCCTCCTCCCGTGCTGGTCGCCGCAATGGGGGTGCCCAGGTGATCCACGGTGAGGAGCTTCCAGGATTCGGTGGTGCCGGTGAGGTCCATCTGGGCGACGGGACGGCCGGCGAAGTGGAAGACGTAGCTTCGCTGCGGGGCCGTGGCGCGCTGCAGGGCGTGCAGGAGGCCCTCGGAGCTGTAGGTGGGGTGGACGGCCGGGAGCGGCGGACAGGTGGGCGGCGCGGGAACTCCCAGGGCGGCGGACCAGCCGCAGAGGTCTCCGGTCTCGAAGCCGTCCAGGAAAGGCAAAGCGGAGCTGTCCGCTAAGGTGAGGTAGTCCCGGCCGTCATAGCGGAAGGAGACCCCTTTGGCCGGGCTTGTCGTGGTGAGGGCCGCGAGATGGCTGGCGTCGTCGGTGGTGAAGGCGGTCGCGGATGTCCCCTGCGTGACCTGCTTCAGGTTGCCGGCGGGATCGTATTGATAGGTCTTCGTGCCCCCCGCTCCCAGCCCGATGCTGGCCAGGATCGGCGAGTGGCCGGTCCCCGGCGGCGGGACGAGCTGGTAGGTGTATGTGTCCGTCGTGCCGGAACGGGTCTCGGTCAGGCGGTTGCCAATCCGGTCGTAGGTCCAGGCGCGAGTGCCCCAGGGGCCGTTCCCCTGGGTCAGGAAATATTGGTCGTCCTGATAGCCGTAGGTGCGGTTGTTGGCGGCATTCAGGGCGTCGGCGATCGCGGAGATGTTGCCGATCTTGTCCGGCGTGTAGGTCCAGGTCAGCAGGCTCCCGAGGGTGATCGCGGACGGAAAGTAGCGCTGGGTGAAGGCGTGGGTCTCGGTAAGGCCGTTGCCCAGGGTGAGGGTGTTGAGCGGTCCATACGGAAGATAGCTCGCCGTGGAGACGAGCGGCTGGTCGGGCTTGCCCGCGCGCTGGGCCAGCAGGCTCGCCGGCCGGTCGGCGAAGTCGTAGGTCGTTACCGCCGTCACCCCTCCAGGATATACGAGCGAGGCGGGGTTGCCGTTGGCATCGTAGGAATAGCTTAGCTCGCCGTCCTGCGTCAGCCGGCCGAAGCGGTCATAGCGGTAGTCGATTGTCGAGGTGCCGCGGGCGATCCGGGTCAGCCGGCCCTTCGAGAAGGAGACCGCCGGATCGTCGTAGGTGTAGACGACGTCGAGGTCCGGCGTGGGCCAGGTCACCGCCGTGGGCCGGTCGAGGACGTCCACGGCGCGGCTCATCACGGTCCCCCGGGCGTCGATCTGCGAGGTCAGCTCCCCGTGCTCGTTGTAGGCGTAGGTGGTCGTTCCCGAGGCGGGAGAGACCTGGGAGGCCATCAGATCCCGGTCCCCATACGTATAGGTGGTGACGTTCCCCTCGGCGTCGGTGACTTTGTTGAGGTGATCCTGGACGTCGTAGCCGTAGGAGGTCACGGCGGTGCCGCCTCCCGCGCCGCCCCAGGGCTGGGTCAGCGAGGTCAGGCGGTTCAGCGCGTCGTAGGCGTAGCCTTGAGTCGCGGTGGGGTTCGTGGCCTTCGGATGGTTCGCGTCCCAGACCTGCGAAAGGTTGTTGTCGCAGTCGTAGGCGTACTCGGTGACCGAGCCGTCCGGATAGACCGCCTTGTCGAGGTGGCAGCGGGAGGAGTAGGCGTAGCTGGTGGAGGAGGCCGAGACCCAGGCCGAGCCGTTCCAGCTTTGCAGCTCTTCCTTGGTCCGGTGGCCGTAGGAGTCGAGAGTGTAGAAGGTGCGGTCGCCGTGAGTGGCGGCGTCCGGTCTGCGCTCGATCGAGATCAGCCGGCCCGCGGCGTCGTAGCCGTATTCGATCAGGTTTCCGCGCGGCAGGGTGGTGCGGAAGAGATCGCCGAAGGTGTTGTAGGTGTACGTCGTGACGAGGTCCCCGGCGGAGGTCGTCCCCTTCTGGGTGACGGAGGCGATCCGGTCAAGGTTGTCGTAGGTGGTCACCGTCTGCACGCCGTTGGGATCGGTGACCGTGGTCCGGCGGTTGAAGGCGTCGTAGCCGAAGGCGGTCGCTCCGATCAGCGGGTCGGTCCGGGTCAGCGGCAGGAGGTTGCCCCGGGTTGGATCGTAGGTGGTGGTGGTCACGTCGTTCGTGCCGTAGCCGGGGGGATCGACGGTCGACGGCTGGCCGGCGGCGTTGAAGGTGGTCGTGGTCACGTAGCTGAAGCTGCTCCCCGCCTCGGCCCCCTGGAGGGTGCGGGTCAACAGGTCTCCGGCCGCGTTGTAGGCGAGGATCGTGGTCCGCGTGGCGCCGCCGCCGGAGGTGGAGGGCGCGTCGATGCGGGTGGCGAAGGCCGGGAAGGCGCTGTTGCCATATTGATAGCTGGTGGTGCGGGCCAGCGGAGTGCCGGCGGCCTCGGTCTTCGAGGTCATCCGCCCGTTGGCGTTGTAGGCGAATTGGGTGATCAGCCCCCGGCCGTCGGTGGACTGGGTGGGCATCAGCGGGTTGGCGGCGTCGCCATAGAGGAGCACCGTGTTCGGGCCGGTGCCGCAGACCGGGCAGTCCCCCTGGATCTGGGTGATCCTCGGCTTGCTGCTCCCGCTGTCGCGAGCGATCGCATAGGTGGTCGTTTGCCCCAGCGGATCGGTGACCATGGACTGGCTGGGGAGCGCCGGGTTGGTGTAGGCGAAGGTGTAAATTCCCACCGCGTTGGGACCGGTGGCCGACGGGTCGCCCTTCCAGGTCCGCGACACGTTGCCCGAGGCGTCCAGCTCCCAGGCGGACTCGACCCGATGAATGAGATCGGTGCTCACCAGGTCCACGCGGGTCAGGTAGCCGGGAAAGCGGGCATCGTCGTAGTGGAATTCGAGCGCCGTGCCGTCCGGCCGGGTGACGCGGGTGAGGTCGTCGCCGGTCCAGGTGTAGAGCCAGCTCCGCTGCGTGGTTCCATCCACGCCGGTCTGGCGGATCTCGGAGAGCTTGCCGCTTACGTTGTAGAAGAAGCTCTCCTGGCGGCCATCCGGGAGGGTGACCCGGGTCAGCGGGCCGGAGCTGTAGTCGGCCACCTGGGCGTTGCCGTCGCGGTCCAGGGCTTGCGTCCAGCGGCCGGAGGCGTCGAAATCCTCGATCGTCCCGTCCAGGCTCTTCAGCTCCCAGCCGGTGCCCGTGCGGGTGAGCTTGCGGTGCTCGTCGGTCGGCTTCGCGGTGGCGTAGACGCCGCCGGAGAGCCCTGAGAATTCGCGGAAGGTGCCGTGGCGGGTGATCAGCCAGACGTGGGTCTCGTCCGGATCGAGGACGATCCGCTCCGCGTAGGTGTGGGACCAGTAGCGGCCGAGGGTGGGCGTCAAGAGCGCCGCGCCGGGCCAGGAGGGATTTCCCACCCCGCCGGCCAGATAGTAGAGGAAGGTGTCCGGACCGGTGCCGGGGCCGCCGAAGCCGGGGCCGCCGCCGGCCGGCGAGCTGCCGCCGCCCCCTCCGGCGCCGCCGCCGGGCCCCAGGCAGCAGGTGCCGGCGGGGCCGTCCTCCGGGCAGCCGTGGACCGGCGGCTTCTTGCAGAACAGGGCGTTGAGCTGCGTCACCGAGAGGTCCACCGCGGTGGAGCTCTGCCGCTGGCTCAGAGGCTGGGGACAGCCGGCGATGCAGACCTGGGCGAGCAGGGTGTAGGAGCCGGCCGCGGAGGCTCCGGCCGAGCAGGTGAAGCCACCGACCTCGATCCAGGCACTCCCCTTGTCGACGAGGATGTCGCTCCCCAGATAGCCGCAGGAGCCGACCGGAGAGGAGGCGCTGCTCCAGTCGAGATAGGCGCCGCTTCCGGGTGTCAACAGGCCCTGGCTGTTGCCGGGGAAGTCCACCTCCAGCGTCGCCCGCACAGTGCAGGCCTGCGTCTTGGGGTTGCACCCCGCCGGCTCCAGCACGTAGGAGGGGCCGCCCAGGACCGGCGGATAGCAGCGGAAGCCGGTCATCCGGTCGGTGCCGGTGCAGGAACAGTTGCAATCCTTGGGAAGCGGGCCCGAGAGCGGATCGAAGCCCACGTTGACGGAGCCGGTTGCGGCGCAGTACTGAGCTCCGGCCGGAGCGGCCAGCAGCAGGACGGCCAGCGCCGCGCCAAAGACTACCCTCCTGTCCAGCCCATCGGGCTTTCCCATGAGAGTCTCCCCTTCGACGACTTCTTTAGGGATTATAAACCCTCTGGAGCCTGGCGGCCGGGTTTCCCCTCCCTTCATACCACCGCGCCCCTGGAATTTCGCCTCTGCCCAGTGATGACGCTGCATCGCCCACCGGATCGGAGCTCGCGCCCTCTGGTTTTCCGGCCGTGCCCACCGATCGGGCGGGTGCGCCCAGCAGTGGGGCGGTATTGCCCTCTGATGGGGGGTAGCGCCCACGCTTTCCCCGGTAGCGCCCACTGATTCTCCCGTCGCGCCCTCTGGTGGGGAGATAGCGCCCACTGCTTCCCTGACCATGCTCAACAGAGGGCAGAGCGGGAAAACCAGAGGGCAGGCACCGCCCTCTGGAAGGGCCGGACGAAAAACCGGAGGGCGCGGACGGAAAACCGCTGGGCGAAAGCGCGGAAGCAGAGGGGAGAAGCCGCGATTCGAGCGGCCCACGCGGAGATCCGGAGGGCGCTATGGGAAAACGAGAGGGCGGAGAGGGCGATCCGGTGGGCGATGATCCGGAATCAATCCACCGGCGGATGATACGCCAGGGTGCCGCCGATCCAGGTCTTCTCCTTGTTGAAGTCGACCCCCATCATCTTCCCCTTGCTCATGCGCACGAGATTGTTGATCAGCCGGGGGCGGTCCTTCCAGACGAACATCATGCGGAGCTCGGCCTTGGCGGGCTCGTCCAGGGTCTCGACGAAGGGGGCGTAGTCTTCCCGGCGCTGGAGGATGAAATTCTCCGGGTCCGGCAGCGAGCGCAGGCGCTCAGGTGCAGGGCCCAGCTCGACCCCCAGGCCGGCGAAGGAGAAGAGCGGCTTCAGGACGTAGTTTTCCAGGTCCGCGGGAAATTCCTTCAGATCGCTCACGAACCAGGCCGGCGGACAGTAGCGGCTGTGGATGAACGGCAGCGAAAATTTGCTGATCTTGAGATACCAGCTCGGATGCCCCACCCAGGCGACGTCCTTCAGGTCCCGGTGGAAGATGCGCGAGAGGTCGAGCCCCTTGCGCTCCACCTCGTCGAAGATCACCCGGTTGTAGATCCGGTGGATGGGCACCTCCCGGCCTTCCTTGAGATAGAACAGGCGCCCGTTCCTTTCGATCACCTCCCGCGCGTCGACGATCGGAATCCCCAGGAGCTTCCGGGTGACGTGAAAGTCGATCCGCGTCTTCTGATGCTCGGGATCGATCTCCAGGAGGACGACGGTCTCCGGATCGGCGTCCGCGACGATCACCTCCCGCAGGATGTCCGGATAAGTCTCGGAGGTGAGCCCCCCGAAGTAGGGGGCCCAATCGCCCGGGATGGCGGGGAAGTGGGAGCGGAATTCCTTTTCGAGCAGCCACTGGAAGCCATAGAGCGAGGGGAACCCCTGGAGCTCGATGAGCCGGGGGGCGAGCTCGCCGTCCTCGCCCCGCACGATGGCGAAGTCGACCTGGAAGAAGACGGAGTGCCCCTCGTCCCCCGGCACCCTGAGATGAGGCGGCACGGCGCGGTCCGCCTGCCGCAGGTACTCCTCGGAGGTGACGGCGTCCAGCACCTCGTGGGCCGCCTCGGCCAACTGGCGGGTCAGCCTTTCGGTGAGAAAGACCGGCGTCTCGGAGACCCGGAAGTCCACGGGACAGCCCGCGTCCCGCTCCAGGTCGCGGATCATCTGCTCGTAGCGCTGCTCGGTGAACTGGGCGTTGTAGGCGCGGCGGATCTCGGGAACCATCGGGGGGCCGTCACTCCAGACCGTGGTGGGTTTCCTGCACGATGTAGTCGACCACGCTGCGGACGTCGTTGGTGGCCGCGAAGACGGCGAGCTGGCGGTCCGCCCCGGTCCCCATGCGCAGGATCTCGTGGATGTATTCGATCTCCTCGCGGCTGCCGAGCTCGTCCACCACGTCGTCGATGAAGGCGAGGAGCTCGTGGATCAACGCCACGCAGTCCACCTCTTCCTGCTTGCCGAAATCGATCAGCTTGCCCGTGATGCCGTGGCGGGCCGCGCGCCACTTGTTCTCGTTGAGCAGCAGGCGGCGGTAGAGGCGGAAGCCGAGGTTCTGCCGGATCAGCTTGTAGAGCTTGACGGTGACCGCCTGGATCAGCGCCGCCAGCGCGATCGTCTCGTCCACCCGCATGGGCACGTCGCAGATCCGGTATTCGAGCGTGTTGAAGAACGGGTGCATCCGGATGTCCCACCAGATCTTCTTGGCGTTGTCGATGCACCGCGTCTTGATCAGCAGCTTGATGTAGCCCTCGTACTCGGAGAGGCTCTGGAAGTGGTCCGGGATGCCGGTGCGCGGGAAGCGGTCGAAGACCTTGCTGCGGAATGATTTCAGCCCGGTGTTCTGCCCCTGCCAGAAGGGCGAGCTCGTGGACAGGGCGAAGATGTGCGGCAGGAAGTAGCGGGCGGCGTTCATGATGTGGATCGCCAGCTCGCGGTCCTCGATGCCGACGTGGACGTGGAGGCCGAAGATCAGGTTCGCCCGCGCGATCTGCTGGAGGTCCTCGACGATCTCCTCGTAGCGCGGGTTGGGGGTGATGAGCTGATCCTTCCAGTGGGCGAACGGGTGGGTGCCCGCCGCCGCGATGGTCAGGCCGTTGCGCCCCGCCAGCTTCGAGAGGTCGCGGCGCAGGGCCACGATCTCGCGGCGGGCCTCCTTGATGTCGCCGCAGATGTTCGTCCCCACCTCGATGACCGACTGGTGGAGCTCGGGCTTGAGCTGGTCCGCCAGCGTGTGCTCGTCATCGAGGAGATATTGGACGTGCGAGCGAAGGTCGCGCGTCTCCGGATCGATGAGCTGGAACTCCTCCTCGATCCCCAGCGTGAACGGCTTCGCGTCGCTCATGGAGGTCTACTCCTTGGGTGAGAGAGCCTCGGCCACGGCGCCCACCGTGGCGCCCACCGTACCGACGGCGGTCGCCACGACGTTCCCCAGGACCGACCCCACGGCGGGGACCGGCGGCGCCGCCGCCCTTTCGACGAACCGTCCCCAGCGCAGGTTGTCCCCGCCCTCGACGTTCCGCTGCGCCTTGCGGATCACCATGTCGGCGGCCTTCTCCACGATCCAGGAGAAGTTGTCGTCGCCGATCGAATTACGGTCGGCGTCCGGCGCCGGGTTGCAGAAGTCGATGGCGTAGGGGATGCCGTCGCGCACCGCCATCTCGACCGTGTTGAAGTCGTAGCCGAGCCAGACGTTGAGCGCCATC
>Ga0308175_100002964_pt1 | contig 11672 bp, 7 predicted proteins | sample PhyCR1_3_FD_203893 | JGI IMG/M metagenome (GOLD analysis project Ga0308175, IMG submission 203893) | Soil microbial communities from UC Gill Tract Community Farm, Albany, California, United States - DLSLS.C.R1 | ecosystem: Environmental > Terrestrial > Soil > Agricultural land | place: USA... | reverse complement strand
CCATGAGCGCTGTATCCGGAACGGGAAACACAGGCGAAGTCGTCGCCGCCCCGCGCGCGCGCCGCAAGCTTCTGCGCCGGCTCGACACGAAGCTCTCGCCGTACCTCTTCATCTCCCCGTTCTTCCTCATCTTCGGTGTCTTCGGGCTCTTCCCGCTCGGCTACACCGCGTACATCTCGCTCACCGACCGGAACCTGCTCGCGCCGGTCTCGCACTTCATCGGGCTCCACAACTACGCGCTGCTGCTGCACGACTCGTACTTCTGGCGCGCGGTCGAGAACACGTTCGGGATCTGGTTCCTATCGACCATCCCCCAGCTTCTGCTGGCGCTGGTCATCGCCCATCTCCTGAACACGAAGCTCCGGGCGCGCACCTTCTTCCGCATGGCCATCCTGCTGCCGCAGGTGACGTCGCTCGTCGCGGTTGCGCTCATCTTCACGCAGCTGTTCGCTCACGACTACGGCTTCATCAACTACGCCCTCGGCTCGGTCGGCATTCACCACGTCTACTGGGAGGCCGGGCGCTTTTCCTCGTGGGTGGCGCTTTCGGTGATGGTGATGTGGCGCTGGACGGGCTTCAACGCGCTCATCTACCTCGCGGCCATGCAGGCGATCCCGGAGGAGCTCTACGAGGCCGCCGCGGTCGACGGGGCTCGGCGCTTTCGGCAGTTCATCCACGTGACCATCCCGATGTTGAGGCCGACGATCCTCTTCACCGTGATCATCTCGACGATCGGCGGACTGCAGCTCTTCACCGAGGCGTACCTCTTCCAGCCGAGCACGAGCGGTGGCACGGGCGGGTCGGCCCGCCAGTACCAGACGATCGTCCTGTACCTGTACGAGAAGTTCCTCGGCTCGTCGCAGTTCAAGTTCGGCTACGCGGCCGCGATCGCGTGGTGCCTCGTGCTGCTGATCGCGCTGTTCGGGCTCGTGAACTGGCTCCTCGTCAGCCGCATCAGATCGGCTGAGGGATAGGGCGATGGTCGCCCACTCCGAAGCCGTTCCGCGCCGGCGCCGACGGTCGCAACGCGCGGTCGCGAGGCGCTTCGACTCTGCCGGCCCGTTCACGTACGTCTTCCTGATCCTCGTCGTGATGGTCTCGCTGTTTCCGCTCTACTGGTCGCTCGTCATCGCCTCGCACTCGAACTCGGCGGTCTACGACTATCCGCCGAAGCTGCTGCCGGGCGCGAATCTGTTCCACAACATCCACCGGCTGTTCAACTCCGAGCTCGTCAGCGTCGACTTCGCGAAGGCGCTCGTGAACTCCGCCATCGTCTCTTCGGCCGTCACCGTGGCGGTCGTCTTCTTCAGCGCACTCGCGGGCTTCGCCTTCGCCAAGCTCGAGTTCCGCGGCCGGAAGCTTCTCTTCCTGCTCGTGCTCGCGACGCTGCTCGTGCCAGTTCAGCTGGGGCTGATCCCGCTCTACATCGAGATGATCCACTTCGGCTGGCTCAACAGCATCAAGGCGGTGATTGCGCCGAACCTCGTCACGGCCTTCGGTGTCTTCCTCATGCGTCAGTACATCGCCGGAGGCGTGCCCAACGAGCTGATCGCCGCGGCGCGCGTCGACGGCTGCAACTCGTGGCGGGTGTTCTGGCACGTGATCCTGCCGGCGGTGCGGCCGATGGCTGCGGTGCTCGGCCTCCTGACCTTCATGAACACGTGGAACGACTTCCTCTGGCCGTTCATCGTCCTCAACGCCCGCAATCCGACCGTGCAGGTGGCCGTCTCGGACATCGCGACCGTGGCCTACACACCCGACTACTCGCTCATCCTGACCGGCTGTTTCATCTCGATCCTGCCCTTGCTCCTGGTCTTCCTCCTGCTGGGCCGGCAGATCGTGGGCGGAATCATGCAGGGGGCGGTCAAGGGATGAGTGCGGCTCCGTTCATCTGGGGAGCGGGAACCGCGGCGTTCCAGATCGAGGGCGCGACGCGGACCGACGGCCGCAGCGAGTCGATCTGGGACCGTTTCGCGGCCGGCGCGGGCAACGTTGCGAACGGCGACACCGGCGAGCCGGCCTGCGAGCACTACTTTCGCTGGCGCGAGGACCTCGACCTCATGCGCGAACTCGGGATCCAGGGGTACCGGTTCTCCGTCTCGTGGCCGCGCGTGCAGCCAGATGGGCGCGGGTCGGCGAATGCGAAGGGGCTCGACTTCTACCGGCGCCTCGCCGAGGGTCTGCGGGAGCGAGGGATCGTTCCGCTCGCGACGCTCTACCACTGGGATCTGCCCCAGGCTCTCCAGGACGAGGGCGGCTGGGCGCAGCGTGACGTCGTCGAGCGCTACGCGGAGTACGCACGGCTCGTGCTCGACGGTCTCGACGGTCTCGTCGACGACTGGATCACGCACAACGAGCCCTGGGTGACCTCGTTCCTTGGGTACGCGCAGGGCGTCAAGGCGCCGGGCCTACGGGACTGGGGTGCCGGAGTGCGGGCGGCGCACCATGCGCTGCTGGCGCACGGAGTCGTCGTTCGCGACTTCCGGGCAGCGGGGCGGGCCGGCCGGATCGGGATCACGCTCAACCTGACCGTGGCTCGGGGCGCCACGCAGTCCGAGGAGGACACCGCCGCGGCCCAGCGGCTCGACGGCCATCACAATCGCTGGTTCCTCGACGCCGTGTTGCGCGGTGCGTATCCCGCCGACATGCTCGAGTTGTACGAGCGCGAGGCCGGTCCGCTCGATGCAATCCAGGAGGGCGATCTCGAGACGATCGCGCAGCCGCTCGACTTCCTCGGCGTGAACTTCTACCGGCCGAACCTCGTCGCCGCCGGCGACAGCCCCGTCCTCGGCATCCGGGAGGTCGAGCAGGACGCGGAGCTGACGGCGATGGACTGGCCGGTCGTGCCGGAGGCGCTCACGGAGTTGCTTCTGCGGATCAAGCGAGACTACGGCGACCTCCCGCTGCTGATCACGGAGAACGGCGCTGCCTTCCATGACCGGCTCGACGACGGTGCCGTCGCCGACAGTCGTCGCGTCGCGTTCCTGCGCACGCATATCGCAGCCGTGGAGAAGGCACGGGCCCAGGGGGTCGACATTCGCGGCTACTACGTCTGGTCGCTGCTCGACAACTTCGAGTGGGAATGGGGCTACGCGCAGCGGTTCGGGATCGTCTACGTCGACTATCCCACCCAGCGCCGGATCCCCAAGCAAAGCGCGATCTGGTATCGGGACCTGATCGCGCGAAGGAACGGCGGCTGAGATGGCGGAGCTCGAGTTCCGCGGCCTGCGCAAGGCGTTCCCGGGTGGGACGATCGCGGTCGAGGACCTGGACCTGCTCGTCGCCGACGGCGAGTTCCTGGTTCTCGTCGGCCCGTCGGGATCCGGGAAGACGACGGTTCTGCGGATGGCGGCCGGTCTCGAGCGCGCCACCTCCGGCGACGTCCTGATCGGCGGCGAGGTCGTCAGCGACGTCGCCCCGCCGGATCGCGACATCGCCATGGTCTTCCAGACGTACGCCCTCTATCCCCACATGACGGTGTACGACAACATGGCTTTCGGCCTCAAGCTGCACGGCCTCAAGAAGGGCGAGATCCGACCGCGCGTCCAGTCGGCCGCGAAGATGCTCGAGCTCGACGAGTTGCTCAAGCGCAAGCCTTCGCAGCTCTCTGGCGGGCAACGCCAGCGCGTCGCGATGGGACGGGCGATCGTGCGCGAGCCCGCGGCCTACCTCATGGACGAGCCGCTCTCGAACCTCGACGCGAAGCTGCGCGTCGAGATGCGCACGTATCTCGCCGAGTTGCACCAACGGCTACGGACGACGACGCTCTACGTGACGCACGACCAGACCGAGGCGATGACGATGGGCGACCGCGTGGCCGTCATGCGGGACGGCAAGCTCCAGCAGGTCGACATTCCGCAGGTCCTGTACGACCGGCCTGCGAACGCCTTCGTCGCCGGCTTCATCGGCTCGCCGGCGATGAACCTGGTCCATGCGCGCCTCACCGGGAGCGAGGGAGCTGCGACCATCCAGCTCGGCGAGATCGTGCTCCCGCTGCCGCGTTCGCTGCTCGCTCGGCGGCCCGGCCTGGCGCACTACGCCGACCGTGACGTCGTCGTGGGCATCCGACCGGAGGACATCGAGGACGCGTCCCTGGTTCCGTCCGCCAACGGGAGCTCGCTCCCGGTTCGGGTCACGCTTGCGGAGGCGCTCGGTTCCGAGGTGATCGCGCACTTCCCGCTCGGGGGAGAGGTCGAGACGACGCTCGCCGAGGTTCCCTCGGATGCGCCTTCCGCCGAGGCTGCGCCGGCCTCCGGCGCGGTGTTGACCGCTCGGCTGAGCCCCAGGAGCAGTGCGCGTACCGGGCAGCCGCTGCGGGTCGTGATCGACCTCGAACGGTCGCACTTCTTCGACCCGGAGACCGATCAGGCGATCCAGTGACCCGGGCGTCCGGGCCGCCTCGGGGCAGCCGCCCGGCACAATGTCGCCCGGCCCCCGTAGCTCAGTGGATAGAGCAGCGGTTTCCTAAACCGCGTGCGCATGTTCGATTCATGCCGGGGGCATCTGGCCGCACGAAAAGGCCGGACTCGGTCCGGGCCCGGTTCGCTCTGACACCTCCTGCTAGCGGTCGAGCAGCTTCTCGTTGAGCTCCTCGTTCTCGAGCAGACCGCTCGACAGGTTGAGTAGCGGCAGAGGAGCAGAAGCTTCCTGCGTTCGACCTTCGCAGCGGGCATTGTCTCGCTCTTCGAGACGCGATTCAATCCCTTGATGAGCCGGGTCCGTGTGCTGCTGTCGTCTCTGCTCACGGCGGCACGCAACGACCAGATCCGCCGCGTCCAGCTCGCGTGGGCGCTCGCGATTGCAGCCGAGTGGGCGCACTTCGTCGCTCTCGGTGTCTACGCCTACGGTCAGGGAGGTGCCTCCGCCGTCGGCTTGGCCGGTCTGGTGCGCCTGCTTCCTGCGGCGATCGTGGCGCCGTTTGCAGCCTCCCTCGGGGACCGCTTTCCGCGCGAGCGCTTCATCCTTGGCGCGGCCCTGGTCGGCGCCGTCGCGCTCGGGGCGTCGGCGATCGCTGCAACGGCAGGCAGCAGAGTGCTCGTCTTCGCGTTCGCCGCGGTCGTCGGTCTCTCGTCGACGCTCTTCCGGCCGGCGCTGCAGGCATTGCTGCCTTCGCTCGCACGCACGCCCGGGGAACTGATTGCGGCGAACGGCGCCACCTCCACCATGGAGGGCTTGGGCACGCTGGCCGGGCCGTTGCTTGCGGGTTTCCTCGTGGCCGTGTCGGGTGCTGCCGCGGTCTTCGCCACCGCAGCCGGCTTGCTGCTGGTTGCTGCCGCGCTACTCGTCGGGGTGCGCGTGCAGGGGCGTCTGTCGATCGGAGCGGCCGATCACGAGCCCGTTCGGCGGATGTTGGCCGCCGGCTTCGTCTCGATCGCGCATGCGCCGCGGCCTCGCCTCCTGATCGGCCTCGGTGTGGCGCAGTCGTTCGTTCGGGGCTGCCTGAACGTCCTGATCGTGGTTGCGGCCTTCAGCCTGCTCGGCGGCGGCGGCCCCGAGGTCGGCTATCTCACGGCTGCGATCGGGGCGGGTGGAATGATCGGTGCCCTGGGGGCGATGACACTCGGAAGTCGACGGCTCGGCGTCGTCTTCGGCCTCGCCCTCGTCTTCTGGGGACTGCCGATCGCCCTGCTCGCCCCGCGGCCGTATCTGCCCGCGGCGATCGTCCTCATGGGAATCGTCGGGGTCGCGAACAGCGTCGAGGACGTTGCGATCATCACGCTGCTCCAGCGCACTACGGCCGAGGAGCTTCTGACCCGCGTGCTCGCAATCCTTTGGGGCGTTGCCATGGGCGCGGTGGCGCTCGGTTCGCTCGCAGCTCCGGCGGTCGTCGACGCGCTCGGCGCGCATGCGGCGCTGGTGGCGGTCGGTTTGATCCTCCCGCTGTTGACGATGGCGACCTACCGCCGGCTTGTCGAGATCGACCGTGCTGCGGCCCCCAGCGAGGAGCTCGATCTGATCGGCGAGGTTCGCATGTTCCAGCCACTCCCCCTGGCCACGAAGGAACGTCTTGCCGCCGGTCTTGCGCCGATCTCCGTCGCGGCGGGCGCGCGTGTGATCCAGGCCGGCGAGATCGGAGACGAGTTCTATGTCGTCGCCGAAGGCGAGCTCGACATCGACGCCGGCGGCACGCAGACGACGGCATCGCCCGGTGACTACTTCGGAGAGATTGCCCTCCTCCGTGATGTCCCGAGGACGGCGACGGTCACGGCGCGAACGAAGTCCTTGCTCTACTCGCTGCCGCGAAGCGCGTTCCTTGCGGCCCTGGCTTCACACTCGGCCGCGTATGCAGCCGGGCAGGACATCGCCGAGACACGGCTCACGAGTGGCAGCTACGAACCGCTCGGCTAGCCCACCCACGGGGCATCGCCACGACTAGCGCTGGCAGATGAAGCTGTCGCGCTCGTCGTTCAACGGCGCGGCGGTCACCCACACGCTTCCACCGGCGAACGTGATGGAGCTGAGGCATGGGCCGCCCTGCTGCGGCGCGTACTTCGTGACGCGAATTCTGCGGTCCTGGCCGTTCTGGGTGGCCAACCCCTGCGCCTCCCAGAAGACCACGCCGCTCGGCGAGTCGTACCACCAGTACGTGCCGTTCCTCCACGCGTCCTCCTGACTGGTGGGTGGTCCGTCCGGCTCCACGCGAGCCTCGGTCAGCGAGGCTGGATCCATCTGGTGGGTTATCCCTTTGTGCCCCTCCACGCGGACCCACACCTGTCCGTCGAGGAGCTCGGGTCGCGTGGCGCGGGAATGCGCTATCTGAACTCTCTTGGGCGGCTGCCTGAATTGCGGGTCGATCCGGTAGAGGCTCGAGTTCTCCGAGCTCACGACCCACACCCGGCCGTAGCCGAATGCGATGGAGTTGATCCGCGCCGAGGCGGCGAAGCGGCTTCTTCCCGTCACGCGCCCGTCGGCCGGGTCGATGCGCAGTACCTGGTCCTCTCGTGGCGTGCGGCCGACGACCCAGACGGAACCACCGCCCACCGCGACCCCGGTGGGAACGATGTGGAGTGGATACGCGTGCGATCTTCGTTTTTGCTCCCCGGCCGGAAGGTGCACGAGGTAGGGCCGGCGGACCAGCCCTCCTTTGACGAACCAGGCTCCGGACGCATCGGCGGCCAGCACCGGCCCCGAGTAGAGGCCGCAGCACTCGGCGGGGGGAATAAGCGAGACCAATGTCCTCTCGATCACGCGGTTCGTCTCCGTGTCGATCTCGGAGATCTTTCCGCTCCCTTCGCTGTAGACCCAGACCCGCCGGCCGCTGCCGGCGGACACGACCGGATTCAGCCCCACGTTGACCACCGCGTCCACCTGCTTCGAGGCCGGGTCGATCCGCGCGAGCGTGTTCGGTGCGGCGAAGAGAGTCGGGGACTTTCGGGCCCCGTGAGCCAGAGACGTGGCGATCACCGCGGCTGCGGCGGCGATTGCCAGCGCGGCGGCACCGGCGAGAAGGACCGTTCGTCGACGACGCGAGGCCTGCGTCGTTCCGAGCCCGAGTGCCTGTCCGGCGGCGGCGACCAACGCTCCGCAGGTGGGATAGCGCTGTTCGGGCTTCTTCGCCAACGCGCGTCCGAGGACGGCGTCGATCGCATCCGGCAGCACCGGCCGCGTGCTGCTCGGCTTCGGCGCTTCCTCTTCGAGGTGCGCCCACGCGACTGCGAGCCGGGAGGAGCGTGGGAAGACGGGCTCGCCGGTCAGGCACTCGTAGAGCACGCAGCCGAGCGAGTAGACATCCGTGCTGGAGGCCACCGGCCCGCCTTCGAGTTGCTCGGGCGCGAGATACGCAGGGGTGCCGACCGTACTCTCTTCGCCGGCCACGGCTCCGTCGTCGAGTCGCCGCGTGAGCCCGAAATCGGCGAGATAGACGTGCTCCGAGAGGTCGAGCAGGACGTTCGACGGCTTGACGTCCCCGTGCACGAGACCGCGTGCGTGTGCGGCGTCGAGCGCTGCGGCGATCTGCGCGCAGATGGCGACCGCCCGAGCAGGCTCGAGCGCGCCCTCCGATCTGAGTAGCGAGCGAAGATCGATGCCGTCCACGAGCCGCATCGCGAGATAGACGCGGCCGTCGACGTCACCCGCGTCGTAGATCGGGACGACGTTCGGGTGCTCCAGCGACATCACGAGCTCCGACTCGCGCGCGAAGCGCTCGCGGAAGCGCTCGTCTCGGGCCAGGGGCGGCGCGACGAGCTTGAGCGCGACCGGTCGCTTCAGGCGTAGGTCGTAAGCCCGGTACACGACGCCCATTCCACCGCGGCCGATCAGCTCCTCGATCCGGTACCCGAGGAAGTCGGTGCCGATGTCGACGACGGTCTGGGAGACGTCCATGCTCGTGACTTGACCAAGCCTACGCCTGGCGCTGAGCTGCGACTGAGCCTTTCCTGAGGCCGGGCGCAGGTTCATAGTGGTGGCGGAGGGCAAACGATGGAGTTTCGGATCCTGGGGCCGCTCGAAGTCGTGGACGCGGGGCGCCCCGTGGCGTTGGGCGGCGTGAAGCAGCGAACGCTGCTCGCCCTGCTCCTGGCGACGCCCAACCGGGCCTTCTCCGTCGACCGCCTGATCGACGCGCTGTGGTCGGACGACCCTCCGGCGGCTGCGTCGAACGCGCTCCAGTTCCACGTCTCCCAGGTGCGGAAGGTGCTCGGGGACGGTGCTGCGATCGTCACCCAGGAGTCCGGCTATCTCATCCGGATCGACCCCGACCAGCTCGACCTGCTCCGCTTCGAGCGCCTGGTGAGCGAGGCGGAACGCGCGGACGACCCTGCGAGTGCGAGCCGGCTGCTCGGCGAGGCGCTGGGACTCTGGCGCGGAGAGGCCCTCGCCGAGCTGGCGGACGACGTGCTCTCACAGCCTGAGGCCCAGCGCCTCGAAGCCGCCCGACTCGCGGCACTCGAGCTGCGCATCGATGCCGACCTCGCGCTCGGCCGCTACGCACAGCTCGTCCCCGAGCTCGAGGCGCTCGTCCGCACGCATCCGCTCCACGAGAATCTCGTGGGCGCCCTCATGCGGGCCCTGTACGGAGCCGGCCGGCAGGCGGAGGCACTCGACGTCTACCGCACGACGCGCCAGACGTTCGACTCCGAGCTCGGGATCGAGCCGTCGCCGTCCCTCCGCGACCTCGAGCGCGCGATCCTGCAGCAGGACCCGGAGCTCGCACTGGAGCAGCCTGCGAGCAGGAGCCTGCGTTCCATTCTCGTTCTCGTCGGAGCCGAGGCCCGGCTGCCCGACCTGCTCACGATCGCCGAGCCTCTGGCTACCGGATCGGGGCGTGAGCTGATCCTCGTCCGCTTCACCGCCGGCGCTGAGGAGCTCGCGGAGGCGACGGCCTCGCTCGCAGCGCAGCGCGAAGCGCTCGCCGAGCGAGGGGTTCGGTGCCGCGTCGCGTCGTACACCGCCGCGGAGGCCGGTGCGGAGGCGGCAGCGCTCGCTACCGAGCAGGCCGTGGACATCGTCCTCTCGGAGGCGCCGCAGGAGCTCCTTGGCGACGGCGCGCTCGCCGAGCCGTTCTCGTCCCTCCTCGAGCGAGCGCCGTGCGACGTCGGTCTGCTCACCGCCGGAACCGGAGCCGCTCCCGGACCCGTCGTGACGCCGTTCGGAGGAGCGGAGCACGATTGGTCGGCGATCGAGCTCGCCGCGTGGCTGGCATCGGCGCTCGGCACGACACTCCGCCTGCTCGGCACCGAGGCCGACCCGGCGCTCGGCCGGCGTGACGCAAGCAAGCTGCTGGCCCGCGCCTCGCTCCTGGTGCAGCAGGTCGTCGGGATCGTCACGGAACCGCGTTTGATCGAGCCGGGGGATGCCGGTGTCGTCGAGGCGGCGGAGGACGCGCGTCTGCTCGTGGTCGGCCTCTCGGATCGCTGGCGCGAGGAGGGAATCGGCACCGTCCGTGCCGCCGTGGCGAACGCCGCGTCGGCTCCCATCCTCTTCGTCCGTGCCGGCCTCAGCGCTCGAGGTCTCGCCCCGTCGCTGACGATGACGCGGTTCACCTGGACGCAGGCCGCGACCACCGCGTCGACGCCTCAGTAGAGCCTCAGCTTCCCCTCAGCGGTCGCAGCCACGCTCGTTGCGGACCGAGGCACTCCTCACCTGAAGGGAGCGGCGATGCGTGCGAAGCTCTTGCTGGCAGCGGCTTTCGTCGCAGCGGCGGCTGCCGTGACGGATTCGGCGGACGCCGGGCAGACCAAGACCGGGGGGAGTCCGCCCGTGCGGCTGGAGTTCGGCTCGCCCGCCATCGACCTCTTCCACTCCGCGTCGATCCGGGTACACGGGCTCGCCGCCGGCTCGGCGGAGGTGCGCCTCGTGGGGGCGATCGATCGAGCCGGGTTGGCGTACGAGTGGAAGCCCTATCGCTGGCGAACGCTTCGGGTCCAGCGTGGCACCTGGCATGGCCAGTTGCCGGCTCCGCCGCTCCTGGGGATCTACCGCTTGCAGCTCCGCATCGACCACGGCCGGAGGTTCCTCAGCTCGGCCCAATGGCTGCTGCCCGTAGTGCCGGCCGGGACCATGAAGCGCCCGTCCTTTCCGAAGGCGGCCGGCGCGGTTCGCGACTTCGTCGCCCATCTCGCGGGCCACGAGGTCCTGGTTGCGTCGAAGCGGTGGCCGCTGGCCAGCTTCGACCACCGCGACCCGCGACTGAACCGGCTCTTCGTGATCGCCTATGCACCGCGAGGCGACAAGCGGCGCAGCTCACGGCTCGGGCTGTTTGTCACCACGGTTCGCGACGGCTATCACGGCCGCTGGCGCATCCTCCAGGCCACGACGCAGCCGTACGACTGAGGAGTGGGCGGAGAGGCGGCATGGTGTGCTCCGCGTCACCGGTCTGCGGTCGCGGTTAGTTGACGACGATCCCGGAGGGGGTCAGGCTTCCGTCGGCGTGAACTCAGTGCGACCACTGGGTCACGGGGCGCTCTTGTGCCTCGCCGCCCACCTCGAGATCGACGCGCTCGTTGAAGAAGCAGATCAGGTCGCGGACCGACAAAGCGTCCCGCTCCGGCTCCGGGTACGCCCAGGCGAGATCTTCGTGGAGCGTGTCGCCGGATCGCACATGCCAGTACGAGGCGACGCCCTTGTACGCACAGCGCGTCTTGGTCTCGCTCGGCTCGAGGAGCTCCATCCGTACGTCCTCGGCAGGGAGGTAGAAGCGCGGCGGAAGGCCGGACTCGAACAACGCGACCACCCGGGCGCTCTCGGCGACCGGTTCGCCGTCGACCGAGACGCGCACTGGGCGGGTCGTGCGGTACGTGTCGATGCGGTGATACGGGTCGCGCGGGTGCCCGAACACCTGCTCGTCCTCGACCCACCACTCGTCGAGCTTCCCCCAGTAGAACGCCGCGTGACCGGATAGGAACGCCGCCGGGTCGATCGGCTCCGGGTAGTTCCAGACCGCGTCCGGCTCGAAGCGGTCTCCGACCCGGATCGAGCGGTACGACGCCTTCCCCTTGTGCGGGCAACGGGTCTGCTTGTCGCTCGGCTCGAGCAGGTCGTGCCGGAGGTCTTCCTCTGGCACGTAATACACGGCCAGGTGCGCCGTCTCGTACAGGAGCTTCGCATCGAGCGTGTCGAAGACGGCTTCGCCCGCGAAGAAGCCGCGCAGCCGGTACGGCACCGGGTCGAAGTAGAGAACGGAGCCCGTCGGTGGGTCGGGCGCGAAGTTGAAGCGGCCCGCCGGATCGTGGCCG
>Ga0308175_100002963_pt1 | contig 11673 bp, 9 predicted proteins | sample PhyCR1_3_FD_203893 | JGI IMG/M metagenome (GOLD analysis project Ga0308175, IMG submission 203893) | Soil microbial communities from UC Gill Tract Community Farm, Albany, California, United States - DLSLS.C.R1 | ecosystem: Environmental > Terrestrial > Soil > Agricultural land | place: USA... | reverse complement strand
TCTCGCGGACCGTGCCCTGCATCTGCAGCAGTGGCGCGTAATGGGTGTCGTGGTAGATGCGCCCGCCCGGCGACAGCAGGTCCTGGAAGCGGCGCCCGGCGAGCTCGGCGCGGCCGTGGCCGGTCCAACGCTCGAACGTCCGGTTGACGCGCACGATCGTGCCGTCGGAGCGCGTCGTAAGGTAGCCGCAGGGCGCGTCCTCGAACAGCGCCTCCGTCCCGTCCGCGGGCGGCTCGGCCGCCGTCATCGCGCGGCCAGGAAGCGCCGGATCGCCGCGACGGTCTCCTCCGGCGCGCTGAGGTTCGGGCAGTGGCCGGTGGCGTCGAGCAGCACGAACTCGGAGTCCGGGAGCCGGCTGTGCACGTACTCGCCGACCGCGCGCGGAGCGATGATGTCCTGCGAGCACTGCAGGACGAGCGCCGGCTGGCTGACGCGCTCGAGGTCGGAGCGGTTGTCGGACAGGAACGTCGCGCGGGCGAACTCCCTGGCGATCCGCGGGTCGGCGCGGCAGAAGCTGTTCGTCAGCTCCTCCCCCAGCTGCGGCCGGTCCCCGTTGCCCATGATCACCGGCGCCATCGCCTGCGACCAGCCGAGGTAGTTGCTGTCCAGGGACTCGAGCAGCTCGTCGATGTCGCCACGCTGGAAGCCGCCGGCGTAGCCCTCGTCGTCGATGTAGCGCGGCGACGGCCCGACCAGGACGAGCCGCGCGAAGCGCTCCGGCTCGGCGACCGCGGCCAGCACCCCGATCATCGCGCTGACCGAATGCCCGACGAACACGGCGTCCCGCAGGTCCAGCTCGCGGCAGATGTCCAGGATGTCCTGCGCGTAGCCGTCGAGCGTGGCGTGGCGATCGGGGTCGTATGCGCCCGCATCGGAGTCCCCGAACCCGACGTAGTCGAAGAGGACGATCCGGTGGTCGCCGGCGAACGCCGGCCACACGTGGCGCCACATGTTCTGGTCGCAGCCGAACCCGTGGGCGAACAGCATCGCCTGCCCGCCGGGCATTCCGTGCTCGACGACGTTGTGCCGCTCGCGGACTGTCACCGTGCGGAACGCTACAGCGCCTACACCTTGCGGTAGCGGGCGTCCGCGACGGAGTAGGCGGCGAACATGATGAACCCGGCGGCGACGATGCCCAGCACCACCGGACCGTACGACGCGTGGGCGAGCTGGCGCAGCGCCCCGTCCAGGCCGATCGCCTTCTTGGAGTCGTAGTCGATCGCCGCCTTGATGAGCCCATAGCCGATCAGCACGAACACGACGCCCCGGGCGAGATGCCCGATGACGCCCAGGACGGTGAACGCGCGCTCGGTCCCCTCGCTCATCTCGCCCGTCTTCGACGTCTCGAGGAACTTCCGCGCGGCGCCCTTGTAGGCCTGGTAGGCGCCGACCCCGATGAGCACCGCCCCGACGATCGCGACGAGCACTGGCCCGCCCGTCCAGTCCAGCACGCCGCCCGTGGTCTTCTTCGGCGAGCCGGAGCCGCTCCCGGCGCCGGCGAGGATCGCCACAGCCGTGGCGCAGAGCGCGGCGTACGCGATGCCGCTGGCCACCCCCGCCACGCGGTCGAACCCGGAGTCGCTCTCCTCGCGGCCGTGCCCGGCGGCGGCGCGCACGAGGCGCCACGCGGCGTAGCCCGCCAGCCCAACCGCGAGCAGCACGAGCAACACCTTGCCGAACGGCTGGCCGGCGACCGTCTTCAGCGCCCCCTGCTGGCTGGTCGCCTTGCCGCCGTATCCCACCGCGAGCTTGAGCGCCAGGATGCCGATGACCGCATAGACCACGCCGCGCGCGACGAGCCCCGCCCGGGCGAGCCAGCCGACGGCCGGCGCGCGTGCCGCCGAGCTGAGGGTCGCTTCCATGCACGTGGTATTCCACGCCCATGCGGGCGGGCAAACAAAGTCACACGGCCTCGACGCCGAACAGCCGCCAGCGGCCCGGCACGCCCTTGATGCGATGACGCCCGCGATCGCGGAACGTGATCCCCGAGCCGACCACGAGATCGCGCACCGAACTGGGCACCAGCACCTCGCGCGCGCGCGCGAGGGCGCCGATCCGCGCGGCGATGTTCACGGCCAGCCCGACGAGGTCGTCGCCGACGAGATCGCACTCGCCCGTGTTGAGGCCCACGCGGACCTCGAACGGCAGTGGCTCGAGCGCGGCGTCGATGGCGCGCGCGCAGCGGATCCCCTGCCCGGGGCAGTCGAACCGCGCCATGAAGCCGTCGCCCAGCGTCTTGACCTCGCGGCCGCCGTGGCGCTCGAGCTCGGCGCGGACCAGCGTGTCGTGGCGGGCGAGCAGCTCGCGCCAGCGGGCGTCGCCGAGCTCGGCGGCGCGCTGCGTGGACCCGACGATGTCCGTGAACATGACGGTCGTCAGCACGCGGTCGGCGGACGGCGGGGCTTGGGTGCGGGGGACGAGTTCCACGATCTCTGACCTCATGCCGGGAAGGCTCCGCTTTCCCGGTAAACGGATAGGGAAATGGCCGGTAGGACCACGCGAAAGCGCGTAGGCTCGCCCCGATCAGGTCATGGATGTCCGTGTGCTGGGTCCGATGGAGGCCGGAGCCGGCGGGAGACCACTCTCGCTCGGTGGCGGTAAGCCGCGCGCGCTTCTCGCGATGCTCGCGCTGCAGGCGGGCTCGCCGGTCTCCACCGACCACCTGATCGAGGGGCTCTGGGGCGAGTCGCCGCCGGCGACGGCGAACAAGATGATCCAGATCTTCGTGTCGCAGGTACGCAAGGCGCTGGACGCCAGTGGCGACGCGGGCAGGCTCGTGACGGTCGGGCGCGGCTACGAGCTGCGCATCGACCGCGACGACGTCGACGCGCTGCGCTTCGAGCGGCTGCTGGCCGCCCAGGCGCCGCGCGAGGCGCTCGCGCTGTGGCGCGGGCCGCCGCTGGAGGAGCTCGCCGGCGAGCCGTTCGCCGCCGCGGAGATCCGTCGCCTGGAGGAGCTGCGCCTCGCCGCGCTGGAGCTGGCGGTCGAGCAGGACTTGGTCGCGGGACGCCACCGGGAGGTGATCGGGGAGCTCGACGCCCTCGTCGCGCAGGAGCCGCTCAACGAGCGCTTCCACGCGCAGCGCATGCTCGCGCTGTACCGCAGCGGCCGGCAGTCCGACGCGCTCGCCGCCTACCGTCACGCGCGCGAGACGCTGCTCGACGAGGTCGGGCTCGAGCCGGGGCCCGAGCTGCAGCAGCTCAACGACGCGATGCTGCAGCACGACCCGGCCCTGGCCGCACCCGCTGCGGCCACGCCGGCCCCGGCGGTGCCCGCCGCGATCAACGAGCGTCGCCAGGTGACCGTGCTGTGCGCCGGCATCGCGCTCGAGAGCGATCTCGATCCCGAGGCGCTGCACCGCGCGCTGGCCCAGTTCTCCAACCGCTTCGCCGCGATCGTCGAGCGTCACGGCGGCACCGTCGAACGCACCACCGCCGAGCACGCCGTCGGGTACTTCGGCCTCGCCACGACGCACGAGGACGACGTCCTGCGCGCGCTGCGCGCGGCGCTGGAGCTGCAGGCCACAGCCGGGATCGACACGGGCGAGCTGTTCGTCGGCGAGGAGTTCTCCAGCGGCCGGCCGCTCAGCAACGCCCGCCGGCTCCACGAGGCGGCGGGAGACGGCGCGATCCTCATGAGCAGCGACGTGCACCGGCTCGTCGAGCAGGCGGTCGTCGCCGAGCCCGCCGGCGAAGCGTGGCAGCTCGTCGGCCTGCGCCCGGACGAGCCGTCCGACCTCATGACCGGCCCGTTCGTGGGGCGCGAAGCGGAGCTCGATGCGCTGCGCGGCGCGTTCGCCGGCGCGCGTGACGAGCAGGGTTGCCGCCTCGTCACGGTGGTCGGGCCGGCCGGGATCGGCAAGTCGCGCCTCGCGCGCGAGCTGGTCGCCGCGGTCGGCGGCGAGGCGACCGTCGTCGTCGGGCGCTGCCTGTCCTATGGCGTCGGCATCACCTACGGCCCCGTCGCGGAGATCGTGCGCCAGCTCGGCGGGCCGCCGCGCGTCGCCGAGCTGCTGGGCGCCGACCCGAACGCTGCGCAGCGCGTGCTCGGCGCGATCGGCGAGTCCGAGGAGCCCGGCCAGGGCGAGGAGATCTTCTGGGGCGTCCGGCGGCTGCTGGAGGAGGTCGCGCGCGAGCGGCCGCTCGTCGTGGTCGTCGAGGACGTGCACTGGGCCGAGCCGACGCTGCTCGACCTGCTCGAGTACGTCGCGGCGTTCTCGCGCGGGCTGCCGATCCTGCTCGTCTGCCTGACGCGCCCGGAGCTGCTCGAGGCGCACCCGGCGTGGGCGGCGCCGCAGGAGGGGCGCTCCGTGCACGTGCTGCAGCCGCTCACAGCCGGCGACGCCGAGGAGCTCGTCGCGGCGCTCGGAGCACCCGCGCAGGCCGGGCGCATCGTCGCGGCGGCCGAGGGCAACCCGCTGTTCCTCGAGCAGCTCGTGGCGGTCGGGGCCGACGACGAGACACTGCCGCCGACGATCCACGCCGTGCTCGCGGCGCGCATCGACCGGCTCGAGCCCGCCGAGCGCGCGGTCCTGCTGCGCGCGTCCGTCGAGGGCCGGACGTTCCACGCCGGCGCGCTGCGCGAGCTGCTGCCCGACGAGGAGCGCGGCTCGATGTCCCAGCAGCTCGTCGGCTTGGTGCGCAAGCAGCTGATCCGCGTCGACCGCCCGCAGCTCCCCGGCGAGGACGCGTTCCGCTTCGCGCACGCGCTCGTGCGCGAAGCCGCCTACGAGGGGTTGTCGAAGCAGCTGCGCGCCGACCTGCACGAGCGGCTCGGGCGCTGGCTGGACGAGCGGCCAGAGACGCCCGAGGAGATCGTCGCGTTCAACCTCGAGCACGCTCACCTCCTGCGCGCCGATCTCGGCACGGCCGATCGCGAGCTCGGCGACGAGGCCGCCTCGCGACTGGAGAGCGCTGCGCGCGGCGCGCTGGCACGCGGCGACGCACGCGCCGGCGCCGGCCTGCTCGAGCGCGCCGTCGCGCTGCTCGAGGACGAGGCTGCGCGATCGGGACTGCTGCCGCGGCTCGGCGCCGCGCTGTTCGAGGCGGGGCGGCTCGCCGACGCGGAGGTCGTGCTCACGCGCGCGGTCGACCACGCCGCGGCCGCCGGCGACGAGCACATGGAGGCGCTCGCACAGGTCGAGCGCGAGTTCGTCCGGCTCGAGGCCGAGCGCGGACGCGAGCCCGGCGCGGCCGAGGCTGTCGCGCAGTCTGCGCTGGAGTCGCTCGCGCGCCACCACGACGAGCGCGGCCAGAGCCGTGCGTGGAGCCTGCGGGCGGCGATCGCCTGGCTGGGCGGCCAGGTGGCCGAGGCCGACGACGCGTGGGAGCAGGCGGCCGGCCATGCCCGCAGCGCCGGCGACGACCGCGAGCTGTTCGAGATCCTCGGCTGGCAGGCGTCCGCCGCCGCCTTCGGTCCGACGCCGGTGCCCGAGGCGATCGAGCGCTGCCAGGACATGCGCCGCCAGGTCTCCGGCAGCGGAGTAGCGATCGCGCTGACGCTCCACCCGCTCGCCGCGCTGCACGCGATGACCGGCGACTTCGAGCAGGCGCGCGAGCTCGTGCGCGAGGCCAATGCGATCCTCGGCGAGCTCGGCCGGATGGAATCAGCGGTCTCCCACCACGAGGCCCTCGTCGAGCTGCTCGCCGGCCGGCCCGAGACCGCCGAGGCGCGCCTGCGCGTCGGCTACGAGGAGCTCGGCCGGATGGGCGGCGACGGGGCGCTGCTCGCGACGACGGCCGCGATGCTCGCGCAGGCCGTCTACGAGCAGGACCGGCTCGACGAGGCATCCGAGCTGTGCGAGCAGAGCGCCGCGGCCACGCCGCCCGACGACCTCGTCACCCAGGTGCTGTGGCGAGGCGTGCAGGCGAAGGCGCTCGCGCGGCGCGAGCGGTTCGCCGAGGCCGAGGCGCTCGCGCGCGAGGCGGTCGCGCTGGTCGAGCGCACGGACCTGCTCGTGCATCACGGCGACGCGCTGCTCGACCTCGCCGCGGTCCTGCGGCTCGCCGGGTCGGCGGCCGATGCAGACGCCGCGGCGGAGGCCGGCTGCGCGCTGCACGAGCGCAAGGGCAATGTGGCCGCTACAGAACGTGTCAAACGAATGGAGGTCAGCTGATGCGCCTATCTCAGTTCGAGAGCGCGACCCTCGTCGAGGGCGGGAAGATCCGTGTCAAGGGACCGGCCGGCGGCGAGGAGGGCGAGGCGCACAGCCGCCACACGCCGGTCCACTTCGCCATCGTCCGCGACGGTCATGTCCTGACCGGGACGGGCGAGTGGACCGATAGCTGGCACTGGAGCGGCGAGACCGACCACGGCGTCGCGCAGCTCACGAAGGGCCCGGCGTACGCGTTCGCGCTCGAGGTCCGGTTCTGGTGGGAGGACGCGGGCGATCTCGAGAGCGCCGGCGGCTACCAGACCTACGCCTGGTCGCAGGAGATCGACCTGCAGTGACAGCCGCATAGCGAAAGGAGGCCCGCCTGGGGGCGGGCCTCCTCTGCTGGCCTCCGTGCCTGCTGGACCCTCCGGGTGTCAGTGCCCCAGGGAGACGGGGCGACGGCGGTTGACCGCGACCATCGACCCGGCGCACGCCAGGGCGACGAGCAGCGCGATCCCGGCTCCGACCGCGGCCGAGCCGAAGTCGAAGTCGTCCGACGAGCTGGACGGCGCGGCCGTGGTGTGCGGCTGCGGGGTGGTCGGCGCGCCGACCGGGACCTGCGTGTCGGGCGAGCGCAGGTCGATCTGCTGCGGCTGGATCTGGACCGGCGTAGCCGCGTCGGGCGAGCGCAGGTCGACCTTCACCGGCTGCGACTCGACCGGCACCGTGGCGTCGGGCGAGCGCAGGTCGATCAGCACGTGCTTGGCCGGCAGCGTGCCGTGGACATCGGCGACGGGACGTGCCATCGCGGCGTGCGGCGCGATCAGGGCGGCGGTCGCCATGCCGGCGAGCGCGAGACTGCGAACGAACTGCTGGTGGCGGAGCATGTGTTGCCTTTCCCTCCCGGACCGCCCGTTGCGGTCCTGATGCAGAGCAGGTTCGGATGCCCCGGTAAAGGCGCTGGGGGGTCGGCGGTAAAGTGTCGGGTGTCGCCCGTCGGCTCTCCTCGTTTCCCTTCCGGCACCGCGGCGCCCGATTCCCAGGGAGACGACGAGGAGCCGCGCAATGCCGCCCGTTCGTCTCGACCACACCATCAAGCAGCTCGCCGCCGTCAACGCGAAGCTCGCGTCGGCGCAGTTGACGGGCCGCAGCCGCCTCGACCTTCTCCGCCTGCAGGCCAAGCTCGGCGACCGCCGCGACGCCGCGCTGGACGCCCGGCGGCGCAGCGCGGCCGATCGCTAGCCGGACTGCTCGGTCGCGCCGCCGTCGGCCGGCGGGCCGTCCTCACGCAGGGCCGCCTGCTTGCGGGCGTCCTTGCGGGCCTGCTTCTCGATCCGCTTGTCGCGAAGTTTGCTCTCGCGGTTGAGCTTCGCCATCGTCGTGCGCTTCTTTGAATTCGATCCCATTCGCACCGACCTTAGCCGGACCTCCTGTATGGGTACGAACCAGGGGCGATCCGAGCGCGGCGTGTCTGGTAGCGTCGCGGCCGTCGCAGCCCATGTTTCTGCGGCTTTCGGATGGTCCAGTCCCCTCGGAGGAGAACATTTTGCTCCCACGCATCTCGCGACGCCTGAGTACGCTCGGCCTCGTTGTTGCATCACTCGCGCTGCTGGCGTTCGCGCCGGGCGCCTTCGCCGCGACGCTCGGCGTCGACGGCAGCGGCAACCTCGTCTACACGGCGTCCAACGGCACCGTCAGCGCCGTCGAGTTCGACCAGACGGACGTTGCCACGGTCGAGGTCCACAAGGTCGAGAGCGGCATCACGTACGACTTCAACCCGTTCTTCGACATCGGGACGTTCACCGACAACGACCCGATCACCCTGGGCACGAACTGCACGGACGACGCCGACGGCACCCCCGGCGCCGACACCGACGGCAACGGCGACCCGCTGTTCACGTGCACGGGCGTCACGGGCCAGGTCCAGGCGACGGCCGGTGACGAGAACGACGCGATCGACGCCTCCGGGCAGTTCACCGACCTCGGCGGCTCGGGCCTCACGACGATCCCGCTCGTCGCGGATCTCGGGACCGGCAACGACTCGAGCGTCGGCGGCCAGGTCAACGACGTGATCCACGGCGGCGATGGTGACGACAACGTCATCGGCGACGCGGGCGGCGGCGCAGGCGGCGACGACCAGCTGTTCGGCGAGGCCGGCAGCGACGCGGTCGCGGGCGGCGCGGGCAATGACACCATCGACGGCGGCGCGGACAGCGATCCGAACCTCGTGGGCGGCCCGGGCAACGACTCGATCACGGGCGGCGACGGCGACGAGGGCTTCATCGCCGGCGGCCCTGGTGACGACACGCTCTCCGGCGGCGCCGGCAACGACAGCCTCTGGGGCGAGTGCAACGGCGGCTGCGGCGTGGGTCCCAGCACCGGCAACGACACGATCACCGGCGGCGACGGCAACGACGACCTGCACGGTGAGCAGGGCAACGACTCGCTGGACGCGGGCGCGGGCAACGACGACGCGTACGGCGGCCAGGGCAACGACACCATCGTCGCCGGTGACGGCGACGACTACGTCCAGGGCGCCACGGGCGACGACACGATCGACGGCGGCGCCGGCGACGACTACCTCGCCGGCGAGTGCGACGGCGGCTGCGGCAGCGGCTCGCCGGGCAACGACACGATCAACGGCGGCGACGGCAGCGACAACGTCCACGGTGAGCAGGGCAACGACACCGTCAGCGGCGGCGCGGGCGACGACGGCAGCGTCGCGGGCGGCCCCGGTACCGACACGGTCCTCGGCGGCGACGGCAACGACAACTACGTCGCCGGCGGCCCCGGTGACGACAACGTCGATGGCGGCGCGGGCGACGACTACGTGGTCGGCGACTGCGGCGGCTATCTCAGGTGTGGCAACGGCGACGACGGCAACGACACCGTCAGCGGCGGGGCCGGCGACGACTACAGCGACGCCGACCTCGGAACCGACACGACCGATCTCGGATCCGGCATCGACACGATCACGTACCCGAACTGGTACGAGGACTGCCGGACCGGCTGCATCGACGTCAGCAACCCCGTCAACGTGACGTTCGACGGCGTTGCCAACGACGGTGGGCCGGGCGAGAACGACAACGTCCTCAACGCCGAGGACGTCACCGTCTACGACAATTGCTGCAGCGGCAATCCGCCCGTCGGCGCGGCGGCGATCACCGGCGACGCCGGCGTGAACTCCCTGTCGGGCAGCAGCGCCAACGACGTCATCTCCGGTGGCGACGGCAATGACTTCCTCTTCGGCAACGGAGGGGACGACACGCTCAACGCCAACGACGGGTTCGCGGATCGCGTGTCCTGCGGCACCGGCAACGACACGGCCAACGTCGACGAGTTCGACCAGGTCGGCGACGACTGCGAGGTCGTGAACCGCACGACACGCGGCGGGCTGGCCACGGAGGACGCTCCGCCGACGGTTGCGTGGGTGAGCCCCGCGACCAACGCGAAGATGTCCACGTCGAAGGCCAACAGCCTGCAGGTCAACGCGACCGACGATCATGGGATCTCCCAGGTGATCTTCATGAACGGCGAGCGCGTGCTCTGCACGGACACCACGGCGCCGTACTCGTGCGACTACAAGCCGATCGGCGACGACGTCGGCAAGGACACCCTGTCGGCCATCGCAGTCGACACCCGTCAGCAGACGGCGTCGGCACTGCGGTCCGTCAAGGTGGGCCGCTTCACGCCGAGGAAGCTCAGCGCGAAGAGCACGCCGAAGAAGGACAGCACCGCGCCGTTCACGTTCCGCACGAAGGGCACGCTGTCACTGCCCTCCGGCGTGACGAAGGCGGTCGGCTGCAAGGGCAAGGTCGCCGTGCAGTTCAAGGCGGGCGGCAAGACCATCTCGACCCGGCGGGCGTCAGTGAAGAGCAACTGCGCCTACTCGTCGAAGGTGACCTTCAGCCTGCCGCGCAGGCTGCACCCGAGCAAGCTCAGCGTGGTCGTCCGGTTCGCCGGCAACGCCGTGCTGAACGCCAAGCGGGCGAAGCGCTACTCGGTCAAGACGCGCTAGCGCGACCTGATCGACGCAAGGACCCGAGGGCCCGCCATCGTGCGGGCCCTCGGCCGTCTCAGGCGGCGAGCAGCGGGCAGATGAACCGCGCCGAGGACGCCTTGGCCGCCTTGCGCGAGTAGACGAGCCTCGCGCGATCGTCGGCGTGGGCGCCCGGCTGCGTGCCGAGCAGCTGCGCCACGAGCGTGCCCTTCGGGTGCGGCCTGCCGGCCACGCGGATGTGCACCTTGACGGTGCGCGCGGCCCCCGGGGCAAGCGCCGGGATCCGGATGGTCCGCTTGCCCTTCCAGCCGCGCGGCACGGCGACCGCGACCGACGCCGGCGAAGAGGTGGCGCCGCCCCTGTTGCGGATCTGCAGGCGAAGGGTCAGCCTCGCGCCGGAGCGTGCCTTCGTCGCCCGGCTGAGCCAGCGCAGCCCGAGATCAGCTGTGGCGGGCGGTGGCGGGGGCGGATTGGTCGAAGGCCCGTCGCCCGTCCCGGGGTCCGGCGTGGTGTCGCCGGGCGGCGGTGGCGGCGTCGTGTCCTGGCCGTCGGTCACCTGGTACTGGGCCATCATCCCGTTGTCCTCGTGCTCGAGCACGTGGCAGTGGAAGACGTACGTGCCCAGGTTGTCCGTGAAGCGCAGCTCGACGACGACGGTCTCCTTGGGGTGGACGAGCACCGTCTCCTTGAGCCCGTCCTCCCATGCCGGTGGCGGCGAGCCGTCGCGCGAGAGGACGCGGAAGTCGGTCCCGTGGATGTGGACCGCGTGGTCGCGGGCCCCACCGCTGAACGTCCAGGTCTCGGTCGTGCCGATCTTCGGCTGGGCGTCGACGCGCCCGTGGTCGTAGGTGAGCCCGTTGATGCCCCAGGCGGCGCGGCTGCCGCGCGCCGGGTCCTCTGCGAGGGAGAGGTTGAACGTCCGGTTGAGCACCGGCGTGCCGAGGTCCGGGACGGGCCGCAGGGTCGCCGGCACCGACGAGTCGTCGGTGCCGGGCGTGGAGCCGACGTGGAACTCCATCGCGCTCGTCGTCCCGTTCTCCAGCAGCGAGATGCTCTGGCCCAGGTCCGCCTCCTGGCCGAAGTCGACGACGACCTCCGCGCGCTCGGCCGGTGCCAGCGTGATCGACGTGCGGTCGGCCGGCGCGGGCAGCAGCCCGCTCTCGGTCGCGATCTGCGTCATCGCCTGGCCGTTGGACAGCGAGAACGTGAGGACCTCGCCGTTGGACGCGTTGAGCAGCCGCAGGCGATAGCGGCGCGGCTCCGTGGCCAGGTAGGGCTGGTAGGCGCCGTTGACGAGCAGGTGGTCCCCGGTGATCGTGTCGTTCGGCGGCTCGCCCGTGCCGGGATACGTGCGCCCGAGCGTCCCGAACGGCACCGGCTCGGGATACGTGAGCTGGTTGTCGTAGTCGAAGCTGCGGTCGACGATCATCAGCGGGACGTCGTAGTCGCCCTTGGGCAGTGGCAGCGCCGCGTCGACCGGGTCGTCGATGATGAACATGCCGGCGAGCCCATCCCAGACGTTGCGGCCCGTCACGTCCATGCGATGGTCGTGGTACCACTGGAACGCGGCGCGCTCCGG
>Ga0308175_100002962_pt1 | contig 11674 bp, 9 predicted proteins | sample PhyCR1_3_FD_203893 | JGI IMG/M metagenome (GOLD analysis project Ga0308175, IMG submission 203893) | Soil microbial communities from UC Gill Tract Community Farm, Albany, California, United States - DLSLS.C.R1 | ecosystem: Environmental > Terrestrial > Soil > Agricultural land | place: USA... | reverse complement strand
TGTGATAATTGTGATACCGGCGTGGCACTGAAGCAGGCGGTAGAGGATTCGAAGCTGCCGTTTGCGCTGAAGAGCCGGGTGATTCACAGCAAGTGGGGGGAGGGGGTTGTGATGCGGTACGAGGAGGACAAGGTCGTTGTGCAGTTTGACACGGAGGGGGCTAAGAGCCTGGTGACGGATTTCGTGATCAAGAATCGGCTGCTGGAGCCGGCGGGCTGATTGGGAACGGCGGGCGGGGGCGTATAATCGGGGCATGGCGGAAGGGCATGAGCATCTGGTGATTCGGCCGCGGCGGTTGCGTCAGCAGCCGCAGCTTCGGCGGATGCTGCAGCAGGTTGTGCTGCGGCGGAGCGATTTCATCGTGCCGGTGTTCGTGCGGGAGGGGGCGGGCGTGCGGCAGGAAGTGGCGTCGATGCCGGGGGTGTTTCAGATGTCGGTGGACGTGGCCGGCGATTGGCTGGCGCGGCGGGCGGAGGAGGGGTTTGGGGCGTACCTCGTGTTCGGCGTGATCGATCGGCCGAAGAAGGATGAGGCGGGGTCGGCGGCGCTGGATGAGAACAATGTTGTGTGCCGGCTGCTGCGGGAGGTTAAGAAACGATCGATTCCGATGGCGGGGATTACGGACCTTTGCTTCTGCGAGTACACCAGCCATGGGCATTGCGGGGTTTTGAGTGCGGACAAGTCCACGGTGCGGAATGATGAGACCGTCGAGCGGCTGGTGCGGCAGGCGGTGAATCATGCGAAGGCCGGGGCGGCGGTCATCGCGCCCAGCGGGATGATGGATGGGACCGTGGCGGCGCTGCGGCGTGGGTTGGACGGGGCGGGGTTTGGGGACGTTTCGATCCTCGCATATGCAGTGAAGTACGCGAGCGCGTTTTACGGGCCGTTTCGGGATGCGGCGGATTCGGCGCCGGAGTTTGGCGATCGGCGGTCGTACCAGATGGACCCGGCCCGGGGGACGGAAGAGGCGATCCTCGAAGCGAAGCTGGACGTGGAACAAGGGGCGGACCTGGTGATGGTTAAGCCGGCGGCGGCGTATTTGGACGTCATCGCGGCGGTGAAGCGGGAGGTGTCGGTGCCGATGGTGGCGTACCAGGTGAGCGGCGAATACTCGATGATCGAGGCGGCGGCGCGCAACGGATGGATCGATCGGGAGCGGGCGGTGCTGGAGTCATTGACGGCAATCAAGCGCGCGGGGGCGGATTTGATCATCACATATTACGCGGAGTTGCTGACGAAGCTGCTGCCCGCTTGAGCCGGTCTCGCGCTTATGCAGAAGATCATCCTCATCAAGCACGCGGAGCCGCAGAAAGATCCATCGCGGCCGCCGGACGAGTGGGGGCTTTCGGAGGAGGGGCGGCGGCGGTGTGGGGCGTTGGCCGATCGGATCGCGCCGCTTCAGCCGCGGGTGATCGTGACGAGCGAGGAGCCCAAGGCGGTGGAGACGGGGGAGATTCTGGGCGGGCGGCTGGGGGTGGCGACGCGGCAGGCGGCGGGGTTGCAGGAGCACGATCGGCACAACGTGCCGCTGATGGCGCCGCGGGAGTTCATCTCGTATGTCGAGTTGTTCTTCCGCAGGCCGTCGGAGCTAGTGCTGGGGGAGGAGACGGCGGAGGAGGCGGAGGGGCGGATCGTTGATGCGGTGGACGCGGTGCTGGCGACGGAGCGGCAGCAGATGGGGGGAGACGCGACGATCGCGATCGTCACGCACGGGACGGTGTTGTCGTTGTTCCTGGCGGAGCGGGCGGGGCAGGAGCCGTTCCGGTTGTGGAGGAGCATGGGGCTGCCGTCTTATGCGGTGCTGGCGTTTCCGGGGTGGGAGTTGCTGGAACTGGTGGATCGCGTCGTCTGAGACTCACATCGCATGCACGCCATTGGGATTGACATCGGCGTTACGAACATTAAGTCCGTTGTCGTGACCGGAGAGGGGAGGATTGTGGACGAGGAATCGACGCCGACACTTTCAGAGAATCCGGATTGGCCGGGGCGTGTGCGGTCGCACCTGGGCGAGTTGATGGGGCGGCACGGGGAGACGGAGATCGTCGGCGTGGCTGCGCCGGGGATGGCGCATCCGGACGGGACGCACATTTGGTGGATGCAGGGGCGGTTGGGGGAAGTGCAGGGGTTGAACTGGACGGCGTTCCTGCCCTGGCCGCGGGTGGGGCCGGTGTTGAATGAGGCGCCGGGGGCGCTGATGGGGGAAGGGTGGCCGGGGGCGGCGCGGGGGGCTCAGACTGCGATACTGCTGACGCTGGGGACCGGCGTGGGTGGGGCGGTGATTTCCGAAGGGCGGCTGCTGAAGGGTCGGCTTGGGCGCGCGGGGCATCTGGGGCACGTCTCGCTTGATCCGGAGGGGCCGCTGGACATTGTGAATACGCCGGGGTCGCTGGAGTCGGCGATTGGGAATTGCACGGTGGTGGAGCGGACGGGGGGCCGGTTTGGTTCGACGCACGAACTGGTCGCGGCGCACGTGGCGGGGGATGAGTTCGCGACGGGGGTTTGGGTGAAATCGGTGACGGCGCTGGCGGCGGCGGTGGCTTCGCTCATCAACGTGGTGGACCCGGAGGTGGTGATCATTGGCGGCGGGATTGCGGCGAGCGGGGCGGCGCTGTTCGAGCCGCTGGGGAAGTTCCTGGATGAGTTCGAGTGGCGGCCGCAGGGGGATGGTGTTCGGGTGGTGCCGGCGGAACTGGGCGAGCACGCCGGGGCGTTGGGGGCGGCGTATAACGCGATGCTCGCGGTGCGATAGGCTGGCGGTGTTTCGCCGCGCGTTGCGATCTGGTATTTACGACCCGAACATGACGACGCCTGCCGCCGATTATCTGGAGAAGTGCCGCGGTCTAGTGGCGGTGGTTGAGTCGCAGCTCCCGTTGATCGAGCAGGCGGCGGACTGGTTTTCGCGGACGATTCTCGCGGGGCGGATGGTGCACGTGTTCGGGTCGGGGCACTCGCGAATTCTGGTGGAGGAGATGTGGCCGCGGTACGGGTCGTTTCCGGGGTTTAATCCGATCGTCGAATTGTCGCTGACGTTTCATAATCTGGTCGTCGGCGCTAACGGGCAGCGGCAGGCGATGTTCCTGGAGAACGTGCCGGGGTTGGCGGAGAGGATCCTGCGGAATTTTGATCTTTCGCCGGAGGATTCGGCGCTGGTGATCTCTTCGAGCGGGTGCAACGTGGTGCCGGTGGAGGTGGCGCAGATTTTTAAAGGGCGCGGGATCAAGACGGTGGCAATCATCTCACGTCGGCATTCGGAGGTGACGGGGAGCCGGCATCCTTCGGGGAAGAAGCTTCAGGATTTCGCCGATTTGACGCTGGATACCGGGGCGCCGGCGGGGGATGCGATGGTGAGGGTGGCGGGGCTGGAAACGCCGGTGTCGCCGGGGTCGACGGTGGGGGGGTGTTTGCTGGTGAATTGTATGAAGGCGGAGGTTGCGCTGCGGCTGACGCGGGCGGGGCATCCGCCGACGGTGTTGACCGGGAGCGCGGTGGTGGGGGCGGAGCGGGCGACGGAAATGTTCGAAGCTGCGTACGACGAGCACGCGCGGCGGCTGGCGAAAATGTATGAATCGCTGGGACAGTAGAGCGCAAGCGGCCGAAGGCGAAGTCTTCGCGCTTACGATAATGGCGTCTTATGGCGTTTCGTATCGAGCTCATTAACCGCATACTTTCACCAGAGCAGGGGGATCTCTCGCCCGAGTTGGCGAAGTACTTCCTCGGATTGGATTTTACCGAGTCTGAGCGGGACCGTTGCGAGGAATTGTCGTACAAGGCACAGGAGGGGAATCTGTCATTAGAGGAGGGACGAGAGTTGGACTGCTATCTTTGCCGACACTTTCCTGACGCTGTTGCAAGCCAAGGCGCGCCGGTCGCTCCCGCCTGAGGCTAATGCAAGGTAAAGCAATTGGAATCGCTACCTCTCCGCACGACGGTCATCGGCTCCTACCCTTTCCCGGGGTGGCTCGAGTTTGCGTCCGCGCACCTTTCGCAGTTCGGGACGGCGGATCTGGCGGAGGTGCAGGATGATGCGGTGATCGTGGCAGTGCACGATCAGTTGGCGGCGGGACTCGACGTGATCACGGATGGGGAGCAGACGCGGCTGGATTTCAATCTTTCGTTCTACGGATACCTCGAAGGGATTGAGCTGGAGGAGGCGCCGCCGCGGCGGTTTGGGCCGCCGGCGCATGACCAGCGGGGGAAGCATAGGGTCACGGGGCAGCTCAGGGCGCTGCGGGGGCTGGGGGCCGTCGAAGAGTTTCGGCGGCTGCAGAGGATCGCTGCGGAGGTTCAGGGGTTTTCGCGCGGCACGCATTACCCTGCCCTGAAGTCGTCGGTGCCGGGGCCGTACACGTTGTCCGGGAGGCTGGTTCCGAACGAGCGGTACAAGGACCGGTATGCGTTGACGGAGGCGCTGTTGCCGCTGGTGCGGATGGAGCTGGAGGCGCTGGTGGATGCGGGGTGCCGGGAGATTACGGTGGATGAGCCTTCGATGTCGTGTTACGCGCATCGGGAGGACCCGGCGCGGTTCGTTGACATCTTTAACCGCACCGTCGAGCCGGTCGTGGGCAAGTGCCGGCTGAGCACGCACCTGTGCTTTGGGAATTACAAGGGGCGGGCGGTGGGGCCGCGGCGGTATGGGCCGATGTTTCCGGCGTTTCTGGGAATGAAGGTGGATGAGATTCACCTGGAGATGGCCAACCGGGAATTTGCGGAGCTGGAGTTGATCAAGGAAATTGCCGCGGCGGGGAAGGATGCGGCGGTGGGGGTGATCGACGTGAAGAGCTATTACGTGGAGACGGCGGAGGACGTGGCGGAGCGGGTGCGGCGGTGTTTGAAGTACGCGCCGGCGGAGCGGCTGAGCTTTGCGCCGGATTGCGGGTTGAGCCAGACGGCGCGGTGGGCGGCGAAGCAGAAGTTGCAGAACATGGTGGCGGGTGTGAGGAAAGTGCGCGAGGAACTGGGAATTGCATGAAAAGTGGCACGGGCGGCTCGTCCGTGTTTTGCTGAACATAGAAAACCACGGGCGGCCGCCCGTGCCACAGATGATCAAACCCGCGCTCCAGGACGACGCCTTCCTCGCCGACGTTGCGGCCGCCGGAACTGACCTGGCGTGGTGCCATATCTGGTGGCTCGGGCAAAGCGGTTTCCTTGTCAAGTACAAGGGCGGCCACCTCCTGATCGATCCGTACCTCTCTGATTCCCTGACCCGCAAATACACCGGTACGGACAAGCCCCACGTCCGCATGTCCGAGCGCGTGATCGACCCGGGCCGCCTTGATTTCGTTAATGTCGTCACGTCCTCGCACAACCACACCGACCACCTCGACGCCGACACGCTGTTGCCGCTGATCCGCGCGAATCCCGACTTGACGCTCGTCATCCCCGAAGCCAGCCGCGCGTTCGTCGGCGAGCGGTTGGGGGTGAACCCCTCGGTCCCCATCGGCCTGAACGACGGGCGGGCGTTCGTCGTCGGCGGGACGGACGGCATCAACATTCTCGCGGTCCCCGCCGCGCACAACCAAATCGAACGCGACGAGCGCGGCCACTGCCGCTGCCTCGGCTACGTCGTCCGCGCCAACGCCGGCACGTGGACCATCTACCACAGCGGCGACACGCTCTGGGACGACCAGATCATCCGCGATTTGTGCGACCTTAAAACCGGCATTGACGTCGCGCTGCTGCCGATTAACGGCGACCGGCCGGAGCGGCGCGTGGCGGGGAACCTTGGCGGCAGGGAGGCGGCGCAATTTGCCAAGGCGATCGGCGCGGCGGTTGCGGTGCCGTGCCACTACGACATGTTCGAGTTCAACACCGCCGCGCCGGACGAGTTCGTCGCCGAGTGTGACCGTATCGGGCAGGCGTACCGCGTACTTCGGCAGGGCGAGGGGATGAGGGTGCCATGAAGACCTACAAGATCGTGGGCATCAACTTCGATCACATGCACATGGGCGATCTGCTGCGCATGGCGCACGAGCACCCGCACGCCGAGATCGCCGGGATTTGTGATGCCGACCCCGCGCGCATGCGGCAGGCGATTGAAAGCTTCAACATCCCGCCCGAGCGCGTATTCACGGACCTGCGCCGGTGCATGGAGCACGCGACGCCGGATTTGGCCGTGCTATGTCCGGCGACGGGGCGGCACGCGGAATACGTGGAGCTGGTCGCGCCGTACGGTTCGCACATTCTTGTCGAAAAGCCGTTCGCCGCGAACCTCGCCGACGCCGACCGGATGATCGCGGCGGTGCGGAAGACCGGCAGAATTCTTGCGATCAACTGGCCGCTGCGATGGTACCCGCCGCACGTGACGGCCAAGCGGCTGATCGATGCCGGCACGATCGGCGAGGTGATGGAGGTCCATTACTACGACGGCAATCGCGGCCCCATGCACCACCTGGCCGACAAGATCGAAGTGCCGGAGGAGGGAGCCAACCGCCGCAAGGCCGAGTCCTGGTTTTACAAAAAGCGAGAGGGCGGCGGGTCGCTGCTGGATTACCTCGGCTACGGCACGACGCTTGGCACATGGTTCCACGGCGGGGCCGCACCGGTCGAGGTTACGGCGATCGTGGACCAGCCGGCGGGGCTGGAGGTGGACGAGCATTCGGTCACGGTCGCCCGATACGCGCACGGGCTGTCGAAATTCGAGACGCGCTGGGGCACCTTCACCGACCCCTGGATCACGCAGCCGCAGCCCAAGTGCGGGTTCGTCGTCACCGGTACGCTCGGCACGATCAGCAGCTACGACTACGAAAGCACAATCGGCCTCCAGACTAAGGACCACCCGGTGACCCGGCACGTTCCCGTGGACGTGCTCGAGTACCCGTTCCGCAACCCCATCGAGTACGTGCTGCACTGCATCGAGACGGGGGCGACGGTGGAAGGTCCATTGTCGCCGGCGATGTGTAGGATCGGGCAGCAGGTCGTGGATACGGCTGTGCTCAGCGCGGAGCAGCGCCGCACCTTGCCGCTGATCCGGTAAACTGCTGGACGCCCATGTCCGCCGACGCACCGAAGGACGATTACGCCTTGGCCGGCTCCGGCCCGACGGGCACGTTCCCCGCGCCGGAACTGCCGTACAAGCCGCGCGACCCGAGGCACTACCGGCCGAAGATCGGGCTGATCGGCTGCGGCGGCATCAGCGAAACCCACCTCACCGCGTACAAACGGGCCGGGTACGACGTGGTCGCGCTGTGCAGCCGGAGCGAGGAAAAGGCGCGCCGCCGGCAGCAGCAGTTCTATCCCGACGCCCGGATCTACAAGGATTTCCGCGAGGTGCTCGGGCGCGACGACGTCGAGGTCGTGGACGTCACGGCGCACCCGGCCGATCGAATCCCCGTCGTCGAAGCGGCGCTGAACGCGCGTAAGCACGTGCTGAGTCAAAAGCCGTTTATCCTGAAGCTGGAAGACGGGCTGCGGCTCGCCGACCTGGCGGATCGGAACGGCGTCAAGCTGGCCGTGAACCAGAATGGCCGCTGGGCGCCGCACTGGTCGTGGATTCGCCACGCGATCGGCGCGGGTCTCATCGGCGAGCCGTTCGCATGCCACCTCTCGGTTCACTGGGACCACAACTGGATCGTCGGTAAGCCGTTCGACCAAATTCGACACATCATCCTGTACGATTTCGCGATCCACTGGTGTGACATCACGACGGCGTTTTTCGGCGCGGACCGCAAACCGCTGCGGGTGTATGCGTCGGTGGCGCGCTCGCCGTCGCAGCGTGCTTCGCCGCCGCTGTTGGCACAGGTGGTGATCGAATACGAGGCGGCGCAGGCGTCGCTGGCGTTCGACGGCGACGCGAAGTTCGGCCCGCAGGACCGGACGTACGTCGCCGGGACTGCCGGCACGGTCACGTCCGTTGGCCCTAATCTTGGCGAGCAGACGGTAACGCTCCACACCGCCCGGGGTCGCGCGACGCCGCGGTTGGAAGGCACGTGGTTCCCCGGTGGATTTCACGGCACGATGGCCGAGCTGCTTTGTGCGATTGAGGAGAACCGACAGCCGCACAACAATGCGCGCGACAACCTCGCCGGGCTGGCGATTTGCTTCGCCGCGGTCGCTAGCGCCGAATCGCATACGCCGCAGGTGCCGGGCAGCGTGCGCGATCTCCCGGTTTGAAAAGAAACACAAGAGGGCCGCCCGTGCCACGTTTAAGCGCCGGCAATTCTCGGCATGCGGGTCGGCTCGCGGCGCAGTTCGGCGTTGATGAACTTGCACATGACGGTCGCCTTTACGCGCTCGTAGTCTGGGTCGTTCCACAAGTTGCGGCACTCGCCGGGGTCTTCTGCCAAGTCGAACAGCTCGCCGTATTCCCGGTCGCGGTACACGGTCATCTTGTAGCGATCGTCGATGTAGGTGCGCAGGTGGACGGCCGTGGGCTGGTGGCGATTTTCGACGATCACCTCGTCGCGCGCCCGCTCCTTTCGGCCACACCAGACGTCGAGCTGGCTCACGCCTTGCATCCACCCGGGGACGTCGAGGCCGGCGGCCGCCAGAAAAGTTTCTGGAAGATCGATCAAGCCCTGGATTGCCTGGCTGACCGCGCCCGCCGGCACCTTGCCCGGCCACCGCACCAGAAACGGGATGCGCAGCAGGTCTTCGAAATGAAATGCGCCCTTGGCGATGAGCCCGTGCTGGCCGAGGAAGTGGCCGTGGTCGGTGGTGAATACCACCAGCGTATCGTCCGCGATTCCCAGCCGCTCCAGCGCGTCGAGAATCGTGCCGATCTGCTGGTCCATGAAGCTGATCATGCCGTAGTACACGGCCATGTCCTTCTTCAGCCGCTCCCGATCGACGACGTGGGAATGGAAGCCGTGGTTGCCGTACGGGGTCTCCTGCCACGGGGAATAGTCCGGCCGCTCCTGCTGCGTGAGTGCGAAATGCCGGGGCAGTTTCTCGCACTCGCCCGGCGTCATCGTCCCCGGCTCCATCTCGGCGGGATCGTACATCGACGCCCAGGGCTCGCTGACCAGGTACGGTGGGTGCGGGTCCTGGAAGCTGGACCACAGGAAGAACGGCTTGCCCTCGCGCACGCTCCGCTCGATGTTGGCGATCGTCCGTTCGGCGGTCCACGTCGAGTAGTGGAACTCCGGCGGCAAGTCCCAGGAGTGCTGCCGGCCTACTTCCCAGTACCGCTCCGCCTGCTGGGTTGGCTGGTCCGGCGGCCACGGCTGGAAGTAATCCCTCCAGTTCTTCAGTCCCTTTTCCTCCATCCAGATCGCGTAATGCTGGCCGGCGTGCGACTCGTCGGCGTGGTTCCGCGCGACTTCCACCCGATCAAATCCGTACCACGGCCCGTGGAACTTGCGCCAGAAGTCGAGGTCGCGCATCAGCGGTTGGGATTCCAGGGATTCGATGCCGGGGCGCGAGGCGAGGGGCTGGAAATGGGCCTTGCCGATGAGCGTGGTGGAATAGCCGTTGGATTGGAGGACGTGGCCGACGGTCGGCACGTCCTCCGGCAGCTTGACGCCGATGGTCCAGCAGCCGTGCCAAGCCGGGTACATGCCCGTGATGATCGTGCTGCGGGACGGCGAGCACACCGGGTTGTTGCAATACGCGCGGTCGAACCGCGTGCCCTGGTTTGCGAGGCGGTCGAGGTTGGGCGTGCGGATTTTCGGATTGGTCACCCCCAGCGTGCTGAAGTGCTGCTGGTCGCTGGTGATGAGCAGGACGTTCGGCCGCCGCATGGTGGTTGGTTTATATCAGTTCCGCCGGTTTTAACGAGGCCGCGGGAAATGCCCTGGTGGATTAACCAAATTGACCGTTCCCCGGCACGTGCGGTAATCTCCGGGTATCCTCAGGGGAGGGCGCAGGTTCTCGTACATTCCTCCGGTGGAGGCTTGGTACATGCCCAGTCGGTTACGTCGCCCCTTGGTTTGGCACTTCCTCGTCGCAGTGGCCGTGTTGCTCCCGGCACTGGCCGGCCCGGCCGGGGCCGCCACGCCGGAACAGGTCGATCAGGCGATCGAACGGGCCAAGAAGTACATCTATAGCCAGCAGAAGGGCGGCAACTGGGACCACGACGTCAAAGACGGCAACGCGAAGAAGACGCAGGCCGGGGGATACACCGCGATCGCCACCTACGCGCTGCTCGCCGCCGGCGAGAGCCCGCAAGACCCCCGGATCAAGCAGGCCTGCGAATACCTGTACACGGTGGACATGACCGGCATCTACGCCCTTGGCCTGCGGACCCAGGTGTGGAACCTCATCCAGCAGACGCCGCAGGTGAAGGCGGCCATCAAGCACGACGCCACGCTCCTGTACGACTGCGCCAAGAACAACAGCCCCAAAGGCGTTTACCATTACACGACGGCGCAAAAGGGGTACGACCACTCGTGCAGCCAGTACGGCGTGCTGGGCGCCTGGGCATGCGCCCAGCAGGGGTTTGAAATGCCGACCGACTACTGGGCCTGGGTGGACAAGGCCTGGAAGCAGCAACAGCGCCATGACGGCGGGTGGGCCTACAGCGACAGCGAGGCCGCCGAGGAGCGCGGGTCCACGCCCTCGATGACTGCCGCCGGGGTCGCGACGCTGTTCATCACGCAGGACTACCTCAACCAGGGCCGCGGGGCCGATTGCCGCGGGAATCTCTCCGACCCGGCGATCGACAAGGGGCTGGCGTGGATGAGCAAGCACGAAAAGGCCATCCGCAACGGCAACCCGTACACGCTCTATGGCATCGAGCGGATCGGCGTCGCCAGCGGCTTGAAATACTTCGGCACCATGGACTGGTACCGTGACGGGGCGGACGCGTTCGTGCGCCGGCAGGCGAAGGACGGCAACTGGGGCGACGTTCCGAACACCTCGTTCGGAATCCTGTTCCTCGTCCGCGGTCGGGCGCCGGTGGTGATGAACAAGCTGGAATACGAAATCGACACGGCCGGGGACAAGGCTACTCCGGCCCACTGGAACCAGCGGCACCGCGACGCGGCGCGGCTGGTGAAGTGGATGTCGAAGGAAAACGAGCGGTACCTCAACTGGCAGATCGTGAACCTGAAGGTGCCGATCGAAGACCTGCACGACTCGCCGATCCTCTACCTTGCCGGCGACCAGCTACTGAACTTTTCGAAGGACGAGATGGCCAAGCTCCAGCAGTTCGTGGAGCAGGGGGGGATGATTCTCGGGAATGCCGACTGCAACTCCAACGTCTTTGCAACGTCGTTCCGCAAGCTCGGCACCAAACTGTTCCCCTCCTACGAATTCCGCGACCTGCCGGCGGACCACCCCATTTACACGCTGGAGCAGTTCCCCCGGGCCAAGTGGCGCAGCAAGCCGCAAGTGCTCGGCCTGAGCAACGGCGCGCGCGAATTGATGATCCTCATCCCCAACGGGGACCCGTCAAAGTTCTGGCAGATGGAGGTGGTCGGCGGGCGCGAGGAGTTCTGGCAGCTCCCCGACGACATCTTCCTCTACTCGATCGACAAGCAGAACCTCCGCACGAAGGGCGACACGTACGTCGTCAAGCTCAACTCCGCCAAGGCCACGCACTCGATCAAAGTGGCGCGGCTGAAGTACCCGGGGAACTGGGACCCCGAGCCGGCGGGGTGGCGGCGGCTGGCGGCGGTCATGCACAACGAGGACAAGATCGATCTCGCGGTCGAGCCGGTGAAGATCGAGCCCGGGATGCTGGAGGGTCACGCCGTCGCTCATATGACAGGCACCGCGGCGTTCGCGCTCGATCCCG
>Ga0308175_100002961_pt1 | contig 11675 bp, 16 predicted proteins | sample PhyCR1_3_FD_203893 | JGI IMG/M metagenome (GOLD analysis project Ga0308175, IMG submission 203893) | Soil microbial communities from UC Gill Tract Community Farm, Albany, California, United States - DLSLS.C.R1 | ecosystem: Environmental > Terrestrial > Soil > Agricultural land | place: USA... | reverse complement strand
AAGTCCCTGTCCGAAGGTGCGAAGGTCGAGTTCGAGGCGACCGAGGGGCAGAAGGGCCCCCAGGCGACGAACGTGCGTCCGACTGCGTAGTCCTCGCAACAGGCTTGCAGTGAGAGAGGGCCCCGCAAGGGGCCTTCTCGCGTTCAGCGGATGAGTGGGTTCTCGGCCCGATGCAGTAGCCACGACGTGCGCAGCTCCCGCGCGCGCGTCTCGAGGTCGTGCAGCAGCGACCGCGCCTGCTCCCACCTCGGTCGTAGCCCCTCGAGACGGCTCAGCTCGACCGCGATCTCGCGGAGCGAGCTCTCGGGATCGTCGGTCAACTCGTCCAGGCGGCGCTCGCTGCCCGCGATGTGGGCGCCCAGCGTTCGCACGAGCCCATCCGCCTGCTCGATCAGAATGCGCAGTTCTGTCTCGGTCACCGGCTGGTCGTCGAGAACTTCTCGCAGCCGTTCGAGGAGGACGAGATCCGGTCGCTGCACCATGCGCACGCCGGAGGCTATCGCCTCGCCCCGGCGTCCGCAGCGCCGGCGTGCGACCTGGTCGCCGGATTATCCTGCCGGAGATGCCCGACCTCCCGCTCACCGGCGGCTGTCTCTGCGGGGGCGTGCGCTACGAGGTGACCGAGCCGCCGGTCAAGGCGACGTATTGCCACTGCACCCGCTGCCAGCGGCGGACCGGAACGGCGGCGTCGTCTCAGGCTCGGATCGCGCCGGGCTCGCTGCGGATCCTGCAGGGGGAGGACCTCGTGCGCGACTGGCAGCCGGAGGACGGCTTTGCGAAGTGCTTCTGCTCGAGGTGCGGGAGCGCGCTCTGGAGCCGCGGCGCCGACGGCGAGATCTGGAGCGTCCGCCTCGGCACCTTCGACTCCGACCCCGGCGTTCGCCCCTCGCACCGGCAGTACGTCGCGTACGCCGCCGTGTGGGAGCCGATCCCGGACGACGGGCTGCCGCGCTACCCGGAAGCCGCTACGTAGCGCTCTCCTCGCCGCGGGCCGGCTCGTACACGAGGATCGCGACGCCGTCGCCCACCGTCTGCGAGCTCGTGAGCCGCAGTCGCTGCTTGTCGGTCGTTTCCCCGAAGAGACGCTTGCCGCTGCCGAGCACGACCGGGAAGACCATCAGGCGCAGCTCGTCGACGAGCCCGTGCTCGAGCAGCGCCTGCGCCAGCCGGGCGCTGCCGTGGACCACGACGTCTCCGTCGTGCTTCCGCCGCAGCTTTTCGACCTCGTCGGCGAGGTCGCCCTTCAGCACGGTCGAGTTGCTCCAGTCGGGCTTCTCGAGCGTCGAGGAGACGACGTACTTGGGCATCGTGTTGAACTTGTCGGCGAAGTCGCCCTCCCGCGACGGCCAGGCCGCGGCGAAGCCCTCGTACGTGACGCGTCCGAGCAGAAGCGCCTCGGCGTCGAGGGCCTCGTCGAGCTTGAACTTGTTGCCCTCCGGCCCGCGGTCGATCTCGAAGGTCCAGCCGCCGTGCCTGTAGTCCTCCGCGCCACCGGGGTCCTCCATGACGCCGTCGAGCGAGACGAACTCGGTTACCACGATCCTGCCCACGGTGATCCCTCCTTCTCGATGTCGTTGCCGCTAAGACGGGCCGGCCGGGCGGAAGTCATCGACGAGCCGTTGAGATCCTTGCGGCCCGAGGGGCCATCGGGCAACGAGCCCGGAGTGCAATGCTCCGCCAAAGCGAGACGCGAGAGGAGGATGTATGCCCGGCGAGATCGTGCACATCGAGATCCCCGCGGACGACACCGGGAAGGGCCGCGAGTTCTGGGGCTCGCTCTTCGGCTGGGAGTTCCAGGCGTTCCCCGGGCCGTCCGAGTACCACATGACCCGGATCAGCGAGGGGACCGGGGGAGCGATCACGAACATGGAGGCCGGCAAGCGCGGGATTCGCGCCTACTTCTCGGTGGACGACATCAACGCGGGCGCCGCACGCGTCAAGGAGCTCGGCGGCGAGGCGGACGAGCCGCTGCCGGTGCCGAGCATGGGCTGGTTCTCGACGTGCCGGGACCCGCAGGGCAGCGAGTTCGGGCTCTGGCAGAACGATCCGTCGGCCCCGACGCCGGCCGGGTAAGGCGGACGACGCGCGGAGGCGGCGCCCGGGGCGGGGGCGCCGCAGCCCGGCTGCTCCGTAGCGGGACACGTGCTCGAAGCTCTCGCGGATGAGCGTCCAGACCGTCGTCGCCCTCGTCCTCGCGCTCGCGTCGACCACGCTGACCAACATCGCGTACCTGCGCGAGCACGACGCGGCCGCGGCGCTCCCCGTCCTGTCGATGCGCCGCCCGTTCCATTCGCTGCGCCTCCTGCTCGACGACCGCAGCTGGCTGCTCGGGTTCGCGATGGAGACGGCCGGCTTCCTCTGCTACGCGGCCGCCCTGGCGCTCGCGTCCCTCGCACTCGTGCAGACGATCGGCGCCGGCGGGATCGGGGTGCTCGCCTACCTCTCGGCCCGCCTCGGCGGCCGCCGCCTCGGCGGGCGTGAGCTGGCGGGCGTGGTCATCTCCGTGGTCGGTCTGGTGGCGCTCGCCGTGTCCCTGGCCGGCGGCAGCGGCCCCGGCGGCCGCGGCTCGACCGCGGCGATCAGCCTCTGGATCGGGGCGAGCGCGGCGCTTGCGCTCCTCGTCCTGCTGGTGCGGCGGCGGCTCGGCTTTGCCGTCGCGGCGGCCGGTGCCGGCGGCCTCTTCTTCGCGATCGGCGACATCTCGACGAAGGTGGCGACGCAGGGCGGAGTACGACTTCTCTTCGTGCTCACGCTGCTCGTCGGCTACACGACGGGGACGGCCCTGCTCCAGGTCGGCTATCAGGCGGGCGGGGCGCTCACCGTCGCCGGGCTCGCGACGCTGCTCACGAACGCGCTGCCGATTGCGGCCGGCACGGTCGTCCTCGCGGAGCCGGTGCCCTCGGGGGCGTACGGCGGCCTCCGGGTGCTCGCGTTCGCGGCCGTGACCGCCGGTGCCCTTCTCCTCGCCCGGCCGGGCGATCCCGCCGCGGCCGGCGGGACGGTTAGAGCAGAGCCGCGGTCCGGATGAGCAGCAGGCAGAGCGTCATCGCGAGCGCCGTCTCGACGCCGAGCATCAGGTGGCGCGAGCCGAGCCGCTCGCCGGTCAGAAACAGAATGAGCCGCATCGTGTCGATCCCTTCGTCTACAGGTCCGGTTGAAGCCTCCGCCACCGTGGATCGGCTTCGGCAGTTGCAGCATCGCCACCGGGGGCCGCTTCACACCATCACTCGTTCCGGGTTGAGCGTCCCGCTTGACTGCCTCCCCGCAGCCTGGGCGGGCGTGACGCTTTCCTGACATTCCCGTATCCGGGCCTGGCCCCAGCCTGTGGAAACCCGCTTCGTTGTGCGAAGGCTGGGGCCAGGCCCTGATACGAAAGGCTCGCGGCTTCGTGAAGCCCGGCGCCGGGCTGCTAGGTCAGCGGCACGAGTCGCGTGCCCGTCGCCTTGAACGTGGCATATGCCACGCCGCCGCGGCCGAGCTCGAGCCGGCCCGCCGACGAAGAGGTGACCTCGGCGGTCACCGGCCCGATCCGCACGCGCACCCGGTTCGCCACCTCGACGACCGAGCCGATCTCTCCCCGCACGACGTTCAGCGCCGAGTCGTCGGCGTGCTCACGCGCCACGGACACGTCCCAGGGGTAGACGACGACGCCGACCTCGCCCTCCGCGTCGTCGGTCGAGAAGAGTCGCTCGCCGGTCGAGAGCCTGACCTCGGTCATGTCTCCCGAGCGGAGCGCCGAGCCGTGCAACAGGTTCGCGCCGGTGAACGACGCGACGAACGCGTCCCGCGGCCGGGCCACGAGCTCCGCCGGCGAGGCGAGCTGGCGGAGTGTGCCGTCGACGAGCACACCGACCTCGTTCGCGAGCGCCGCCGCGTCCTCGTAGTCGTGCGTGACGAGCAGCGTCGGGAGGGCCAGCTCACGCAGGAGCTCGTGCAGCTCGCCGCGGACCTGCGACTTCGTGTGGGCGTCGAGTGCGGCGAGCGGCTCGTCCAGCAGCAGCACGGCCGGGTCGCGGGCGAGTGCGCGCGCGAGCGCCACGCGCTGGCGCTCGCCGCCGGAGAGATCGGCCGGCCGGGCGTCGGCGAGGTGCGCGATCCGGAACCGCTCGAGGAGCTCCTGCACGCGGCCGCGGCCGGCGTAGGCCACGTTCCCCCGCACGCTCAGATGCGGGAAGAGCGCGTACTCCTGGAAGACGAGCCCGACCCGCCGCTCCTCCGGCCGCCGGGCGATGCGCAGGCGCGTGTCGAGCCAGACCTCGTCGCCGAGCGCGACCCGCCCGCGGGCCCGATCGGCGAGCCCGCTGATCACACGGAGGATCGACGTCTTGCCTGCGCCCGACGGCCCGACAAGCGCGACCGTACGCTCGACGTCGAGCGCGAGCGTCAGCTCGAAGTCGCGAAGCGGAAGCGTGAAGTCGACGCCGAGGGCAGCCATTTGAGGGTGACGAGCAGGGCCGCGCTGATCACCACGAGCAGCGCGCTGACGGCGAGTGCGACGTCGAAGTTCACGTCGAACTCGGCATAGACGGCGAGCGGGAGCGTCTGCGTGACGCCGCGCAGGCTGCCTGCGAACATGATCGTGGCGCCGAACTCACCGAGGCCGCGTGCGAACGCGAGCGCCGCTCCGGCACCGAGGCCGCCGCGTGCGAGCGGCAGCACGACCCGGAAGAACGTCCGCACGGGCCCCGCGCCGAGGGTGCGCGACGCGGCGACGACGTTTGCGTCGATTCCTTCGAACGCCGCAATTGCGGCGCGCACGTAGAGCGGGCTCGCGACGAACGAGACGGCGAGCACGACCGCGGTCTGTGTGAAGGGGATGCGCGTCTCGAGCAGGCCGACGCGCCCGAACGCCGCGAGGAGCCCGATTCCGGCCACGGCCGGCGGCAGCACGAGCGGCAGCTCGACGAGCGTGACGAGCAGCGACCTGCCGTGGAACCGGCGGGTGGCCAGCACATACGCGGCCGGAGTACCGAGCGCCAGAACGAGTGCCTGCGCGACGAGCGTCGTTCGAATGCTCACGAGGAGCGCGTCGGTCACGACCGGGTTACCGAGCTGCCCGACCAGACGCGCCGGCGACACGCGGGAGAAGATCGCGACCACCGGCAGCGCGAGGAAGCCGAGAGCGCAAAAGCTCGCGAGAAAGACGAGCGCAGCCGCCGGGAGCCGGCGCATCTACTTCCTCGGCAGAAAGCCTGCCGCGCGCAGGACCTTCTGGGCCGGCTTTCCGAGCAGTCTCCGCACGTACGCCCGCGCGGCAGGCTTGTGCGCGCTCGACTTCACGACGGCCACCGCATATCGGACGATGGGCTCCGCGCTCCGGCGGATCCCGACCGTCGCGACCCGGCCGCGGACCGTGCGCGCGTCGGTCGTGTAGACGAAGCCCGCGTCCGCCTCGCCGAGCGCGACCTTCGCGAGCACCCCGCGCACGTCGGTCTCGTTGCTCACCACATTCGAGAGCACGTCGTCGAGGCCGAGGTTGTGCAGCACGACGCGGGTGTAGTCGCCGACCGGCACTCCCGGCGCCGCGACGACGAGCTTCACCCCCTGGCGCTGCAGGTCGTAGACCGAGTGGATGTTCGCAGGGTTCGACCTCGGGACGACGAGGATCAGCGCGTTGCGCGTGAAGACGACCGGCTTCTCGACGAGCCCCGCCGCGTAGAGCTGCTGCGGGATCGACGTGTTTGCCGAGGCGAAGACATCAGCGGGTGCGCCCTGCCGGATCTGCGCCGCGAGTGCGTTGGAGCCCGCGAACGAGTAGTGCTCGTGGGCGTCGATCTTCGGGAACGCGTTCGTCAGCGATGCGGCGGCGAGCACCGTCAGTGCCGCGGTCTTGATCACCGCTCGACCATCACGGAGGTCGCCTTGACGACGGCCGTCGCGGGTGAGCCGGGCCGCAGGCCGAGCTCCTCGACGGCGTCCCGCGTCACGATCGCGACGACCCGGATCGGGTCGGTGACGAGGATCTCCACCTGCGCGAGCAGGCCGTCGACCCGTACCTCGCGTACGGTGCCGGGGAACCGGTTGCGGGCGCTCCCGTGCGCGGCGCCGTCGTCGCCGCGCAGGCGGGCCACCTCCTTCGCAGTCACGACGCGCCGGTTCGCGCTGTCGCGCCGCGTCCGGATCCGCCCGTCGCGGTCCCAGCGCCTGAGCGTGTCGAGGCTGATCCCGAGCGCCTGGGCGGCCTCGCGCGCGGTGTAGACGTCCTTCCCCACGCCCGGATCTTACCTAGGAAATGCCTAGGTGTGGATGATCGCGATCCGCGGGTGCGCGGCGGGTCGGAGCCAGCGCAGCAGCCGTACGAGCCTCGCCTCCGGCAGGCTGACGCACCCGGCCGTCGCGCCGGCCGCGACGTGGAGGAAGATCGCGGAGCCTCGGCCGGGGACGGCGGGCGGGGAGTTGTACTCGATCACCGCGAAGTAGCGGTACTGAGGCGTGATGCGCCAGAGCGCCTCGCTCGAGCCGCCGAACGCCGGGCGCGCGCCGCAGGCGACGTGCCGGAAGGTGTTGTACGTCCGCGAGCTCGGATCTTCGTCCCACCAGTCGCCGCAGACGAGGCGGTGGTACCGGAAGCGCACGCCCGGATCCGGGGCGATCCCGTACATCGTGCCGCCGATGCGGTAGGTGCCCGTCGGCGTGGCGCCGTCGCCCTCGTGCTTGTGCGACGAGACGCCGCTCCTGCCGAGGTGCGCGCTCCACGGCCCCGCCGCCCGGCGCCAGCAGTTGCCGCGACGCCGCCACAGGCCGACGACCGCGGTCGTGCCGCCGGCCGACTCGACGCTGACGAGCTGCGTCGCGCTCTGCGTCGCCCCGAATCCGTGGCAGGCGAAGGCTCCGGCGGCGAGGAGGGCGGCTACGCTCATCTCCGCATGGTTGCGGTCCCCGCCACGCCGCCGCCGTTCGTAGCGCACGTGGAGCGTGTCACCGCCGCCGACCTGCCCTATTCCTGGCACCGTGGCTGCCCTGTTCCGCCCTCGCAGCTCCGGCGCGTGCGGCTGCCGTTCGTCGGCTTCGACGGCAAGCGGCACTCCGGACAGCTCGTCGTGAACGCGCGCGTCACGAACGACGTCGTGGCCGTCTTCCGGGTGCTCTACCGGGCGCGCTTCCCGATTCGGAGCATGAAGCCCGTCGACGCCTTCCGCGGTTCGGACGACCGCTCGGCCGCGGCCGACAACACCTCGGCGTTCAACTGCCGCCGCGCGGTCGCGGCCGGCTCGACCTCGTGGTCGATGCACGCCTACGGCGAGGCGGTCGACGTCAACGACGTCGAGAACCCGTACTTCGAAGGCGCACGCGTGATCCCGCCCGCCGGCAAGGCGTACCGCAACCGCGCGCAGGTGCGGCCGGGGATGGCGGTCGAGCGCGGCGTCCTCGTTCGCGCCTTCGCGAGCGTCGGCTGGGGGTGGGGCGGGCGTTTCGCAGGCTCGCCCGACTACCAGCACTTCTCGACGAACGGACGCTAGGCGTTCCGGATCCCCACGGCGCCGATCGCGCCGCCGACCATCACGAGCGCTGCGGTGATCAGCATCGACTCGTGGAAGCCGTGCACGGTCAACCCGCGTCCGTGGTTGGCGACGAGGAGACCGATGACGGCGATCGCGACGAGGCCGGCGACCCTCGCGACCGCGTTGTTCACACCCGACGCGATGCCCGCGTCGCCGGGCCCGGCGCCGGAGAGGACCGTCGTCGTGAGCGGCGCGACGGTGAGCGCCAGGCCGACCGCGAACCCAGCCAGTGAAGGCAGCAGCTCACTCCAGTAGTCGAGCGGTGCAGGCAGGCGCACGAGCGCCAGCGTCGACGCACCCGCGACGAGCGGCCCCGCGGCCATGAAGACGCGCGGGCCGACCCGTATCGACCACTGGCCCGCGAAGCGCGAGAGAGACACCAACGCGATCGTCACGGGCAGCGTCGCGAGGCCGGAACGGAAGGCGGAGTAGCCGGCCAGCTGCTGGAGGAAGAGCGTCAGGAAGAACGACCAGACGGACAGGCCGCCGTACACCGCGAACGTCTCGACGTTGGCGACGCTGAAGTTGCGCAGCCGGAAGAGGCGGAGCGGCAGCATCGGCGCAGGCTCGTGCATCTCCCAGATCACGAAGGCGACGAGGCACGCAGCTCCACCCGCGATCGTGGCCGCGATCGTCGGGTTGCCCCAGCCGCGGCGCGGCTGCTCGATGAAGCCGAAGACGAGCCCGCCGAGGCCGGCGACGCACAGCAGCGCTCCGACGACGTCGACACGGATTCGCCCTCGTCGCGGCTCGTGCGGCGGGATCAGCCGGAGCGCGATCGCGATCGTCACCGCCGCGATCGGGACGTTCAGGAGAAAGATGACCCGCCAGCTCGAGACGCCGATGAGCCAGCCGCCGAGCAGCGGCCCCACGACTGTGGAGATTCCGGTCCAGGCGGTCCAGGTGCCGATCGCGGCGCCCCGTTCGGCGCCCGTGAAGGTCGAGGTGATCACCGCCAGCGAGGCCGGGGTGAGGAGCGCGCCGGCGACGCCCTGGAGACCCCGGCAGACGATCAGGGCGTCGGCGGTCGGGGCGAGCGCGCAGAGGACGGAGGCGACGCCGAACGCAGCGACGCCGAGTGTGAACATCCGCACTTCCCCGAAGATGTCGCCGAGCGAGCCGCCGACGAGGATCAGGGAGCCGAGTGTCAGGAGATACGCGTCGACGACCCACTGCTGCGCCGTGAGACCGCCGCCGAGATCCCGCTGCACGGCGGGGAGTGCCACGGTGACGACCGTCCCGTCGATGAACGCGATCGACGAGCCCAGAATGGTGGCGACGAGCGTGAAACGCCTGGATGCCGCCACGTGCGCGACACTATCCGGGTGAACCGATCCGGGTCGCACTGCGAATGACAGGTGTGGACGCACCGGCGCCGAAGCGCTACGGCCGCGGTCTCTTCCTCGCCACGGTCGCGGGCGGGCTGACCTCGCTCGCCTGGGGGAAGCCCGTCTGGACGAAGGTGTCGGCCGCCCTCGGGCCGGCGGAGTCGTTCGTGCCGCTCGTGCCGCAGGGGTGGCGCATCTACACCGTCTCGGGATCGATGCCGACCTTCGATGCGGCCACCTGGCGGCTCGAGGTCGGTGGGCTCGTCGACCGCACGCTCTCCCTCTCCTACGACGACCTGCGCTCCCTGCCCCGCGCGAGCCAGGTCTCCGACTTCCATTGCGTGACCGGCTGGTCGGTGAAGAACGTCAAGTGGACCGGGGTGCGGCTCGGTGACGTCTTCGCGGAGGCGAAGCCGAAGCCCGGCGCGCACGGGCTCCAGTTCGTCTCGGCCGAAGTCCCGTACGTCGACTACCTGACGCTCGACCAGGGGCGGATCCCGGATGTGATGCTCGCCTACGAGATGGACGGGAAGCCGCTCGCGCGTGAGCACGGGGCGCCGCTTCGGCTCGTGATCCCCGAGATGTACGGATACAAGAACGTCAAGTGGCTCCGGGAGGTCAACCTCGTGCCGGCGGCCGAGCCGGGCTACTGGGAGCAGCTCGGGTACGACCGCGACGCCTGGGTCGGCCGCTCCAACGGGTACGGGACGTGACGTTCGTCCGCCGGTTCTCGCGCACCGAGCGGACGCTGCACTGGGTGAACGCGAGCGGGTTCCTGCTCCTGCTCGCGACCGGGCTGATCCTGTACCTGCCGCGGCTGTCTGTGCTCGTCGGGCGCCGGCCACTGATCAAGGACGTCCACTTCTGGGGCGGTGTCGGCTGGATCTCGGCGCTTGCGATCGTCGCGCTCCTCGGCGACCGGCGCGGTCTCCTGCGCACCGCGCGCGAGGTCGAGACGTTCGAGCCGAGCCGCTTCAACGTCGGTCAGAAGGTGAACGCGGTTCTCACCGCCGCATTCACCGTGCTGTTCCTCGCCTCCGGCCTGCTGCTCTTCTTCGGCGAGCGCGACACGCGATTCCGGTTTGCGAGCACCGTCGTCCTGCACGACGGCCTCATGTACGCCGCGCTCGTGCTCTTCGTCGGGCACCTCTATCTCGCCGTGATCCATCCGGCGACCCGGCATTCGCTGCGCGGCATGACGCGCGGAACGGTCCGCGAGGAGTGGGCGCGGCGGCACTACCCGCGCTGGGCTCCGCCGGCCGACTGAGTCGCGGCCGGCGGAGCGTCGGGGACGGGGTCTAGGAGGGGCGGACGCCGAGCGTCACGCCGACGCTCAGCGACTTGCCGTCGCGCTTGACCGTCAAGGTGACCTTCTGGCCCGGCTTGTGCGCGTTGATCTTGGCGGTCAGGTCGTCCGCGTTCTCGACGGCGTCGCCGTCGATCGCGGTGATCACGTCGCCGGCCTTGAGCCCGGCCTTCGACGCGGGGGTATCCGCCTTCACGGTGCTCACCTCGGCGCCGCTCCCCGACGGGGAGTCGCCGATCTGAACGCCGAGGTAGGCGTGGTGCACGGTCTGACCCGCGATCAGCGTGTTCGCGACGCTCTTCACGGCGTTCGACGGGATCGAGAAGCCGACGCCGTCGTTGCCGCCCGAGTCGCTCTCGATCTGCGCATTGACGCCGACCACGTGACCGCTCATGTCGAGCAGCGGCCCGCCGGAGTTTCCGTGGTTGATCGGGGCGTCGGTCTGAATCGAGCCGGAGATCGAGAACTTGTTCGGCGCCGTGATCGTCCGGTTGAGGGCGCTGACGATGCCGTGCGTCATGGTCTCGGGCAGGCCGAACGGGCTGCCGATCGCGGAGACTTCGTCGCCGACCTGAAGAGCGGACGAGTCGCCGAACGTCAGCGGGTGGAGAAGCGAAGCGTCGCCCGACACCTTGATCACGGCGATGTCGGTGGAGGGGTCGGTGCCGACGAGGGTCGCCTTCTCGACGGTCCCGTCCTGGAAGCGCACCTTGATCGACGTTGCGCCCGCGACGACGTGCTGGTTCGTGACGATGTCACCGTTCGTGTCGATCACGAAGCCCGATCCCTCGGCCTGGCTCTGGCCGCCCTGCCCGAAGCCCGAGGAGTCCGACGACGCGACGGTGATGTCGACGACGCCCGGAGCGGCGTTCTTGTAGAGCTGGGTCAGGCTGGTGGTGGTGGCCCGGGTCGAGGCCGGCTGCGCCGGGACCGAGGCCACGACCGTGCTCGGCCCGCCGCTCGAGCCCGACGAGGCCGCATAGATCGCCGCGCCGGCGCCGCCGCCGAGCGCGAGTGCGGCGGCGATCGGCGCGGTTCGGCGGAGGGTCTTTCTGGTCACGTTCTCTCCTGGATTCTGGGGATTCTCGGTTGGTGGATGACCCCACTGTGCCCGGGATCCTTAGGAGGCGGGTGAGAAGCGGTGAAGAGCACGTTAAGTGTCGCGAGGTTCCTCTCAAGACCGGCGGCCGGGGCGCCGATGAGACAGGAGGTATGACCGACTCGAATGCGGCAGTCGTCGAGCAGTACGCGGCGCACCTCACCGGCAAGGCCTCGTCGGCCGTGCTCAGCTTCGGGCTCGTCGGCACGGCGGGCGGCGCCGCCCTCGGCGCGATTCCCGGTCATCTCTCGCACAGCCTGATCGCGGGCGGCGTCAACTACTTCGCGGTGCTTCTCGGGGCGCTTGCCGGCGGCATCGCCGGCCGCTCGCTCGGGGAGAAGCGCGCCACGGGACTGCGTCTCGAGGCGCAGCTCGCATTGCGCCAGCTGCAGGTCGAGGCGCGGCTCTTGCAGCGGCTCAGCCCGCCGCAGCCGGTCGCG
>Ga0308175_100002960_pt1 | contig 11678 bp, 9 predicted proteins | sample PhyCR1_3_FD_203893 | JGI IMG/M metagenome (GOLD analysis project Ga0308175, IMG submission 203893) | Soil microbial communities from UC Gill Tract Community Farm, Albany, California, United States - DLSLS.C.R1 | ecosystem: Environmental > Terrestrial > Soil > Agricultural land | place: USA... | reverse complement strand
GATATGCGAACAAAGCACGTTCGGCGGAACCTGCCTTAACGTCGGCTGCATCCCGACCAAGATGTTCGTCTACGCAGCCGAGGTAGCCCAAAACGTCCGGGACACAGCGCGCTTCGGCGTCGATGCCACTCTCGACGATGTCAGGTGGAACGACATCGTCTCGCGCGTGTTCGGGCGGATCGACCCGATCGCGATGGGCGGCGAGAACTACCGTCGTTCGTCACCGGATGTCGAGGTCTTCGACACCCACACTCGCTTCGCCCCGACGCAACCCGACGGCCGCTACACACTGCGCACCGACGGCGGCGAAGAGTTCACCACGGACCAAGTTGTTATCGCGGCGGGCTCGCGCGCAACGGTGCCCGACGCGATCAGGGATTGCGGAGTCGACTACCACACAAGCGACACCATCATGCGGATCGGCGATGTGCCAAGGCATCTCGTCATCATCGGCGGGGGTTTCGTCGCCGCCGAGTTCGCTCACACCTTCTCGGCGCTCGGCGCTCAGGTAACCGTGGTCATTCGCGGCAGCACATTGCTGCGCCATTGCGATGACACGGTGTGTGAGCGGTTCACCGACATCGCGTCCAAGAAATGGGAGATTCACAACCACTGCAACGTCGTCGGGGCCAGCCAGGACGCCGACGGCATCACGCTCAACCTGGACAATCGATCTGCTCTGCACTGTGACACCGTGCTGGTTGCGACCGGCCGGGCCCCAAACGGCGATCTGCTGGACGCGGATTCGGCGGGAGTCGAGGTGCGCGATGGCCGCGTCACGGTCGACGAGTATCAACGCACCACTGCCCGCGGCATTTTCGCGCTCGGCGATGTGAGTTCGGATTATCAGCTCAAGCACGTCGCCAACCACGAGGCCCGCGTGGTTCGCGAGAATCTGCTGCTCGACTGGGACGACACCGATTCACTCAAGCGCTCCGATCACCGTTACGTGCCGTCGGCGGTGTTCACCGACCCTCAGATTGCGATGGTCGGGCTCACCGAGAACCAGGCCCGTGCACTGGGATTCGACATCAGTTGCAAGGTGCAGGACTACGGTGACGTGGCGTTCGGCTGGGCGATGGAAGACACCACCGGTATCGCGAAGATCATCGTGGAAGCCAAAACCGGGAAAATTCTAGGCGCGCACATCATGGGCCATCAGGCCTCCTCGCTGATCCAGCCGCTCATCCAGGCGATGAGCTTCGGAATACCCGGCCAGGACATGGCCCGAGGTCAGTACTGGATCCATCCCGCGCTGCCCGAGGTCATCGAGAACGCGCTACTCACGTTGTGCGGCGAGCCGCCATGGCCGCCGGCCCGCAGGCACTGATCTCACTCGACCGCCGGGGGCCCAGCGCTTCTCGACCTGCCCGAAGTGCCAGACCGCCAGCGCGATCAACCACGCCGCGACGAACAGCCCGACGATCATGAAGCCGACGAACTCGAGGTTCGCCGATCCGATCGCGGCCAGCGGGCCCGACTCGACACCGAGGCGGTCGGCCGCTAAGCCCGCGAGCACGATGACGCCGATGACCAGAGCGACGACCACCGACAGCACGGTCACGGTCAGGTTGTAGTAGACCTTGCGGACCGGCTGGAGGAATGCCCAGCCGTAGGCCCTCGACATCAGGACGCCGTCGACCGCGTCGAAAAGGCTCATCCCGGCCGCGAACAGCACGGGCAGCACCAGGATGGCGTACCAGGGCAGCGTGAACGCCGCTGTTCCCGCGGCCAGCACCAGCAGTGCCACCTGGGTCGCCGTGTCGAAACCGAGGCCCATGAGCAGCCCGACCGGATAGAGGTGCCACGGCTTGCTCACCCGGCGCATGACCCTCGCGAAGAGCCGCGCCAGGAAACCGCGCTGGAGGAGTTGCCGCTCGAGTTCGGCCTCATCGAGCTCGCCGCTTCGCATCCGGCGGAACACCTTGGCGATGCCGACCGCGGCGAACAAGTTCGAGAGCCCGATCAGGATGAGGAAGGTGCCCGCGACAAGAGAGCCGACCAAGCCCAGGGTCTGCAACAGCGGCGAACCCTCCTGCTGCACCGGGCCCACGATGGCACGCACGCCGATCGCCAACAGGAACGCCAGCCCGAACACGATGCTGGAATGACCGACCGAGAACCAGAAACCGGCGGACAGCGAACGGGTTCCCTCACCCACCAGCTTGCGGGTGGTGTTGTCGATCACGGCGATGTGATCGGCATCGAACGCATGCCGCACCCCGAGCAGGTAGGCCGTAACGCCCAGTCCGACGCCGAAGACACCCGCCGATCCCAGCGTGATGTGCTGCGGCGCCACCCCGAATATGAGCGCACCCCATCCAAAGACATGGAGCGCCAGCACAATTCCGCCGATCGCCGCGATCGTCGTCCAATCCGTACGATCGAATCGGCTGGCAGCAGCGGCTTCAGAATGCGTGGCAACGCTCACAACCCGAGCCTAGGACCGATCCCCATACCTGTCTAGGTGAACAGGTGTTCAGGTGTAGTCTCCGGCCGCGGTCAGCAATTGCCGGAGCTCGGCGACCGCGCGGACAGCGGTTTCGTGGTCGTTGGCGCAGGGAATCACGTTGAACGCCGAGCAGCCGGCCTCGATGTAGGGGTAGAGGAACTCTGCAACGTCCTCCGGCGTCCCGTAGGGCGAGTAACGCTCGAAGGGCTCGAATGGCATCTGGTAGAAGTGCTGCATTCCGGCCGCGAGCGGCGCGCGCGCAGCGTCGCGGCTCGGGCCAAAGCCGCACCAGACATTGATCGCGTGCTCGAAACGGCTCGGATCCCTACCAGCGTGAGCGGCGTGCTCAGCGATCTGCGTAACCACCGAACCGAATCGCTGCGGCGAGACCCAAATGCCCAACCAGCCGTCGCCGAACCGCCCGGCACGCCTAACGGCGGCAACGGACCGACCACCGACCACGATTCGAATCGGTGACGACGGCGCAGGAAGGATTTGCGCGTCGCGAAGCGTGAAGAATTCTCCGTCAAAGCTCACCGGCTTTCCCTCGGAAAGCTCGCGCAGAATCTGGAGAGATTCGTCCATCCGGCGCCCGCGAGTGCGCGGATCCACCCCACAGATCTCAAGCTCATGAGGATCCTCGCCACCGATTCCAACACCGAAAGTCAGCCTGCCAGGGGCGAGCTCGGCAATGCTGGCGAGCTGGCGCGCCACGAGCACCGGATGACGCAACGGAAGAAGGTAGAGCGCTACGTAACAGGGCATTTCGGCATAGTGCGTCAGCAATGAGGTCGCATCGATGAGCGCATCTGCACCCGCGCCGACCTGAAAGCTGACATGGTCGCCGACGCAAACGTGATCGACGCCTGAGTCGGCGATCTCGGTCAGAAGCGCCTCCCGCTGCTCGACCGAAGAGGAAAATTGGCCAACGGGTGCAAAGATTCCGACGCGCACCCCTGTGATGCCACTGCCTTCGGCGTGGTCTTCTGTAAATTGTGTTTCAGCACTTGTCATTTCGGTCTCTTTACTTTGATCATGAGAAAAGCATGGCGTCGGCGGTGGCCGCTAGGCGATGTGTCTGAAAGTGTCGCGCTGAACCCGGCCTTCAGCCGTGCTGTGCGCCGATGCGGTGCAGCAGCTCATGAATGATCTCGTCCTCGAGCCGGTAACTGACCTCGCGGCCGGTCCGGGTGGAACTGACCCAGCCCTGCTGCCGAAGCACTCGAAGCGCCTGTGAAACCGCGTTCTCAGACCTTCCGAGCGCTGCGGCCAGATCACCCACGCAGATTCCGGGTGCCCGATGCAGGCACAGCAGAATCTCCAGGCGGTTGGGATCGGACAGCAGGTCGAACCGCAGGGTCCATCCGGCGGTGTCGACGTCGGCCAGCGCCGACGACGCACGCTCGACCAGCAGGTGCTTCGCGGGCTTGTCCACTGCTGACAATTTAATCGCCCGTGGCGCTCAGCGGCCCGCCTTGGTCGCGGTGACGAGCAGGTACTCCGCGTGGTAGGCGGTCCGGCCCGGCTCCGTCGACTCGTTCCACTCGGTGAGGAAGGACAGGAAGTCGCGGTCCAGGGCGGCCACCCGGTCGGGTTGGTCGGCGTTGAACTTGTACGCCGCGATCGTCGGCCCGTAGTTGCGCTTCCAGTACTGCCGGAACGCCTCCGGCGTCGGGCTGTGGTCGATCACGATCTGCTGCCTGCGCATCTCCAGGCCGCTTACGCGGTCGCCGAACAGCTCGCGCACGTGGTCCTCGTCACCCCAAAGCGGTGCCGGGCTGGCACCGGGCGGTGGCGGCGGTGCGTACGGCTTCATGGTCGCGAACAGGTTGCCGATGAAGCCTTGCGGGGTCCAGTTGATCAACCCGATGGTTCCATCCGGGCGGCACACTCGAATCAGCTCGTCTGCCGCCGACTGGTGATGCGGCGCGAACATCACGCCGACAGAAGACATCACGACGTCGAAGCTGTCATCGGCGAACGGCAACGCCTCCGCGTCGGCCTCTGCCCATTCCAGCTCGACCCCGCGCTCGGCGGCGATTCGGCGGCCCGCGTCGAAAAGCTCGGGTGTGAGGTCGCTCGCGGTGACGATCGCACCAGCCTCGGCCGCAGGGATGGCGGCGTTTCCGGAGCCGGCGCCGACATCGAGGACGCGGTGGCCCGCTTGAACCCCGCATGCGCGGACGAGCTCGGGTCCGAACCCGGAAATCAGCTCGGCCGCGACGGCCGGATAGTCGCCGGATGCCCATAGTGCACGGTGCTTCGCCTTGAGTTCGCGATCGACTTCGGCGGTAGTCATCTCATTCACTCCTTCATCTAGGTGATCTGACCCTCAAAGCGTGAAGCGGCCTTGTTGAGCAACTGTTCGCGGATTATGAAATGTCCTGTTCAGAGTATGTTTCTCGGTCGTTTCAACAATGCCGCAGTAGCGTCGACCGCGCCAACGTCACGGCTTCGGCGCCGGTCAGGTTGCCTCCTCTGCATGCGCCAAGACGGGCAACCTGGTCAGCAGTGAGCGGCGAGGCCTTGCCGGCGCCGAGAAGCGCCTGATGCAACGCCAGCGCGTCATCGTCGGCACCGAGCCGGACCAGAAACCGCGTCACGTAGCGGAGGTTGAGCCACTGCTGACTCCAATCCCCAACCCGGTCCCAATGGTCGAGGACATCGATGAGAGCCTTGGCGGCCAACGCGGTCTCGCCATGCACGGCGCGAGTGGCTGCGGCCTCCATCGATGCGATGCCATGCCACCAGAAGTTCTGCACCGACGCCGCAAGCTCGGCCGCATCGTCGAACAACGCAAGCGCCCGGTCCGGTTCTGTTTTTTTGAGCACCAGGCCAAGCGCATACCGCGCCATCGACCGCGCCGTCGGGTTCGCCGTCGTATCGGAGATCTCGACCGCCTCCTCCGCGGCGGAGACACCGTCTTCCGGAGCCCGCAGCGCAGCGTGACATATCGCCACGTAGAACAGCGTCCACACAAGCCGGATCGGGTCCCCTTCGCCGCGAGCACGCGCCATTTCCGCGTCGTAGTGCGCCAGTGCCGCGGCCGCGTCACCCTCGTACAAGGCCAGGTCGGCAAGTACGTCGCCGGGATAGGCGACGCGTCCGTTGCCGCGGGCCGGAAGACTGCCGTCCGCGAGGCTCGCCAACGAGCGCGCACGCTCGAACTCTCCCTTGTTCCACGCGCCTCGGGCCGCGAATCCGACGGCGGCGGCGTACAGCGGATGACCGGGCTCCGCCAGCCCGACAACCCGCTCCGCCCAGCCCGATGACTCGTAACCGATTCGCAGATGGACTAATTCGGACAACGACGTAACCAGCCGAAGCGCCATGTCGGCGTCCCGGACAGCGATTGAATGCTCGAACGCGACCCGCAGATTGTCGTAGTCGGGCAGCATCCGCTCAACCCACGCCCGCTCGTCGGCACCAAGCATACCGACCGCGGCGCACTCGGCCAGGTCGGTGTAGTACTTGGCATGTCGCGATGCGCACGCATCGCCAATAACGTTCTCCCGCAGGCGATCACGACCGTATGCGCGTAGAGTCTCCAAGACGAGGTACCGCGAGCGATCAGTGCCAGAACGCGTCTTCACCATCGATTTGTCGAGCAGCCCGGTGAGCAGCTCCAGCGTGTCGTCCTCCGTGTCTCCGCTCGCACCGCACACACCGTGTGCCGCTTCGAGGTCGAAGCCACCGGCGAAGACCGAAAGGCGCATGAACAACGCCTGTTCGGCCTCGGTCAGCAGGCGATAGGACCAGTCGATCGTTGCGACGAGGCTCTGCTGTCGCGGCAGCGCGTCTCGCGCGCCACCACTGAGCAGTCGCAGCGTGTCCAGCCGACGCGCCACGTCGAGGCTGCTCATCGCCCGCATCCGCGCTGCGGCCAGTTCAATCGCCAGCGGCAGACCGTCAAGTCGTCGGCAGATCTCGGCGACCGCGCCCACTGGTTCATGGTCGAGGTCGAAGTCGGGCCTGCCTGCTTTAGCCCGTTCGGCGAACAGTTTGGTGGCGTCCTCGACCGGCAGCGGTGGAACCGGGAGGATCCGCTCGCCTTCGACACCGAGCGCTTCCCTGCTCGTTGCCAGCACGACAACATTCGGGCAATGCCGAACGACCTGGTCGACCAGGCGCGCGGCCGCAGGCAGGACGTGCTCGCAGTTGTCCACGACCAACAACAGCGTGCGTGTCCGCAGAAACTCGATCACGGTGGCCTCGATGCCAAGGCCCTGCTGCTGCTGCAGCCTCAGCGCCGCGGCAACAACGTGATTGACGGCCGAACCGTCATCGAGCGGCGCGAGCTCGCAGAAGCACGCGCCGTCGTCGAACTGCTCGTCCAGCCGACTGGCGACCTCGAGGGCCAGTCGGGTCTTTCCGACGCCGCCGACACCCGTCAATGTCACAAGAGGACTGTCTACGAGGGCGCCGGAGACGCTCGTGATGTCGTCCTCGCGCCCGACGAAACTGGTGACGCGCCGCGGCATGCCCGCGTGCGGCAGACGGGTGACCGGAGTTCGCCGCGCGGGTGATGGAGCGTGATGTCCGGAATCGCCGTCGAGGATCTGCTGGTGCACCTTGCGCAGTGCCGGGCTCGGGTCCGTACCCAGCTCTTCGACGAGTCGTTCACGCATCCTGCGGAAGGTCTCGAGCGCGTCGGCCTGTCGGCCGCAACGGAATTGGGCCAGCATCAGCTGCCCGGCCAGCCGTTCGTCGAGCGGGTGGTCAGAAGCCATCGCAGCTAACACTGGCAACAATTCGCCGTGACGACCTGCGCTCAGCCCTGCGTCGTTGCGGTCAAGGGCCACCGCAAGACGCTCGGCCTCCAGGACATTACGGACGTCATTCATCCACGGGGTGTCGAGCGACGCGAACGGGACACCTCGCCACATCGCCAACGCCCTCTCGTACAGAGCATCGGCCTCGGCCGGATCCGTCGCGGCGCGCGCCCTGCTCGTCAGCTGGCGAAAACAGTGCAGATCAATCGATGACGGGTCAGCGGTAAGCGAATATCCGCCCGGCTGGCGGGCGATCTCCACGCCGGGGCTCGCGATCACCTGCCGAAGCCGGGACAGATAGCCGGCCAACGAGTTTCGAGCGCGGTGCGGCAATTCATCAGACCAGACCCGATCGATCAGGTGGTCTGTCGGAACAAGGCGATTCACGTCGACCAACAGAGCCACCAGAACGCAGCGCTGACGGGCAGGGCCGATATCGAGGCGCCGTCCGTCAGCATGCGCCTCGACATCGCCGAGTAGCCGGAATTCCACCGCCACGCATACAGCCTCTACCAGGCAGGTGCAGGTGTCAGGAAAACTGCCGCCTCAGCCACCTGAACTGCGGATTTCATGATCGCGTCACCGTTGCCGAAACCGGGCCGTGCACGGTTTGACGGTCTGATAACCCGGGCTACCCACGGTCCCCATGCACAGGAGAATGAAATGAGCACACGCAAGACGATCACGACACTGGTGGGCGGTGTGGCGATGGTCGCCACTGTCTTCGGAATGACCACCGGCCTGGCGCCGGCTTCTGCGGCGCCCTCACAATCGCCGGGGTCGACACTGAACATCGTCGATCAGAACTTCACCGGACCCGGCAAGAACCGGGTGATCGTCTACGGGGTCTACCCGATGCAGAAGCCGGACGCGGTCGGATACCTCAACAACCTTACGGCCTGCGGCGGGATGCATTACATCGTCTGGGGCGACGACGGTAACGAGCAGTACCTGTTCGACCGCAACTACCCCGGAGTCCACGACGATGTCGACGGATTCGTGAGGGCCACGGACCGGGGCCTGGAGTACCTGCAGCAATTCGTGGTGCCTGCGAGCGTCCTCGATGAGGACAAGGACGGTACCGACGAGGTCTTCGTCCGCGCCCGCTTCGTCGACGGTGACTGCGGAAGCAGGATCCAGAACACGAACGTGGTCATGGGCAATTTCTGACCTCGAAGGCGGCGGGTACGGCGCAACGACAAGCGCTGCGCCGGGCCCGTTTCGCGTGCCGTTGAACCGTCTGGTCGGCCGGTCAACGAAATGGTCACTACGAACAGCACTAGTCGCAAATGCCGGGGACCTCGAAGTAACGGACGATCTTCTGCGGGATGTAGGTGTTCAGTCCAGAAAACCGTGCAACAGCGTCGCCGATCCCGCGACGTGCGCCTGCATCGCGCTGGCCGCGCCGTCACAGTCACCGGCGAGGATCGCAATGACGATCGCCTCATGTTGCTCGTCGGAGTGCGCGATGTTGCGTGACAGCAGCGGGATCTGATCGAGCAGCGCGTTGAGCCGCATTCGGTTCTCGGCGACCAGCGGCACGAGCGACGGTGATCCGGCCGCCTCGGCGATCGCCAGGTGTAGTCGCGAGTCCAACCGGCGATAGTCGGCCGCAGGAGCCCCGCGCACGTCGGTCATCCGCGTCCACAACACTTCCCGCTCGGCGGCCGTCAGCGTCTGGCTGGCCGCCATCCGCGCCGCACCCACTTCGAGGATCTCGCGCAGATGCAGCGCGTCGTCGATCTCGGCGCGTGTCACCCCCGAAGTGTCACCGGTGTGCGCAGGCAATGGCTCGGCCAGGAACGTGCCACCGTAGCGGCCGCGCCGCGATACCAGATAGCCGGCCTCCGACAGCGATTTGATCGCCTCCCGCACGGTGTCGCGGCTGACGCCGAGGCGAGCCGCCAATTCCCGTTCGGGCGGCAGTGATTCGCCCGGCTGCAGGACGCCGAGCCGGATCGTCTGCAGGAGCCGACCGACGGTGTCCTCGAAGGCATTGCCCGGCCGCACCGGGCGCAGCAGTACTTCGCCTGCGAGCGGAACGTCCGGGTCGGCCGACATGGCTAGAGCGGCGTGACGTAGGCCGAGCTGATGCCGCCGTCGACCAGGAAGGTGGATGCGGTGATGAACGAGGCGTCGTCGCTGGCCAAGAACGCGACCGCGGCGGCCAGCTCGTCCGGCTCGGCGAAGCGCCCAAGCGGCACGTGCACCAGCCTGCGTGCCGCCCGTTCGGGGTCCTTGGCGAAGAGTTCCTGCAGCAGAGGCGTGTTGACCGGACCCGGGCACAGCGCGTTGACCCGGATGCCCTGCCGGGCGAATTGCACGCCGAGTTCACGCGACATAGCCAGCACGCCACCCTTCGACGCGGTGTAGCTGATCTGCGATGTCGCCGATCCCATCACCGCGACGAAGGACGCGGTGTTGACGATCGAGCCCTTCTGCTGCGGGACCATGTGTCGCAGTGCGGCCTTGCAGCACAGGTACACCGACTTGAGGTTGATGTCCTGGACCCGCTGCCACGCGTCGAGTTCGGTGTTCTCGATGAGGTCGTCCTCGGGTGGCGAGATGCCCGCGTTGTTGAACGCGATGTCCACCGACCCGTATGTCTTGGCAGCGGTGTCGAAAAGCGTGTCCACCGCGACCTGGTCGGAGACGTCGACCGGAACGAACAAACCCTCGAGTTCGTCGGCTGCGGTCTTGCCGGTGGCCGGGTCGATGTCGCCGATGACGATCGTGGCGCCCTCTGAGCGCATCCGCTTGGCGGTCGCCAGCCCGATGCCGCTGGCACCGCCGGTGATGACGGCGACCTTGTCCGCAAGCCGCTGGGTCAGGTCTGTTTTGTTATTCACCTATGCTCTCCGTAATCGCAAAGAAGACGTTCTTCGTTTCCGTGAAGTGCAGCGGCGCATCGGGACCGAGCTCGCGGCCGAGACCGGACTGTTTGAAGCCGCCGAACGGCGTGTTGTAGCGGACCGATGAGTGCGAATTGACCGACAGGTTGCCCGATTCCACCGCACGGGACACCCGCAGCGCGCGCGACAGGTTGTCGGTCCATATCGACCCGGACAACCCGTAGGGGGTGTCGTTGGCCAACTCGATTGCGTCGGCTTCGTCGTCGAACGGCAGCACCGTCACCACCGGGCCGAAGATCTCCTCGGTGACGGTGCGGTCGGTGCGCTGTGGGGTCAACACCGTCGGCGGGAACCAGAAGCCGGGGCCCGACGGTGCGTCGCCGCGGAAAGCCACCGGGGCGTCATCGGGCACATAAGAGGCGACGGTGCTCCAGTGCGTCTTCGACACCAGCGGGCCCATCTCGGTGTCCTTGGCGCGCGGGTCGCCAACCACGACACCCTTGACCGCGGGTTCGAGTAGCTCCATGAAGCGGTCATAAACACTGCGCTGCACGAGGATTCGACTGCGAGCACAACAATCCTGGCCGGCGTTGTCGAACACACCATACGGCGCGGTCGCCGCGGCCTTCTCCAGATCGCAGTCGTCGAACACGATGTTGGCACTCTTGCCGCCGAGCTCCAGGGTCACCCGCTTCACCTGTTCGGCCGCCCCGGCCATCACTCGCGTGCCGACCTCCGTGGATCCGGTGAAGACCAGCTTGCGCACATCAGGGTGTGTGACGAACCGGTCCCCCACCACCGAACCCTTGCCCGGCAGCACCTGGAATAGGTCCGCGGGTAACCCGGCCTCCACCGCGAGCTCGCCCAGCCGGATGGTTGTCAGCGGCGTCCACTCGGCCGGCTTCACCAGCACCGCGTTGCCGGCGGCCAGCGCGGGGGCGAAACCCCACGAGGCGATCGTCATCGGGAAGTTCCACGGTGTGATCACGCCGACGACGCCGAGCGGCTCGTTGAAGGTGACGTCGAGGCCACCGGCGACCGGAATCTGCTTGCCCGACAGGCGTTCCGGGCTGGCGGAATAGAACTGCAGTACGTCGCGGACGTGTCCTGCCTCCCATTCCGCGTTGCCGATCGGGTGCCCGGAGTTGGCCACCTCCAACGCGGCGAGCTCATCCACATGCGTGTCGACGACCGCCGCGAACGCCCGCAGCGCGCCCGCGCGCTCGGCCGGGGCGCACCGAGCCCAATCCCGTTGGGCCGCCTTGGCGCGGGCCACCGCATCGTCCACACCCTCGCTGGTGGTCTGCTCGACCTGGCGCAACTCCTCCTCGGTTGCGGGGTTGATTAGCACAGACGAAGTCACGCGTTCACCTTCCCCGTCGCATATTGGGCAGCGGCCTCGACGACGGCGACGAACAACCGGATGTCGTCGAGGCGCTCCTCGGGATGCCACTGCACCGCCAGAACGAAGTTCTTCCCGGGCAATTCGACCGCCTCGATCACCCCGTCGGCGTCCTGCGCCGCGACGATCAGACCCTCGCCGAGCCGGTCGATGGCCTGGTGGTGGTAGCACTGCACATCCGACGTCCCGCCGATCAGCGC